>Ga0316217_10000054_pt1 | contig 171140 bp, 153 predicted proteins | sample 1anoAmetaG_FD_203633 | JGI IMG/M metagenome (GOLD analysis project Ga0316217, IMG submission 203633) | Freshwater microbial communities from Trout Bog Lake, Wisconsin, USA - 1anoA | ecosystem: Environmental > Aquatic > Freshwater > Lake > Hypolimnion/Profundal zone | place: USA: Wisconsin... | reverse complement strand
CGCAAGGCATCACCCAGGTCAACACCGCCGTCGGCCAGATGGACAAGGTGACCCAGTCCAACGCAGCCAACGCCGAGGAAAGCGCCGCCGCCGCCCAGGAACTCAACGCCCAGGCCATCACCATGAAACAATCCGTCGCCGAGCTGCTCCAGCTCGTCGGCGGCAATGGTCATAATACTGTGACCAGAACAACCATCGCTCCTGCACGGGCCAAGGAATTTCGCAGCTCGGCACCTGCGGCAAAACGGTTCGCCCCGACCAGCAACCACGGCAATGGCAACGGACACAGTCACGCCGCCAAGGCCACGGCAGGAAACCGTTTGAGCGAGATTCCGCTCGATGGCGACTTCAAGGATTTTTAATTAATCATCCTTCAGCCGCCGCCGGTTTGCGCCGATACCCAATGTGGTGTGGTGATGTTGCCGCCGGAAACCAGCGGGCACCATGACGAAGTTTCAACTCGATATGGACAATCAAGACCGGCTTTCCAAATTAACTGGCAGCTTAAATTTTGAAGCGAATTCAGCGCAGGCCGGCTCGACCCAGGGACAGTTTCCCCTGCTCGACCTGCTCGGCAACCTGCGCGACGAGGCGGCGGGCAAACCCGACCTGGCCGCGCTGCACACCCTCTGCGCCACGGCGTGGGAACGCATGGTCGGCATCGTCGAATCCGGCCAGCCGTTTTCGGCCGAAGACATCGCGTGGCTCAAGGAATTGACCGCGCAAATTCCGGCGCTGGCCGGCCTCGCTGGTTCCTCCGGGGCAACCCCGGCACCGGATCCATTTCCGCTCCCGGCACCGGTCAAAGCCGTTGCCGCCGCGCTGGCGGAAACGGATGAAGAATTGCCGGTGAACCTGAACCTCGCGGACGACGCCGACCTCCTCCGCGAATTCATCACCGAATCGCGCGAGCATCTCGACCACATCGAGCACGGCGTGCTCGTGCTGGAAAATCAGCCGGCAGACACCGAGACGTTGAACACGGTCTTCCGCGCATTCCACACGTTCAAGGGCGGCGCGGGTTTTCTCAATCTGATTCCCATCAACCGCCTCGCGCATGTGCTGGAATCGCTGCTCGACCTCGCGCGGCAGGGAAAATTGACGATTGATGCCCCGGTCATTGAACTTATTTTGCGCGGCCGCGATGTGCTCAAGCAATTCCTCGACGCCATCGAGGCGCAAGTTACAGGCTCAAGCCCGGTCACTACGATTTTGATTCCCACCGCCGTGCTCAAGGCGGAAGTGCAGGAGGCCATTGAAAATGTGGGGACGAACAAGCCGGCTGTCACCGAAACGGCTGCGGCCGGATTGGACGCAACAACTCCTGTGGAAGCGAGTCCAGTTGTCGCTTCACAAAATGTCGTTGCCGAAAACGGTTCCACTGCCCCGGCCGCATCTCCGGTCGCCGGCGCACGCGACGGACAAAGCACGATGGTCAAAGTGGACACGACCAAGCTCGACAGCCTGCTGGATCTCGTCGGCGAAATGGTCATCGCCCAATCGCTCGTCGGCCAGGATCTCGGCCAGGTCACCGGCCTCCATCCGCAGTTCGGACGCAACATGGCGCAGCTCGCGCGCATCACCAAGGAACTCCAGCGCGTCAGCATGGCCATGCGCATGGTGCCCATCCGCGGCGTGTTCCAGAAAATGGCGCGCGTCACCCGCGACCTCAGCGCCAAGCAGCGGAAAAAAATCCAGTTCGTCACCAGCGGCGAGGACACGGAGCTGGACCGCGGCGTGGTTGAGGAATTGAATGATCCGCTGCTGCACATGATCCGCAACTCGGCGGATCACGGCATCGAAACACCGGAAAAACGGGTCGCTGCCGGCAAACCGCCCGTGGGCACGCTGCAACTGCGCGCGTTCCACCAGGGCGGCAACATCATCGTGGAAATTTCGGACGACGGCGCGGGGCTGAACCGTGAACGAATTTTGAAGAAGGCCGTCGAGCGCGGATTGATCTCCGCCGACACGACGCCCACGGACGAGGAAGTTTATAATTGTATTTTTGCCGCCGGCTTTTCCACCGCCGAAAAAATCACGGACGTATCCGGCCGCGGCGTCGGCCTCGACGTGGTGCGCCGCAACATTGAGCGGCTGCGCGGACACGTTTCCATTGCTTCGGAGCCAGGCAAGGGCACGCGGTTTACCCTCGCCCTGCCGCTCACGCTCGCCATCATAGACGGGCTCATCGTCAAGGTCGGCGAGGAGCGCTTCATCATCCCGACCTTGTCCGTGCGCGAGTCGCTCCGGCTGCAGCCCGGGATGATTTCACGCGTGCAGAACCGCGCGGAAATCGTGAGCGTCCGCGGCCGGAATGTGCCGCTCCTGCGACTTCACGAACTGTTCGGCGTCCCGTCGAAGCTCGCCGGCGGGAACGAAGGCATCGTGGTGGTCGTGCAATCCGGCACCAGTTCACGCTGCCTGCTCGTGGACGCACTGCTGCACAAGCAGGAGGTGGTCATCAAAAATCTCAACGACATGATGGTTCACAAAAACCGTTCGCTCGCGGGCGCAACTATCCTTGGCGATGGCCGGGTCGGATTGATCCTCGACGTGAACGCGCTGGTGCACTTGGAGCATCAGCCGGCCGAAAATAACTAGGCAAATCAACTTAACTACAGCCGCCAAAAAAGCGCAAAAGGCACACGATTGTTTGTGCCTTTTGCGCTTTTTTTGGCTGTGGAAATGATTAAACCACTTTAGTCGTCGCTCCACGGATTGGCGGTGACATCCACAAAGATCTGGATGTTGCCGTGGTGAAAAGCCATGTGCTCGACGCTGCCGGCCCGCGCGCCGGACGGCATGAAATCGCCCGTGCTGCGGACATCCGGCGGCGACAGCTTGCATTCCAGCCCGGCATCGCAGAGGTTGGATTTGAAATTGCCGGTCATGATGTTGAGCAGTTCACCGGCGACATCGCGGACTTCATTCATGTCCTGCATTTCTTTCGGGGGCAGGCCGAGGATGCCGGCGGCAATCAGGCGGCCGGCCTCGGCGCTCATGCGCAGCAGGACATGGCCAACGACCTTGCCCGTGAAATCAATGTTGCAGACCAACTGCTCGCCGGCCAGCGGTGCGGCGGTGCGCGGATCCACGGTTTCGATCTTGAGGGAAAGCATGGTCTGGAAGGTTTTGATGAGGGCCTGGGCGAGCGGGGTGCTCATGGCGAGCACGAGCACGCAACCCATGCCGTTGCGCATGAGGGCATCCTCGACGGTCTCGACGGCGTATTCGGCCTCGTTCTCGGCCTCGGGATTGGCGACGCGGAGCAGGCGGGCGCGCAGGGACGGATCCTTGTTGATGACCTTGGCGATTTCATCCAGGTCGGCGTCCTGCCGGGAAACCAGCTGGGTCAGGCGCGACGCGCTTTCGGGTTTGGGGGCAAACCCGTAGCGCCGCGATAATTCCAGATAGCTGGCTCCGTCATTCATATTAAAGAGTTGAAATCAGACCGCCGGTTTTTTTTGCAGCGTCACGATGCGGCTGGCTTTTTCGATGAGCTGTTCTTCCTTGAATGGCTTGACCAGATAATCGCGCACGCCGAGCTTGGCGATCTGCAGCACGTTCTCGCGGCCGGACTCGGCGGTGAGCATGATCACCGGAATGGTTTTCAACGCGGGGTCTTCCTTCAATTTGCCCAGCATCGTCACGCCGTCCATGACGGGCATGGTGACGTCGAGGATGATCAGGTCCGGCTGCTCGCGCGCGGCGGCGGCCAGGCCCTCCTCGCCGTTGCCGGCCTCGACGATCTGGCAGTTGTAGGGTTTGAAGGTGCGGCCCACAATCATCCGGATCGTGCGGCTGTCATCAACGCTTAATATTTTTGTCGCCATAAAAAAATTTGTTCGGTTATCAGTTCAATTTGATGTGGATTTCTACGATCACACGTTCCGCGCCACTTTCGAAGACCAGAAATTCACGCGCCACATCTGGCATCGCCTCCACGGCAAAAGCGCCGCGGATGATGGCGGGCGTGCTCACCGCGCAATTGGAGCCGGCGTCGCACAACCACGATTTCAAGCCGCCGGTCAGCATGTTGGTGGCCTCGCCGACGACATCATTCACGTCGTTCTCGGCTATGTTCTCCTCCGGCGGGAGGCCGAGCATGACGGCGGCCACGCGGTTGGCGAACTTGGCCGACAGGTGCAAATAGACGGCACCGGTCACGGTGTCGCCCGCGAAACCGACCGAGCCGGTCACGCGCTCGTCGAAGTGCGGCAGCGCGGCCTTGGGCACAAGCACGGCGCGCATGGACAGCATGGTGTCGAAGACATCCACCAAGTGGCGGGTCATGAATTCACAGACATTCGGGAGCTGGACGGTTGGGCTCATATGGTTTTTATTCGTTCATTTAATCAGTTTGGACTCGGACAATTTTTGCGGACGAACCGTTTCGGCCCCGGCCTGCAAGGCATGCAGGATGGCGTGCGGAATCAAGTCCAGCGGCAGCAGGCGGTCCACCACGCCCAGTTCCACGGCGGCGCGCGGCATCCCATAAACGACGCAGGAATCCTCGTTCTGCGCGATGGTCGTGGCCCCGGCCAGTTTTAATTTTTTCATCCCCTCCGCGCCGTCGCGGCCCATGCCGGTGAGCAGCACGGCGAGCGCGTTTTTTCCGGCGCCGACGGCGGATTCAAACATCAGGTCCACGGCCGGCCGCACGTGATGGAGCATCGGCCCCTGCTGGAGCGCGACGCGATAGCCTGCGCCGTTCCAGGCCAGCGTCAGGTGCTGGTCGCCCGGCGCGACGAGCGCGAGGCCGGGTTTCAATTCGTCGCCATGCGCCGCCTCGCGGACTTCAAACGCACAACATTCATTGAGCCGTTCAGCGAAAGTCTTGGAAAAAACCGGCGGGATGTGCTGCACGATGCAGATGCCCGGCAATCCGTCGGGCAGCCGCGTGAGAACATTTTTAATTGCCTCGGTGCCGCCGGTGGATGCGCCGATCAGCACGAGCTGTCGCGACAAGAAATGCACCGAAGACGCGGCCGCCGCCGCGCGCGGGGCCTGGGTGGTCGCCGTAAAATTTTTCAGCCGGGCACCGGCAGCGCCCTTGACGCGGAGCGCCAGCTGTTCGCGCAAGTCGCCGAGGTTCCAGGCGGACTGCGGCTTGGCCAGCACGTCCACCGCGCCGAGTTCCATCGCCTCCATCGCCGCACGCGAGCCGGTCTGCGTGAGCGAACTCACGACGACGACGGGCATCGGCCGGTGCTGTTGCAGAATCTTTAAAAAAGTCAGCCCGTCCATGCGCGGCATCTCAATGTCGAGCGTCAGCACGTCGGGATTTAATTCCAAAATCTTGTCGCGCGCCACATACGGATCGCACGCGGTGCCGACGACCTCGATGCCGGGATCGGCGCTGAGCGCGTCGGAAATCATCCGGCGCACGACCGCTGAATCGTCCACGATCAGCACGCGAATTTTTTTGGCCGGGTTCATGCCAGGTTCATGAATTGGTCCACGCGGTCGGACGATTCGCGGACTTTGGAAACCAGTTGTTCGATCTGTTCCGGGGTGATGGCCAGGCTCGTGACCACCGGTTCGCTGATGCGCACGGCATAGCCGTCCCAGCCGGGCGCGGAACCGGCCAGGTGCGCGACACAATTGGCCAGATGCGTCACCACCGAAAGCTGCGGCCGCGGCTTCAAAACGGGCTGATGGTGGTTGGCGACGGCCTCAACCAGTTCGTCGGGCAGATGCCAGCTATGAAGCAGGACCGCACCGACTTCGCCGTGGTCGGTTCCCAGAACCGCTTTCTCCGCCTCGGCGCGGGCGAGCTTGTCGTGTTCGATCCGCCGGCGGATTTCCGCCTGCAAATCTGCGGTCAGCACCTGGCTCAACACCAGTTTGCCGATGTCGTGCAACAGGCCGACGGTGAAGGCGACGGGCGGCTCGACGTTCAAATCGGTAAATTCATTGGCAATCATTTCACTCGCGGTGGCGGTGACAAGCGAGTGCCGCCAGAGTTCGCTGGCCTCGACCGCATAACCGGGCAGCGGCACGACCATTGCGCTGCCGAAGGCGATGGTCAGCACGATGTGCAGAATTTGCTGGTGGCCGAGGAGGAACACCGCCTGGTCCACGGAGGCGACCGGTTCGGCCAGCCCGAAGAAGGGCGAGTTGCAGGCCCGGAGCAGTTTGGCCGTGAGCACATTGTCGCACCGCAGCGCCTGCACCACCTCGGTGTTGCTGACGGCGGGCTGGTCCAGCAGGCTGACGAGCTTGAGCGCGGCGTGCGGAACGGGCGGCAGATTTTTGACTTTGGCAACGAGTTCCTGGGCGGTCATCATAATGTGTAGGCGTCAGCACCGGGGGATTTGATTGTGACATTGCCGGTGGCAAGATCGAAACGCAGCGTGCGCGACGCCATGCCACCGACATCCCGCGCGTGAATCACGAGGCCGTTGCGCGCGATCAAATCGGCCAGGGCTTGAAAATTGCGGCCGCCAATATTGAACACGCCGCGTTCGTCGAGCAATTGCGCGCCACCCGCGACCTTGACCGAGAGGCGGCTGCGGTCGGCGCCCAGGTTGTAGGCGGCGTGGAAAAGGCGCGGCAGGCCGGTGTCCATGAACATGAACGGCGTGCCGACGGCCTTGACCGAATCGATTTTGGAATCGGGCAGCATGACGTGGAACAGCCCGCCGATTTTTTTCGCCGGATCGTAAATCGTGATGCCCAGGCAGGAGCCGAGGGAATAAGTCACCAGCTCCGCGCCCGGATCGTTGCTGACCGCCATGTCGGCCACGCCCACGACGAGGATTTTTCGCGGGGCCGGAATGGTCCATTTTCCGATGGGCGTCATAGCTCACGCCGGCGGCACGGCAACCGGCGAACCACCGTTGTTTGACGTTGAGATCGTTTGCTGTCATGAAATGAAATCATCGTTGGCGGCCAAAAAAACGCCGGAAACAATTGTCTCCGACCGCAAACCCAGCCGCTTCTTCATCGGTTTAGTCGGGGAAAACTTGAGGGAAAATCATGCCGGACCGGTTGCCCGAAAAATTCAGGCGCAAAATGGACGGTTACACGGATGAAGCATAGTTGCTGATTTATGATTCGATCAAGAATTTGCCATGGCTGGGGAGCTATACGCAAATACACGTGCAGATTTTAGCCCCAGAGGGTCAAAACGTGGCGCAACCTGTCGCAGTCGTCGATGGACATAAATTGAAAAAACCATTGTAAATTGCGGGGTTTGTCTCGGTTTGGCGCTGCTAGACGGTGAGAAAGAATTGGAGCGAGCGAAGGGATTCGAACCCTCGACGTCCACCTTGGCAAGGTGGTGCTCTACCAACTGAGCTACGCTCGCTTCCAGAAAAGCGGCCGTCAAACTACGCGAACGGCGGGAATTTGCAAGACTGATTTCAGGCCTTCTTGGCCTTGTCGCCCAAGGCACTGCGAATGACCTTCAACAAATCATCGTGGTCAATCGGCTTGTTGAAAAACGCCAGTGCCCCGCCGGCCACCGCCCGCTGCTTGAAGGAGGGATCCGTGCCGCCGGTGATGACGATGACGGGCGTTTTTTTGACGGCTTCTAGCCGGTGAAACCATTCCATGATGCGGAAGCCATCCCACTCCACGCCGCCCACGTCCGGCGGGAAACTGATGTCCAGCATCACCAGGTCCGGCGCTTCCCGGCGCGCGGCGGCGACCGCCTCCGCGCCGTCCATGGCCGTGACGACCTGATAGCCGGCCCCCTGAAGTTTCAGCGAGACGGTTTTCAGGATGATTTCATTGTCATCCACCACCAAAATTTTTTTTGCCGGTTCGGCTTTCATGTCAAATCCAACCAACCAAGATTGCGTCATCTTGGCTATCAATACCCCTGAACCTAGCAAAGCGCGTGCCGGACGCAAAGCCCAATTTCTCCGGCTTTGACTTTTCCACCGGCCGCTGTGCTAGACTGTCCGCGTGAGCAACGCCTTTTACGACGCCGGCGAACAGCGCGCCGCGAAGGTCAACGACCTCTTCGCCGCCATTGCGCGGCGTTACGACCTCATCAACGACCTGCAAAGCTTCGGCCTGCACCGGCTGTGGAAGCGGCGTGTCGTGATGCTGGCTGCCGTGCAGCCGGGAAGCCGCGCGCTGGATTTGTGCTGCGGCACCGGGGACATCGCGCTCGCGCTCGCCCGCGCCGGCGCGGAAACCACCGGACTTGATTTTAGCCCGCAAATGCTCGAAGCGGCAGAATTGCGCTGGCAAAAAATTCCCCATGCGCAATTTGAAATTCGCAATTTGAAATTTCTTCAGGGCGACGCACAGCAGCTTCCGTTTCCGGAAAATTCCTTCGACATCGTGACCGTGGGCTACGGTTTACGGAACCTGACAAGCTGGGAGCGCGGGCTGGACGAAATGTTCCGCGTGGCCAAGCCCGGCGCGCGGCTGATCGTCCTGGATTTCGGCAAGCCGGCGAACCGGCTCTGGCGGAGAATTTATTTCGCGCACCTTCGCTGTTCCGTGCCGCTCATCGGACTTTTGTTTTGCGGCAACGCGTCGGCCTACGCCTACATTTTGGAATCGCTGAAACATTATCCGGCGCAACTGGCCGTGGCGGAAAAAATGCGCGGACTGAAACTGGCGAACGTCCGCGTCATCAACCTGCTCGGCGGCGCGATGGCGATCAACTTCGGCGAAAAGCCGAAATGATTGCCGGACATAGTAGTGTCTTAATTTGAATTGCCAGTAACTATATTGCCAATCCGAAATCGTGGCCACACTGTGATGGCAAACCAAATAAGAGCTGCCACCACAACCAGCAACAAGGCAAGTCCCACAAATATCATCTTGTTCGTAATCTTCATTTCCCTTTCTCGTCTTTCACGATTTGAACCCGCACAGCGGTTTCGGCTGACACAGTTCAGCGAATAACTATTTGCTTCCCGGCTTAATCGCCGGAATTTTCGCCAAGTCCGGCGGCAGCTTGTCCGGCGGGAAGGTTTCCACCTGCAACGCGATCAGGCTTTCAACCGGCATTCCAAAATTCACCGCGCCGTTGGAGCGGTCCACCACCATCGCCACGCCGACAACCTCGCCGCCGTTCGCGCGAACGATGTCCAGCGTTTCCTGAACCCGTCCGCCTTTGGTCACGACGTCCTCGACAACGAGAATTTTTTCGACGGGTGCAATTTTGAAACCGCGGCGCAAAACGAGTTTGCCTTCCTCTTTTTCCACAAAAATGAACCGCGCACCGAGCTGGCGCGCGACTTCCTGACCGATGACGAGTCCGCCCATCGCCGGTGAAACGACGGTGACCGCGCCGAGCGGCTTGACCTTGGCCGCCAGCGCCGCGCCGAGTTGTTCGACGACGGGCATCTGCTGGAGCGCGAGCGCGCATTGGAAAAACTGCCGGCTGTGCAATCCGCTGCGGAGGATGAAATGCCCTTCGAGCAGCGCGCCGCTGTCGCGGAAAACCTGGAGAACTTGATCTTGTGTCATCGGCACAGTTTCAAGTTTTCAGTTTTCAGTTTCAAGCTAATCCGCAGATTGCGCCGATTTGCGCCGATTAATTTGTGATTCGTTTGCTTTTGAAAATCTGTGCAATCTGCGAAATCTGCGGATAAGATTTGCGCGTGCCGAAGTGGATCAAGTTCATCATCGCCGTCCTGCTGCTGCCGGTTTGCGCCGGCGCGGCAATGGCATTGTGGCGGGTTTTGCGTGCCGGCGGCGCGGACACGACATGGATTCCGCTGCTTGGCGGCGCGGCATGCTGGGTTGTCATTTTTCTGCTGCTGCCCAAGCCGATGTGGATTTATGTCTTCGGCCATGAGCTGACCCACGCGCTGTGGACGTGGTTGTTCGGCGGCGAGGTCAAAAAAATGAAGGTCTCGGCCAAGGGCGGCCACGTCGTCATCTCCAAAACCAATTTTGTCATCGCGCTCGCGCCGTATTTTTTCCCGCTGTATGTCGCGCTGGTGGTCGGCATTTTCGCGCTGGGAAATTTTCTCTGGGACTGGCGCGGTTATCTGGTGTGGTTTCATCTGTGCGTCGGCGCGGCGTATGCGTTTCACCTGACGCTGACGTGGCATGTGTTGCAGACGCGCCAGACGGACATCACGTCGCAAGGTTATTTGTTTTCCGCCGTGGTGATTTTTCTCGGCAACGCGAGCCTGCTGTTGTTCGGGATTCCGCTGCTTACCGCTCGCGTTGGAACGCTGGATTCACTCGGCTGGTGGCTGGAAAGCACCGGCCAGGTTTTGCACTGGCTGCAGCGCCTCCTGTGAAGCGAGCAAAAATTGTTAGCAATTCAGTCTTGAATTGTTCGGGCGTTTCGCTTCATGCTTCAGGTCGCTATGGATTTGGCCGACATCTTGGGACGCGAGCAGATCGTCCCCGAACTAAAAGCTGCGAACCGCTGGGAGGCGATTGACGAGTTGATCGGCAACCTCGTGGCCACCGGCAAGATCCAGCCCGGCGACCGCGACGCCGTCACCGCCGCCGTCAAAAAGCGCGAAACCTCCATGTCCACCGGTATCGGTTTCGGCATCGGCATTCCGCACGCCTCGACGGATTTGATTTTTGAAGTGGTCGGCGCGCTGGGCCGCTCCGCCAAGGGCGTCAACTTCGACGCGCTCGACAACCAACCGGTGAAGCTCGTCATGCTTTTCCTCGTCCCGCAGGGCCAGTTCCAGAAACATCTCCACACGCTCGCCAACATCGCCAAACTTTTGCACAAGGCCGATTTCCGCGAGGCCCTCGAAAAATCCCCCGACGCCGACGCCATGCTCGCCATCATCCGCGAACACGGGAAAAAATAACTGTGATTCGTTAAATGGTTGAACCGCTGAATCGTCGAATCGTTCTCGCCATTTTTCCAATTCAAAAATTCAACAATTTAACGGTTTAACGGTTTAACAAAATGCTTCCGCACGAGCGCAAGCCGCCGTCCTCAAAATTTTAACCGTGTCCATTCGCGTCCATCTGTGGTTAAATTCTCCACGCAAATATGGATTCTAAAAAACTGGCCGGGCTTTGCCGTGATTACGCGGACAACAAAAAGGCGGAGAACATCGTCATCCTCGACGTGCGCGATTTGTCGTCCGTGACGGACTATTTTGTGATCGCGTCCGGCTCAAGCGAGCCGCACCTGCGCGCCATCGTCGGCGCCATCGCCGACGGCCTGCGCGAGGACCACGACCTGCGCCCGACACGCACGGACGGGTCATTGCAGGGTGCGTGGGTGATCCTGGATTTCTTCGACGTGATCGTCCACGTCATGCGCACCGACGCACGCGAACGCTACGATCTGGAAGGACTGTGGGGTGACGCGGCGCGGCTGAAGGCGAAGAGCAAGCCGGCCAAGGTGAAATTAACCAGCCGCCAGGCTTCCAAGAAACGAATCAGGAAAGCGGGGAAATCAAAATCCGCCCGATGATCTGCCGGAGCAGTTTTATCATGCCCCGGTGGAATTTTGCAGAAAGCTTCGGAATCAAACGGTGGCGACGCACCTGCTTGTTTCAATAAAAAGTTGCCCGGCTGAATCAGGGTTTAAAGATTCAAGCCGGCTTTTCAGGGCGAGATGGCATGTGTGCGATAGAAGCGTTTTAATAACCCAGCCGCGTTCGTGTCGGTGAATGCGAATGAACCGTTGGTGCCCACGGTCACGGTGCCGATGACTGACCACGCGATAAAATCCTGCGTTGCCTGAATGTCATAGCTCTGGCCGACCGGGCCGGTCACGGTCAGAACAAACTGATTTGAGGTTGTGACATTCAGCTGCACGCCGGAAGATGTCATGGGCACGGTGTAAGAGACCTCGCTGGATAACGCGCTCTCCGCGCCGGCCGCGCTGTAAGTGGACTCGGCAAAATAATAAGTGGTTCCGGGAATCAGATTGGAAATGGTCAGACTGGTTGCCGCGCCGGCTGAGGTCTTGTTCGTGTAGGCTCGGCTGACACCGCCGTAATAGATGTTGAATCCCGCCACCAGCGGATCCGGGCTTCGGTTCCACGCCAGGGTAACTTTTGCCGGGAGGGATGAACTGCTTCCGCTGGCGCGGATGGGCGTGATGAAAGCTGTGAAAAACATGAGTCCCACCATGACGTGTCCGCATGTCTTCATAGTTTTCCTGACAGATTTTCAACGCAGCTGTCGGTGTGTTTGTGAAGCGAAAGGCGGCGCGAACTCGAAGTGAAATTTTTTGACTTTAATTGCATAAGCGCCCTATTGCAAATATGATGCCAAGGCGTTTTTGTCGGAAAGACGTGACGTGACGTGCCACTTAAACGAGGAGGAAAAACTCAACCGGCGAACTTCTTAGAAAAAATTTCTCAGGAACAAGTCGCGCGCGACCGGATCACGCGCCAATTAGCGAGGCCGGTTTCAACAACGCCCATTGCAGGCTCAATTGCAGGCTCGCGGCACTGAAATTTTTAAAATCCACCGGCTTTACAATGTAACTCTCCACACCAAGCCGTTTGCATATCGCGATATTGATGTCATGTTTCGACGAAGTCAGAACCACAACTGGAATCGAGCGGGTCCGCAAATCCGCCTTGATCCGCCGGAGAACCTCCAGCCCGTCAATTTTTGGAAGATTGATATCCAGCAGAATGACTTGAGGCTGATCACTAATCCGGCGATACGCGAATTCTCCCGTGCAAAAAAGAAAATCCAGGGCCGCCGCTCCGTCGCGCACGACGAATATCCGGTTGGTGATGTTGGCCTTTTTCAGGGCTTCGGTTACCAGCAGCACGTCGTCACCATTGTCCTCCACCAGTAAAATTTCCGCCAGTTCATCGGCATGAAGCGCCTCGGTCGCGGTCTTGCTGTTGACATCGGAAAACAAAGTCAGGATGGAAATTCCCAGCGCCTCCGACAGCTTTTCAATGCTTTTGAGGGAGATGTTGCGCGAACCACGTTCGACGTCGGAAATGTAACTGCGGTGAAAGCCGGAACGATTGGCCAGCTCAACTTGAGAAATCCCCAGCCGGTTTCTCCAGTTTTTAACGGAGATTCCCAGGCGTTTTTCTATGGCAATGTTTCCCACAGGCGCGTTTCCTTTTACGATAGTCCACTATGATAGTCAGCTCAACAACAGACTTTGAGTTACACTTTTATATGCCGGCCCATTTCGTTCCCGAATCAAAATTTGACAGTGTCCCGCTCAATCCGACAGCAACGATTAAAGCTGCGGGGCCGATGTCACCCATGGTAAGCAGAAACTTGTGGGCGCGGATAATTATATCGCCAAGCCGGTCACTTTACAGGAGTTAAGTCAGGTCACGCCGCGATTGAATCTTGATTTGGCGCTGCTCAAGCCATCGGAAACAAGGCTTGCAAACAAAGTGGCGTGATTGCCGTTGGGCGTGCAACTTGCTGCACTTCAAGAAACCCGGCAACGGAATCAGTTGAGCATTCATTTATGCAAGTTGACCAACAGTGTAAAACATCGCCCCAAGAAACCGGTGACTTTAAAGCCGCCTTGGACGAGCACGCCATCGTCGCCATCACCGACCCGCAGGGCAAAATCACCGACTTGAAGCACGCCAACGCGGCGTTGCGGGAACGTGAGGAGCAGTTGAGCCTCTACGCGGCGCACAGCCCGGCGGCCATCGCCATGTTCGACCGCGACATGAAGTATCTGGTGGCCAGTCAACAATGGGTGAATATCTACCATCTGGGAAACCAGCCGGTCGTTGGCCGAAGCCATTACGAGGTTTTCCCGGAGATTTCGCCACGATGGAGAGAGATCCACCGGCGTTGTCTGGCGGGTGCGGTCGAGAAATGCGAGGAAGACGCCTTTCACCGGGCGGACGGCACCATCAACTGGATCCGCTGGGAAATCCGGCCCTGGCATCGGGCGGATGATACGATTGGCGGCATCATCGTCTTCTCCGAGGACATCACCGCGCGCAAACTCGCGGAAGAGAAAGTCCGGCACCTCAATTCCGAACTGGAGCAGCGCGTCATCGAACGCACGGCGCAACTTGAGGCGGCGAACAAGGAGCTGGAGTCATTCTCCTATTCCGTCTCCCACGACTTGCGCGCGCCGTTACGGGCGATGAACGGATTCGCCGGAATTGTGCTGGAGGAATTCGGGCCGCAGTTGAATGAGGAGGGCCGGAATTATCTGGAACGGATTCGCAACGGCGGACGGCGGATGGGTGAATTGATTGATGATCTGCTGGCATTCTCACGCCTGAGCCGGCAAACCATGAGCCGGCAGGTGTTGGACTCCGTAAAGCTCGTGCAAACCGTCCTCGATGAGTTCGGCGCGGAACGGAACGGGCGGAAAATCAAGGTGCAGGTCGGGAAGCTGCCGGTCTGCCTGGGCGATCCGGTTTTGCTCAAGCAGGTCTGGGTCAATCTGATTTCCAATGCGTTCAAATACACGCGCGGCCGCAAAGCTGCGGTTGTTAAAATCGGCTGCAATTACAAAAATGAAGAGAGCATCTTTTTCGTGAGCGACAATGGCGCCGGCTTTGACATGCAATACGCCCACAAACTCTTTGCCGTGTTCCAACGATTGCACAACGCCGAGGAATTTGAAGGAACGGGCGTGGGGCTGGCCATCGTGCAACGCATCATTCACCGCCACGGCGGACGGGTCTGGGCCGAAGCCGAACCCGGCAAGGGAGCAACGTTCTATTTTACACTGGATGGAGGAAACACAGATGCCTGACGAAACCCTGGAAATTTTGTTGGTCGAGGACAATGCTGATGATGCGGCGCTCTTTGCCCGCACTCTTAAAAAGGCGGACATCCCGGCCCGGCTTCGGGTGGCCAAGGACGGCAGGGAGGCGCTGGATTTCATTTTCGGCACCGGCCTTTATTCAAACCGCGACCTGGCGAACCAGCCCAAGGTCGTGTTTTTGGATTTAAAGATGCCGAAAGTAAATGGGCTGGAGGTCCTGCGGCGCATAAAGGCGGACGTGCGCACCCGGACCATTCCAATTGTTGCGTTCAGTTCCTCCCAGGAGGAAAGCGACCTGATTGAATGTTACAATCTCAAAGTGAACAGTTACATCGTGAAGCCCATTGACTTTGACGCCTTCGGCGAATCTGTTCGTTTGGTCTGCGAATACTGGCTGCAACTCAACCAGACGCCAAATCCTAATTACCATGACTGACAATGGCGTTATACAGAATACCAAGCTGACGACCTTCACACGCGTGGTGGTTCTCATTGCGCTTTACTTCATGGGTGGGCTGCTCGGCAAAGAGACCACCTTTCTTCTCCATGTCAGCCAGTCGCAACTTGGCAACTGAAAGCGTATCAGTCTTCAAGCTCTTGCGAATGAGCTTGCCTTTGAGCCTTATTCGAGCAAGATAAATCTCGGACGGCATGTAGCGAATCAGGTTCGCATAGTGGGTTTTCTGCCATATATGCAGATTTTTGACGTTGGTTCTGCGGCTTTCATGCAGGTAGTAACAGAAAGCAGTATCAAATTGTCAGACTGATGATAAGCAGACAGCAGTGAAGCCCAATAAAATCAACGGTCGCACCCATAGCTCAATTGGATAGAGCGGCTGACTACGGATCAGCAGGTTTCAGGTTCAACTCCTGATGGGTGCACCACCTTTCCCCTGTAAATACAGGGGGTTTGTGAGTTCCTCCAAAATCTTCTGAATGCCGAAAAACGCGTTATAGTCCAGTTTATAGTCCAGTTGTTTTTTCGGCCCCCGATGGCACTTCAAAATCGCGCCAAACAAAGCGCGTGAAAAAAACATCCGCAACAAATCGGGAACGGGTTCAAAGCAGGAATTTGAAAAAGTTGAATCCGGGATTTATCGGCAAAAAAGCAATGGCTGCTATTACGAACGGCCGCACATCAATGGCCGACGAACATGGCGTTCCCTTGGAACCCAGAATCTTAAACTCGCTCGCGAAGAGTATCACAAGCGCCGGGTCAAAGGTCAGGTCGCCTATGCCCCCATAAATGCCGTCGCCACCGGAGCGGTGATCCGCTGCTATGAACAGGACGGCTACCCCGACCGGCACAAAGAGAAACGGGCGGGGCGCACCCTGACGAAGGAAAAGAAAAATTGCGAAACCCTGCTGAAGTTTTGGGAGCACATCCCCGTTGATGCGGTGACGCTGGCTGCGTGCGACCGGTATCACGAGTGGCGGAAGAAAAACATCATGAAGGGCTATGCCGGGAATCGCACCGTAGACATGGAACTGACGACCTTGAGCAATGCGTTTCTGTGGGCTTGTCGCAAGGAATTGGTTCGCAGCAACCCCATGTCAGTTTATCGCCCGCGCTATTGCTCGGATAAAAACATCCGCCATTGCCGGGAATTCATGCCCAACGACGCGGATGAATTGCATCGCATCGCCGAATTGATGTTCGCCAGTTTGCGCTCCGATACGCTCGGCTGGCAACTGCTGGTTGAAGCCGCCACCGGCTTGCGCACGGTGGAAGCGTTGAAGTTGCGCACGGATGCCAAGCCGTATCAGCCGGGCTGGATTACGCCGGATGGAAAATCCCTTTACGTCTGGCGGGCGAAAAATCAGCAAGCCGTCAATCCGTTCGTGCTCATCCACGAAGGACTGGCAGCCGTCCTGAAAGCCCACAAGCGGTGGAAGGACGAACGGTTCCCAGATTCGCCGTGGTATTTTCCAAGCTACAAGAACACGGACAACTGTGTGGACAACTGTGCCCTCGGCCAGTCGTTGAGGCAAAGGCGGGAAATTCTTGGCCGTAAAATTACGAGCCACGGGCTGCGCGCCTTTTACGTCACGAATCGTCGTTCGCATGGCATCCCCGACGTTCAGATTGCGTGGGAAATTGGTCACACCAGCGGTGGCCAGACTTTGGCGGCGGTTTATGGTGGCGCACCCCCGCATTGGCTGGCTGGCGACGGGCCAAAGATGGCGTGGTTGCCAACAGGTCAGCCGGCATGGGAAAAACGCTGGCCGCAATGGATGGTTGAATTGGTGCATGAAATGTTGCATGAGTATGATAAGAAAATTGTTAAAATTGCTTCTCCCGAGGGAATTGCACTGTTCGGGACTTCAACCACAAGGTTTCAGAATCACCCACCCGATGATTCTCGCTTTTTTACTGCGATTGCTGAAAGAGCACGTTATTTCAATATCTCTCCAAAGGAACTGCTCGCCCATATTTAACAAAATCGTATTAAAACCGAATAGGCTATTTGCTAGGATTGAATGAGAAAATATTGACTCCCATGCCTGACGTCTTCACCAAGGCGAAGCGCTCCGAAGTCATGTCACGCATTCGCGGACATGGCAACAAGGACACCGAGTTGGCTTTGATGAAATTGTTCCGCCAGCATGGCGTCACCGGTTGGCGGAGGAATCAAAAGGTTTTCGGCAAACCAGATTTCATTTTTCGCAAACCGAAGGTCGCGGTGTTTGTGGATGGGTGTTTCTGGCACGGTTGCCCGCAACACTGCAACACCCCAGCCAGCAACCGACCTTTCTGGAAAAGGAAATTCGCCGCAAACAAATCACGGGATCGGCGCGTGAATCTTGCTCTGCTAAAGGCCGGCTGGCGTGTTGTGCGGATTTGGGAACATGACCTCGCCAAACGAGGCGGAGCATGTGTGCGGAAGATACAGTCGAATTTATCCCTATCGTTGTAATCAGACACCGATTGGGAAATTTGAACCGGATGCAATTTCCCTGCGTCTCGCAGTCTCATCCGGCGTATGAATCGTCATCCGGTCGTAAAGACCGGCCCATTGTGCATCGCTGGGATAAAGTTCGTCATCGTCCAATTCTCCGGCCTCCGCCCGCCGCCAGGCTTCTGCCGCGAATTCTTTGAGCACACGCGGCCAACCGCTGTCGGGATCATCAAACCCATCTGGGTGCAGCCCTGGATAGAGGTAAGCCACCGCCGACCATGCGCGGACAAAATCTTTTTTTGCCAAACTGGCGGGCGGACTTTGCCAGCCGGCGCGCAGATGTTGCGCCGCCTCACGTAGCGAGGCCGGAATGTAATTGGTGTCGCTCATGTTCATCACTCCTTTCGCAGGGCATACTCATCCTTTTCAAATTCAACGTAGCCGGCATCGGCAAATCGTTTCACAAGTTGCCGGTAACGCGGGTCCGGGCTGTCCACAAAGTTCCGATACGTCCAGCCGTTGCCGGCACCAGTTTCCACCACGGCCCTGCCGTTCAAATCTTTCAGGGTTGCCGGGAATTGAAAAAATCCGAAAACTGTCTCCCGCCTCTGTTTATCCGTCACCACCAGCACAACTCCGCGCTTCGGAATGACCCGGCAACTGCCCATCACGGCATCGTGATTCCAAACCTGCCCGTCGCGCAGCAGCACCACACCCTTGAGCTTGTCGCTTTCCAGCCGCGCGCCCGTCGTCAGTTGCCGCGCAAACTTCTGCCGCTCTGGCGTGTCAAACGCCGCATCCAGCACCAGCACTGGATCGAAACCCAACGCCTTCGCGTCAACCTCGACGTCATGCAAAAAATCTTCCAGCACCGCCGCTGGCGTGCTGGCCGGTGCGGAAAAAGTGAAATGATAGCTAAGACTCACGCAAAGAATATGCCAGACCGCTCTAGCATAAGCAACAATATTCTATTGGCTTTTGGATTTTTTTGACCACCGTGCCTGTGCGGCTTTGCGAGCTGCCGCCTTACGTTGCGCCGGTGTCATGCTGGCCGTCCGTGCCGGGCCGCCCTTCAATCCGCCCAGCCGTCCCAGCGCCACCGCTGCTGGATTTTTTTGTGTTTTCGCATCGTGCGACATGTCTGCAGCATGACATGAGTTGCACTTGGACTGAAGCCAGTTTTTCTAAAGTCGCTCGTTATTTGTAATCTTCGCTCGACCCAAAATTACCGTCTCTCCCGAACCAGCCTCGATGATGTTCGTCGTCAACAAAGCCGTGTGTGTGTTTGGCATCACCCGCGTTATTTGCAGTTTGGCTACGTAATCAGTTTCCACATAAAGTGGCTTCACAAACTTCAAGTTCTGGTAACGATAAATTGTTCCATCACCAGGAAATACGGTTCCCAATAGCCGCGAGAAGAAAAAAGCCCCAAGCATTCCTGGAGCAGAAAGCTTCCCTATGGGGCATTTGGCCGCTGCCTCCGCATCAAAATGAATGGGGTTACAATCCCCGCTCAGTTCGGCAAAAGCCACCACTTGGGCTTGGGTCAAACGGAAAGGCCACGAATACGAAGACCCAACCGATAAACCTTTAAGAAAGAATTGGCTCGTTGACATAATTTGCTCAATGAATAAACGCAAAATCGACCGACGCCGGCCCGAACTTCAAAGCACCTGCGCGTCTAAATATTCTAACCACCATCGTCACGCCACTTCATGACTGAACAAGTCCTCCGCCTTCCTCCAGCGCGGTTCATTCGTAGCCCGCGTGCCTGGCTTCACCAAATACTCATTGTAGTCGAGGTTCTTCGAGAAGCAGTCCTTCAACACAAGAATAGAAACAATGGCCAGGGCCGAACACGTCAATCCGACGACTGCGGCGGCAGGAACAATGCCCAATGACGGCTTCATGTTCAAAAAGGCAAACGAGATCGGAAAGAGCAAGAACCGGACGAAGTTGGGCACGGTAATTGCAATCGTGGCCCGCACATTGGTTCCAAACTGTTCAGCGGCGTTTGTGACCATATTGGCCCAAAATCCGATTCCCAAACCCGCCACGACACACCGCGCGTAGAAGCCGGATGGCGTCGAAGGCGGCGCGAACAAGAATGCGCAAATTCCAAGTGCTGTAATCCCGTGGAACACAAGAAGCGCCTTTTTTCGAGACGTAAGCAACTGGCTCAGCACGCCACAAAGAATATCGCCCACAGCAATCATGGTGTATGTCCAGATCAAAGCGGTCGCTGGCGAAGGGAGTTCCTTCATGCCGAAAGCCCGTCCGAATTCCGGCGCACCCGGAACAAGCAAACCGGTTACAAAAAAGGTCGGTGCGCCCACCAACACACACAAAAGGTATCTGATTAAAGGCCTATCCCGAAGATTATCAACGATGGATCTTGTCACTTGGCGATTCCTGTTAAGACTCTCCAAACGCCCCCCGACCGCTTCCACCGAAGAATTTTGTGCTACCCGCAGCGAAAAGACAAAGCGGAGAATTCGATAATAATTAGACCTCCGCCACGCACGCCCCAAGTTGAAAAACAATGAGGGAATCCACAAAGTCGTCATCCTCCGCCCAAAGAGTGTCCGTGTCACGCGTCCGCAGTTCCTAGAAATACTAAGGTTCACCAAGAACGGCCCCAACTTACAATGTCGATGGCGATTGATTAGTCTCTTTTGACCTGCATAGGCCATCGCGCCCAGCGGCGGCAATGCTCTTTGAGCAATTAGGTTCTTTGTAAACAACCTCGACTCCCCAACCCCAATGCGTAGAGCGAGCACCCCCAACCCCAGCACTCCGCCAATTATGTAGTCGGTTCTCCAGTGTAGGGAGCTTTTTGCGAGCGTTGCCGCAGCAACCACCCCCAACATCCCACAAAAACCAACAACCATCGTTCCAACACCCCGGCGGTTCGTTCCCATGTTTTCTGATACAAGCGTGATGCCAGCCCCAAGTTCGCCGCCAAGACCAACCCCAGCCAAAAACCTGATAACTTCATATTGTCCCACACTATGAACCGCCGCCGTCAAAGCGTTCGCCACTGCATAAACCAAAATGGAGGCCAGCAGCACGCGCCGCCGACCGCTCCTGTCAGCAAATGGACCCCACAGAAACAAAGCGCCAAGGGCCATGCCAAACAATTGCCAATTCATGATGCCGGCATAAATTGCGAGGGATTGTGCGTCGGGAACCCCAAGATCATGCAGGCTCTGAACGCGAAGCGCAGGCAGTTGAAAGGTGTCGAACAAGTCAACAAAGTATCCGGCAGCAGCAACAATCACCGCCCCCCAGGGAATTCTATCATTTTCTTTCATCGGTTTGCTATGCTCCTTTTATTTGTTTGCGCTCCGTAAATACTCGTTAACAACATCGGCGGCTGCTTTATTTTCCCGGAAAACATTCCAACTAATAGAATCCTCGTTTATGTCGTTCTGTGTCATGAAAGCTTCCCGATCCTCCATTTCTTTGGCAAATTCAGTCATTTCGGCAGCAGTTCTGGCCAGCCGCCGCCGCTCTCGCCAGAATTCTACAATCGGAAAGTAACGAATTGTTGTTGCTTCAAGTTCATCGGACGAAGATGCCTTGCGTATCATGTGGTGCCGCTCCCTAGATGAAACCCATTCCCAACGCTCCCCATCACGCGGTTCCGTGCTTCGCACTTCATCCGCAACCGGGTCGCGTTTTGCCACATAGAATAAGCGGTATCCAATCGCAGGACACGGTGGAACATCGTCGGCATTCAAAATGTAAAGTTGGAGTCTCCCATGCACCTTTATCAATTCAGCCTTCAATTCTGATTCTGACTTATCACGGTGGATATGGACGGTCTCCTCAAAAGCTTCAAATAGAACATCGTTATAAAGTCCCATGACGTGTTTTGCGAGGTCATCAATATAGCGGCGAAGTGGGCGACGCAGCTTGCTAAGGCAGCTAGGGGATGTTCCGAACGGTAGTATAACGGCATAGGACAACCCCTTCGCCACGGCCTTGGCGACGGACATCAAGTATTGATTCTTTCCTTCTTGGCTGCTTAGAACTGGCAACTCTCTAAACTCAACTGCCATCAGATTTTCCTCAGAAGCGTGCTGGTCGAACCAAGTGGCTATCTCCAAATCCTCCACCGAAGAGGGCTGAGTTGTCTTCAAAAGCTCCTTCTCCAATTGCTCTGCGCCGGATATATCATCCTTTCTGAAAGCCGCAGCAATCTGCCGCGCCCCTTTTCTCGAAATATCACGTTCACCATTCTTCCATTTATACAGAAGGCTGGTGCTGATGCCCGGCCCGAAAAAATCAGCCATCTCGTTCACTGAACGGTATTCCCCCTTTTTTTCCTCTCTCAACCGACGAAACTCCCGGTCCAGAATTTTGTTTAGGTCGTCAACATTCATATCATTTTGATTAGTTTGCACAAATTTACACACACAATTCATTTTTGTCAACACGAAATTCTAAAACAAACACATTTTATACATAAACAACACATCATGTTTAATAATTACTCATATAATTTCATCAATAGCGAATTCTTTGTCCATAAAAGCAATTTCCATTCCAAAACACCGCAATAAGCAGAAATTATTATTCATAAATTACACAATTTAGACTTGCTATATGTCCAATATGTGTTAAAAATGCCATCAGTTTATACAAACATGGACAAAGTTGTAAAATTGAGTGCGAGCAGGCAAGATGATGATCTGACCCTCCACCGGGTCAACGCGACTTGCTTCGAATCCGGCTCGCAGTTCGACTGGATGTCAAACGCTTGGTTTTGCGGCACCCCGGATCAGCGGTGTCCATTTTGCCTGCTCCCCGTCCTTTTCACCCCCGCATCGCTCGAAATGGAAAGATGCACATGCGGCACAATCCGCAAAACCATCCATCTTCCGCTCCGTGGCAAAACCGCCGCCCGGATCGGAGCCACGAACAACAAATGCGCGGTGAAAACAACACGCCAAAAACTATGAAAAAAATCATGACGCTGCTCGCTGGGATTTTCCGTCCCGCCAGCAAGGCCACTAACACCATCAAGCCAACCGTCCAACACATGCCGGCTGTCAGGGTTCAGCATGATGATGACATCCACTGGTGCCATAACAAACGCCACAGTAAACCAACACCGCGCGAGTATTTGACCCGTGGTTACACCGAAGGCAGTGGAAAGCCTTTTTCTGTTTTCCAGTGCAGGGACTGCCGGGAGTATGTGGCGGCGGTCATTAACAATGGCAATCCGCAAGCAAGTTGGATTTTATTTCGCGGGCAAAACTACCGCTCGCGCCCCGAACGCCGCCCGACGCCGGTCACACCGAGGAACACCACCACCCGTCGCGAATCCCCGCAGTATGCGTCTTTCAAGCCCGTTCGCGCCACCTGATGACATCGAGGCCGCCGCGTAACGGCGGCGGCCTCATCACCACGACAATAATATAATGCACTTTGCACCCCAAAAAATCCCAGCAGCCAGCCCAATCGTGATCCGCTTCGCGCTCCCGGTCTCTTTTTCAGTCGCGGTGCTGGGCCGCGCCCGTGTCGGGTCGCCCAGCCCGCCGTGTTCGCAACAAACAGTTTTCCGCCCCGTCTTGGGGCAACGTTCCCGCTGGCGGCCACCCTTCCGCCGACGGGAACGCACTAACCAAAGGGTAGTTCAGTTCAACAAAATCACGTTTATGAAAACACTCGTCATCACAACAAACAAAGGAGCCACCAGAACCTATTCGTTGACTCCGACCTCACAGGGCTACGACGTCCAAAAAGTCACCGGCTTTTTCGGGTCGAAGACACTGATTGGCCACGGCAGCAGCCTTGAAAATGCCGTTCAAGTCGCGCGATTGGACTGCGGCGACAGCATTGTCAGGTCCACCAAATTGCGCGGCTAAAATCACCCGCCAGCAACAAATCAAAACCAAAACAACGCCACCAAATTATGAACGCAATAAATAATCACGATTCGTCCGTCATTCTGCCAGAGGTGAACCGCACTCGCGGCCTCACGGACGAACAGGAACAGCCTCCGCAAAATACCGAGGTTCAGCCCGGCGCGTTCACGCCGAGTAACTCATTTTATACCGCGTTAAAAACCAAACCCCTGCCGGTCTTGGTTGACGAAGGATTCATTCAGAGCGCCGCAATCACCGGTGCCACCAGTGCAGACGTTGCAAAACAACACGAGCGTAAGTTTTATGCCGACGAAGTTCACGCCACTAAAGACAAGGTTTTCCGCCGTGTCCGTGACGACATATTGGACAACATCGCCTCCGGTGAAGCGCACGAGAAAAATATGCAACGGAAACTGGATGAGACGCGACAATACTTGAACAGCCCCGACAGGGAGCAGCAGCACCAACCGTGGACGAAACGGGCCAAGGTGCTGGTCACGGTCATGTTTGTTCTGGCTTTAACCTTCATCGCGGCGGAAGTCCACAATGGCATGACGTTCGCGATGGAGAGCGGGCACGACCATTTGAAAAACTGGTGGGCCGCACTGTTGTTTGCCATCGTTCCCTGCATGAGTTTGGGAGTATTCCTAAAGCTCATTAGCCTGCTTTTCCACACCGAACGCGGGCGCCGGATTTTTCAATTTGTTCTCGGTATCATTGGCTGCGCCGCTGCGGTGGCGGCCGTGCCCGTATTCGCGCTGACTTACTCAGGCTTTGCATCAAATCCAATCGACATTCTGACCGGACAAGCCACCGCGACAAGTTTTTCGCCAGTCAAGGTCATCGCGCTGCAAATTTTCCTCTGCGGTCTGGCATCGGCCAGCCTGCTCATTTCAGCTTGGGGAATAATTGAACAGCATTGCCAGCCGGCGAAGGTGGAAAATCCGGCTTGGCGCAGAATCAAACAGGACCTCGACAAAATCAGTGACATCCTTCGGAAGGACCGCGAACTGCTCGGTTTCGTCGAGGGGAAAATCATGCACCTCGAATCAGAGCGCGATAAACTGATTCACAACGCCATGAGGCTTTTCACGGCCTTGCGTCTTCGCCACGAGTTGCGCCAGCAACATGCACAGGAACTTTTGGCAGTGTCAACAAACCCAAACAAAAAATAGAGGAGATAACACCATGAAAACAATGAAACACAAAATCAGCATCGTCCTTGCAACGCTGGCGTTTGCCGTCGCCGTTTGCGCGACGCCGCTCACCAACCAAGCAACGACCAAACATTACATCATTGTCGCCGCTCAGGGATTACCAAAAGACCAGGCGGCTGATGTGTTGAAGCAGACATTCGTTTTGTTGCTGGTGCGTGCGACACCGGGAGACCGTGTCGAGCTGATTGCCGCGCCAAAGATGACCAAGCTCGCCGACGTCATTGTGCCGGCAGGCTCGATGCGGTCACGCGCGAATAGCCCAGAATTCGCAGGCAAGTTTGGTGCTTGGAAAACCTTCCTGTCGGAACCCTCGACCTCTGAACCGAGGCAGGCCGGACAACTGGCGCTGCCCCAGCTTGTGGATGAAATCACACGTTCCCGCGAGCCGGGTCAGCAGACTGTCATTGTCTTGTGCGGCACGCCTTTGTTCATGAGTTCGCGTGCCGCCGAAGAACCTTTTGACATGGCTGGCGGATTGGTGCCGGGCGACGGCGCGATTCTCGCGCCGGCAAGCCAGTCAATCTATGGAACGGCGGACCGGAAAAACGAACTTAACGGGGTCTGTGTGGACTGGTTTGTTCCAGACGACAAATGGATGTTGAGTCAGGCGCATGGCCGGGCCGTTTTGAGGGCATGGACCTGTTTCTTCCACGAGCTTGGAGCAAATTTACGTTCTTGGAATTCGGATTGCGCGACCGTGTTTGATCGGGCGGCAGGCAACGAAACCGCTCCGGCAATGGTGGCAAGCCTCAACTTGCAAGACAAGGCCATCAGAATGGAACGGGTGCCCGGATTTCGGTTGGAACAAGCAATGGCAACCCCCCCAATGGCAGTTGAGGTGGCCAGCGGCATTCCAACTCAAATTGTCCAGTCAGCATCCCCACCGCCTCAACCTGTCGTAATTAAAGAAACCCCGCCGGCACCGTCGAAGCCAGTTCTGCAAAAGCAGGCTGTTACACCCAAGCCTGTGTTACCCGAATTTTTTGATGTCACAGTTCTTGACCGGAACAATCGCCCTGTTGCGAGCTTGGACGGGAAGGAATTTGCCCTTTTAGAAGATGGCGTGCCACAGAGAATTACATTTTTCAAGCGCGAACGAATGCCAACCACGATGACCATTTTAGTTGATACGAGCGGCAGCATGAGCTCCAAGCTCGGTCGCGTTCGCGCAGCGGCATTGAGCATCATACACGAAGGGCTTCCTCAAGATGAATTTTCCATATTGGGCTTCACAGACAACACGACGGTTGCTCAGGATTTCACGACGAACACCGCCTTGATGGGACAGGCGCTGAATCACTTGTCGGCGAACGGACCGACGGCCTTGCTTGACGCCATTAAAGAAGCCGTCGAACGCACAAATGAAAAGGGTAAATACGACCGCAAGGCCATCTGCTTGATTACAGACGGAGACGAAAATGACAGCCGATGCGACCGTGAATCCGTATTGGCAACGCTAAAGGCATCGAACGTGCAAGTTTTCTGTGTTGGTTTTCCTGACGGGTTGGATGCTGATCGTCTCGCGGATTCGCGCGGTGGTCATTTGGTGAGAAAAGGCCAAACTGAATCCGGCGCACGTGACCTGCTAACACAATTGGCGAATATCAGCGGCGGACGGGCATTTTTCCCCCACCAAACGATGGAATTAGAGGGGATAGCCAGTTCAATTACGTTGGATTTGAGCACTCAATACCGGCTTGGATATTACTCCACCAGCAACAACCACGACGGACACTGGCGGCAGGTGCAAGTCGCAATCAAGTCAAGTCAGGGCGACCACGATGGCCTTACAGCCCATACTCGTTCAGGATATTTTCAACATTAACAAAGCATTGCCGCATCGCTGATGAAACTTCGAGCCAGCAATGAATTGGTCACAGTGACGTTTGAACTGTTGTCCGAATCGGCAAACGCTCCATCGCCTGTCGCACCCCGAAACAAGCGATGAAATTTTTCTTTCAATACGTTGCCCCAATCTTGGCAATCCTCTGGCTTGCACAAGTTCACCTGTTGGGTGCGGTCGTGGCAATCCTGCTCTGCGCGATTCGCTGCGCGTTCAAGAGCCGTCTCTTTGGCCGTCTATTTGCACATTTTATCTATGACGTTTTGAAAGGCAGCGCGGTGGCAGTTGCCCGTTTGGTTTTTGGACGCCGGCGGCGGGAATGACAATTACAGAATGAATATCCTGACCAGCAAAATGTTGGTGATGCAGGCGCTCGATATGCTCGCAGTGTCTATTTATCCTGCGCCTCCCGACCGTTTTGGTCTTTCGGCTGCGAAAACCGTTCCCCTAAACCTTCTGGCAATTCAACAACGTGAAATCATACAGTTGAGTCAATCGGCGGAAAGAACCCGCGCTATACTGCTTGCGAATGTGGTCTGTCGGCTTGCTATTGACCAGAAAACCAAAACATTGCTCATTACCGGTCAGCACTCCATGACAGCACTTGCGATAAACCTGTTATTGTATCGGGCAAAAATTGATCTGGAAAAAATTACCAACCCAAACTGGTATCCGTCTGAAATGAAAAGGTTATCCGTCGCTTCCGGCGAACTTGCACGTGCGCCATTGTTCGTGGTCGGGCAAATGTTGACCCCCGCAAATTCAAATGTAGTTTCGTCAATGGTGAAAAACAACATAACCCGTTGTCTGGTTGTGGAGAATCCACCTCCAAAAACTATCAGGAATTTGCAACAGTTCAGCTTTGAATTTGATGTGCCAATCACAATAATTTCGTCAAATTCTGTCTTATGACCTACGAACTGGCTTCGCAAATCCATGAATCCATTGAGGCCACAGGAAACGAATTGCGTTTCGATTTGTATCGAGCAGCCGTCCGCTATTCAGTTCTGCGTTGTGAATGGCATCTGGCCTGCCCAGACACACGCCGCGAAATGGAAGGCCGGCGCACCGCCGCGCACAATGCGTTTATTGATGCGTTAAATATCCTGACTCGTAATCTCATCCGTGTCGGTGGCGATGTCTCGTGGCATAAATCCATCAGCGACGACCGCAAGGCAATTGGCGATTTTGCCGTGTTCCTGACCGCCAGATTCGGACTTCTGGCGCGCTAAAATCTTGCCTCTAGGAAACTGACGAAAATCTTGGTCCTTCCCCGTTATACGCCATGATTGGAAATCTTATCCGAATCCTCATCTGTTAACTCATATTTATGCGTATCGGTCTCCAAATATGAGTGAACATCAGTAACACGGGTGCAATTAAGCATCCTGCAATCGCCCTTCCTAACAGGTTCAAGTATTTGAACCACTTGGAATATAATGTCCTTATCGGATTTATGTTTTACAAAATCACCGACTTGAATTTCGCTGGTTTTTTCCTCGTGCATGTGCAAGGAAGCTAGTGGCAGTAGATTTGGCTGTAAAGGATGATTGCCAGGCGGCATTTGAAAAGCTTGGAAACATTGTGTCCCCGTGCTGAAGCCAAAGGGAGGTAATGCGACAACTCGTGCGGGCCGCCCTTAAATTTTAACAGCCCATCATCATGTAGTTCTGACAATTTCACCCTTTGCAGAAACTTCCCCGCATCAATTCCCCCGTGCCTGACTCCGCCTTGAAACGGTGAAGATTCCGCTCGCCCACCGGCGCTCACTTGTGAAGTTATTTTCGCACCGTTGCGCAGGCTCCACTCTGGCTCCATAACTCCACAAGAGAGCGACCCGCACCGGAAATGGGCGCGATGCTCCGCATGTCGCCCAGGATAAAGCAATATGCCGCGCGGCTTCGCCCGGCAGAGCATCGGCAATAGGGGGCGGTGACTTCCGCCCCAGTCCCCACCCGCCAAAGGTTCCACCTCTGGACTCAAAATAAAAAACGACCGCATCTTCAGATTCTTTGGCGTCTGCCGCCGTTCGTTCCATCGCCCTCACCAGTCCGCTGCCACCGGGGGCAAATCCGTCGGGCCCCTGCTGAAGCCTACATCCCGACGCCGCCCGGTTTCGCGGCCTTACTCGGTTGAAGGGCGATAGACCGAATACGAACAGCAGAGCGCACAAAAAAAAATCATGAAGACCATCCAACAAAAAATTTCAGGGCTCCAGTCCCGATCCGAACAGGTGAGCGCAGCGCAGGGGGCGGCAAAATACATCATCATCGTTTGGAATCAAAAGGAGCAAGTCATCGCGTTTCCCATCCATGTCCAACACGCCGAGGTTTTCAAATACACCAAGGAGGAAGCTCCCCATGTTCAGCTTGTCAGTGCCGGTTTTTTCATGGGCGACACGGACGCCCTCTGGGTTGGCGGACGCAGTGAATCACTGGACGTGGACTCACGCCCGCAGGACACCGACTTGCTGAAATCGTTCCTTGTTAGCCAAGACCGCAACCTTTGGGATTTGACCCTTTTGACCGCCGGAGGTGCCCAATGAAACCGGACACCAACACCCCGAACTTGCCGGGCATTGAATCGCTGGTGCAGCCGTTCAAGTTTCCGGCCACGCCCTACGAATACAAGGTGACGCCCTTGCGCGAATGTCCCACGCCCGCCGCGATGATGGAATGTGACACGCCGGACAAGGTTGCCGCCTATTGGAAACTCCACATTGCCACCAATCCTTACTTTGACCCCGAACGGGAAACTTTGGCGGTGATCCTTTTGAACACCCGCCGCCGGGCGAAGGGGCACCAAGTTGCTTCCATCGGCACGCTCGACACCTTGCTTGTCAGCCCGACCGCCGTTTTCCGTTTAGCCATCGTGACCAGTGCCGCCGCCATCGTGGTAGCGCACAACCACCCCAGCGGGGATTGTCAGCCTAGCGAAGCCGACATCAAAGTGACCCGCGACCTCATCCGCGCCGGCCAGCTTCTCAAAATTGAAGTCCTCGACCACCTCGTTATCGGCAACCCCAATTTTTTCAGCCTAAAAGCCAATGGCTATTTCTACTCCTGATTTTCTATGAAACACAGCAAACGCTTTTCCTTTGACCCGAACCAAGCCGAATTTGTCGGCGTCATCTGGCTCACTGCCGACACGCACCCGCACCGCCTACGCGCTGGCGATGTCATCCGCTTTGACAACCGGCTTTGTCGTGTCGTGCGGGTGAATGATTGCTCCGCCGTGGTTCTGATGAATCAGCCCCCGCGCCGGTTTGAAACCCGGTTTCGTGGCCCGGTGCAATTTCAGCCGCCGCCCAAGACGTTCAGAATCTCCCCGCAATCCGAATGCGAAATCCTTAACCGCAAATGCAAATGAGCACCATCACTGCCAAGCCCATCGGCGCGCAATGGCGCGGCATCTTTTTCGACGGTCCACAACCCGACATTGACGACGAGGGGGAGGAAATTCCCGTGTGGGTGGTTTATGTCGGCAACGACGACGGCGAACCCATCGGCAATGTCTATCGCCTGCATCATTTCAAATCCGCCGAGCTTCTGGCCTATCGCATGGCCGAAGACCGGAACCTTGAACTCATCCACGAAGCCATGCCGGATTGAACACCGCAGATTGCAACACCGCCCGCGAACCACTGACGGAACGCGGGTCTTTTATGCCGGCTGGGCTTCACGTCAGCCCAGACCCGGCGCGAAAGGTTGCCAACCTCTCGACTCCGTCAGATGTCCCCCGTCGCGCAAGACTTGCCAGACTTCCGGGTTTCACCGCGTAAGCAGTCAAGACTTGCGCTCACCCATCGGCGCTCACTTGTGAATTCACGTCACCATCGCTCCTTATTCTCTGCGCTCCCGGTGCCGGAAATTCCCAAGCGAGCCAGCGGCCATGTCCACATCGTATTTACACATCTAACACATCTTTTTTGCAGGAAGTGAAAAAGCGTTTCAAGATTGAATTAGCGAAAAAACATCCGTCGCATCCGCTATGGACATGGCCTCAAAAGCCGTTTGGTTCAGGTAGTTTTTTAGCTCCGCCTTCCGGTCTCTGCTCCGCCGTCCTCACCCGCCCGCTGTTGCCTCCGGGGGCCGGACGCGGTTCCTCCTGAAGGCGACCTCCGCTGGCCGCCCATCGGCGCGGGCGATTTGGGGTGAAGGACGACAGACCAGACCGAAAGCGGGCGTAACTAAAAAAAATACCATGAATACCAAAATCGAAATCCAAAACACAAATTCAGGACTCTTGAGCCATCCCGAAAAAGCGGGTGTAAAACACGGCAGCGTTTACGAAGTCATCACCGAAAGAATCATCGCTATGCTTGCAGCGGGCACAGTGCCGTGGCAAAAACCTTGGAAAGTCTCCACCGGACTGCCCCGCAACCTCGTGACCAAGAAGCCGTATCGCGGTATGAACGTCTTATTGCTTCACGCCATGAGCTACGAATCGCCATTCTGGCTGACGTTCCGGCAGGCCAAGGAGCTTGGCGGCAGCATCAAGAAAGGTGAAAAGTCTTGCCCCGTCATCTTTGGCAAGCGGCAGGAAACCGAGGATGAAATCACCGGCGAAAAATCCCACTACACCGTTTTGCGGCTCTACAGTGTTTTCAACGTCGCCCAATGCGAAGGTTTGAAAAATGTTCCCCCACCGGCAGCAGCGCCGGCAACGGTTAACACCACCGCCGAAGAAATCGTCGCGCTCATGCCCAAGCGGCCGGAGATTAAGCACGGACTCGCCAAGGCGTTTTACTCGCCGAGCGTTGACATCGTGGCGATGCCGGATCGCGCACGGTTCGACTCGGAAGCGGGCTACTACGCCACGTTGTTTCACGAACTCACCCATGCGACAGGCCATGCGTCGCGGTTGAATCGCCCGACCTTGACGGAAAGCGCCGGCTTCGGCTCGAATCCGTATTGCCGTGAGGAACTTGTCGCCGAGCTTGGCGCAGCGTTTCTGTGCGGCCATGCCGGCATTGAAAACACGATTCAGAATTCCGCCTCCTATTTGCAGAACTGGCTGGAGGCGTTGCAGAACGACAACAAGCTCATCGTGCAGGCCGCAGCGCAGGCCCAGAAAGCCGCCGACTTCATCTTGGGCACCAAGTTCGAGGATGCAGTTGCCGGCTGAAAAACGAAGCCCCAGTGAAAACTTCGCTGGGGCTTTCTTTCTGTCTGCGGAACTCAGACACATGAAGTTTGCCGCTTAAGTTTTGCCCGGCATCTGCGAAGTTCGGCAATTTCTCCTTTGGCCTTTTGAACCGCCTGTCGCTTTGCGGCCAGATCTCTTTCCATGTCGGCAATAATTTCGGTATAGGCGACTATTAGCTCTTTTCGTTCGCGCTCCGTTTCCTCTGGCGGCACGAGCGCAAGTCTTTCTTCCAATGGCATCTCGCGCAATTGCGCTTCGAGTTCTGCCCGTCGTTTTTGCAGTGTGCGCAAATCAGGATACTGTGCTAACCCCCGATTTAGATTCCGAATCCAGCGGCAGTTTTTTTCCTCTCTCGTTTCCTGTTTGGCTTTTCGCATGAGCGATTTTACACGCCACCTTCCTGCATTGAAAACCCTGTAGTCCAATTGTAGTCCACCATAAAATTGGAAAAATCCTGAACCTGCTAAACTTCACTTTTCGGAAAATGCCATTTTGTAAAAAGTAGTCCAAAAGTAGTCCACCTCACTGCCGCAGCAGTAAGTCCGCAGAAAGCCGCACGCTTGACATTGCCAATGAATATGCAATAATCACCTTGTAAACATTGACGATTAGCAGCTCGGAATCGTCTACGGATCAGCAGGTTAGAGGTTCAACTCCTCTTGGGTGCACCACTCTTAAATGCTTGTGATTGCCAACTTCGATTTTCCAGTTTAACGCACCGGTCTGCATTCAAAGCCGCAGCTTTTCATTCTTCCGATAGGCCAGCCCTTGGAAGGTGGCGATCAAATCGCCTGCGTCGTCCTTCACCTCGACAGCATACGTGCCGACTTTAAAATTTTTGGAAAGCTCGCGCGCCTCGGCCCAAAGCGTGCCGGTGGTGGCGGCTTTCATGAACGTGATGCTGACATTCAGCGCCACGGCCATTGTGCCGTGCGAATTGCAGGCCACGGCAAAGGTAAAATCCGCCAGCGTAAAAATCGCCCCGCCTTGCACGGTCTTGAGCGCATTCAAATGATGCGGATGCAGCGTCATCTTCGCCGTCGCGTGCCCCAACGCGGCGGTCAGCAACTCGATGTTGGACAGCTCGGCATATTTGTCGGTTTTGAAAATGCGTTTCAGCTCGGCTTCGCTCAAATTCATAAGCTTAAGTCTGCTTGAGCAAATCCACGCTGGCGACGACATTCACTTTGCGCTGCTGCAAAATTTTGATGGCGCGATCCGGGTCATCAAAACGGAATACCAAGATGGCCTTGTTCTCGCGCTTCTCGGTGAAGGCATACATGAACTCGACGTTGAGGCCGGCCTTTTCCACCACCTCCAAAATCCTCGCCAGCCCGCCGGGTTGATCGGAAACCTCGACGGCCACCATGTCCGTGACCTTGACGACAAAGCCGTTTTTCTCCAGCAGCGCCTTGGCTTTTTCCCAGTCGCGCAAAATCAGGCGCAGAATGCCAAACTGGTTCGCGTCCGCGATGGAAAGCGTGACGATGTTGAATTTCGCTTTCGCGAGCAGCCGCACGGGGCGGCTCAGCGCGCCGGGTTTATTTTCAAGGAACAGGGAGAGTTGTTTCAGTTTCATAATTTTCTCCAATCACATTTTCCGCTGGTCAAGAACACGCTTGGCCTTGCCTTCGCTGCGCGTGATGGTTTGCGGCTGGACCATCCGCACTTTCATGCGCAGGCCGGTCAGCGTTTCGATGCTGTGGCCGAGGTTCCGCTGCACTTCCTCCAGCGCGCCGACGGTGTCGCCAAAAACTTCCTTCGTCACCTCGACTTGCACCTCGACTTCGTCCAAACCCTTTTCGCGTGTCAAAATGATTTGGTAATGCGGCAGCGTGCCTTCGACTTTTAACAGGGCGGTTTCAATCTGGGACGGATAAACATTCACGCCGCGAATAATGAACATGTCGTCGCTGCGGCGGCCGATGCGCTGGATGCGGCGCAACGTGCGGCCGCACTCGCATTTTTCCGAAGTGAGCGCGGTGATGTCGCGCGTGCGGTAGCGGATCATCGGCATCGCCTGTTTGCCGAGCGTGGTCAAAACGAGTTCGCCTTCCTCGCCGTCGGGCAGCGGCTTGCCGGTTTTCAGATCGATGATTTCGGGATAAAACCAGTCCTCGAAAATGTGCGGTCCGGCCTGGCACTCGCACTCCATCGCCACGCCAGGGCCGATGATTTCCGACAATCCGTAAATATCGTAAGCCTTGATGCCGCTCTCGGCCTCGATGCGGCGGCGCATGGATTCCGTCCACGGCTCCGCGCCAAACACGCCGACGCGCAACGGTAGTTCCTTCAGCTTCACGCCGAGTTCCGTTGCCTGTTCGATGATGTGCAGAAAATAACTGGGCGTGCAGCAGATTGCAGTCGAGCCAAAATCTTTCATCACCATCAACTGTCGTTGCGTGTTGCCGCCGGAAATGGGAATGACCGTCGCGCCGAGCGCCTCCGCGCCATAATGCGCGCCGAGTCCGCCGGTGAACAAGCCGTAGCCGTAGGCGTTTTGAATCACGTCGCCCGCGTGCAAACCGCACGCGGCAAAACTGCGCATCATCACGTTCGCCCAGACATCAATGTCTTCTTTCGTGTAAGCCACGACGATGGGTTTGCCGGTCGTGCCGGTTGAAGCGTGCAGGCGCACGATGTCTTTCATCGGACTGGCGAACAGGCCGAACGGATACGTGTCGCGCAAATCCGTCTTCACCGTGAACGGCAGTTTCGTGACGTCATCAAGCGAGCGCACGTCCGTCGGTTCTAGGCCGGCATCGTCCATGCGCTTGCGAAACAGCGCGACGTGATTATAGGCGCGCTGCACCATGAATTTGAGCCGATGCAATTGGATCGCCTGCAATCGTTCGGGCGGCAGAAAATCCGGCGCGCTGATGGGATGAAAACTTTTGGTGGAATTGGTTTTCATGATTTTAATTTGTTTGCCGCGCCAACGCGACGGCCTTCGGCAAACGCCTGCTCGTTTGCCGCGTGCAACTTTTCCGGCAGGCAGGCGTGAATCGCCGCGCGCCATTTTTCCTCGCTGATTTCCAAGTGCACACTCAACGCGCCGAGCAGCGCGATGTTGAAACTTTTGCGATTGGAAAGTTTGGCGGGGTCAACCAAGTCCGGCGCGATCAAAACGCCGACGCCGGCGCGCAACGCACCGCGATTGACTTCGACCTGATCCGGCGCGAGCACGACGAGAAAATCCGCTTCGCCGGGAGAAATCATCGGGCTCAAAACCTGCGGGCCGAACCGCACGTCGCTCGTCACCGAGCCGCCGCGCTGGCTCATACCGTGAATCTCGCTCTTCTTCACCTCGAAACCGGAGCGGAACGCGGCCTCGGATAAAATGTCCGAAGCCTTGATGACGCCTTGGCCACCGAGTCCGGCGATGACGACATTGACAGTTTTTTTCATGACGCCAAAACCTCCTGCGCCGAGCAACAAGTCGCACACTTATCGCGATTCTCGTATTCGCGGATGCTTTTCGCGGCGAGGATGCACGGGCGGCGCGCGACGATGAGCACCAGCTTTTCGCTGGCGAGCGCTTCGACGAGCATTTGTTGAAATTCCGCGCAATCCTTGCCGAGCGGGAAAACGCGCACGTCTTCGATACCCAATGTTTTGCCGAGATTTTCGTAAATCACTTTACCTGTCGCCGAGTGGTCTAGCATTCGGCCGGTGCCCGGATGTTCCTGGTGGCCGGTCATCGCGGTGGTGCTGTTGTCGAGAATCACCACGACATGGCCGGTGGCCGGACGATTATAAATCATTTCCGCGAGGCCGGTCATGCCGCTGTGAACAAACGTGCTGTCCCCAATCACGCTGACAACGCGCTTCGCCTCGGCGGGCGGCAAAACATGACGCAGTCCCAAACCGATGGGGATGCTTGAACCCATGCATACGCAACAATCCATCGCGGAATATGGCGGCAAAACGCCGAGCGCATAACAGCCGATGTCGCCGGCGACGATGCAGTCTAAATTTTTTAGCGCTTGGAAAACGACGTGATGCCCGCAGCCGTCGCACAATTCCGGCGGCTTGCCCGGCGGACGAGTTGGTTCTGGAGAATTGTCGTGGGCAAGAATTCGTCGCACGCGGTCCACGTTCAGCTCGCCGAAGCGGAACATTTCCGGTTTGCTCTCCACCACCAAGCCGGCGGCGCGAATGGCGTCGGCGAGATATGGATCGTTTTCTTCAATGACGACACAGCGTTCGACGCTGCGCACAAACTCCGCGATTTTTTTCAGCGGCAGCGGATGTGTGAAACCGAGCTTGAGAAAACTGGCGTGCGGCGCGGCTTCCCGGGCGTGCATGAAACAAACGCCGGAAGTGATGATGCCGAGTTTTTTGTCGCCGGGAATAATTTGATTCAGCGGCGTCGTTTCACTCCACTCGGTCATTTCAGAAAGTTTCTGCCGCAAGCGGCGGTGCGCCGGGCGCGCGTTCGCTGGAATTAAATTTCGTCCGCGCAAATCATGTTTAAAATGCGGCTGGGGCGGCGGCACGGCGGCGCGCGGCTGCACCGGTGCCTGCGTGTGGCAGACGCGCGTGGTGACGCGCAACAGCACGGGAATTTTCCAGCGCTCGGAAATCTCGATGGCCGCGAGCGTCATGTCGTAAGCTTCCTGCGAATCGGACGGCTCCACCATCGGCACGGCGGCGGCCACGGCATAACGGCGGTTGTCTTGTTCGTTCTGGCTCGAAGCCATGCCGGGATCATCCGCCGAAACCACCACCAGCGCGCCAACCACGCCGGTGTGTGCGGCGCTGAAAAATGGATCGGCCGCAACATTCAAGCCGACGTGTTTCATCGTGACCAGCGCCCGCGCGCCGCCGTAAGCCACGCCGATGCCGACTTCCAGCGCGACTTTTTCGTTCGGCGACCACTGGGCTTTGCCACCGATGTGCGCCAGATATTCGAGGATTTCGGTCGAAGGCGTGCCGGGATAACCCGTGCCCAAAGCCACGCCGCCGTGCAGCGCGGCCAAAGCGATGGCGTTGTCACCGCTCAATAATTGTCGTTCGGTTGCACTCATTTTGAAAATTAAAATCCCGCCGGACTTGCGGCTTTTTGCAGCAGCTCCAAAAACCACGCCGGCGGGCGGACGGGTTTTCCGGCAGCATCGGCAAACGCGTGCGTCGTGTAGCCGCGCACCACCGGTTTGCCGCTCGCGTTTTGGTTGATTTGAACTTCGAAGCGCAATCTCGCGCGGCCTGAAATTGCGACGGTGGTGGCTATGTCCAGTAAATCGTCGTAACGCGCGCCGCCTTGAAATTCCAGATGCGCTTCGACCAGCGGCAGGAAAATATTTTTGGCTTCCAACTCGGCATAGGACAGGCCAAGCCGACGACGCATGAGTTCGGTGCGGCCGCATTCGAACCACTCCAGCGCGCGGGAATTGTAAAACGTGCCCATCTGGTCCGTTTCGCTGTAACGGACGCGCAACTGAAGAACATCGTGCAACTGGTTCATTTTAGAACGGGTATTCTGCGGCAAACCGGCAGCAGTGATACGTGAACTGACTTTACGGAAAAGCGGGCGGCGAAACCTATCATATCTTGCCGTTAGCCAGACATTTTTTGCGGCGGATATATGATATAAAAGCGAAGAATTGCTCCGCCTCGGCACGTCCATTGCGATGGAAGGTGCCCGGCTTCGCCACCCGCCGCCGGCGTTGTCGCCTGCGAGCTAGGATTGGCGCGGTTGATTTCGTCCATCAGCACGAATTGAGAAAAAATTGGTCCAAAACGAAATTCCGTGCGACCGCTTTGCGTTTCTGGATGCGGTTTGCCCAGCGCATCCGAAGGCTACAGGTCCGGCAGGCATGGAATCCGTTTGCAGAACACATGGATCCATCATCCTCCCGGATGCCCCACCAAAAGTGCCGATTCAGCCGCGCAGATATTTCACCACGGCTTCGGTGCGGGAGTGGACGTGAAGTTTTTCATAAACCGTCCGCACATAGCTGCGCACGGTATCAATGCTGATTTTCATGCGCTCGGCGATTTCCTTGTAGGCATAACCATTGGCGAGCTGGTCCAGAAATTCCTTTTCACCGGTTGTCAACTGGGCCACAGGCGATGAGGACTCCGGCGGCTTTGTGAAAAACTGGACGACGCGCCGGGCGAGCTGCGGGGTCATTGGCGAACCGCCTGCATGAACGTCGCGGATGGCTTCTAGCAGCCGCGCGGACGCGGTGCGCTTGAGCAGATAGCCGCTGGCTCCGGCCTTGAGCGAGGCGAACAGGGAATCACTGTCTTCATAAACCGTGAGCATCAGGAATTGGACGGCGGGCAGTTGCGTTTTCAAAATGCGGACGCATTCCATGCCTTTCATCCCTGGCATGTTGATGTCCATGAGCACCACGTCGGGCCGGTTGCGCGGAATTTCCTTGATGGCGGTTTCGGCGTCGGGATAGTCGCCGGTCAGCTCGAACAGCGGGGAGCGGCGGATGAGCGTCGCCAGGCTTTGACGGATGCCTTCATCATCATCCACGATGGCAACTTTGATTTGCATTGGCTGGCGAGCTTGACGTTTGAATCGGTCTGACGGCTCAAGCCCTGAAACATTGTGAATATGTCTTCAAAGCCGTGCCGTTTCAAGTTTAACCGGCGGCCTGGCGCTCCGGCAGCGGCACCGTAAACTGAATGCAGGTTCCCTTGCCGGGCGAAGATTGGCAGCTCACAGCCCCGCCGATAGTGTCGGCGCGCTGCCGCATGTTTTCCAGTCCATGCCGTTTGCCTTCCACTTTGGGCGTTGACGAAGCAAACCCTTTGCCGTCGTCTTGAATGTTGATTTCCAGCACACCCGAGGTCACCTTGGCCTGGACGGTGACCTCCCTGGCCGAGGCGTGTTTCAGCGCGTTGGCCAGCGCTTCCTTGACGATCAAAAAAATGTTGTGACGCACTTCCGGCGGCAGCGGGCGCGCGGGCAAATCGTGCGGCAAGTCGAGCCGGCAGCGCGTCGCGGTGCCTTCAAACAATTCGTTGGCGAAATGCGCGATGTAATCCACCAGGCTTTGCAGCGAATCACTGCGTGGCCGCACCGCCCAGACAATTTCCTCGAGCGCGCGAACCGTCTGGTCGGCCGACTGGATCAGCTTGGCCGCGTGCGCCTCCACCTGGTCGGGATGATTCTTGTCGGCGCGGAGCAAACCGCTCAACAGCGAAATGCGCGTCAGCGAAGAGCCGAGATCATCGTGCAAATCCTGGGCGATGCGGGCGCGCTCCCGTTCCAGCACGCTGGCCTGTTCGGCGCGCTGCAATTGCAGCCGGTATTTTCTCCGTTCGATGCCGCGCACGGTGGAGCCCACCCCGACCAGCACGGCCGACGCGGCCAGCGTGATGAACCACCACGTCTGCCAGAAACGCACCACCACGAAATCGTCGAACGAAGTGGCGATCGCCATGTCGCTGAAAATCCAGCCGTTGCCGTCATGCTTTTCATCATTGGGCGGGCCGGGGTTGTGACGCAGCCGGATTTGATCGAAGGTGGCCTTGGCCTTAAACGTCGTGGTGATATTTTCGGGCTGATTTTTATCCGTCGCACCACGCCCAAGATTCGGGTCGAGCCAGACCGTTACGAGGTCGTCGCCACCGGGAACATATTGAACCTTGAAAACAATGGTCCGCTCGACGCCCTGGTGAACGTCCTCATAGGGCCAGAACAGGCCCAGATGTGCCGGCTCAGGATGTGCCGATTTAAGATTAAATTCTCCGGCGAGTTTGTTTGACGGGCCCATTTCCGAGGTGTTGAACGCCGAATAGCCCCAGGCTTCCATGGCATTGCCAACGCCCAGGCGTTCGGTATTGCCTTCGAACAACTGGAACCCGGCGAAGTATGGCTCCGAAGCCACGTCCGAAAGCGGGTTCACATGGAACTTGAAATAAAGCACGTCGTCGGACTTGTCATTCCGCTTCACCTTGCCCCCCAGATTATCTTCCCCGTCACCGGTGTTGCGGACGATCCGCGCGCCCGAATCACTCCACAAAATCGTGGCGTCCGCAGGAACCGCCAGCAGCAAGGCAACGCCGAGCAACAGCCCAAATAGCTGGAACCGTGCAGGGGGTTGATTCATCGCGGCAATATGCGGCGGGCCGGGCGGCATGACAAGTCGTGGAATCATTTTTTGTCCGGCGGAAAAAGAAACACCAACGCGCGCCACGCCCGCAGTCGCCAGTAAAATTCGTTGTGCTGGTTGGTTTGGGCTTCCTTCCATTTGTCGCGCCGCAGGCCGGTTTGCTCCAGTTGCTCGGGCGTCAGTGGTTTGGCGTCCGTGAATAGCTCCAGATTTTCATCGGTCCAGCCGATCCGCCGGAATTCGGCGGCGACCTGCTTGGTCAGCGGATGACCGTCGGATTCACCCACGGAGTCCACCACGCCGGAATCCAGATAGATGCGGATTGGCTTCGGTTGTCCGTGATAATTTTTCAAAATTGCGTTCAAAAAATTCGTCTGTTCGCGGATGTTGGAGCCGGACAGGCTGGCCGCGCCGCCAAATATTTCCGGATGATCCCACGCCAGCACCACGCTGCAAAGGCCGCCGACCGAGGAACCCATCACCGCTGTGTGCGCCGCCGCCGGTTGCGTGCGATATTCCCGGTCAATGCGCGGCTTCAGTTCCGTGATGAGAAAACTTTCATAATTTTCAAAGGCAGAATTGGTCGCCGATCCGGCGGCGTGATGAAGGCCGCCATATTCTGCCCGGCGCGCGAAGCTGTTGTCCACGGCCACCATGATGATCTCCTGCATTTTTCCGGCGCGAGCCAGTTTGTCCGCCGTCGTGTCCAGTTGCCAGCTGCCCCAGCCGAAAGCCCAGTTCGTTCCGGCGGTGCTGAAAAGGTTCTGTCCATCCTGTAGGTAAAGCACCGGATACCGCCGCTGTAAATCCGTTTGGTAGGAGGCCGGGAGAAATACATGGATGGTGCGATCCGCGCCCAACCGCGGTGAAGACACCACCTCGTCTTTGATCTGACACTCCTGACCGGGGACGATTTGGAGGCTGATGGCGAGCAGCCCGGCAACAAACCATTTTGGAAACATGCCCAAACACTATGCAAATCTTGTTGGACAAGCCAAGCCATAAGCCGGCCCGGTTTGTGTTTTCTGTATTTTCGCCGGGCGCGGAGAAATTTCTCCGTTGCCAGAACCGGCCCAAAATGCGAGCTTCACGAAAACCATGTGGTCATTGCTCAAAGAATTCCTGAAATTCTCCCGCCAGGAGAAAAAATGGTGGCTCATCCCGCTCATCGTCGTGCTGCTGCTGCTGGGAGCCATTTTGATCTTCACCGCCAGTTCCGGTATCGCCTGGGCGCTCTATCCATTTCTGTGATTCATGGCCGCGCCGCGCAACATCCTCGGCGTCTCGGCGTATTATCACGACGCCGCCGCCGCGCTGGTGGTTGATGGAAAAATCATCTCCGCCGCGCAGGAGGAACGCTTCACGCGCAAGAAAAACGACTCCGACTTCCCGCGCAACGCCGTCCAATTTTGCCTGCGGCACGCGAACCTGGCGCCGGCGCAGCTCGACGCGGTAGTTTTTTACGACAAGCCGGTTTTGAAATTTGCGCGGCTGCTCGAAACGTATCTGGCCGTTGCGCCGGGCGGCTGGCGGACGTTTCCCACGGTGATGTCCAACTGGCTCGGCGAAAAACTCGATTTGCGCAAAGCCATCCGCGCGGAGCTGCCCGAGCTGCGACCCGATTGCGAAATCCTGTTCACCGAACATCACCAGTCGCACGCGGCCAGCGCGTTTTATCCGTCGCCGTTTGACGAGGCGGCGATCCTGACAATTGACGGCGTGGGCGAATGGGCAACCACCACCATCGGCCACGGGCGCGGCAACGAAATCAAAATGTTGAAGGAGCTGCGCTTTCCGCATTCGCTTGGACTGGTTTATTCCGCGTTCACCGACTATTGCGGCTTCCGCATCAATTCCGGCGAATACAAGCTCATGGGCCTCGCGCCCTACGGCGAGCCGAAATACGCCGACGTCATCCGCCGCGAACTGCTCGATATCAAGCCCGACGGCTCGTTCTGGCTGAATCTGGATTATTTCAATTTCCTCCGTGGCACCACGATGACCAATGAAAAGTTTCACCGGCTTTTCGGCGGGCCACCGCGCGGGCCGGAGGAAAAAATCACGCAGCGACACATGGACGTGGCGCGTTCCATCCAATTGGTCACGGAAGAAATCATGGTGTTGCTCGCGCGTCACGCCCGCGAAATCACCGGCCAGAAAAAACTCTGCATGGCCGGTGGCGTGGCGCTGAACTGCGTCGCGAACGGAATTATTTTGCGCGAAAAGATTTTTGAAAAGATTTGGATTCAGCCGGCGGCGGGCGATGCCGGCGGCGCGCTCGGCGCGGCGCTGGCCGCGTGGCATCGGCATGGTAGTGGGACAGGCTTCCAGCCTGTCGAGACGGGTTCAAATCAACAGCAGGCAAAGGAAGAAACTGGACAGGCAAGATGCCTGTCCCACTGCGATTTCATGCAAGCCTCGTTGCTCGGGCCGGGATTTTCCGACGATGAAATTGAAACCGTGCTGCGCTCGCACAATGCGGTTTTTCAAAAGCTGGAACCGGACGCGCTGTTGGATTTCACCGTCGGGCTTTTGAAGGCCGAAAAAGTCATCGGCTGGTTTCAGGGCCGGATGGAATTTGGACCGCGGGCGCTCGGCAACCGCTCCATCATTGGTGACGCGCGGTCCACCAAGATGCAGTCGGTGATGAATTTGAAGGTGAAATTTCGCGAATCATTCCGGCCATTCGCGCCCATTGTCCGCCGCGAACGCGTGACGGATTATTTTGAACTGGATTGCGCATCGCCTTACATGCTGCTCGTCGCGCCGGTCAAAAAAGAGTTGTGCCGCGAAGTCTCGCCGGAGATCAAAGGATTGGATCGGCTCAAGGAAATCCGGTCCACGCTGCCGGCGATCACGCACGTGGATTACTCGGCGCGGATTCAAACGGTGGCGCGCGAAGGCAATCCGCTGCTCTACGATTTGCTGCTGCGCTTCGAGCAGGCGACCGGCTGCGGCGTGCTGGTCAACACGTCGTTCAACGTGCGCGGCGAGCCGATTGTCTGCACGCCGGACGACGCGTATCGCTGTTTCATGAACACGGAAATGGATTATCTGATCATCGGCAGTTTTGTGATCGAACGCACGGCGCAGCCGCAGCAAAAAATCCAGCGGCGCATTTTGCCGCAGGCCGATTGAGATGAAACTGAACTTTAAGGAAGATCCGAAAGAATGGCGCAAATCTGCGCTGCTGACCGCGCTAGGCCTGGCACTTTTGAGTTCAGTGCTTCGCTGGCGAAAACATCTGCCGTTGAATTGCTGGCTGGCGTTGCTTGCGCTGCTCGGACTTGTTGCGATGGTTGCGGTGCTGCAGCCGCGCTGGTTTCGCGGCTGGTATCGGCTCTCACTGCGGCTGGGATTTTATTCCAGCCAGTTCATCGGCCGCTGCGTGCTGCTGCTGTTTTTTATTTTCATCATCACGCCGGTCGGCTTCGTGCTGCGGCTGACGGGCAAGGATTCGTTGCAGCTCAAACACCCGCGCGAAGCGAAGACCTGCTGGCATCAGGCCAAAGATTGCAGCCCATTGGACCGACTTTTCTGAATCGTGAAAAAGGGGGAAAGCGAACAACAACCGGCGGGGCGGAAACCCGCAGCGCCAAAATCGGACGTTGCCGCAATGGTCGCACTGTCACCGGGCAAGCGATGGCTATTTCGGGTAACGTTGCTTTTGGTGCTGCCGGCATTATTGCTGGTCGGGCTCGAGGTTGGTCTGCGGCTGGCCGGCTACGGATATTCCACCGGGGTTTTCAAAAAAATCCGGATCGGTGAAACCGATTATTTCATCAACAATGAACAGTTCAGCCTGCGTTTTTTCCCGCCGCAACTGGCGCGCTGGCCGGATTCGTTCCTGATGCCGGCGACCAAGCCGCCGGACACGATCCGCATTTTCATTTTTGGCGAATCCGCCGCGATGGGCGATCCGCAGCCGGCCTATGGCGCGAGCCGTTACCTGGAAGTGCTGCTGCGCCAGCGTTTCCCTGGGAAAAAATTTGAGGTGATCAACCTCGGCATCACCGCCGTTAATTCGCACGTCATCCTGCCGATCGCGCGCGAGTGCGCCCGGCACGATGGCGATTTCTGGATCATTTACATGGGCAACAACGAAATGGTCGGGCCGTTCGGCGCGGCGACCGTCTTCGGCGCGCAGGCGCGGCCCCGCTGGGCCGTCCGGTTTAATCTCGCCATCCAAAAAACGCGCACCGGCCAACTGCTGGTTGCCGGCCTGCGCCACCTTCGCGGCCAATCCAAAAACACCTCGTGGGGCGGCATGGAGATGTTTCTGGAAAATCAGATCGCACCGGACGATCCGCGCAAGGAGACCGTCTATCGGAATTTTGCGGGCAACCTGCGCGACATTGTCGCCGCGGGAGAAAATTCCGGCGCGCGGGTCATCCTAACAACGGTGTCGGTGAACCTCAAGGATTGTCCGCCGTTTGCGTCAATGGTGAACAGCAACCTGCCGGCGGCGGACCGGCGGCGTTTTGACCAGGTTTTTGCCGAGGGAAAATCGTTGCAGGCGCAAGGGGATTTTCCGGCGGCCGCCGACCGGTTCACGCAAGCGGTAAAACTGGAACCGAATTTTGCCGAAGCCCATTTCCGTCTCGCCCAATGCGAACTGGCGCCGACCAACAGCGACGCGCCGGAGCAATTTCAAACCGCCTGCGACACGGACGCGCTGCCGTTCCGGGCCGACACGCGGATCAACGCCGCCATCCGGCAGGCGGCGCACCAGCAGGCCGGCGACCGGCTGGCGTTTTGTGACGCCGAACAAGCCCTGGCACAGGCAAGTCCGGCGCACATCGCCGGCGATGAAACATTTTTTGAGCATGTGCATTTTAACTTCGACGGCAATTATCGGCTGGGGAAAATGTGGGCGGAACAGATCGGGCAGGTGTTGGCGCCGGAGGGAAATTCGCCGGCCACGACGAATTGGGCGTCGCAGGCAGTGTGTGATCATGCGCTGGGTTTGACCATTTGGAACCGGCAGTTTGTGTTGCAGGCGGAGATCCGGCGGATGGGAGTGCCTCCGTTGAGCACCCAATTCAACAACTTGGAGCGGCTCCAGCAGATTCGCGCCGAAGTATCAAACCTGCATAAGGCACAGATGGAACCGGGTGCCGTCCAGCGCGCGCATGAGGAATTCGCCGCCGCCCTGGCACTCGCCCCGCAAGATGGTCTGCTGTATGAGAGCCTGGCAAATTTTCTTGAAGCCATCAACGACCCGCAGGGATCCATCGCCGCTTATCGCCGGGTGCTGGAAACCCGACCGGATGATTTTTACGCCTGCCTGCAACTGGGGCGGATGCTCGGCGAACAGGGACAGCCGGAGCAGGGCGAACTGTTCCTCGAAACGGCGGCACAGTTGCGGCCCTACCAGCCGGAGGGCTGGTTCAAGCTGGGCATCGTTCTGGCGGCACAACAGAAATTCGCGGCGGCGCTGGAATGCCTCGAACACGCCAGCCGCCTTCGGCCGCTGGATGCGTCTTACGTTTGTTATCGCGGCGAGATTCTCGACAATCTCAACCGTCATGCCGATGCGATGGCACAATATCAACGCGTCATCCAAATGAATCCCGACCAGTGGGAGGCGCATCTTGGGCTGGCGAATGATTTCGTCGCGGCCAGCCAGCTTGACGCGGCGGGCAAGGAATATGCCGAAGTCATCCGGCTCAAGCCGGATTATGCCCTGGCGCATTTGAATTTTGGAGCCGTTCAAGCCAGGCTGGGCCGGTTCGATGAGGCACTGCGGCAATTTAATGAAACGCTCCGGCTGGAACCGGGCAACCAGTCGGCGCGAGAATATATTGACCTGGTGCAAAAGGCGCAGAATCAAGGGCGCTGATTTGATGATCAAGGCAGAAACTGCTGCTCGCTGAACCGGCATTTTTTGCACCCAATCGGCTAAAAACTCCCCGCAAATACCGGCTGGACGGCAAATCCAGCGCCCGATCATCAGGGCCTTGGCCCCTTATCCATACCGCACAAACATGCGGTAGAAATGCCGACCACATGTGTTAGAGTCGGTTTGTAACCCAATGCGATTACTGACATGCCGAGTTGTGGCAACATGGCAACTGTCAGGCATAACAAACCAACGACCTACTATGAAACATCAACTAGAAAAAAGCCGGCCGGCGCAATCCAAAATATTAACCTGCATGGCAGCCATGTCATTTTTGGGCGCGGCCATTTGTGCAAATGCTCAACTTTTGAACGGAACCTTGGATCCAACCTTTTACACGAGTCCACCGTTATACATCCAAACCGTCAACACCGGCTTCGGCAACAGCACGGGTGGCGGTGATGCCACCGGTTCCGAGTTAGATGCGGTTTACACCAAGGTTTCCGGTGCAAATCTTTACCTGTTTATCGCCGGTTGCATTCAGAACACCGGTAATCACATTAATGTTTTCATTGCCGGCGGCGGTTCCGGCCAGAATACATTGAACATCGCTGGCACCCCGACGGAAGCAACCATGAACGGCTCTGTTTTCCCCGTGGGTTTCAATGCGACCTACATGATTGATGTGAACGACTATAGCGGCACTCTTTATTGTGATGGCTTTCCGCTGCCAAACGGCAGTGCGGCATCGCAAGCATACCTCGGCGCTAATCCATTGACTGGCGGTATTGGCACTGCCACCTTGGGCGGCATCACCTTTGCGTTGAACAACACCCTCACCAGCACCATGGGAACCAGCGGTGCAGCTTTGAGCGGTTCCAATGTCGGTGCCAGTGTGACCACCGGGCTTGAAATCGTCATTCCACTATCCGATATCAATTATGTGTCCGGATCGGTCAATGTCCTTATCGACATCAACGGCGGCGGCGACGGCTACCTCTCCAATCAGTTTTTACCGGGACTGACCAATACTCCGCCGGTGGGAAATCTGGGGGGGTCAGTTTTCAATTTTGGCGCAGCACCCATTCCGACCAACAACATCACTTTTCAGCTGGACATGAGTGAGCAGGTTTCATTTGGGAATTTTACCAACACCGACCTCAATCCGAGTGACGCTAATTATAATCAGCCCGTTAATTCCTTGGCGGTGGCCGGCCTTAATGGCGACTGGAACACGGATCATCAATTGACCAATTACACCATTCTGAATCCGGGTGATCTTAATCCGGGTTTCAAAACCAATCTGTATATTGGAACCTTGCCTCTGGTGGGCAACCTCCCCCAAACGATCAGTTGGAAGTTCCGGGTGAACAGCTTGGACGGTGGTTATGAGCAGCCGGCTTCCACTCTGGGACAGAACCGCACGACGGTTATTACCAACGTCAATCAAGTTTTGCCAAAACTCTATTACGATGACTTGGGTCTTGGCGACCTGACTTTAACACCCGTTACGGTGCAATTCTCTCTTTATATGGCACCCGGAACCTTGGATGACACGGGCTATGCCTTTAACCCGACTGCAGCTACACCGGATCAACTCTTTATCTCCGGTGCGTATTGGGGCTGGCCGAAATGGGGCTATGGCAACCTGCCCAGTTCGCAGCAGTTGTTTCCGAGTTCAAACCCCAATGTTTACACAAATTCCTTTGTGCTTCCGCGGGGGACATCCATCTATATGAACTACAAATACAGCATCAACGGGCTGGATGATGAAAATAATTTGAATGCCAACCCCAATCATTTCCGGTTGATTCGCACCGATGGAGCTAGTTATAACTTCCCGCAGGATGTTTGGTCCTGGACTTTGACCAACTCGGGATCTGCTTCGACCAACATGTTTATTCCCGGTTTGCCAACCTCGCCCACGAACATCGTGGAAATAGACTTTGGCAACCTGAAAATTGGCGCGCTGGTAGGCCCCCCATTGGCACCAGCTACGCTCCCGATAACCTGGGTAGGTCGTCCGGCAGTCCAGTTGCAAAGCAAGTCCAGCCTGACCAGCGGCACATGGACGAGCTATAGTGCAACCGATTCCACCATGTCCACGAACTGGCCGGCAGCCGGAACCGGGCAGTTCTTCCGCCTGATCAAGTATTGATAAAAGTGACTGAAAATTAAAAGGGCCCGCCCAGTCGGATTTCAGCCCGGCTGGGCGGGTAATTTGAAGTGGTAATTAAAATTGTTTGTGGAATGTTGATGATATGAAATCACGAAACAGAGGCTTCACGTTGATCGAGCTATTGGTGGTCATTGCCATCATCGCCATTTTGGCGGCCATGTTGTTGCCGGCCTTGAGCAAGGCAAAGTTGAAGGCGGTGACCATTTCCTGCATGAGCAACTACAAGCAACTGGGGCTCGCGTGGTTCATGTATGCCAACGATAACAACGACAAACTGGTGACAAATTCCGACGAGAACAATAATCCAGTGGAAACAAGAAATTGGATTTGCCCTGCAATCGGCGGAACAGCGGTAACGCTCGATTGGACCACGAGCCGGCTTAATACCAACACTTTTTATCTGACTTGTGACACCACCGTCATGGGGGCACCGGCTACCGCGTTGATTGGAAGTTATGTGGCCAATACAGTGAAGATATTTGTCTGTCCGGCGGATAACAAATTAACGCCTGCCCAGCGCGGGCAGGGCTGGTCGTATCGAATGCGCACGGTTTCCATGAATGGAGCAATGGGAGATGGCTCAAAATGGTTTGGCTTCAAGTCAAATGGCTCTCCGAATGGCGGTCATACGGGCCGATGGACGTCGTTTTATACGGCCACGAAATTGTCGGCCATGCATTCTCCCGGTCCAACAGACTGTTTTGTGATGATGGACGAGAATCCGCAAAGTGATGATGATTCGACGTTTTTCGTGGATCCTGCGGATGCAGATGGCAAAGGAACTTCTTTCACGGAGCTTCCGGGTTCCTTGCATGGCAACTCCGCCGGAGTAGTGTATGCCGACGGACATTCGGATGTTCATGTCTGGAGAGGTGGCGCGACCACTCCGCCGTTTAATCCCAATTACAACAGCTATTTGCAGGGAGTATCGGCCAGTGATTCCGCCAGCGTGAATGATCTGACCTGGCTGGCCCAGCACACGCCGGCGAACTGATACTTTTAAAGTTGAGTGCACAAAGGGCTTTTGTCGGTCACCGATGAAAGCCCTTTTTCTTTGCCGGTTGTTGAAATGATGCCCAATGAAGCTGCTCCGTATTGTTCATTCTCGGCGTCCTGATGCTCAGACCCTGGCGCTTCAGACAAGTCCGGCAAGTGATGACGCGCAAATCCACATGCTGCAATTAACGAAATCGCTTCACTGGTGAAACCTGCGGGCCGGTGGTAGCCCCGCCGGCAATTGGGCCTTCGGAACCGGACCACTTTTCTCATCCCCCTCCGCCGCGAAGGTCGGGAACAAAAGAGGCCGGAACAGTTTCCCGTTCCGGCCTTTGTCCTGTCAGCCTGCTGTTATCTGAATTCCGAATTTCAGCATTTACCATGTTGGCCCCAACGCAGCAGTCCACGATACTGGAGCCGGGCATGGACCAGTCACTTGAACCGGTGCTGCCGCCCAGTGCGCGGGCACGCACCTGATACACCGTGCCGGTCGTCAGACCGGTCAGCTGGATCGTGCGCGCCTGCTGCGAGTATTTGACGGTCGTCCACACGCCGGTGCCGGTGCAAATCTGCACCTCGTAGCCATGTGCATTGGCCGCAGCGGTCAGATGCGCGTCCAGCTGAGGTGTCGTTGGCAATGCCCACGATGGACGGCGTGTCCAGTTTTGATTGTCCGCAGTTGGTGCTCACAGCACAAAGCCGGAGGTGAGCATCAAGTCGCGGTCGAAACGGGTGACCGTCTGGACATAAAACGCCAGTGCGTCAAGGCCCTCGATGACCGCCTCCAATGCTACATCCCGCGCCGTCTTCGCCTGCTGCCCGCCATCCTGATAATTTTTGAGACAACCTGCAACATGGTGATGCGGATGGTCGTGGCCACCGGTGCGGGCGGCACCGGCGGCACCAGCGTCGCACTTCCCGTCAGGGGGGTGACGACCCACCCCGCAAAGGCGGGATCGCCTCCACCGGCAGCCGTTTGTAGCCCACGCTGACTCTGTATATATTATGGTTCTTTCCTAGTTGAGCGGGTGTGAACCTGCTGAAACGCTAGGACTGACAATGCAAAACAAGTATTTGCGCCGTGCGCGCGTTTTGGAACGGGATCTTCTCAGATGCGAAAAACGTCGCAACATTACCGTCTCGTGAGCCTAAGTTCCTCGCTCGCGGGAGCCTGTCCTTCGCCTGCGGGTCGTCGACGTAATGAACCCGGTGCTTTGCCGACTGGCAGATGTTATTACATGAAGAAGAACAGGATCCGGTTCTGAAATGGGCGGGTTTGTCGCCGCCGGTGGTGATTTAAATTGGCATTGCCGGTGGTATTCAGACAACAAAAAAGCCCCACAACTTGCGGGGCTTGAAAGAAAATTGGAAAGATTATTTCCGGCGGCGGGCGGCGACCAATGTCGCGAGGCCACCCAAACCGGCCAAGGCCAGCGTCGTGGGTTCGGGAGTTGGGGTCACGGTAAAGTATTCTCCAGGTGTTGAACTAAAATTAAAAACGCCGCCATTTCCAATATTACCCGACCCTACCGGCAAACCCGATAGAAATTGGTTTGACAAATAACCATTGCTACCACCGTTTACGTCAGCAAGCACTTCAACGCTGCCACTCGGATTGCCCAGCAAAGAGAGCGGAATAGCCAGTTCAAGACCGGTGGTTGTATTGGCACCACTCGTGGCACCACTAAGTGCGGCCCCTGCGGTTCCCATTGTGCTTACATGGGTATTGTTGAGTGCAAATGTAATGCCACCATACACTGCACTACCTATGCCTCCGCTCAAGGAAACGCCACCTAAATAACTGCTGGAAGGTGTGCCAACGAGATTATACTGGTCAATATACAAAGTTCCATTTGCACCAGTGCCGCCATTGATGTCCAACGCATACGTGGCTGAAAAACCGGGGCTGAAGGTCGAGCCGGCCATTCCGTTGTAACCGCTTAACGTGCTTTGTCCAGCGCGCCCGTCTGAGATGAACAGATTGATGTGATTATAATTCTGTTCGACATTGCCAGCAATAAACAGATAGAGATTGCCCCCACTAATCTGGCCATAAGCTGCATCCAGCTCTGAACCACCAGTTGAACTTCCATCACCGATGGTGCTATCACCAAAGCCGGTATTAACGGTTTGAATCGCCAACGGGCTGCCGTAGAAGCCACTCAAAGTTCCGTTCAGGTTTTGAGCTTGAACACTGACAAGCCCGGTAGCAAGAGTCGCGATGGACAGGCCGGTTAATACATTTGTTTTCATGAAATTATTGGTTTCTAATGAGTTTATTGACGTAAATTGGAATTAACATGGGAAAATATATCGGATTTCCAAAAAGGATGCTACCGCATGTTCATGCGGTATGATTTTCATGGTAATAGCTGAATTTTGTAAAATTGGGCCGCATTGGCCGGATTATTGGTGACCGTGAGCGACGGAGCCGATGCCGTGACGTAGCCGCCGAAGGCCGTGAACGGCACGGACAGGTTCGTGGTGGACCAGACCTGATACACCTTGCCGGAGACGCTGGACCAGTTCAACAGGCTCGGTGCGGCCATGCTCGCCAACGGCACCCAGGCCGGATTCACCAGCGCGATGCCGGTGTTGCCGGTGCTGGCCGCGCTTTCGATGCCGGCGTTGTTCACTGCCGTGACCGTCGCGTAAAGATGCACGCCAAAGCTGTTTGTCACCGTCAACGACGTGCCGCCGATGATGCCGTTGAAAACATCCGAGCCGCCGGGCGTGGTGCCAATCAAAATGTGGTAGCCGCTCACGCCGCCCACCAAATCCGTGACGGACGACCAGGCGAACGTGACGACGTTGGTCAAAACATAATTGTTCGTCGAGCCGATGCCGGGCGCGGATGGCGCGGGCGGCGGCGTCACGTCATACAATTTCAAATACTGCGCTTCAAACGGGGCGTTCGTCCAAGCGGCGTTGCTGGTGGGCACCGGGTTGAGGCTGACGTAAACACCGTTGGCGAGCACGTTGCTGCCGGCGATGCCACCGCCCCACTGCCAGTAATTGCGCCGGTTCGGATCAATCGCCGTGTAGGCGGAGATATTTTTCACGTTGTAAATCCGGCCCGGCAGGATGCCGAACAAGTTCGAGCCATTCTGCGTGATGTTGACATTGAAGGTTCCAATTTGCGTGTCGTTGCGGTCAAGATTGACGAACGCAAAAACCACGTCGTTGAAATTCGGCGCGCCGTTGGCCGTCTGGTATTTCGCCACGGAGAAAATGTTCGCCTGCGGCCCGCTGCCGTTGCTTTGATCCAGATAATAGCGATTGGAACTGCGCAGCGCGGGGCTGAACTGTCGCGCCTGACCGGCCGCCGCAAAGACCGGGTTCAACTGGTCCAGTCCGAAGTTGCGGTTCGCCGGATTCAAAATCGGCTGGAGGTCGTTATAGACCATGAAATTCGGAATGTTCTTGCCGAAGTTGAGCTGATACGAATCGAAGCCGAATGTCTGTCCAATGCCCATTTCCTGGCCGTAGAAAATTTCCGGAACTCCGTCAATGGTGCCACCGACGAGATAACGGATCAGCCCTTCAAACGGATCGGCAAAACTTTCCTCATCGTGCGAAGTTCCGTTCCATAAAACCAGCCCCTGGCCGTAGGAAGTGCGGCGGCTGTCAAAAATGTTCCGGTAATCAGTGGCGGTCGCAGCAGTCTGGAAGGCGAACACTGCGTTTTCATTCAGCACGTCGAAATGCCGGTTGGAGCGGTAGGTCACCGCGCCGCCGTCGAGCGACTCGGTCATGAACACGAAATCCCACTTCCGGCTGCGGACCTTGTTGATGATGTATTCCCAGCATTGCGGCGGCAGGCCCTGGCCGAAGTCGGCGCGCAGACCGTCAATGCCGCGCGCAGTCTGGTTCGCCGGCGTGCCGTTCGGGCAGCCGGTCTGGTCGAGCCAGTAAAGAATGCAGTCGGAGAAGTAACGCCAGACGTTTTGCGTGATGAGATCAAAATGTCCGTTGCCGCTGCCCGTGCTGTTTTCGTTGCCGATGGAATAATCAAACCAGTCGCCCTCGCTCGTGTAATTGCCGGATTGCGACGCGTTGGGCACCAGCGCGGCATAAAGACCGAAATAAATGTCGGCGACGTCGGTCCATTTGCCGAAGTCGTAACGATCAGGCGCCTGCGCCACGGTGGCGGCGCTGTAGGCGCGTTGATCATATTCGCCGGTGCGCGAATAAAACCGCGCCTCGGAATTCATGATGACGTTGGTCGGGTTGGCACCCGGCGCGAAATAATTAGTGCCCGCGTTGTCCAGTTCGCAGTCCCACGACGAATGATTGAACGGTTCGTCCAGCATCACGTTCATGCCGGCGGCATCGGCGGCGGCGACGAAGTTGGAAAACTCAACCATGCCGGCGGCGCGCGTGTTTGCCTTTGCCAAAAGGGGATTGACCTGGAAATAGTTTTTTATCGAATACGGACTGCCCACGGAATATGGCTGGCCGGTGTTGGGATCGATCTGACGATTTACCACGCCGATGGGATGAATCGGCTGGAACCACAGCCAGTTTATACCGAGATTTTGAAAATAATTCAGGTTGAAGCGATTCGTGATCAAATCCACGAACGTGCTGCGCTGGCTGAAGCTGTTGCCCTGCGCGTTGATGTTCATCGCGTTCAACTCATACATCGTCATGTTGCGCGCTTTGGCCGGCGAAACCACGATGGCGTGGTCGCGCACGCCGTTGCCGCTATACCAAAACCAGTTGGTGTTGCCGGCCACCTTGAAGCGCGCGGTCAGGCGATACGCGCCGCAGTTCGTCGCGTAAAGCGTCAGTGCATACTGGCCGCCGCCCACCGGCGTCATGGCGTAGGCCTTGTAATAATGGCTGTCGTCGCCCGTGGAAATATTGTTTCCGTTCGGCGGAGAAATGCCTTCCTCGGAGGCGACACCATTGGAGTCCACGATGGGAAGCGTGGCGAGATTGCGGCGGTTCAAGTTGGAGAACGCATCCGCTTCAACCACGTTGTTCGTGTTCGGTGAAAACAAAACCGTCACCGGAATCGAATCTCCCGCCACTTCGTCCACAAACAAATGTTCGGTGGTATAATCCGCATTCAGGCCATTCACCGTCAGCGCCGGGCTGCCGGTGGAACCGCTGGTGGAACCGATCAAAAAAATGAACACGGAATTGTTCGTGCCGGCGTTGTAGTCCGCGAATTTTTCCTCGCCGTTGGCGCTGTTCCAGACACCGATCTTGTAGTTGATGGCGGTGTTGTTGGGCATGTTCGGCACCGTGCCCACCCACCACATTCCATTGCCGGCAACACTGGCATCATCTTCCTCATGGTCGTAATTCATCGGCTTTACTTGCGTGGTGCCGCTGCCGACGCCGTGCGCTCCCGCCGGTGCCGAGCCGTCGGTGGTGTAATAAATGCACGCGCTGTCCGCCCAGCGAATGCTGCTATCCTTGGACTGGTAACCGATTTTGATCCAGAAGCTGACAGTGGAGTCGGTGCCATCCGAGTTGGCCGTGACGACCCGGTTGCCGGCATGGAACAACCACGCGGGCCGGTTGCGGACGGTGAACGGACTGGCCGCCGCAGCCGCCGCCGAGCCGGTGGTGAAGCTGCCGCTGTCATTGCCGTAAAGGAACGTATTGGTCACGCCGCCGGTGCCGTCAAAAGTCAGCAGCAAATAATATTGGATGACATCGTCCACGCCAAAATTCGTGGTGTTGAACGACGCGTTCCAATACTGGTTGCCCGTCGTCGCCTGAAAATTGGTCTGCCAGGTGAGCGCGTTGCTGCTCCACGAGGATTGCGTCGCGCCCTTGTAAATCACCCAGCCGCCGGTCTGGTTGCAGTTGAGCGTGCTGCCGCTGTTGCTCCACTTCCAGACGCCGGACCAGATTGTGACGGACGTGTTGGTGCCGACTTCAAATTCCGGGCTGCGCATGTTCAGCCCGCCAAAGTTGCCGTCACCGTCCGGAATGTGCCAGGCGTTGGCAAGCGCGGCCTGGGCGTTCAGGTTCAGACATAGCAGCAACGCCATGCCGGCAATCATGGATTTTGTTTTCATGGAGAATTTTTCTAGAATGAAATCACAAACTGGAGTTCAAGGAACAACCTCTATCTCGTAAAATTTTTGCGGAAAACTGTTGGTCGAGTTGTCATAATAGAACGTGGAGGTGCCGGTGCCGGGGATGGTGCCGCTGATGGGCGTGAACGGCTGCGCCAGGTTGGTGGTGGCCAGCACCTGATAGTTCACGCCGGACGCGCTGTCCCAGATCACCAGTTGGTTGTTCGGGTTCAAACCGGAAATCAGCAGCGGCGGCGCCACCACCACCATCCGCGTGTCGCTCAATACCGTGCTGGTGACGCTGTTGGAATAGACGACTTGAATGACGTTGGTGCCGTTCATCGTGCCCGGCGAACCAGCGGTCCAGTTGTAAGACAGCGAACGCAGCCCGTAGCCGCAGCCGGACGCCTGAATGATGTAGTTGCTTTGCGGTTGCAGCACGCCGTTGATGTAAATGCTGAACAAGGAGGTGTCGGACGTCGTCAGCGAAGCCGTGAAGCAGGTCTGGACGGCATAAGTGGTATTGGTGTTCATCGAAATCACCGTGCCGTCGGCCGCCGGGCTGGAAATCTCAACATATTGCAGCGGCCCCAGCGTGTTGACCGTGCGGGTCAGCGTCGTCAGCCGGTTGGTATAGACACTCGTCGCAAAGGTTTTCAGCCGGACGGTGATGGTTGCGGTGCCGCTGGCAGGCACATTCACATAATTGAAACGGAATTCCTGCGGATAGTTCGGATACTGGGCGCTGATGGTCGGATCGGGACTGACGGCGGTGGCGCTGACGAACACGGGCACGCCATTGGAATTGCCGTTGCCATTGGCCTGGCCAGTGGCGGTGTCGTCGTTGCCGGGATAGCTGTCCTGAATGTTGAAATCCACGCCAGTGACACTGCTGTCGGCGCGCACCACAACGATGTAGCTGGCGCTGCCGATGGTGTCGCCATTGTTCGGATAGGCAATCGTCCCGGTCGGCAACCCGCCGTCATAATAGAATGTTTGCGAGAAGGTGTTATACACGCTCGACTGGCCTGCGCGCGGCAGGAAAGTGCGGGCGCGAAGGATGTGGAAACCGGACTGCAGACCGGTTACGGTGTTGGCCGGATTCAGATCGTTGTGCAACCAGACGGTGGCTGTGGTCGGATTGAAATTTGTGATCGCCGCCTGGTTGATGCCGTAGAGTTTGGCACCGGTGATTTCGGCGTCGGAAATCGGCTGGATGCTCTGACCGGCATTGACACTGCCGCCATTGAACAGCGCAACCTTGTAGCGCACCTGTGTTCCGTTGGGCTGCGCGGGAATCGTTCCCTTCCACCAGTCAATGCTGGCAGTCGGATTGTCGTGGTTGACAAAAGATCCCTGCACGACCTGCGTTGTCCCTTTGCCGACACCAAACGCGCCTTCGGGGTTGCTGCCGTCGGTGGTGTAATAAATGAAGCAGGTGTTGATTTGAAACTGGTAACCAACCTTGACGTAAATGTCCGCTGACTGGCCGGCCGCCGGACTCAGCGGCAGGCGCTGGGTGGCGACGGCGGTGTTGGTCGCGGTCACCGGGGCGGCGGGATCATGATAAACAAACGTAGCCGTCTGACCGATGCCCTGGCCGTAGCCGGAACCGGAGACGATGTTGCTGCCGCCGCCTACGGTGTAATAATAAGTTTCCGCGCCAAGGGAAACGATGGTGTTGCTCAACGTATTTTTTGCCGCAAATTTTTCCGGCCCGTTGCGGAACTGGAAGGCGGTCTGCTCGTAACCGAGAAAAACATCATCGGTGTAGCCGGGAGGATTGTCGCGCAGGTCGAGGAAATTGGTCGGCGCGAGGCCGGTGTAATTCGTGGGGCCGAGGCCCATCTGGCTGTTCAGATCAATGCCGCCGTCAAGTTTGACCAGAGTGTTGGAACAGGAAGCGTCGCTGCGGACAAGGATGTCGAAGTTCGCATTGGTCACAATCGGCACGTCAATCGCGTAAGTGAGATTGGAAACATTCACACCGCCGATGACGTTGCCAAATTGATCCACGCTGCCGCGCATTTTGAAGGGATAAGTTGGATTGAAACCAGCGTCGCCATTTGTGCCGTCGGTGCGATAAACCGTGATGCGCGGCGCTTCGTTCCCGCTCTGGCGCAGGATTATTGCGTTGGTCGAAATATTCGCGCGGCTCGCCTGCGGCCACTGGTAGCCATACATCACCCAACTGTCGCTGGGAATGTTCAGTTCGATGGCGCCACCGCCCGGGGCCAGCGTCTGGCCACCGACATAGATCAGTCGCTGGGTCGGGTCGGTTGCATTCGCTGAATTGGTGGCGTCATACCAGCTCGTGGTCGCACCATGCACCAGTAATTTCGTGTAGGCGCGTCCGCCGGTTGGCGACGAACTGGCCAGTTGCGCCAGCACGGAACCGGGCGCGAATCCAACCACGAGGCCCACGCCACGCGAATTGGAAACTGCCGTCGAGGTCGTGTAGGCGGAATTTAAATAATATCCGTCGCTCGTCCGCGTCACGCCGTCGTCGAAAGAGATATCAGCGGGGTAGCCGGTCTTGTCGTTCATGGCAAACAGCGCCACGTCTTGTGTCTGGGGTTGAGCGCCGTTGCCCTCGCGATAATCGTATCGTTCGAACGCGATAATATTCTGATCGCTCCAGCGCGACCAGGTGCCGCCGCGCGCGAGCTGATTGTGGACATACGTCGTGTCTGGCATGGTGGTGTCTCCAAACTCGCCAAGATAATTGGCGTAGCTGACGACCGGAGTTCCGCCGGCAGAATTGTGATTGTAGCCGTCGGAATAAGTCATCGGCAGGCCTTCGTGCATGAACAGGTAGGCGTCCTCCAAACCCAGATTCGCGTTGTAGCCATAGTCCTGGTCCATCGAAAAATTGGCGCCTTGCGCCATGCTGTAATTGCCGCTGCCATCGCAGTTCGAATAGTTCGGAAAATAGTCGCGGCCATCCATGCCCGCGAGCGACGAGCCGCCATTGAAGGCATTGTTCAACTGGCCGTAAAGCGGCTGGTTTTCCAGGCGCATGCCCGATCCGAGGTATTGAAAGAAATCCGGTGCCGGCGAAATATGCTCGCCGAAAATCATCGCGTCGTTGCGCGGGGCTTCGGTGTTGAAAAGACTGTTGCGGTTGCCATCGGTTTCAACATAGCCGTTGCCAGTGACGTTGCTCCCGTAACCATGCACATAATCATACATCGCCTGGATGGCACCGGTGTAGCCGGCAAAGGCTGGGTCGTCCGTCTGCCCGGTGTTGTTGCCAAAAAAACTCGAAGGCACATGCTTGACGGCATCGAGCCGGAAGCCGTCGCACTTGGTCATATAAAGCGTCCACGCCACCGCGCGACAAAGATAAATTGACACATCTTCCGGCACCGGCTGGCCGTTGGTGCCGTTGAAGCCATGCCAGCCGCCCCAACTGGCACCGCCCAAGAACGGACTGTTGGTATCCATGTATAAATCCGGGCGATTGGGAAACCGGACAAAATACGGTTTCGTGGCGGTGTTGCCTATGTTGTTGCCAAAATTCCAATTGACCGAACCTGGTTCCTGCGCCAAGTCGCACAGGCCAAGCAACGGTTGATTTTGCACCACGGAAATGGTGCACCAATAAGGATCGCCAATGGACGGCCAGTTTTGATACCCGCCGGTGACGGTTTGCAGATGGAAATCGCCCGGAACCAGGCCGGGATAATAATTGGTCGCGACACCTGAGCCGGGGTAGCCCGGCACCGTGGAACTCCGGTGATTCATCACGTTGTCGAAATAAATGCGGATGCCGAACCGATGCGCCATCTGCACCATTTGAATCAGCTGATCCTGCGTGCCCCAGCGGGTCGCCACGGTGCCCTGTTGGTTGGTGCTGCCCAAATCAAACGGGTCGAACTGATCATAACCATAGGAATAGACGCCGCTGTTGCCCTTGGCCGGATTGGGCAGCCAGAGGCTGTCGTAGCCCGCCTCGGCAATTTCCGGCATTTTCTGCGTCAACTGCGCCCACGGCACATTGAACAATTCCAGCATCGCCTCGCCCCGGCTGAGGTTCGCGCCGCCGAAGATGCAGATAGAAAGGAATACCGCAAACCAAGGTGAACATCCGGCCTTCCGCCGTGGCAATTTACTTGAACGCTCCTGGATGAAAAAACGGTAAGAAAAGAAATTCATGAAAAAGCCGTGAGAGATTTTTAAAACAGGAATAGATCGCGGATTGAGTCGGCCCCGTAAAAACAATCCGTCCAATGACGGCTAACGGCTGCGGCGGTGTTCTCAACACCTTGGATTGTGCGTGGCCTAATAGGTGGCATCACATATACATACCATGACAGTGCCTGGGTCGCTACCGCATGTTCGTGCGGTGGTTTCTGTTTTGAAATCAAGTAAGGTATGTCCCATCGCCAAACCATGACGCACGCGAGAGGTCTGCTGTTTTGTTGTTGGCTGCAACCAATGACAACCAAGTAACATGATGTTATATCACCGTTTCATCCGAGCCTGTTTGTTTTCAATGCTGTTGCCGCTGGGAGTTCGGGCTGACAACAACACGAATGTCCACACGACCTGGCTCTGGCATCTGCATCAGCCGATTTACTGGCCGGACCGGGCACCGTATAACCACGCTGCCGACCATTATCAAAATGCCTGGGATACCATCCAACTGGGCAACGTCCATCCCAGCGACACTTCGTTGACCACCGTATTCGGCGAGTCCGACCGCGTGAACGCCTACCAAGGCCAGCCTAGTTCCACCGTCAACAGTCTCCGTGGCTACGCCAACGCCGGCGTGCAGTTGAACATGTCCGGCGCGCTCATGGAAAATGTCCAGAGCCTCGCCGCCCAGAACCAGCTGGGTTACGGCAGCGGCTGGAACAGCGGCAACACCGCCGCGCGCACGTGGACCACCAGCAGCGGCAAGCCGCGCATGGACATTGTCAACTTCACCTATCATCACGCGATAGCACCGCTCGTCAGCGACGAAACGCTCCAGATGGAACTGGCCATCCAGCAGCGGCAGATGCAGCTTTTCTGGGGCACCGGCGCGCCGCTTTCGCGCGGCTATTTTCCCGCCGAGACGTGTTTCTCCGAACACATGATTCCCATCCTGAACAAAATGGGCATCGCGTGGACGGTCATCGCCAACAACCATCTCTCACGCACATGCCCGGACATGCCCATCGTCACCGGCAGCGGTGGCGAAATGTGCGACATTCCAAATCTCGCCGACCAAATCAATCCGGCGCAGGGCGCAGGCAGTTACCGCAGCCTTTCGATTGACCGCGGCTGTTCGCCGACACAGGTGATGCCGTTTGGTTTTCAACTGCACTATGCCCGTTATGTGGATCCGAACACCGGCGTGGCCAGCACAATCATTCTCGCGCCGAGCGACCAAGTGTTTGGCTGGAAGGACAGTTACAGCACCTGGGATTTGGGACTCATCGCGCCACTCGCCGCGCTCAACAACCCGGCGAAGCCGTCACTCGTGCTTTGCGCGCATGACGGCGACAACGCCTGGAGCGGCGGTTCGTCCTATTACAACGAGTGGGTTCCACAAATGGCCAGCACGGCCGTCAGCGACGGTTATGAGCCGACGACCATCGAGCAGTTCATCAACGATTTTCCGCCGAGCGCAAGCGACGTGGTTCACGTCGAGGACGGTGGCTGGGTGTTTGCCGACAGCGATTTCGGTTCGCCGAGTTTCATCAACTGGAACTGGCCGCCGAGTTATTCGAGCAATGGCGCGAACGTGGTTGACCCCAGCATCGGCGTAACCGACAAGGGCGACAACTGGCGCGTCATCGTCGCCACCGAAAACCGCGTGAAGACCGCGCAGCAGATTTCCGGCATCACGCCGCGGGTTGACCAGGTGCGCGACCCGGGAAGTTTTTCCACGACGCCAAACGCCGTGGAAATCGGCTGGCATTATTATCTGGCCAGTCTCGACAGCGGCTTCGTTTATTACGGCTGCACCGCCGATGAATGCCTGCGCGCCATCTACGCTCAGTCCAACGCCGTGCGGAATGTGGATTCTGTCATCGCTTCCAATCCGACCGCCGACACCACGCCGCCGACGGTTTTCCTGCCGCAGCGGCATCCGTGGAATCCCGGCGGCCAGAACTTCGGCGTGCAATACGGCTACAAAACCGTGACGGAGCCCAATCCCAATTTCTGGATCTGGACCTATGCGTATGATGTTTCCGGGATCACGAATGTTAGTTTGCTGATCCGCAATGACGGCACGAATCCGCCGACGAGCGATCAGTTCAAGACTTATGCCGGCGGCCCGCTCGCAGGCGCATGGCAGACCACCAGCATGATCCAGCGCATTTCGCCTGATTCCAGCGGTTACACGCCGCAATACATGGCGGACTATTATTACACCCAGGTCACGACCGTCTCGAATGCGTTTGTGGATTACTATGTCAGCGCCACCGACAGCTATGGCAATACTTACAAATCACCGATCCAGCATGTCTGGGTTGGTGCCGGCTCCGGCGGAAGTTCCGGTGGCAGCGGTGGGCCGGTGTCGGTTTCTCCGGCGGCACCGGTCGTCGGAAACCCGGTGACAATTCAATACGTCGCCACCGGCCGCGCCATCGCCTCGGCCAGTCAAGTTTACATTCATCTTGGCTGGAACAATTGGAATCCAGTCATCACTCCGGATGCAACGATGACCTTTAACTCCACGTCAAACGCTTGGCAATATACGGTGACGGTTCCGGCCACCGCGACGAATTTGAACTGCGTTTTCAACAACGGCTCCGGCACTTGGGACAACAACGGCGGTGCGAATTGGAATTTTTCCGTGGCCGCCAACACCACGCCATCGGCACCGCCGACGCCGGCGAGCCTGACCACCGCTGTCGTCAGCGCCAGCCAGATCAATTTGTCCTGGCCGGCCGCGGCCGGCGCGACGGGTTACATCGTCAGCCGCAGCGGTTCGCCGGTTGCCACCACCGTCACCACAAATTATTCCGACACCGGCTTGTCATTGAATGTTTCCTATTGCTACACCGTCATCGCTACGAACAGCATTGGCAATTCCGCGCCGACCCCGTCGCAATGCGTCACAATTCAAACGCCATCCGCGCCGACCGGCGTGACAGCGGTTGCCGCAAACACAAATCAAATAAATTTGTCGTGGACAGCTTCGGCTGGTGCCAGCAGCTACTTCGTGAGCCGCGACAGCTCAACTATTGCGACGACCGCTTCGACCAGTTATGCCGACACCGGCTTGGCGGCGAATTCATCGCACTGTTATTTCATCATCGCGTCGAACAGCATCGGTGCTTCCGCCGCGAGCGCGATGGTTTGCACGAATACTCTGGCCGTCGTCACCAACCTGCCGCCGTTCGTGCTGGACGGCAATTTTGATTATACGAACTACCTCCTCGCGAACACCGGCATGGTGCTTTACGGCGCGGTGCGCGGCACGACGCTTTTTGTGGCGACGTGGTCCACTGGCACCAGCGGGCCGAACGATCATTTTATTTTTGTGAGCGACCAGTTATTGCCGTCCGCCACCGCCGCCGCGCCGTGGGCGAAGGCGGGAACCGTCGCCGCCAGTGTGAACAAGCCTTTTCTCGCCAGCGAAAGTCAGGGCACCTACGTCAGTTGGTTTGTGAACAATGCTTCCGTCAACTGGCCATGCGTGAAGTCCGCGACAAATTCCGGCGCGCTGGAAGGGACGCTCGACCTGGTCGGCGCGTTCGGCTACATGCCGACGAACATTTATCTCTGCGCCGCCGCCTACATCACGACCAATGGCGGCCCGCTTGTCGCCGAATGTCCCGCCGGCACCGGGCCGAACATCAATACGAATAATTTCCTGGAGATTCCGGTCGCGGCGCTGCGCGATTCCTGGGGCAACGGCACGCTCGACTTATGCGATCCGGCACGCGGTTTCAAAATCATCTCGGCGAGTTCTCTGGCCAGTGGCTGCCTGTTGAATTGGGCAGCGATGCCGGGACGCGCGTATCAGGTTCAATATATGGACGCGCTGGGCAGCCTCTGGAGCAATCTGGTTGGCGTCTCGAACGATCCCAGTTTGCTGCAATTGCAGTTGAATTACACGGACACAACGTCCATCACAGTGACCCAGCGGTTTTATCGCATCCAACTTTTACCCTGACATTTATGCTGACAATAACTATAGCTTGTGGGTGCCGCGCAACCGCACTGGCTTGAACAACAATTAAAACATGAAAAAAACATTCAACCTCCGCCGGCTTCTTGCCCTGCCTGCTGTCGGCCTGCTGCTCTCCGCGCTGCTGGTTCAGGCTGCGGATTTTACCAACCAACCGGCGCGCACCTCGCCCGCCTGGCTGCGCGACGGCGTGATTTACGAAATTTTCCCACGCGACTTTTCCGCCGCCGGCAATCTCAATGCCGTGACCGCGCAACTCGACCAGATCAAAGATTTGGGCGTGACGGTGCTGTGGATCATGCCGATTCATCCCATCGGCGAAAAGGGCCGCAAAGGTGATTATGGCAGTCCGTATTCCATCAAAGATTATTACGCGGTGGATCCGAACTACGGCACCTTGGATGATTTCAAGAATCTCGTCGCCGAGGCACACAAGCGCGGCCTAAAGGTCGTCATGGATCTAGTCGCCAACCACACCTCGTGGGACAGCGTGATGATGACGAACAAGGCTTTTTACAAGCAGGACGCGCAGGGGAATGTCATCTCGCCGCAACCCGGCTGGTCGGACGTGGCCGGGTTGAATTACGCCAATCCGCAGTTGCGCGCCTACATGATTGCGATGATGAACTACTGGATTCAAACCTCCGACATTGACGGCTACCGCTGTGACGTGGCGTGGGGCGTGCCAACGGATTTTTGGGAACAGGCGCGCGCCGCGCTCGAAAAAACCAAGCCGGACATCATGATGCTGGCCGAGGCGAACAAACCCGACCTGCTGACGAACGCGTTTGATCTGGATTATTCCTGGCCGCTGTTGCACACGTTGAATGACGTGCTGATGCACGGCGCGCCTGCCTCAAACTTGCAGACGACCTGGCAGCAGGACGTGAGTCAGTTTCCACATGACGCCCTGCACATGCGCATTTCGGACGACCACGACGAATCCCGTGCCATTGCCCGTTACGGCGTCAACGGCGCGCTGGCGGCGCAGGCTCTGATGTTTTGCCTCGACGGCGTGCCGGTGCTTTACAACGGCATGGAAGTTGGCGACGCCACGGAATCCGGCGACCCGGCCTTGTTCGACAAGCTGCCGATTGTCTGGGCTCCGCGGGAACGCCCGCCGTTCCGCGACATTTACCGGTCGCTGATCCAGCTCCGCAAAAAATATCCCGCCTTCACCAACAGCCACGTTGCCTGGCTGCACAATTCGGACGAGAACAATCTCGTGACGCTGATGCGTTGCGACAAGAATGACAAATTCGTGATGGTCTTCAATTTCTCCAACCGTCCCATCACCGGCTCGGTCAAGCTCGAAAACGGTCCCGACTATCAGCCCGTGAAAATTTCCGGCCAGCCGGATGTGCATGACAGCAGCCTGCCGCTGTTTCACCTGAACGGTTTTGAATGGCGGATTTACCATCGCTCTTTGAAATAATCTCCATACAATTTGACGAAAGCCGAAGAACATCTATGCAAAAACCACGACTAAGTTTCTGGCAGATCTGGAACATGAGCTTCGGCTTTCTCGGCATCCAGTTCGGCTGGGGCCTGCAGATGGCCAACATGAGCGCCATTTACGGATACCTGGGCGCGAACGCGGATTCTCTCGCCATCCTCTGGCTGGCTGCGCCCATCACCGGCGTCATCATTCAGCCGTTGGTCGGCCAGTCGAGCGACCGCTGCTGGACGCGGCTGGGCCGGCGGCGGCCGTTCATTCTTGGTGGCGCAATGCTCGCCTCGCTTGCGCTGGTCTTGATGCCAAATTGTCCGTCGGTCTGGATGGCGGCGGGATTGCTTTGGGTCTTGGACGGAACCATCAATGCCTCCATGCAGCCGTTTCGTGCGCTGGTGGCGGATAATTTGCCGGAGGAACAAAATTCGCAGGGCTTCGCCATTCAATCGCTGTTCATCGGCCTCGGCGGAACCATCGCGTCCGCGCTGCCGTGGATGATGACCAACTGGTTCGGCCTCGCCGCCGACGCCGGCGGCAACGGGCACATTCCCAGGTCGGTGCGGCTTTCATTTTACATCGGCGCGGCGGCATTCTTGGGCGCGGTGTTGTGGACGGTTTTCAGCACCAAGGAATATCCGCCGACCGATACGGAGCTGAAAGAAATCAAGGCGCGAAAATTTGATTGGACGCTCGGCCTCGGCGACATCTTCAAACTGGTATTTCACCTGCCGCGCCGGATGTGGGAACTCGGCTTGGTCCAGTTTTTCACCTGGATCGGGATGTTTTCGATGTGGGTTTATTTCTCACCCGCCGTCGCGAAAAATATTTTCCATGCCGCAGCCGGCTCGCCGGAAATGGAAGCGTCCGGTTCCTGGTCGGGATTTTGTTTCGCCGCCTACAACGCCGTCTGTTTCATCTTTTCCTTTGTGCTGCTATGGGCGACGAAATACACCGGCCCCAAGCTGATGCATGTCATCTGTCTCGCGGTCGGCGCGGCGGGACTGGCGTCGGTTCCGCTGATGGCCGACAAATATCATCTGTTGATTTCCATGACCGCCGTCGGCGTCGCCTGGGCGAGCATTCTTTCGATGCCCTACGCCATGCTTGCGCCGGCGCTGCCCAAGGACAAGGTCGGCGTGATGATGGGCATGTTCAACCTCTTCATCGTCCTGCCGCAGGTCGTCGCGTCCAGCCTGCTGGGCTTTGCGCTGAAATATTTTCTGCACAACGAGCCGGTGAACGCGCTCGTCCTCGGCGGCGCCAGCATGGGCCTCGCCGCGCTGCTGACCCTGCTGGTGGTCAGCTTCAAAAAAACCGGAACGGAACCAGTTCCCACCGGCGGCGGTGCCGGACACTGATCGGTTGCCCGCCGTTTGCGCGTCACGGCAGCCTGAACCGGCACGCGTCCAAAACAATTTTACAACAAGATGAGAATTATTTTTCGGCTCCGTTTTCACACCAAAGTTGGCCAGTCGCTTTTCCTCATCGGGAATCATCCACTGCTCGGCGACGGCCGCGCCGACCGGGCGCTGCCGCTCCAGTATTTCAACGCGGAATTCTGGCAGACCACGCTGAACCTGACGGCCGGCACAATTCCTGACACTGCGATCGCCTACAATTACATTTTGCGGAATGCCGACGGTTCGACGGTTCAAGACTGGGGCAGTGACCGCGTCATCAACCCCGCGTCGCTCAGGCAGGATGAAATCTTGATCATTGATTCGTGGAATGACGCCGGCGCAGTTGAAAACGCCTTTTACACCGAGCCGTTCCAGAAAGTTTTGCTCCAGCCCAACCGCACCGAAGTCCGCATTCTCCCCACGCCGGGCGCGAGCCACACGTTCAAGGTCAAGGCGCCGCTCCTGCCGAAAGGTCAGACGCTTTGCCTCATCGGCAGTTGTGCCTCGCTGGGCAACTGGAGCACCAGCGCGCCCCGCTTGTTGAACCGGATTGCCGGCGAGGATTTTTTGTCTGCGCAAGTTGACCTTGGTCGCGAAGTGCTGCCGGTGCAATACAAATATGGCGTCTATGATGTCGAGCACGCAAAGTTCATGCGCTTCGAGGAAGGCGAGAACCGGATTTTATCCGAGGCCGCCGCGCCGAAAAAAAACGTCATCGTCAACGACGGCTTCGTCCGGCTGTCCGCCGACACTTGGAAAGGCGCGGGCGTGGCGATTCCGGTTTTCAGTCTGCGCAGCGAAAACAGCTTTGGCGTCGGTGAATTCACTGACTTGAAACCGCTCGCCGACTGGGCGAAGCGCGCGGGTCTGAAGCTCATCCAGATTCTGCCGATCAACGATACCAGTGCGACGCACACCTGGGTGGACTCGTATCCTTACGCGGCGATTTCGGCGTTCGCGCTGCATCCGCTGTATTTGAATTTGAACCAGCTCGTCGCCGGCAAAAAGAAGAGCCTGCCGAAAACTTTGGAAGCCGAACGCAAACATCTGAACGCGCTCGACGCAGTGGATTACGAGGCGGTGATGTCGGCCAAGCTGAAGTTCGTGCGGAAAATTTTCCCGAAGCAGAAGGAGAAGACTTTTGCCTCCGTCGAATACCGGGAATTTTTTGAACAGAACCAGCACTGGCTGGTGCCTTACGCCGCATTCTGCGCCCTGCGCGACAAGTTCGGCACGGCGGACTTCAACCAGTGGCCCGCGCACCGTGTTTATCAAGCGAAGGAAATCGCCGCGCTCCTCGAAAAAGATTCCGCCGTGCGCGACGAGATTGAGCTGAACTATTTCATCCAGTTTCATTTGCATCTCCAGCTTCAGGACGCGGCGAGATACATCCACGCCCAAGGCTTGATTTTGAAGGGCGACATCGCCATCGGCGTCTATCGCCACGGCGCGGATGTCTGGCAGCAGCCGGAACTTTACCACACCGACATGCAAGCGGGCGCGCCGCCGGACGCCTTCGCGGTAAAGGGCCAGAACTGGGGCTTTCCGACCTACAACTGGGCGCGCATGAAGCAGGACGGCTTCGCGTGGTGGAAACAACGCTTCGCGCAGATGGGCTGCTACTTCGACGCGTTTCGCATTGACCACATCCTCGGCTTCTTCCGCATCTGGAGCAGCCCGGCGCACGCGGTCGAAGGCATCCTCGGCTATTTCGTGCCGGCGATTCCGGTGAAGCTCGCGGAGTTCAGCCAGCGCGGAATCCCTTTCAACCACGACCGCTTCGTGAAGCCGTTCATCAACGAAAAAGTGCTGGCGGAAATTTTCGGCGCGGACGCGGAACGGGTGAAGCGCGAATTGCTCGTGCCGTCGGCCGGCGGCAATTATTTCCTGAAACTGGAATTCGCCACGCAGCGGCAGGTGGAAAATCACTTTGCGAAGTTGGAAACCACCGCGCAAAACCAGAAACTGAAGGAAGGCTTGTTCGACCTCATCAGCAACGTGATTTTATTCGAGGTGGAAAAATCCGGCGGCCACGAATTCCATTTCCGGTTCGCAATGATGGACACTCTGTCGTTCAAGAATCTCGACGCCGCGACGCAGGCGAAGCTCAAGGAGCTTTACGTGGATTATTTTTTCCGGCGGCAGGACGATTTCTGGATGCAGGAGGCGCTGCAAAAACTGCCGGCACTCAAGCGCGTCACGAACATGCTCATCTGCGGCGAAGACCTCGGCCTCGTGCCCGCGTGCGTGCCGGACCTGATGAAGCAGCTTGGTCTGTTGAGCCTCGAAATCCAGCGGATGCCCAAGGCGATGGGCGTGTCGTTTTCCCGTCCGGCGGACGCGCCCTACTTGAGCGTGGTCACGCCCGGCACGCACGACATGAGCACCCTCCGCGGCTGGTGGGAGGAGGACCGGAAATTCACGCAGAAGTTTTATCATTCGGAATTGCAGGGATCGGGGGACGCGCCGCCGCATTGCGACCCCGGCATCAACCAGGCCATCGTGCGCCAGCATCTCGTGTCGCCGGCCATGTGGAGCATTTTTCAATTGCAGGATTTGCTGGGCATGGACGGGGAATTGCGCCGGAAAGACGTGGACGCCGAGCGCATCAACGTGCCGGCCAACCCGAAAAATTACTGGCGCTACCGGATGCACCTGACGCTGGAAAAACTGCAGCAGGCGGAAGAGTTCAACGTCGCGTTGTGTCAGGCCATCCGCATCAACGGAAGATAATTTTACAATTCTTCAATTTGCCTTCAAACCACCGGCCGAACCGGCGCTTGCGGGCAAGCAAGTTTCGCGGCACTTCAGGCTGGCGAAAATTTTAAGAGCCAATCTGCCTCTGAATCGCGCCGCAGATTTTTTGGGACCACGTCGCCAGTGATTTCGCGTCGCGGCCTTCCACGAGCAGTCGCACTTTTGGTTCCGTGCCGGAATAGCGCAGCAGCAATCGTCCGCCTTGCGCGGACAATTCCTTTTCCGCCTCGGCCACGAGCTGGTTCACGCCGTCGAGCTGCGCGAACGGTTTTTTCTCGCGCACCTTCACGTTGGTCACGAGCTGCGGAAACCGCGTCCAGCATTGCGCCAGCTTGGAGAGCGGCGTCTGCTTCGTTTTGAGAATCCGCAAAATTTGAAGCGCGGCCACCAGTCCATCACCGGTCGTGCCGAAATCGCGGAAAATCAGATGCCCGCTCTGCTCCCCGCCAAAGTTGAAGCCTTCGCGCAGCATTTCATCAATCACGTTCTTGTCGCCAACGGCGGTGCGGAGCATTTTGCCGCCAGCCTGCTTGATGGCGGCTTCCAGTCCGGCGTTGCTCATCACGGTGCTGACCAAGGTGTTTTTGGCGAGGGATTTTTCCGCCAGCATTTCTAGCGCGGCGATGGCCATGATGTCGTCGCCGTCAATCAAATTGCCATTTTCGTCGCAGAGCAAAACGCGGTCGGCGTCGCCGTCGTGCGCAATGCCAATGTGCGCGCCGTGTTCCACGACCTTTTTGCACATGGCTTCCGGGTGCATGGAGCCGCAGTTGGCGTTGATGTTTTTACCGTCGGGCGAATTTCCGTAAACAATGACTTCCGCGCCAAGTTCGCGCAGCACGCTGGGCGACGATTTGTAGGCCGCGCCGTGACCACAGTCCAAAACGATCTTCACGCCTTCCAGCGTCAGGCCTTTGGAAAACGAGGACTTGGCGAATTCGATGTAGCGCCCCAGCGCGTCGTCAATGCGGACGGCCTGGCCGATCAGCTCCGAACTCGGCCGGACGTTCTCGATTTCGCCGGTGAAAACCAGATGTTCGATCTCGCCTTCGATCTTGTCGTCCAGCTTATAGCCGTCGGCGCGGAAAAACTTGATACCGTTGTCGGTGTAGGGATTGTGCGACGCGGTGATGACGATGCCGGCATCCGCGCGCAGGCTGCGCGTGACGTAGGCCACGCCGGGCGTCGGCAGCGGCCCGATGAACAACACGTCCACGCCCATCGAAAGGATGCCGGACGATATCGCGTTCTCCAGCATGTAGCCGGAAAGGCGGGTGTCCTTGCCGATGACAATTTTATGTTTGCCGCGTCCGCGTGCCTCACGCTCGAGATTTTTGAAAACGTGCGCCGCCGCGCGGCCGAGTTTCAAGGCGGTTTCCGCCGTGACGGGTTCGATGTTCGCCGTGCCGCGAACGCCATCCGTGCCGAAGATTTTTGCAGGAATGGTCATGATTATTTTCCCGGTGTTGGCGGGATGATGATGCCGACTTTTGGCGGCTCGACGCTGACGAGCGTGATGCCCGACGGCACCGAAACGTCCACGCGCCGCTTCAACTCCTTGGCGGATTCGATGTCCGTCAGGTCAACGGTGGCGCGAATCTGGTTCGCCTGCAACACCGCGATGGCGTCGGGCGAGCCGCGGACGGTGACGGAAACCGCGTTGGGTGCGACGCGGTAAAGGTGCACGTCGGATGCCGCCGCGACGATCAAGACCGGCAGGTTGCCGTAGGTCAGCGAACTGGCACCGCCCAGCGCCGCCGGTTCGGGCGACTCCAGCAAAATCCGGTGGACGGTCAGCCAGATGCCCGCGGCGAGCAGCACCGAAAAAATTTTCCAGCCGATGTCCTTGAAAATCAGGTCGCGCATCGCAGTGAAATTATTTGCCGCCCGGCTTTGCCGCCGGGCGTGGTTCGTGTTTGGTGATCACCGCCGGGCCGTCGGCACGGTTGCGTTCGCCGAGTTGCGCCCGCAGCCATTTGACGAAGCCGTGCGATTTGGCCGGGCGCAAAATCACCGAGGTCAGGAACGCGCGGAGTTCCTCCAGCGTCACGCCGCGCACGAGCTGGCCCTTGTAGGCGTAGGAAACCATGCCGGTTTCCTCGGACACGACGACGATGACCGCGTCGGTCTCCTCGCTCAAGCCAATCGCCGCGCGGTGGCGCGTGCCGAGCGACTTGTTCAAGTCCTGCCGCTGCGTCAGTGGAAAAATGCACGCGGCGTAGGCGATGCGGTCGCCCTTTAAAATCACGCCGCCGTCATGGATCGCGTTGTTCGGAAAGAAAATCGTCTCCAACATTTCCGGCGTCGCGTCGCAATCCACCGGCAGGCTGGATTCGACGGCTTCCTGCAACAGGATGGACTGCTCGATGGCGATGAGCGCGCCGATCTTCACGTCCGCGAGCCGCTCGACGGTCTGGATGACGACCTCGATGGCCTCGCGCTGTTCGCTCGCGCTGGCGAAGAGCGGCAGGTTGCCGAGTTCGCCGAGCATCCGGCGGAGTTCCGGCTGGAAAATCACCAGTGCGCCGACGGCGATGAACACCGAAGCGCTGCCGAGCATCCACCGCAGCACCTTCAAATCCAAAACCGTCGTCACCAGCGCCAGCGTCAGCAGCACGACGACAAAGCCGATGACCACCGGCCAGCCGCGCGTGCCGCGCACGAACCGGAAGGCGTAATAAATCAGCACCGCCAGGATGAAGATCTCCAGCAGGTGCCGCCAGCCGTTCACGATGAAAAACCAGATTTTATCCGCTTCAGCCATGTTGAATTTTTTTCCGCGCCAGCAGCGCCTCCGTCATCCGCACCGCCTGCACGGTTTCCGCCACGTCGTGCGTGCGGATGATCTGCACGCCAGATGCCACCGCCAGAGTCGCGCAGGCGAGCGACGCGGGCAAGCGTTCATTCACTTCCGCGTCCAGCAATTTTCCGATGAACGACTTGCGGGAAACGCCCAGCAGCAGCGGCCGTTGCAATTTTGTAAAACCCCGCAGGTTCGCCAGCAGCTCCAAATTGTGCTCCGGCGTCTTGCCGAATCCGATGCCCACGTCCAACACCACCTGTTCGGGCGCGATGCCGGCGCGGTTCAGCAGGTTGGCCAGTTGCTCCTGGAAAAATTCGCCGACTTCGCGGACCACGTCCGCATAACCCGGATTTTCCTGCATCGTCGCCGGCCCGCCCTGCGCGTGCATGCAGATGTAGCCGGCCTGAAAATCCGCCGCCGCCTGCCACAACGCCTCGTTGTCGCGGTTCGCCGAGACGTCGTTGACGATGCCTGCGCCCGCCGCGAGCGCCGCGTGCGCGACGGCCGGCTTTGTGGTATCAATCGAAACCGGAATTTTGACCTGCGCCACAAGTTTCTCGATGACCGGAACCACGCGGCGCAATTCCTCGGCGTCGCCCACCGGCACGGCACCGGGCCGCGTGGATTCGCCGCCGATGTCCAAAATATCCGCACCTTGCGCCACCAGCATCAACGCGTGTGCGACGGCGGCGTTTGCGTCCAGAAATTTTCCGCCGTCGGAAAAGGAATCCGGCGTGACGTTGACAACGCCCATGACCAGCGCCGGTCGCGGGAAGACAAACTCAAATTGTCGGGCGCAGAACAACATTTACGATTTACGATTTACGATTTACGCGCCAATGGAAAGTTGAATCGTAAATCGAATGTCGTAAATCGTAAATTTTCAAACTTTCCGTTTGAAGTAGGCGATGGTTTTCTGCATGCCCTCGGCCAGCGGCACTTTGGGTTTCCACTTCAGGATCTTTTTGGCCTTGGTGATGTCCGGTTTGCGCTGCTTGGGATCGTCCTGCGGCAGCGGCTTGTGGACGATTTTGCTTGTGGACTTGGTCGCGCGGATGATGGCGGCGGCGAATTCCAGCATCGTCATCTCCGTCGGGTTGCCGATGTTCACCGGCAGGTCGTAATCGCTCATCATCAGCCGGTAGATGCCCTCGATCAAATCGGAGACGTAGCAAAAACTGCGCGTCTGCGTGCCCTTGCCGAAGACCGTGATCGGCTTGTTGGTCAGCGCCTGGCTGATGAACGCCGGCACGACGCGGCCGTCGTTCAACCGCATCCGCGGCCCGTAGGTGTTGAAGATGCGGACGATGCGCGTCTCGACCTTGTGTTCGCGGTGATACGCCATCGTCAGCGCCTCGGCAAAGCGCTTGGCCTCGTCGTAGCAGCCGCGCGGGCCGATGGTGCTGACGTTGCCCCAATATTCTTCGGTCTGCGGATGGATGAGCGGATCGCCGTAAATTTCCGAGGTCGAGGCGACGAGAAAGCGCGCGCCCTTGTTTTTGGCGAGGCCGAGCGCCTTGTGCGTGCCGAGCGAGCCGACCTTCATGGTCTGGATCGGGATTTGCAGGTAATCAATCGGGCTGGCGGGCGACGCGAAGTGCCAGACGTAATCCACCGGCACATCGAGGAAAATAAATTCCGTGACGTCCTGCTGGATGAACTTGAAGTTCGGATTGCCGCCGAGGTGGACGATGTTGTCCACCGAGCCGGTGACAAAATTGTCGAGGCCGATGACCTTGTGGCCGCGCGCCAGCAGCAGATCGGTCAGGTGCGAGCCAAGAAAGCCGGCGGCGCCGGTGACGACGGAAGTGGGTTGTTTCTTTTTCAAGCTATTGGATGGTTAAATCGTTGAACTGTGAAGGTTATTCAAATCATCGAATCATTCAACGATTAAACGACGGGTGCGCCCGGATGGCCGGACCTGATGTTCAGGCGATTTTATCCCAAAGGGTAATTTCAGGAACGGCGACACACAGTTCGTCCACGCGCGGCAACAGCGCCTTGATGTGGGCCGACTGCAAATGCGCGTCGAGGTGCGCCCGACTCGTCCAATTTTCATGGAACAGAAATTTCGCCGGATCTTCCGGCGACGCGTGCAGGTCGTAGTTGATGCAGCCGGCTTCCTTGTGCGTTGGCGCGACCAGGCTGGTCAAAACACTTTTCAATGCCGCTTCCTTGCCCGTCCGGGCCTGAAACGTCGCGACGACAGTGATGGTTTTCATAATGTTAACAACCAAGCAACAAAGCAAAGCAGTTGAGACAGTCTTTGTTGCTTGGTTTCTTTGTTGTTTAACTGAACGATTCCAAAATTTGCTCCGCCGCCTCGCGCGGATTTTCCGCCGCGTAGATCGGCCGGCCGATCACCAGCCAGCTTGCGCCGGCCTGAATTGCCTCGCGCGGTGACAGCGTGCGTTTCTGGTCGTCGGCTTTTTCCGCGCCGGTGCGGATGCCGGGCGTGACGAGCTGGATGTGCGCCGGCAGAATTTTCCGCAGCGCGACAATTTCCAGCGGCGAGCAAACCAATCCCCGCAGACCGGATTTCACCGCCAGTTGCGCGAGGCGAAGAACCTGTTTTTCCGTGTCCGGTTCACATCCAATTTCCGCGAGTGTTTCGTTGTTGGAACTCGTCAGCACGGTCACGCCGAGCACGAGCGGCGCGGACCGGCCCAGCGATTTCGCCGTGTCCTGCGCGGATTTTTCCGCCGCGCGCATCATCTCACCGCCGCCGCTGGTGTGGATGGTGAGCATCTGCACGTCAAGTTTCACGGCGGAGGCGACGGCCTTGGCGACGGTGTTCGGGATGTCGTGGAATTTCAAATCGAGAAACACGCTCGCGCCGGTCGCGCGCACGCGGCGCACGATGTCTGGTCCGGCGGCGACAAACAGCTCCTTGCCGATCTTGAACGCGCCGACCGCCGGCGCGACTTGCTCCGCGAGCTTCAAGGCCTGTTCGGCCGACGGCACGTCGAGCGCGACGATGATAGGATTTCGCATCGGATGAATATCAAAGCTCCGGCGTCAGAACGAAAGCCAAAAAATTTGCCCTTGACCGGCGGCATCCGGCGTGAGGCAATGACCTCATGACATTTGCCAAAGGCAAATTTGTTGTGCTTGGCGGTCTTCTGGCTTCGCTGGCGGTGAATCCAAGTTCCACCCGTGGTTCCACGATTCGCGACGACGTGCCGGACAGCGAATATACGGACCTCGGCAACAGCCTGGCTTACGCGGCGGTCGGAACCTTTGTCAACAGTTGGGGCTACACCGGCTGTGCCACGCTGATCTCGCCGGACTGGGTGCTGACGGCCGCGCACGTCCTGACCGCCGCCAGTTCGGGGACTTTCACCATTGACGGAACTTCCTATTCTTCCGACGCTCTCTTCACGGATCCCGGCTGGACGGGCAATGCAATCAACGGAAATGATTTTGGCCTCGTGCATTTAACCACACCCGTGACCAGCGTGACGCCGGTGATGCTTTACACCGGCTCGGCGGAATTCGGGCAGGTCGCCACCTGGGTCGGCTATGGTTTCACGGGCACCGGCTTGACGGGCTATCAAACCTCGCTTGGCAACCAGAAGCGCGCGTTTCAAAACACCATTGATCGCAATTTCGGCAATCCATCCCTTTTGATCGGCAGCAGTTTTGAAAACCCGCTCACGTTCGCGAACGCGCAGCCGCTGGAGGGCTGCGTCGCACCCGGCGACAGCGGCGGCGGCGTGTTCATCACGATGGGCTCGCAAGACTACCTGGCGGGCGTGATTTCCTTTGTCACGTCAACGAATGGCACCACGGCAAATTCCGGTTATGGCGATCTTAGCGGGGCCGGTCGCGTCTCGACCGCCATTCCGTGGATAGACAGCGTCGTGCCTGAACCGACAACCGGTTCGCTGTTTGCCGGCGCGGGATTGGTCGCATACCTGGTTCGCCGCCGGCGCGCGTTTTGACTTTCAATTCCTCATCCGTTAGCCTGCGCGGATGAAAATTGCCCGCCACACCGACAAGGATTTTTCCGCCAGGCTTCGCGAAATCGCCGCCGAGTCCAGCTTGTTCGACGCTGAAATCGAAGCGCGCACCAAGGCGATTTTGCACGACGTATTTGTGCGCGGCGACGACGCGGTGCTGGACTTCACGGAAAAATTCGACGGCGCAAAACTCACCGCCGACCAGCTCGCCGTGACGGCGGCGGAATTGCTCGCCGCATCCATCAAGGCCGATGAATCCTTGCGCGCGGCGGTGGCGGAAGCGGAGGCGAACATCGCCGGCTTCGCCAAAAAGTCGTTGCGCAAAGGCTGGCAGTCGAAAAATTCCCACGGCGCGAGCGTCGGCGAAAAGTTCGATCCGTTCCAGCGCGTCGGCGTTTACATTCCCGGCGGCACCGCACCGCTCGTCTCAACGGCGCTGATGACCATCACGCTCGCCAAAGTCGCGGGCTGCAAGGAAATCGTCGTGACCACGCCCTGCGGCAAAGATGGCTCCATCAATCCGGCGATTTTGTTTGCCGCACGCGCGGCGGGCGCGACGGAGATTTACCGCGTCGGCGGCGCGCAGGCAATCGCCGCGCTGGCCTACGGAACGAACACCATTCGCCGCGTGCAGAAAATTTTCGGTCCCGGTAACGCCTACGTCAGCATGGCCAAGCGGTTGCTCGTCGGACGCGTGGCGATTGATCTGCTGGCCGGGCCGAGTGATTTGCTGGTGCTGGCCGACGACACGGCGAATCCGAAATTCGCCGCGTCCGACATGCTGGCGCAGGCGGAACATGGTTCCGGTCACGAGCGCGTCTGGCTCGTGACAACTTCAGCAAAAATTTTATCTGCGGTGGAAAAAGAAATTTCCAAACAGCTTCCAAAACTCGCGCGACGCGACATGATTCAGCGCGTGCTCGACCGCAATGTCTGGTTGATTCAAGTTGCCAGCATTGCGGATGGTGTGGCGCTGGCAAATCAGATTGCGCCGGAACATTGCGAAGTCATCACGCGCGACGCGCGGCGCGTGAGCGGCGGCATCGTGACGGCGGGCGCGATTTTTCTGGGCAACTGGTCGCCGACGGTGCTGGGCGATTACGTCGCCGGGCCGAGCCATGTGCTGCCGACCGACGGCGCGGGCGCGTCGTTTGCCGGGCTGACGGTGGACCAGTTCCAACGCCGCACGAGCGTGGTGGAATACAACCGCGCGTCGCTCAAGAAGGCGCTGAAGTCGGTGAAAAAATTCGCGGAACTCGAAGGCCTCGGCGCGCATGGGAAAAGCGCTGAAGTGCGAATGAAATAAAATTATGGCAAACACACCACCAAAACCACCAATTGGTGAACGCTCGGACGAGACTTTGGTTGAGGAACTTTGTTTGGCGCTTCGCAATGTCGGGGTGTTCGATTCTGGTCTTTATCTTCCAAACAATAGCAAAGTAAGAATGTTAGTTGAGGAAGTGTGCGACATTCATGCTGAACTTGTCCGCCGTAAAATAAATATTTCTCCTCGGATTAGCCTTCTTTCAAAAGAAACGTCATGGAAAATGGACGATTTGCTTGCGGATTGTTTGGTATATCCGAAACGGCAGCCGTATGTGAAAGAATTAGATGGCATTCGGCGAACACTGCGCTGCCATTTGTGCCGCAAAGCAGAAAGACCACCGGACGCAAAATTATTTTGGTTTTGTGAATCATGTATGAAAAATGTTGTTTCATCCTTGCAACAGAAAGTTGCTTGCGACGGCATTGTAATTTTTCGCAGTTACACTCCAAATAGCCGCTGTTCTCATGCTGATGCGGATACACCTTTAGCTGCCGAATGGTATTCAGAACAGATTTTTGGCGTTTGTGAGAAATGTGTTTCAGAAGAAATAGATAGACGGCGCGCGTTGCCATCTTTGGATTGAACTAATGAAAATTTCCTAATCACTAATCCGCACGTTCGTCCGCGGCTCGCACGCCTATGTGCCGGGCGAGCAACTGCCGTTGACTTTGATGCGATGATGTCATAGCATCAGGTGCATGAGGACGACCTTGGACATTGAGGATGACGTGTTGCAGGCGGCCAAGGAACTGGCGCAGCGCGAGGGCGGCACGGCGGGCCGGGTGATTTCCACGCTGGCGCGGCGCGGGCTGGCGCTGCCAGCAGCCGGACGGAAAAATCGTTCGGGCGTGCGCGGCGGCGTGCCGGTGCTGCCGTCACGGGGCGAAGTGGTGACGCTCGAACATGTCCGGCAGTTGCAGGACAAGGAAGGCGTGTAATCCATGCGCGCCTTGCTCGACGTGAATGTGGTCATCGCGCTGCTCGATCCGGATCATGCCTTCCATGAGCGGGCGCACGACTGGTGGGCGAAGCACGCGAAGTCCGGCTGGGCGAGCTGTCCGATTGTGGAAAACGGCGTCGTCCGCATCATGTCGAATCCGGCTTACAGCCCGCAGGCGCGGTTCACGCCGGCGGATTTGATTTCGCGGCTGGGACAATTCGCGGCGCAGACGAACCATGAATTCTGGCCGGACGATGTTTCGTTGCGCGACGAAAAAATCTTCACGGCGGAGCGGATGCACAGTTCGCGGCAACTGACCGATCTTTATCTGCTGGCGCTGGCGGCGAAGCGCGGCGGGAGGCTCGCGACGTTTGACAAGGGCATTCCCATCTCCGCCGTGCGCGCGGTCAAGTCCGAGAATTTGTGTGTCATTTGAAATTCAATTCAATTTTCCATGCCTAAACCCCAATCACTCATCCGCCCGCTCGTCCGCGACCTGCACGCCTATGTGCCGGGCGAGCAGCCGAAGATCAAAGGGCTGGTCAAGCTCAACACGAACGAGAATCCATATCCGCCGTCGCCGCGCGTGCTGGCGGCGGTCCGGGCGGCGGTGGACGGGCGGTTGCGGCTGTATCCGAACCCGACGGCGCTGGCGGTGCGCGAAAAGCTGGCGCGGCTGCACGGTTGCGCGCCGGAAAACATCATCGTCGGCAACGGCTCGGATGAAGTGCTGGCGCTGGCGGTGCGGTGCTTTGTCGAACCGAGCCGGGGTTCGAACGCAATTTTCGGCAAGCAGGCTGACCGCGCGAGGGCGACGGTGCAGTATTTCACGCCGAGCTATTCGCTGTATCCGGTGCTGGCGGACATTCACGGCGCGGCGAAAAACGCGGTGCCGCTCAAATCCGACTTCGATTTGCCGGGCGTGGCGGAATTGAAACTTGGCAAGGAATGGGATTTCAAGGCGGCGTTGACGTTCGTGACAACGCCGAATGCGCCGAGCGGGCGCGGCTACAAAACTGCGGAACTGGAAAAACTGTGCTGCGCGCAGAAGGGCTTGGTGGTTCTAGACGAGGCGTATGTTGATTTCGCCGAGGAAAACGCGCTCAAGCTGGCGCTGAAATTTCCGCATGTGCTCGTGGCGCGGACTTTTTCCAAGGCGTATTCGCTGTGCTTCCAGCGCGTCGGCTATTTTGTCGGACATCCCGAACTCATCGCGGCGCTGGACAAAATCCGTGATAGCTACAACGTGAACGGCCTCGGCCAGATTGCCGCCGCCGCGACGTTGGATGATTTGAAATTTTACCGCGCCAATTTCAAAAAAATTATTTCCACCCGCGAATGGTTGAGCCGCGAGTTGACGAGGCTCGGCTTCCGGGTTTTGCCGAGCCAGACAAATTTCATTCTCGCAAAACCGCCGCTGTTTCCAGCGAAAGACTGGTTGCAGAAATTGCGCAAACAAAAAATCCTCGTCCGCTGGTTCAGCGCGCCGGAGGTGAAGGTTTATTTACGCATTACGATTGGCACGCCGGCGGAAGCGGAGGTGTTGGTCAGGGCGGTGTGCAAAATTTTGGCGGTGTCCAAATCATAGTCCCTTTTTCTGTCTCAACCGTCCAGATCGCGGCTTAAAACCGCGCTGATGACGCATTTACACGCGGCAAACCGTTTCTTCATCGTTTGGCCGGATTTTTGCTTTAAACCGGTTGTGTATTTGGAATTCTATGGATTGACGCACGCCCCGTTCGACATCACGCCGAACCCGCGCTTTCTTTTCCACAGTTCCAAGCATCGCGAGGCGTTCAACCACCTGCTTTACGGCATACGCGAGCGGAAGGGTTTCGTCCAGCTCACCGGCGAGGTCGGCGCGGGCAAGACGACGCTGTGCCGCGCGCTGCTGGAGCAGTTGGATTCCAATTTTTCGACGGCGCTCATCCTGAATCCGGTGTTGAACCCGGACGAAATGATGAAGGCCATCGCGATGGAGTTCGGGTTGGACGTGCAGGGCAAGGATCGACTGGAAACGGTTTCGGCCATTTCTGGATTTCTGCTCAATCAGATTGAAGCCGGTCGCGAGACGGTGCTCATCATTGACGAGGCGCAAAACCTGACCGAGGAACTGCTCGAACAGGTCCGCCTGCTCTCGAACATCGAGATGGACGACCGCAAGCTGCTGCAAATCGTCCTGCTCGGCCAGCCGGAATTGCGCGATCGGCTGAACAGTCCGCGGCTGAAACAACTGCGCCAGCGCATCACGGTGCGGTTTCATCTCGCGCCGCTCACGCGCGCCGAGGTCGCGCAATACATCCAACACCGGCTTCACGTTTCGGGCGCGCAGGAAGGCCCGAAGTTCACGCTGCCGGCGCTCTGGCGAATTTACAAATACAGCGGCGGCATTCCGCGCCTCGTCAACGCGGTGTGCGACAAGGCGCTGCTCGCAAGTTTTGTGAAGCGAAGCAACCGCATCAGTTTTTCGATGGTGGGCCGTGCCATCCGCGAACTGGAAGGGGACATTAGCGCATGAGCCTCATCAACGACGCGCTGAAACGCGCCAAGGAATCGCAGCAGAAAGACGTGGCGGCCGGCTTGTCGCCGCTGCGTCCGGTGGAAACAAATTTGCAGGAGCGCGATTTTAATTTGGTTCTGCCGGTTGTGATTGCATTTCTGGTCGTCACCGCTTTCATCTTGATCGGGTTGGCGATGACCCGACATGCCAACAAAGGCCCGGCAGAAAGAATTGCCGCCGCACCGGTGGTTGTGCCGACACCAGAAGTCGCCGCCTCCGTTCCGCTAGTCACAAATCAGCCAGCGGTTACAGCGTCCGTGACAAATTCGCCCGTCACGCCAGCAGCAACAATCAGTCCCATCGTCATCACCCCGCCGGCTCCCAAGCCGCTGCGGCTTCAGGGCATCGCTTATGACGCGGTGCATCCGTCGGCAATCATCGGCGGCAAGGCCGTCTATGTCGGCAGCTTCGTGGACGGAATGCACGTCACTGTAATTTCGCCCAACTCCGTCACGCTCGCCGGCGGCGGTCACACAAAAACGTTGGTTGTCGGCGAGCCGTAAAACCGGCAACTTTGGCGCGTGCGATTTCCAAAGCAAATTCTCGGCGGCTCGCCTGCCGTCGCGCGCGTTGCGCCGTTTCTGATTTTTCTGGCGCTGACTTTTTTTCAGGGAAAATTCGGCGCGGCCTCGGCCTATTGGTTTTACCTCGCCAAAACACTCGCCGGCGTGTGGCTGGTCTGGGAGATGCGCCCGTTCGTGACCGAAATGCGCTGGGCGTTTTCGTGGGAAGCGGTTCTCGTCGGCGTCGGAATTTTTTTTATTTGGGTCGGGCTGGATCCGCATTATCCGCACCTGATGAAAGGTGGCGCGACGGGAAATCCCAACGACGTGTTTGGCGACGGCTCGGCACTCGCGTGGTTTTTCATCGCGGTTCACATTTTGGGAATGACCCTCGTCGTGCCGCCGCTGGAGGAAGTTTTTTACCGGTCGTTTTTATATCGCTACCTCGCCAGCCAGAATTTCCTGTCGGTTCCGCTGAATCAGTTTCTGCCGTTCCCGTTTTTTGCAACGGCAATTGTTTTTGGATTTTCACACAATGAATGGCTCGCTGGCATTTTGTGCGGCGCGGCGTATCAATGGCTGGTTCTTCGCAAGAACCGGCTTGGCGACGCGATGACGGCGCACGCCATCACGAATTCCCTGCTCGGCGTGTGGATTGTCTGGAAGCACGCATGGAATTTCTGGTAAGCACGCGACGTGCGCCAGCCGCGGATTATTTCAACTCGATGTTGATGTTATTGCGGTCGAGCGTGCTGCCTTCCTTGGCGGCGAGATTGGCGAGCGCCTCGTTGTAATCAGCCAGCGAGCGGATTTCATCCGAGCGCGCCGAGGTGAGATTTTTCTGGAGTTGCAGCACGGTGAACGTGGTGCTTTTGCCGACGGCATATTTTTTCTGTTCCGCGTCCAGCGCGGCCTCGGCATAAGTGCGCGCCTGCTGCGTGGCCTGCACGCTTTCAAAGCTCGACTGCGCCTGTTTGACGGCATTGTCAATGTCCACCATGATTGTTTGCTCCAGTTGTTTCAACTGCAGGAGCAATTGCTTCAACGTCACCTTGCCGGCCTTGTAAGTATTGCGCGCGCCGACGTTGCTCAGCGGCATGGAGAATTCCGCGCCATAATACCAGAACGGCTGGTTGGCCTGGTTTATCGAGTTGAACGTGTCGCCAAAATTTCCGCCCGAGCCGTTGTAGCCGTAGGAACCGATCAGGTCCAGCGAGGGGTAAAGCTGGTTGTAATCAAATTTCAACTGGATGCCCTGCTGTTCCACGTTCAGGCGTGCCTGCAGAAGATCGGGCCGCTCGGTCATGCCCTTGTTCCAGCTGTCCTGCAAGTCAAACAACTGCATCGTCGCGGTGAGCGTCGCCGTCGGCTGGATCAGCGTGTCATGCCACTGCGCATAATTGTCGGTCAGCACATTTTTCAGCGCGTTCTCGTCAACGGACAGGGTGTTCTGCGCCGCAATCAAATTCGCCTTGCTGGTCGCCACCTGCGCCTCGTCCTGCTGCACGTCCAGCTGTGCCAGCGTGCCGATCTGCACCCGCTGCTGGTCCTGGTCGAGCTGCGTCTGCGCCAGGAGCAGCGCCTCCTGCTGCACCTTCACGTTCTCCTGCGCGTAAATCAACTCGTAATAGGCGTTCTCGACGGCGGTGATGCTGGTGATCATCTGCCCGCGCAGGCCCTGCTCGGAATATTGCAGCCGGTTTTTTGCCACCCGGACATTCAGGCGCGTCTGGTCAATCCAGAAATTGTTCAGCAATGGCTGGGTGAGTTTGATCGCGCCGACCTCGCCGGAGGAGTTTTGGAACGGAATGGCGTTGGTCAACGCGGATTTGTCGCCCTTTGAACTCGAAACATTGCCGCCGAGGTCATAAATCGTTCCCCACGGCAGAGTGCCGTTGATGCTCGAACTGAAACTGTCTTCGTTATATTTCGAGCCGGTGATGACCTGGCCGTTTTGAAATGTGCCGCTGCTTTCGCTGTAGTTGTGCTGCCCGGAAAGACTCAACGTCGGGTCGTAACCGCCGTAGTTCGCGTTCAGGTTGTAGAGCGAAATCTGCGGATTGTAGCGCTGGATTTGCAGGTCAAGGTTGTGCTGCAACGCCTCCGCAATGCAGTCCTGCAACGACATCGCGCGCTGGCCTGACGCGTTTGTTGCCTGCGTCATTGGCGAATTTGTCTCCGCCATTGTTTGCAGCAGTGCGTCGCGCGCGGCAGCCTGGTGCGGATTGTTCTCAGTGCCCGCCGTTGCGGCCGCATTGGTTTCGGTTTGCGCGGCGGCGGCGAACGCCGCCAAAAACAGACCCAGAACAAAACTGAAAACTTTCATGGTGCGGTGATTTTGCGGGTTTTGCCCGCCTTCGTCAAACTTAAGACGCGGCCCGCCCAGCCGAGGTAACCAATTGGTTATTTCGGGCAGGCACCGACAAAATCAATCCCACGCCGGATAACGTTGCGCCGGCTTACTTCGCCGCCGCCGGCACTTCCGTGATCTTCGCGTTGGTTTCGAGGAACGCCAGCACCTTCTCGTGCGCGATCTGGTCGAACAGCTCGTTGATGCCATTGCGCTTTTGCAGGTCCTTGATGAGCTTGTCCGGCGGAATCTGATACCTTGCCGACAACGCTTGGATTTCGCGCAGCACTTCCTCCTGCGAAACCTGGATGCCTTCCTTCTCCGCGATGCGCTGCACCAGAAACGCCAGCTTCACGCGATCCTTGGCGGTGACGGCGGCGGCGTTGTAAATCTCGTCCTTCTGCTTCTCGATCAATTCACGACCCACACCGCGCTTGGTGTTTTCCTGGACAATGTTGTAGACGACGTTTTTCGTCTCATGCGCGACCGCCGATTCCGGCAGGTCAAAATTGGACTGCGCGAGCAGCGCGCCGATGAGCTGGCCGCGAACCGACTTGGCCTGCGAATATTTCAATTCGTTTTCCAAATCCACCCGCACGCCGGCACGGAGTTTTTCCAGATCTTCCGCACCGTATTGTTTCGCCAGCGCGTCGTCAATCGCCGGCGCAATTTTCTGTTTCACTTCAACAACCTCGACTTCGAACACTCCCTTTTTGCCGGCGAGTTCCTTCGTCACGAAATCGGCGGGGAAATCCACATTCACCGTGCGCTTGTCGCCCGCCGCCGCACCAACGAGCTGGTCCGCGAAACCGGCGATGAACGTGTTAGGCGCGATGTCCACCCAGAAATTTTTCTGCTCCGTCAAACCCTTCGCCGTCGGCGCGGTCTCGGTGATCGGCTTGCCGTCGCAGGTGCCGGTATAATTCACCACCGCGACATCGCCGAGCTGCAACGGGCGCGCGGCGGTCTCAAATTTCGTGTGCTGCTGCGCCAGCAAACCCAGCGCGCGCTCCACGTCCGCGTCGGTGACGGACTTGATTTCGCGGTTGACCGGCAAGCCCTTGTATTCCGGCAGTTGAAATTCCGGCGCGGTCTCGATGGTCGCGGCGAACTGCAGCGGCTGGCCGCGGCCGAACTGGATCTCCTCGATGTCCGGCTGGCCGACCACGGAGATTTTCTTCTCCTCGATCGCCTTGCGATACGACTCGCCGATGAGCTTGCGCTTGGCGTCGTCGGTGATGTCCGCCTCGTATTTTTTGAGGACAATGGCGCGCGGCGCCTTGCCGGGCCGGAAGCCGGGCAGCGACGCCTGCTTCTGGTAATCCTTCGTGACCGAATCAAAAATTTCGTCCACGGCCTTCGCGTCCAGTTCCACCCGCAGCAGTTTCCTGCACGGGGCCAAATTTTCAACGGTGATGTTCACAATAAAACTCGATTAACGAGCCGTGTAGGGTAGCTGAACCTCGCCGCTTGCGTCAAGCACCGCGCGGTTTTGATATGTATCAGTTTGAAACAAAATTAAATTTTAATGGACATGCGTGTTTGGTGAAAATTGATGTGCATATAAAAATGCAGCGAAATCAATCATTTGCAGTCATTTAAGAAAAAGATAAAATTCTCTTGAATAATGGCACAGAAAAAGCGATATTGGCGCTGCGACCAAGACCGCCGCGAGTGTGCGACGGGCGAAATTAAAAATTTCCTTGGCCGCTTTTTTATTTCCGAATTATTGGTCTTTCAGGCCAGCTTTTGATGCCAACACCTTTTATGCGATTATTCATTCTCCAAAATCTCTGATGTATTTCCTTCCACTCTGGCCTATTCAACTGTTTGGATTGTTCGCGGTAAAACAGATTACAGCAGAAATCAGCCAGTTGAATCATGTTAGAGGTGTGTGATTTCGCAAAGAAAGTTCCCTCGACAATATGTAGCGGTTTTAAGTGTGGCGAACTGGATTGAAGAAATGATTGGTAATGGCGAAGGTTGTCATCGCTATGTTCTTGGTATGGGTCTAGCACCACAATGCCACATTTGTCATGGCATCTATCTAGAAAAAGGTTAAACCGTTCAAGCAATAATTCCAATGACCGGACTTCTGGTTTTACAAATAAATCACGCTGCGTGGTGTCCACCTTGGCCTTATCAATAACAACACCAATGAGGGTAAAATCAGGATTTCGACCGATGAGGGTGGACAAATCTAGGATGAAAGCTAGGCGTCTCTTAAAATCCCAACCAGTGAATGCACCCTTTCCTTGCCACACATCCGCTGAATGGATTTCTGAATCCCACAAAAGGCCGCGATTGCGCTTGAAGCTTTCAATTTTCTGATTCCATGATTTCCATTTCCAGCCATGAATTATGAGACCAAGACGAGTGTAGAGTTTTGAACCACCAAATTTGCTCCAATCTCCATCTTTTGGATAACCCGGGTCTCCCGATTCATCAACAAACATCATGTGCATGGTTGGCCTTTTGTTTGGTTACAAATAATTATATCAGGTTCACGATTTCTTCCAAGCGCCAAACATGGTCGTCAATTCCCGTTTCCATTTCACGTCGTTTCCGCTTTGATGTGGGCGAATGAAGCAAACGCTGTTCATCACCAGCTCGGACACCGGCACCGGCAAAACCGTGCTAACCACGCAGCCGGTGCTTCACATGTGAAACCAGTTGTATTGGCTGGAAAAGACCGTCCAGTCGGTGGCAATTTCCGAAACGAGCATGAACAAAATCATGCCCAGCAGGATCGCCGGACGCACCCAGGGGTTTTTGACCGATTGCAGCAGGTAATCGAGTCCGTAAAGAAACAGCAGCAAAAACGGAATCAGCGCGCCGAGAATCAGCCGGCCCGACGTGAAATACGGATACAGGCGCGACGGATAAAAACAATCGTGGAAATCATAAATGAGGGAAACGAAACCGAGAAACGCCACCGCCGCGACGCCGCACCCAAGTCCGAGCCAGAGCGCCTGGCGCTGTGCATCGGCCGCCGGCCAGCGCCTTGAAAAAAGGGCGCACACGGCAAAGCCGATGAAACAGATGGAGCTGATCACATAAAGGGCGTTGATCGCGGGAATACTTAGCGGCTGGCGGTGCCACCAAAATTCCCCCTGCCAGAAAGTCGCCGTGAGCTGCGATAGAAACGTCCACGCGCCGTCCGGCGTAAAAATCGGGTGCTGCCACCACTCGGCAAAAGTTTTGTGCGTCCAGCCGAGATAATTGATTTTTGCCGCCGAGCCGGTCCAGTCGCCGAAAAAATATTTGCACCAGGCCAGCCAGGCAATCATGGGCAGCCCGGCGCACAGCGCCAGCGCCAGAACCGCCGGCGCCGCCGGGCGAAATTTGCCGGCGCGGACCAGTTGCCGGATTTTAACCGGCACCGCCAGCGCCGACACGGCCAGCAGCGGCAGGTTGGTGAGTTTGACCAGAAAAGTTGCGGCGAGCGCCAGGCCGGCCGCCGCGCCGAGGCCGGCACCGGGAATCTCGGCGCGCAAAAACTTCACGAGCAGCACAAACGCCGCGCCAAAACAGAGCGGCGACAGGACGTCGTTCTGAATGGAGTAAAAGGCGGTTTGCGGCATGAACGCGAGCAATGCCGGCACGCCAAGCCGTAAAAAATAGTTTTCCGGAAAAATGGTTTTGGCGGCCCAATAGCCCAGCCCCACCAGCGCGGCGACGAAAAAAACATTTAGAAATCTCAGCCAATACAGCAGATGTCCGCCTTCAAAACCAAATGCATGGCCCAGGTTCCACCACGCGCCGGCCAGTGCATAATAAAGCGGCGGCTGCGCGGCTTCAAAACTGGGTTTGGCGTGCCATTCAGCCGCGGCAGCCAGGAAACGGGGGTCGGTTTGCGGAATGGACTGCGTCCAGAGCGGCGGCGCGAACCGGCCGCCGATCAATTGGGCCGGGTCGGTGAGATATTCCGAGGTGCTGTAGAGGACGAGGTATTGCGCCGATTCGATGGACAACGGCTCCAGCCCGCGCGGGATGTGGCCATGCGAGTATTTCAGCGCCAGATCAAAATGCGCCTGTTCGTCCACATCATTGAAAAAGGGAAATGCGGCGGAAAAAATGAAGGTGTGGACGGCGGCGAGCAGGCACAACAGCAGGACCCATTTGCGTTCGTTGGATTCAGTTTGCGCCATGACGACGGCTTTCTATCAAACCCGGACACGACATGAAAGCGAACAAATTGCCGCGCAATTTTCGGAACACGGACGGTTTTGGTGGCGCTTCAAAATTATTTCCGCTTTGATGTTCCGTGATGCGGCGAATATTTTTCATCACCGGCACGGACACCGGCGTCGGCAAAACCGTGCTGACCGCGCTGTTGACGCGCTTCCTAAGTGAACGCGGCGTCCGCGCGGCGGCGCTCAAACCCGTCTGCTCCGGCGGCCGCGCCGACGCGCGCGTGCTGCACGCCGCCCAGGCCGGCGCGCTCACGCTCGACGAAATCAATCCGTGGCATTTCCGCGCGCCCGTCGCGCCGTCGCTGGCCGCCCGCCGCGAAAACACAACGGTGAAGCTGCCACAAGTCCTTGCGTATCTCCGCGCGCTGCAAAAGCGTTTTGACTTGCTGCTGGTGGAAGGCGCCGGCGGCCTGTTGAGCCCGCTCGGCGATAATTTCAATTCGCACGATTTGATTTCCGCCTTGCGCGCCACGCCCATCGTCGTCGCGCCCAACAAGCTGGGCGTGGTGAACCACATTTTGCTCACGCTCGAAGCGTTGCCGAAAAGCGTCGGGCCAAAAGCCAAAGTCATTTTCATGTCGCCGCCGCGAGCGGACGCCGCGACCGGCGCAAACGCTGAACTGCTGGGACAATTTGTGTCGCCGGAAAAAATCCAGTTGTTGCCGTGGCTGGGCGAAAACATTGATGCGTCGGCGGCTTTGAAAAAGTCACGCGTGCAACGAGCCTTGAGCGCGCTGGCGGAGATTTAATTTTTAACCGGCGCATTGGTGGCGAGGAACGATTCGCGCCACGGTTGCCGGTTTTCGTAAAGCTTCAGCCGCTGCTGCATCAAATCCAAATCCTCGCGGTCGTTGCTTTTTCCCACGAGTTCGACGGCCTGCCGCTGGATTTTTTGCGCATCATCAAATTGTCTCAGCTCCGCCGAAGCCATCGCCAGTGTGTCGAGCGCCACTGGCTGTGTTTCATCGGTCAGCTTGCAAGCCAGATCCGCGAGCGCGATGGCATTTGTGCCATTGCGGCCCTGCGGATTTTCATCGCTGGCGAGCACGCGTGCGGTGAAAATCAAAAATTGCAGATTGTCCGGCTCAATCTGCAACGCGGCGAACAGTTCCGGCAGCGCCTCGGCGTCGCGGCCCTGCTTGAGCAGCGTGCGTCCGGTCTGGAAACGTGGGATGGCATTAGTCTCATCCAGCCGCGCGGCCTCGGCGAACTGTGCGCGTGCCTCGTCAAACCGACCCAGTGCTTCCAGCGTGAGGCCGAGATTGTTGTGCAGCGTCGCGCGGTCGGGTTTCAAGCGAACCGCCGTGAGGCAGTAATCCAGCGCCTCTGCCGGACGCCCTTGTTCAAAGAGCAGCTTGCCAATGTCGTTGGCCGTTTCGAATGAGTATGGGTCCAGCCGCAGCGACTCGCGGTATTCCACCAGCGCCGCGTCGGGCTGCCCTTTGGTTTCCAGCGCCGCACCGAGATTGAGATGCGCGGTGGAATTGTTTTCCGTCACGGCGAGCGCGCGGCGGAACAGCGTCTCGCTGTCGCGCCAGAATGCCAATTGAAATTCGGTCAACGCGATGCAAGCAACGAGCACGACAAAACTTGCCGCAATAAATGTTTTCTGCGCTCGCGGTTGTTTCAACCAATGCCAAACGCCAAACACGACGGCGATGAAAATGCCGACCGCCGGAAAATAGGTGTAGCGGTCGGCGTGCGCGGCATCGCCGACTTTCACCAGTCCGATGACCGGCACGAGCGTGCCAAGAAACCACAGCCAGCCGGTCGTCCAGCATGGGCAATTATTTCGCGCCCGCCAGACCAGCACGGAAATTAAAACCAAAGCCGTGGCGGAAATAATGACTGCCACCGGAGCGATTTTTTCCGGCATCGGATAAAACACGGCCAGGTTGGCCGGCCAGAAAATTTGAAACAGATAAGTCGCGGTGGCGACCAGCGCATTTTCCAGCCGCAGTGAAAGCGAAACCTGTTTGAGCGTGCGCACGGCCTCCGCGCGCTGGGCCAGAAAAGTGACGATGCAGGAACCGGCGGCGAGCAGGTAGAATGGAATTTTTTCGACGAGCAATCGTTTAACCGTTGAATTGTTAAATCGTTCCAGCGGCCAGAAATCCAGCAGCAGAAGGACCAACGGCAGCGTGACCAGCATTGGTTTGGCCATCAGACCGAGCGTAAAAAAACAAAGCGCGAACCAATAACTCCGGCGGCACTTTTCCCGGGCAAATTTTGCGTAGCTCAAGAGCGCCAGCAGTGCAAAGAACGTGCTCAAAACGTCCTTGCGTTCGGAAATCCACGCGACGGATTCGACATGCAACGGATGCCACGCGAACAGCGCGGCGACGATCAAACTGGGCCAGGTAAGACGGGTCAGCCGCAACAGCAAAATAAAAAGCAAAGCCGCGTTTGCTGAATGGAGCAAGGCATTGATGAAGTGATGGGCCGCCGGGTTGAGTCCGAAAAGTTGGCAGTCCAGCATGTGTGACAGCCACGTCATCGGATGCCAGTTCGCCGCGTGAAACGTCGTGAAGGCCCAATGCACACCGGCCGGCGTGAGGCCATTTTTGACCACCCGGTTGCTTGTGACGTAATCATCGTCGTCAAAATTCACAAAACCGTCATGCAACACCGGCAGATAAATCACCAGCGTGACGAGCGCGAGCAGCAGCGCGAGGAAGCGCGGCTGGAATGTGGCGTTGGGCGGGTTTGAATTCACGGATGAAGTGCGGCGGGGGCGTTGGTGGCGAGGAACGATTCGCGCCACGGCTGGTGGTTTTTGTAGAACTCGAGCCGTTGCTGGATCGGCTCGGTTTTTTTCAGGTTCGCGGCGGTGGCCAGATCGAGGGCTTTTTGCGCCGCCTCGGACGCGTTGGTGAAGTCGCCGGTTTCGGCGCAGGCCATGCCCAGCGCGTCGAGGACAAGCGGCTGGTTGCCGCCGGTCAGCGTGTTGGCCTTGATGGCGAGCACCAGTGCGGTCCGGCCGTCGCGGATCTGCGGATTTTCCTCGGCCGCGAGCACATGGGCGACATAGGCGAGAATTTTGTAATTATCCGGGTCGAGCCGGAGCGCGGCGCGGAATTCTCCAATCGCATCCGCATCGCGACCTTGCTTCAGCAGAGTTTTACCCAGCTCGAAATGCGGCGCCGCGTATTCCGGATCAAGCCGCACGGCCTCGGCAAAGGTGCTCTCCGCCTCGTTGAATTTTCCCAACTCCGCGAGCGCTTCACCCCGGCCGTTGCGCAAATTGGCCATGTTCGGCGCGAGCGCGATGGCCCGGTCATATTCTGGCAGCGCCTCGGCCGGCTGGTTCATTTTTGTGAGCAGGTTGGCGAGGTTGAAATGCGCGTTGACGCTGTCGTCGGCCAGCCGCACTGCCTCGCGATATTCGGCCAGCGCCTCGGGCTCGCGGCCGGACATTTCCAAAGCCGCGCCGAGATTGATGTGGGCGTTGGCGTTGTCCGCCGTCACAGCCAGGTCGCGGCGGAAAAGTGTTTCACTGTCATGCCAGAAAGCCAACTGTCGTTCCGTCAACCCCACGCAGGCGGCGAGAATCAAAACTGCCGCCGCCGGCAAAAGTTTTTTCAGGAACGGAAATCGCGCGGCCAAATCGCGCGCGCCAAAGGCGGCAATGAGGAAAATTCCGATCAGCGGAAAATAGGTGTAACGGTCGGCGAGCGCCGCGCTGCCAACTTTTATCAGTCCGATGACCGGCACGAGCGTTCCCAAAAACCACAGCCAGCCGATTATGAAATAAGGATGGCTGGCTTGCGTGCGCCAGGCGAGCCATGAGATGAGCAGCAGCGCGGCAGTTGCGGTTGCGGCGGCGGCGTGGATCCAATGCAGATGGTTCGGCAGCGGATACAAGATCGCAAGATTTACGGGCCAGACGGTGTCCAGCAGATAGCGCGCGTAGGCGATGAGCGCGTTTTGGAGACGCAGGCTGAAGGAAAGCTGTTCCAACGTCATCACCGCTGCGCCGGTCCGCTGCGCGAAATAAGTGGCGATACAGGAACCGGCAGCGAGCAGGAAGAACGGCCATTTTTCAAAAGTGAGAAGGATGAAGGATGAAGGACGAAGGTTCGGAGTTGGTGAACCCGTAACTTTCAACTTGCAACCTCCAACTCTTTGGAGCGGCCAGTAATCCAGCAGCAACATGACGAACGGCAGCGTGACGAGCATCGGCTTGGCCATCAGACCCAGCGCGAAGAAAATGAGCGCCAGCCAAAAACTGCGGCGGCAATTTTCCCTGGCAAATTTCGCGTAGCTCAACAACGCCAACAGCGCGAAAAACGTGCTCAACACATCTTTGCGCTCGGCGACCCACGCGACGGATTCGACGTGCAGCGGATGCCAGGCGAACAGCGCGGCGATGAATGCCGCCGGCCACAGCGCGTTCGTGAGCCGCAGGAGCAGCACAAACAGCAGCGCGACGTTGGCCGCGTGGAACAGCACGTTGACGAAATGATGCGCGCCGGGATTGGGACCGAACAGCTCGCAATCGAGCATGTGCGAGAGCCAGGTGAGCGGATGCCAGTTCGCCGCGTGGAAGCTCGTGAACGCCCAGCGGAGGCTGTCCCACGTCAGGCCGGCCAGCACGGGATGATTTTCCGTGACGTATTCCTGGTCGTCAAAGTTCACGAAGCCGTCATGCACGACGGGCAGATAAACCACCAGCGTGGCGAGCGCGAGCAGCAGGGCGATGAGGCGCGGACGTGACATCGGGCCACTTTGTATGCGATTTCGCGGCGCGGACAAAGTTTGTTTTTCGCGCAAAAAGGCTTGGCATTTCCGCCGCGGCGAATAATATTTTGGCCGGCAGGAATCGGTTCGACCGCCTGCCGCTTGGTCGCTTCGGTTCCTCACGTCCAAGTCACCGTCGCAATTTTATGGGTGGACTCTATCTATTTGCCGTCGCGGGAACCGCTGCCAAACAGTCGGAACTCGTTTATGTCTGGGATCAGGCGACGCCGGAAGCCAAGGCGATCATCGTCTGCTTGATTTTCTTTTCCATCATCGCGTGGTCCACGATGTTCTACAAGGCCGCGCAAATGCGCCGCGCGCGGAAACTGAACTACTACTTCGACCAGGAATTCCACGCCCAAAAAAAAGTGCTGGAGATGTTCGACCGCAAGCTGGAGGTCGAGGGTTGTCCGCTCTACATGGTTTATCAGGCCGGTTGCGTGGCGCTGGACGCGCGGCTGCGCGGGCCCGGCGGCGAACGCAGCAAGCAGCAGATCTCGCTCAAGAACATGGAGCACGTCAAACGCGCGATGGAAAATGTCGTCGCGCAGGAATCGCTGAAGCTGGAATCCGGTCTGATTCTGCTGGCGATTGCGGTGAGCGGCGCGCCGTTCATCGGCCTGCTCGGCACGGTCTGGGGCGTGATGAGCACGTTTGCCGGCATCGCGCAGCAGGGCAGCGCGACGATGGCGGCGATGGCACCGGGCGTCTCCGCCGCGCTCATCACGACGGTGGCCGGCCTGCTCGTGGCGATTCCCTCGATGTTCAGCTATAATTGGCTCGTGCATAATTTGCGCGTGTTCACCGTCGGCCTGGACAATTTCGCGCAGGAACTCGTTTCCAAAATGGAAACAGAATTTCTCGCGGACGAATGAATATGAAATTTGTTAAATTGTTAAATCGTTACATCGTGGCTGCCGGTTCGCGACCGGCCCGCCGATTCAACGATTCAACGATTCAACGATTCAACGATTTTTGATTATGCGACGCTTTTCACAGCGCAGTCACATGGTGACGTTGAGTGAAATCAACATCACGCCGTTGCTGGACCTCGCGTTCGTGCTGCTCATCATCTTCGTCATCACCACGCCGCTGCTGGAACAGAGCATCAACCTGAAGTTGCCGCGCGGCGGCCAGAAGGAAAAGCAGCTGAACAAATCCGACATCCGCACCGTTGAAGTCTCGAACACCGGCTACTACGCGCTCGACCGGAAACGGATTCAACTGCCGCAGATGATTTCACAGCTTGCCAGCGATTTCCGGGCGAATCCGAACCTCGTCGTTTATATCCGAGCCGACAAGGACAGTCGGTATGACTTGGTGGCGCAGGTGATTGACGGCTGCCAGAAGAGCGGCATCACACGCTATTCGCTGCGCACCGACCCGACGCCCAAATGAACCGCCTGCAAAAAAAATGCGTCCTGGCGACCACGGGTTTTCACCTGTTGCTGTTGGTGATTCTGTTTGTCGGCCCGGCGTTTTTCTGGTCGCGGGAAAAGCCGGACACCACGCCGGTGCTCGACATGATTCCGGCCAACTTGGTTGACTCCGCCACCACCGGCATGGCAAACGCCCAGCCGCCGCCGCCCGCGCCGGCCGTTGTCACTCCGCCGCAACCGACTCCGCAACCGCCCGCACCCACGCCACAAGTTGAAAAGCCCGTGGTCACGCCGCCTGCGCCGACACCGACACCGACGCTTACCGAACGCGTGGAAAAATTCTTCAAACCGGCGGATGAAAAGCCGACACCCGCGCCGACTGAAAATCCGTCGCACACGCCCAAAGTGAATTTGACTCCCGTGACGCGCGTGGTGCCAAAAACCACTTCGACACAAAGCAAGCTGACACCCGACAATTCCAAGGCGATTGCTTCCGCGCTCCGGGCGTTGCGCCGAAATCTGTCCTCGCCCACGACGGTTGCGCCGGTTGGAAACAGCAGCGCGGCGGCGGCGAATTATGCGCAGGTGGTCAAGAGCGTTTATGAGCAGGCCTGGATGCCGCCGGACGAAACCGCCAGCGACGACGCGAACGTCAAGGTCCGCGTGACCATCGCCAGCGACGGGCGCGTGATTTCCGCGCAGGTCATCGGGCCGTCGGGCGACGCGAGCGTGGACCGCTCGGTGCAAAACACTTTGGATCGCGTCACGGACATCGCGCCGTTTCCGGAGGGCTCGGCCGACACGGAACGGACTTACATCATCAACTTCAACCTCAAAGCCAAACGTCTCCTCGGATGAAAAATAAAATCACCAGCCTCATCGTTCTGCCTGTCGTTCTCGCGTTCGCCGCGCTGAACTTTTGCCGCGCGCAGGAAGAAATCAACATTCAGAGCGAAATCACCGTCATGGGTCAGACCAAGCCGATTCCGGTTTCGCTCGAAGGCTTCACCGGCGAGGCGGCGGAGGTTTTGAAATTCGACCTTTACGTCCAAGGTTTCAGCTTCGTCACGCCGGACGCCGCGCAATATCGTATCAGCGGCAGCAGCGCGGGAAACGTGCAGGGTTACGTCACCGACACCGTCAGCCACCAGACGAAATTTTCGCGCAGCTACAACGGCGCGAGTTTGCGGCGGCAGGCGCACGCGTTTGCCGATGACATCGTGCTGGCCATCACCGGCAAAAAGGGCATCGGCCAGACCAAGATCGCGTTCAAGGCGCAGGCACCGACCGGCAACGGAGAAATTTATGTTTCGGATTTCGACGGCCACAATTACCAGGCCGTCACGCATGACAACGCCATCGTCGCCGCGCCGGCGTGGGTGCCGGGTCGGCTCGCGGTTTATTACACGTCGTATCAGCCCGGCAACCCGGACATTTTTTACCACAATCTTTCGACGGGCCAGCGCCGCATCATCGCCCGGTTTTCCGGCTTGAACACGAGCGCAGCGGTTTCGCCGGACGGCTCGCGGCTGGCGATGATTTTGAGCCGGAGCGGCAGCCCGAACGTCTGGGTCTGCAACGCCGACGGCACGGATTTCAAGCAGTTGACCACTTCGCCGGAGGACGAATCCTCGCCGTGCTGGTCGCCGGACGGGCAATGGATTTGTTTCGCGACCAAAATGCACGAGCGCCGCGTGCTGGCGAAGGTGCCGGCGGGCGGCGGCGCGGTGCAGCGCATCCCGACGTCGGGCGTCTCCAATCCGACCGATCCCGACTGGTCACCGGACGGCAAATGGATCGCGTTCACGTCGCAGATGGGCGACTTCAACATCTGCGTCGTGCCGGCGGGCGGCGGCTCGGCCACGGTGCTGGTGCCGGGCCAGCATCCGTCATGGGCGCCGAACTCGCGCACGCTGGTCCTGAACCGCGACGCGCGCGGCCGGCAGTCGCTGTCTGTGCTTGACGTGATGACGAAACAAGTCAAGGATATTGGCCGGATTTCGGGCAATGATTCCCAACCCGCTTGGGCGAAATAATTTTTTACGATTTAACCGGACAAACTTTTAACCACAGGAAAAACTATGAAAACGATGAAACTGATTTACCCGCTGGCGTTCGCGCTGGCGCTCACGCTGGCCACCACCGGTTGCCACAACCACAAAGCTGTCGGCGTCACGGCGCTGCCGGGATCAAAATCCGCCATGGTTGGTGGTGATACCGGCGGACCCACTTTGCCGCCGGGAAATCCGATGCCCACTGACACCGGCATCGGCACCGGTGGCGGACCGACGGCGAGTGCGGAGAGCTTTGACAACATGAACGAAGACCGTGCGGCGCTCGCGGCTTACACGATTCATTTCGCCTTCGACAGCGCGGCCATCAAGTCGGGTGAAAAAGCCAACCTGCAGTCGGTGGCCTCGGCCTTGAGCGCCGACGCGAACGCGAAGCTGCTCATCGAGGGCAACTGCGACGACCGTGGCACGGAGGAATACAACCGCTCGCTCGGCGAACGCCGCGCGCTGGCCGCCCGCGAGGCGCTGGCCAAACTCGGCATCAGCCCCGACCGCATCCGCACCATCAGCTACGGCAAGGACAAGCCGACCGATCCCGGCCACGACGAAGCCGCTTGGGCGAAAAATCGCCGCGACGATTTCGTGCTGTTGCATCCGAAGACCGGTGTTTGATTCAAACGTTTTCCAAATCAAGGCCGCGCCTCACCGCGCGGCCTTTTTTGTGGCTTTACTTAATTGCATGGGCGGCGTAGGGTAAATCGGCTATAATAATGTTATGAACACAATGCTTGCAGGTTTTTTTGGCGGCTGGGAAATCGTGCTGATTCTCGCCGTGGTGCTGTTGTTGTTCGGTGCGAAAAAGCTGCCGGAGTTGGCCAAGGGTCTCGGCACGGGCATCAAGGAATTCAAAAAGGCCACGCGCGAAGTGACGGACGAAATCCAGAACGCCGGCACCGAGACGCCGAAAACTCCACCGGCCAACACCACCGCGCAGTCGCAAACCCAGCCGAAACCCCCGGAAACGAAAGTCATCTGAACCCCGCCGGCTGAACGTCAGCCGCAGAGTTTTTCATGGCCGACATTTCCCAGGAACCGGACGCGGCAGATGACGGCGGCGGTCCCGTCAAATCCTTCCTCGAACATCTCGAAGATTTTCGCTGGCTGCTGATCAAATGCGCCGTGGCGCTGTCGCTCACGATGCTCGTCTGTCTCATCGGCGCCAACTACGTCATCGGCGTCATCAAATGGCCGCTGTCGCGCGCCCACGTCAGCTATCCGGGCACCAACCAGATTGTCACCGTCAGCTTCGGCGCGACCCGGCTCGGCAGTTATCCCATCACGCCGGAACAGCAGCAACTGCTGCACACCGGCACAAACCGTTTCGCCGCCGTCGTCGTCGAGCCGGTCACGGTCGGCACGAATCAAATCTTAAGCTGGCGCGTGAACGACGATCCCGCCGCCCTCGCCGACGCGCAGCGGATGCACATTGACCTGGTGAACTTGACGCCGGCGGGCGGATTTTTCGTGGCGTTCCAGGTGGCGTTTTACGGCGGCATGGTGCTGGCGTCGCCGTTCCTTTTATATTTCATCGCGTCGTTTGTTTTTCCGGCGCTGCGGTTGAAGGAACGGAAATACATTTACCGCGCGCTGTTTATCGGCGGCGGATTGTTCCTGATCGGCGTCGCGTTCTGCTATTTCATCCTGATGCCGGTAGCGCTGGCGGCGTCGCAGATGTATTCGCAATGGCTCGGCCTCGGCGCGATGCAATGGCGCGCGGAGGAATACATCAGCTTCGTCTGCAAATTCATGCTAGGCATGGGGCTGGGCTTCGAGCTGCCGGTGGTGATTCTAACGCTGGTGAAAATCGGGGTGCTGAATTACCGGATGCTCCGCTCGATGTGGCGCTATATGATCGTCATCAACCTGGTTTTGGGCGCGGTGCTGACGACGCCGGAAGTCGTCACGCAGGTGTTGATGGCCGTGCCGCTTTACATGCTTTACGAAATCACCGTCTGGATCGCCTGGTATTGGGAATGGCGCGACAAAAAACGGGCGGCCAACGAAAATTAAAAGACGCTTTACAAAAAATGATTTCGGCGTAGGCTCAAGTCAAAATAACAACGTATGCGAAACGTCATCACTTTGCTCGCCTTGACCGCCTTGGGCGCTCTGTTCACCGCCGGCTGCGCCGGCCCGGAAAACCGGCTCGGCAGCGGCTTCAACAACCTCACCGAATTTGCGCGCCTGGGCGAAATGCGCGCCAGCGTCGAAGAGTCCGCCGTCCTGGAGCCGGGTGGCGGCTACGCCACGGGCTTGATTCACGGCTTCGACCAGTCCGTTTACCGCACGGTGGCGGGCGCTTATCAGGTCGTCACCTTTCCCGCCGGCGACATGTTGACTGACTCCAGCTTTGACAAAAAATATGTCCCGCAGGGAACGGCCTATCCCGACAGCTACCGTCCGGGCCTGATTGACACGACCACATTCCAAACCGACACCTATTTCGGTTACAGCGGCGGCGACGAATTCCCGTATGTGCCCGGCAGCCGGTTCGCGGTGTTCCCGAATTGAAGTTGTTCCGGTTAAATTTGCCGAACGCGCCGATGAAATTTTCGTTGGCGCGTTTTGCTTTACGGAAGGCCAGCCATGCCGCTTGAAAAAAAATCGCCCTGCAAGGTCAACCTGCTGCTGAACATCCTCGGCAAGCGCGCCGACGGCTTTCACGAACTGGAAACCGTGATGCAGCCGGTGAACCTCTGCGACGAACTGACGTTTGCCCGCGCCGGCGCCGGCGTGCAACTGACGTGCAGCCATCCCGAACTGCCGACCGATTCCAAAAATCTCGTCCACCGCGCGGCGACTGCTTTTCTTGCCGCCGCGAAAATTTCTGATGGCATTCGCATTCATTTGCAAAAAAATCTGCCGCTGGCCGGCGGCATCGGCGGCGGCAGCGCCAACGCCGCCGTGACATTTTCCGCGCTGAACGAATTATTCGGTTCGCCGCTGCCGCCGGAAAAACTGCACGAACTCGCGGCCGCGCTCGGCTCGGATGTGCCGTTTTTCCTTTACGACCGTCCAGCGCTCGCCACCGGCCGCGGTGAAAAGGTGAAGCTGCTTGAAAAATTTCCCGCGTTGAACGGCAAGGCGTTTTTTCTCGCTCATCCCGGCTTCGGCATTTCGACGCCATGGTCGTATCAAAATCTGGCGCGGTTCCCCGAGGCGCTGAACGGCAAAGCTGGCCGCGCAAAAGAATTAATCGAGAGCCTCCAGACAAATAATTTGGCCGGTGCCGCCGGCACTTTTTACAATTCGCTCGAAGCGTCGGCGTTCGACAAATTTCCCGTGCTGGAGCTTTACCAGGAATTTCTGCGGGAGAATGGCGCGGAGGTGGCGCTCATGTCTGGCAGCGGTTCGACCACGTTCGCCATCACCAAAGATTTGCCGGCGGCGGAAACGCTGGCGGAAAAATTCAAATCGCAGTTTGGCAGCCACGGCTGGACGGCGGTGGTGGAGATTCGTTAAATCGTTAAATTGTTGAATGGTCAACCCGATTCAACCATTTAACAATTCAACGTCTCTGGAATTTCGTCAGCGCAAATCCCAACATTTCCTTCGCCGCCGGAACCTTGAACGTCAGCGCCAGAATTCCATAAACCAAACCTGCCGCACCCGCCGGCACAAACACCGCGCCGATTTTCAGTGCGAGCGTTTCGTGGCCGAGCGCAGTTTCCCATAGCTGCCAGCCTTGCCACGCGACGAGTCCGGCCAGCAACCCGGCGATGCCCAGCGGCAGAAAGGTCGCGCGGAGCGGGGCCATTTCCAGCCGGCCGAGTTTTTTCCGCAGCGCGAAAAACAGCAGCCCGGCGTTGCAGACGGAAGTAATCGTGTTGGCGATGCCGAGGCCGCCCTGCTTCAGCGGCACGACCAGCGCGGCGGCGAGCAGCAGGTTCAGCGTCAGGCACGCGAGGCTGATTTTCATTGGCGTCTTGGTGTCGCCCAGCGCGAAAAACGCGCGGGCCAGAATGTTGACCGTGGAAAACGCGACCAGGCCCGGCGCAAGACAAATCAGCGCCAGCGCCGCGCGGTCGGTCGAAGCGGAGGTGAACGCGCCGCGCTCAAAGAGCAGCCGCACAATCGGCTCGGCCAGCACCACGAGCAAAATCGCGGCGATCAAATTGGCAAACAGCAGCGTGCTGATGCCGTGCCGGAGTGTCGCGCGGTATTCGGCATAATTTTTTTCCAGCGCCAGCGCCGAGAGCGTCGGCAGCATGAACGTCGCCAGCGAAATGCCGAACATGCCCTGCGGCAGTTCCATCAGCCGCACCGCGTAGTTGAACGACGCGACGATGTGCGGCCCGACCCAGAACGCGATGGTCTGCGTGACCAGCACGTTGATCTGGAACGCGGCCACGCCGATGGTGCCGGGAATCATCCGCGTTACGACGAGGCGCACGGTTTCATTTTTCCACGGCGAAACCCAGCGGTAGCGGAAGCCTTCACGCCAGAGTGTCGGCAGTTGAAACGCCGCCTGCGCCACGCCCGCCACCAGCACGCCGAACGCGAGCGCAAAAATCTGTTTCGGCAGGCGCAGTTCCTTCGGCAAATCCAAAGCCATGTGCTGCGCGAAAAATAAAACCGAGCCAATCATCACGATGTTGAGCATCGTCGCGCCCATCGCCGGGATGAAAAAATGGCCGCGCGCGTTGAGCATGCCCATCATCGCCGCGGCGATGCAGACCAGCAGCATGTAGGGAAACATCACGCGCAGCAGCCGCAGCATGAGTTCTGTCTGCGCGCCGAAATCATGCACAGCCAGCGCGAGCGAAATGCCGAGCATGGCGAGGCCGATGATGACGCTGGCCGCGACGACGAGGCCGGAAATCACGGCGTTGGCCGCGCGCCACATTTCGATTTCGCCGTGCGTTTTTTCCTTCTCCTTGAAAATCGGGATGAACGCCGCCGTAAGCGCGCCTTCGCCCAGCAGCCGCCGGAAAAGATTCGGCACGGTGAACGCGAAGGCAAACGCGCTGGCGACCCAGCCGTCGCCCATGAACCGGGCATAGACCATTTCACGCACCATGCCGAGCACGCGGCTCAGCAGAGTGGCGGCGGCCATCGCGCCGGAGGCTTTCAACATTTTTGACACCGGCGCAGGTTAAAGTCCCAAGCCCGAAGTCCAAAGTCCAAAGTTCAGCGCGAATTGGAAATTGGCATTTGGCCGGAGCCGATTTAACCTGCCGGCGTGAACATTCTCGATGAATTGAAATGGCGCGGGCTGATTGCCGACTGCACGGACGCGGCGGAACTGGAAAAGAAAATCGCCGCAGCCACCACGCTTTACTGCGGCTTCGACCCGACCGCAGACAGCCTGCACGTCGGCAATCTTGTGCCACTTATTGCGCTGCGCCGGTTTCAAAAGCTCGGCCATCATCCGATTGCCGTGGCCGGCGGCGCCACTGGCAGCATCGGCGACCCGAGCGGCAAGACCGCCGAGCGGCAGTTGCTGACGAAGGAAATTCTCGACCACAACATCGCCAGCGTGAAAACGCAGCTCACCAAGCTGCTGGATTTTGAGACGAAGGAAAATCCCGCACGGCTCGTGGACAACGCCAGTTGGACGAAAGACATTTCATTCCTCGATTTTCTGCGCGACATCGGAAAACATTTTTCCGTGAACCAGATGGTGGCCAAGGAATCCGTCCGCGCGCGCATGGAAGACCGCGAGGTTGGCATCAGCTACACCGAATTCAGCTACATGCTGCTGCAGGCGTTCGATTTCATGGTGCTGTGCCGCGACCAAAATTGCGAACTGCAAATCGGCGGCAGCGACCAGTGGGGCAACATCACGGCGGGCATCGAATTGACGCGCAAAAAACTGGGCAAGACGGTTTACGGCCTGACGCTGCCGCTCATCACGAACGCCGACGGCTCGAAGTTCGGCAAGACCGAGGCCGGTGCCATCTGGCTCGATCCGAAGAAAACGAGCGTCTATAAATTTTACCAATTTTGGATCAACACCGACGACCGCGACGTCGTCCGCTACCTGAAATTTTTCACGCTCCAGCGTTCGAAGGAGGAGATTGATGCGCTGGCGCAGAAACATCAAAAACGCCCGGAAGCGCGCGAGGCGCATCGCGCGCTCGCCGCCGAGATGACGCTGTTGATCCACGGCGAGGATGCGCTACACAAGGCGCAGATCGCCAGCGCGGTTTTGTTCGGCCAGGGCGGCGATATTCTTAACTCGGAAATCAATTTCTTCGAAGATATTGACGGCGAGGTCCCGACGAAGGAAATTGAAAAATCCAAACTGGACGGCGAGGGCTTGTCGCTGGTTGAACTGCTCATCCACGCCGGACTATGCTCATCCAAAGGTCAGGCGCGAAAAGACATCGAAGGCGGCGGCGTCAACGTGAACAATCTCCGCGAACCGGACTGGCACCGTCTCGTCACGACCAAAGATTTGATCCATAATCATATTTTGCTCCGCAAAGGCAAAAAAAACTACGTCTCCGTGACCGCGAAGTGAGCCAAGGGGGAATTTGCGGCGGCGAATAGATGGCGACGAAGCTTCTGACTCCATTTTCTGACCAAGCTGAATTTAAACCCAGCAGCACTACGGCCAAAGGCGCACGCGATAGTAGCGCTGCACGTCCGCGCCCACGGCATCCGTGGTGGACACGGAATTGTTGGTGGCAGTGATGGGACTGCCAATGTCAATCCAAGCCGGCGCGACGAGATTCGTGGCGTATTGCAACTGGTAGGCAAAATTGGATACTGCGCTCCAGGCAAAATTATAAATGCCGTTGGACGCGGTGAACGATGGCGTGATGGGCGGCAATTGTAAATTCACCGTGACCACGCTGCTCGTGACGCTGCCGGAGGCACTGGTGACGATGACGGAGTAATAATTGCTCAAGCTGGCGGGCGTGACATTGGTCAGCGTGAACGCCGGTTGATCCGCATAGTCCACATAAGCCAGCTTGCGGATGCGATTGTTGTATGTATCCGAGATATAAACATTTCCCGCAACATCTGCCGATATCCCACGCGGGTAAGAAAAATTGGCATTGTTGCCCGATCCGCCATCACCGGCAAAACCTTGAATGCCGTTACCGGCAACCGTGGTAATGATGCCGTTGGTGCTCACTTTACGGATTCGCTGATTGTAATAATCTGCGATGAAGATGTTGCCGATGGAATCTGCCGTTACAGCCCATGGAGCATGTAAGCTCGCGTTGGTTGCGGCACCTCCATCTCCCGAAAAGGCAAATCCACCATTTCCGGCTATCGTGTTGATGATGCTGTTGGTGTCCACTTTCCGGATACGTCCGTTGCTGAGGTCGGCAATAAGCAGATTCCCCAAGGAATCCAAATATATTGCAGAGGGGTTTGCGATACTTGCGTTGGTTGACATACCACCGTCACCCGAAAAGCCGGGGTATTGCGTGCCGACCACGGTTGAGATGATGCTGTTGGAATCCACTTTTCTGATCCGAGAGTTCGCCCAATCGGCGATTAAAATGTTTCCGCTCGAATCCACTGCCACATCGTATGGCCTCCATAATTTTGCATTGGTTGCTGCTCCACCATCGCCCGAATAACCGTAGGAGCTAATACCCGCCACAGTTGAAATAATGCCGTTCGTGTCCACTTTGCGAATGCGCTGATTGAATGCATCGGCAATAAAAAGATTTCCGACGACATCCAAGGCGACACCGTAAGGCTGATTCAAGCTTGCATTGGTCGCCGCATCGCCGTCACCGGAATAAGCGGGAACACCATTGCCGGCTACTGTTGTGATGATGCCGTTAGTATCTACTTTGCGGATGCGATTATTATGCACGTCCGCAATGTAAAGATTGCCGATGGAATCGAAAGCGGTTCCGAGCGCAAAGTTAATGGTGGCATTGGTGGCAGCATCACCATCATTTAAATTTCGCCCCGCCACGGTCATGATGATGCCATTGGTTCCAACCTGACGAATCCGGTTGTTACCAAAGTCGGCAATTAGGAGATTGCCAAAAAGATCAACGGTCACATTTTGGGGATTGGCCAGATTGGCATTCGTGGCCGCGCCGCCATCGCCGGAATAGCCCGCCACACCATTCCCCGCCACCGTGGTTATGATATTGTTGGTGCCCATTTTCCGAACGCAGTGATTGCCGGAATCCACAATATACAAATTGCGGGCCGCATCCACCGACACCCCATTCGGGAAGTTTATTTTTGCACTGGTTGCCAATCCTCCGTCGCCGGAATAGCCGGAACTGCCATTGCCCGCCACGGTCGTGATGGTGCCGCGCTTCACCATGCGAATTCTATTGTTTCCGCTATCGGCAATGTAGAGGTTATTGGAGGAATCCACCGACACTCCGGTCGGATTATACAGTTGAGCAAACGTGGCAGTAAAACCATCACCCGAATAACCCCCAGATGAAGATGGGCTCCCGGCGACAGTGGTGATTATCCCGTTCGTCCCCACTTTGGCGATGCGATTGTTGCCAGAATCGGCAATGAAAAGGTTGTTGCTGATATCCAAGGCAAGACCGGTTGGAAAATTTATCGTCCCGTTGGTGGCTAACCCGCCATCGCCAACATTAAAGGGGATAAAGGTTAAATATGCCTGACCGTTGCCTGCCACGGTGGTGATGACGCCGTTAGTATCCACCTTGCGAATACGATTGTTGGCGGCATCTGCAATCAGCAGGTCGCCAGCCCGATCCAAAATCACGGCATTCGGGTAATTCAATCCCGCGTTGGTGGCTGCACCGCCATCACCGGAATAAGAGCCACTGCCAGTGCCTGCGACGATAGTTGCCAAGCCGTTCGTATCCACTTTGCGAATGACATTATTAATGGTGTCTGCAATGAACTGATTTCCCAGGGCGTCCATCGTCACGCCTGCCGAGCCGTTCAAAATGGTGTTGGTCGCTGGCAGGTTGTTGAACAATTGTCCGCCCGCCACGGTGGTGACGATGTTGTTCGGCAGATTGGTGCCGTTCAACTGCCATTGGTAGGAGAGCGGACTGACATCCGTGGCCGTGATGCTGAAGGTCGTGTTGCCACCCCAGACCACCGACGGATTGACCGGCTGGCTGGTGATGACAGGCTGCGCGGTCAACTGCGCCGACTCAAGCGACAACGCGAGCAACGGCAGAAGCAACTTTTTCATTGTAGCTTTCTAATTTTAGCAATTGGAACATCTTGGGTCAACTAATTTAAGTTCTGGCAGTATTTGCGTCTGTTGTGGCGGGCAATTCCGGCATGTCAAAATGAAGCAATTAACAAATGCGGAAAGACCGCAAAACCGGCGGTGCTAAATCTTCACTGCGCCACTTGACTTCTCATTTAGGATTGACGAAATTCATAATTGTGCCAAGTTGTCACTCTGAAATCGTGATTTCATCCAATGGCTGCAACCAAATCCAGTTTTCTCGACAAGGTGCTTGGCCGCATCGGGCGGCTGGACACGGAAGGATTGCAGACGGTCGTCCAACGGCTCGCGCGCGAACGCACTTTTCTCGAAACGCTGTTCAACACCATTGAAGACGGCGTGCTGGTGGCGGACGAGCGGGGCCGCATCGTATATTTCAACCAAGCCGTCACGAGCCTGCTCGGCTTGCAATCGGGTGACGAAGGCCAGCCGGTCGGACGCTTTCTGCCGGAGCTGGACTGGAAAAAGATTTCCCGCTTCGACCGCGAAGGCGGCGCACATGTTTTGCGGCACGAGTTTGAAGTGAGCTATCCACGTCCGCGGTTCCTGCGGCTTTACGCCGCGCCGCTCGACGGCGAGGCAACGGGCAGTTCCGGCGTGGCGCTGATTCTGCACGATGCGACCGAGGCGCGGCAAAAAACGTTTGAGGCCATCGAGAGCGAACGCGTTCAGGCGCTGACGCTACTCGCGGCGAGCGTGGCGCACGAGATCGGCAATCCGCTCAACGCGCTGCACATTCATCTGCAGCTCATGGAGCGAGAGGTAAAAAAATTAAAGGGTGACGAGTGGCGGGTGACAAATGACAAAAAAACTTCATCGCGCTTCACACATCAAACCTCACCGGACACGACTGATTCCGCCAAAAAACTGGGACAATATCTCGAAGTGGCGAAGGGCGAGATCAACCGGCTGGATTACATCATCACGCAATTTCTCCAGGCGATCCGGCCCGTGCCGCCGCAGCTCAAGCCGGATTCGCTGAACGACGTGGTGGAAAAAACCTTGGCTTTGCTGCGACCGGAACTGGTCAATCGCGGGCTGACAGTCACAACGAAACTGGCGCGGCGGCTGGCGGCTGCGCCGATTGACACGATGCAGTTGCAACAGGTTTTGGTGAACCTCATCAAAAACGCGATGCAGGCGATGACCAAGGGCGGCACGCTGACATTGCAGACCGGCGAGAACGACGACGGCGTCTGGGTGAGCGTGGCCGACACCGGCGGCGGCATTCCGCAGGAGCAGATCAACCGCATTTTCGAGCCGTTTTACACGACCAAGAAAAAGGGCAGCGGTCTCGGCCTGATGATCGTGCAGCGCATCGTGCGCGCACACAACGGTCGCATTGAATTGGAAAGCCATGTCGGCCGCGGCACGACGTTCCGCCTCTGGCTGCCGCTGCACGAACGCCGACCGAGGTTGCTGGCGGACAAACCATCGCGCGAAAATTAAGATGAAACCGACATTGCTCATCGTGGACGACGAGAAGACGACGCGCGAAGGACTGCGCGCGGCGCTCGAGGAGCGCTACGACGTTTACATCGCCGAGGACGCGCAGGCGGCGATGAGTTTGCTGGAGAGTGAAAATTTTGACGTGATGCTCACGGATTTCCGGCTGCCGAACGAGGACGGGATGAAGTTGATCGCGCGCGCCAAATCCCTTTCTAAGCCGCCGATCTGCATATTGATGACGGCTTATGGTTCGGAAGAACTGGCGGTGGACGCGATGAAACGCGGTGCGGACGATTACATCGCCAAAGGCCGGTTGCAAATTGATGAGCTGGAAATGCGGATTGCGCGGGCGTTGAAGCAGCAGAATCTGGAAGTGGAAAATGTTTCGCTACGCAAACAACTCGATTCAAAATTTGGTTTGGAAAACATTATCGGCGAATCGCCGGTGATGAAGGAGATTTTCGACGTCGTCCAGCAGGTCGCGCCGACGCGGGCGACGGTGCTGGTGCTGGGCGAAAGCGGCACGGGCAAGGAACTCATCGCCAAGGCGGTGCATCAGTTGAGTCCGCGTGCGAAGCAGCCGTTCGTGACGGTGCATTGCGCCGCACTTGCGCCGACGTTGCTGGAGAGCGAGCTGTTCGGCCATGAGAAGGGCGCGTTCACCGGCGCGCACGAACGGCGCATCGGCCGGTTCGAGCAGGCGCAGGGCGGAACACTTTTTTTGGATGAAATCGGCGAGATTGACGCGACGATTCAAGTCAAGCTGCTGCGGTTTCTCGGCGAACGGACGTTTGAGCGCGTCGGCTCGAACAAAACGTTGACGGCGGACGTGCGGCTGGTTGCGGCGACGAATAAAAATCTGGAAGAACTGGTCAAAGCCGGAAAATTCCGCGAAGATTTGTTTTTCCGGCTGCGCGTGGTTGAAATAGAATTGCCGCCGTTGCGGGAGCGGACGGGCGACCTGCCGCTGCTGGCGCAGAGTTTTTTGCGCGAGTTTGTAAAGGAAAACGGGAAAACGGTGAACGATTTCACGACGGACGCGCTCCAACTGCTGATGAATTACGGCTGGCCGGGCAATGTCCGCGAGCTGCGCACGGCCATCGAGCATGCGGTGGTTTTGTGCCGTGGCGAAAAGATTTCCGCGCGCGATCTGCCGCCGTCGGTGCGCGGCGGCCGGACGCCGGGAGTCCAATTATTGCAGCGAAATGATTTGACGGTGAAGGAAGCCGAGAAACAATTGATTGAGCGCGCGCTGAAAGAGACCGATGGCAACCGGACGCGCGCTGCCAAAAAGATTGGCATGAGCCGGCGGACGTTTCACCGCAAGCTGCACGCGTATCATTTGGAAGGATTTTAATTTATGCCGCTGGGAGAATTGATTCAGATGCTGATCCACAAGCTGGAGGTCGGCGCGGGTTCGCGCTATCTGCGGATTGTCGCGCTGGCTTTAAGCGTGATCTTGTTAGCGATTCGCTACGATTTGCACGCGTATCGAAACCTCGCCGCGCCGGAGGCAATGGACGCGGCGCAGCTCGCGCGCAACATCTCGGAAGGCAAGGGCTACACGACGCTGTTTCTGCGGCCGTTCAGCCTTTACCTCGTGCAAAATCACAACCAGGCCGAAACGCCGTTCGCGCTGACAAACACCGTCACAGACTTCGCGCAGATCAAATCAGCGCATCCGGATCTCGCAAATCCACCCGTGTATCCGCTCCTGCTGGCCGGTTTGATGAAAGCACTCCCTTTCGATTACAAGGTGAACCTGAAAAAGGCATTCTGGACGAACAACGGAAGTTTCTGGCGTTACCAACCTGATTTTTTAATCGCCCTATTCAATGAACTGCTGTTGCTCGCTGTCGTCGTGATGACTTTTTATCTCGCCAAAAGTCTGTTCGATTCCAATGTCGCGTGGCTCTCGGCCATTCTGACTTTGGGCTGTGAACTGCTCTGGCGGTTCAGCATATCGGGCCTGTCCACAATGCTGCTGCTGGTAATTTTTCTGGGCCTGACACTGTTTCTGCTTGAAATCGAGCGTGGCGCGCGCGAATCCCAGCCGCGCACCGGCGGGCTGCTGGGCCTCGCGGTGGCAGTGGGGCTTTTAACGGGTTTGGGCGCGCTGACCCGTTACGCCTTCGGCTGGATCATCATCCCGGTCGCGTTGTTCCTGATCTTGTTCAGCGGGCCACGACGCCTGTGGCACATGATCGCGGCGCTGGTAGCGTTTACGCTGGTGCTGACACCGTGGATTGTCCGCAACGAAATGGTCAGTGGCACGGCCTTCGGCACGGCGGGCTATGCGGTGGTCGAGGGCACTGCTGTGTTTCCCCGGTTTCAGTTGGAACGCTCCATCCATCCTGAACTGACGCTGGCCATGCGGGTAATGCCTTACGCACTAAAACTGTTTGGAAACATGCGTGATCTGCTGACGGGTGACCTGTTGAAGTCCGGTGCGACCTGGGCGGGTGTCCTGTTTTTTGCCGGTCTGTTTCTGGGCTTTCGCAGCACGGGCGCGCGGCGCGTGCGCTATTTTTTGCTGATGTGCCTGGCCGTTTTCATCGTCACGCAATCGCTCGGCCGCACACAGCTTTCAGATCTGTCGCCGGAAATCAATTCCGAAAACCTGCTGGTGTTGCTGGTGCCGCTGGTGTTCATTTTCGGCGCGAGCTTTTTCTTCACGCTGCTGGATCAGATGACCTTGCCACTTGTGCAATTGCGTTATGCGATTGTTACGGGCTTTGTTATCTTGTGCAACTTGCCCCTGACTTTCGCAATGCTCCCACCAAGAATCCCTCCGGTCGTCTATCCGCCGTATTTTCCACCGGAAATCCAGCAGACGGCCAACTGGATGAAGCCGAATGAACTGATGATGAGCGACGTGCCGTGGGCGGTCGCGTGGTATGGCAACCGCCAGTGTGTCTGGAACACCCTCGACGCGCAGGGTGACTTTTTCGCCATCAACGATTATATGAAACCGGTGCAGGCGCTCTACCTTACGCCGCTGACGATGGATGGAAAATTCATTTCCGACTGGGTGCAGACGCGCGACATCAGCTGGGGCAATTTCATCGTGGATACCGTGATCAAAAATCAATTTCCGCCCGGCTTTCCGCTCCGCTTCGCGCCGAAAGGATTTTTGCCTGACCGGCTGTTTTTGACCGACCGCCAGCGCTGGGAGGCGGCACAATAATCTCACGCCGCCGCGCGCCGCAACCGGTCGGCAATGCCCGACCACTCCGGCGTTTCCGGCGGCACCTCGACGACGATCAACTCCGCACCCGCCGCGTCGCACCGGTGCAACTCCGCGTAGAGCGCCCGCGCAAACGCCTCCGCATCGTGCGGCATCACGCTGACATCGGCGAAATTTTCACCCGCCGGAATCCTGGTGTGGGCGATGATGAAACAATTTCTGGTTTTGAATTTTGAGTTTTGAATTTTTAATTTCAGCTCCGTGTCATCGCGCCAGTTGAGGACGAGCAGTTTTGCCTTTGGCGAATAATGCTTTGCCAGCAATCCTGGACTGCGCAACGCCGTCTCCTGACTTTGGACTTTGGACTTTGGACTTTGGACTTCGCCGCAAACAGCAGCGAGCGATTCGGCGTGAATCATGCCCGGCCGCAAAACGCGCGGCGGCGACATCGTCAAATCTAGCACGGTGGACTCGATGCCGACCTGCGCCTGCCCGCCGTCCACGATGAGCGGAATTTTTCCGGCAAGCTGCGCGCGGACATGCTCCGCGTTCGTCGGCGAGATTTTGTTGGACAAATTTGCGCTCGGCGCGGCGAGCGGAAAACCGCATTCGCGGATGACCGCTTGAATGAAGGGATGGCTCGGCCAACGGATGCCGACGGTCGAGCCGCCGGCCGTCACGTTGTCGGGAATTATTTCCGCGCGCGGCAGCACCAGCGTCAGCGGACCGGGCCAGAAAGCCTTTGAAAATTTCTCCGCCAGCTCCGGCCATTTCGACACACAGATTTTGGCCATTTCATTGCTGGCGACGTGGACAATAATGGGATTATGCGCCGGCCGGCCCTTGATCTGGAAAATTTTGGCGACGGCCTTTTCTTCCAGCGCGTTCGCCGCGAGGCCGTAAACCGTTTCCGTCGGCAGGGCGACGACTTCGCCGGCGCGAAGCAGTTCCGCCGCGCGACGGACTGCTTTTTGAAAAAGCTCCGGCATGTGGGTGGATAAAACTTCAGCGGTCACGCGCTATTCGTAGCGCAAAGCGTCAATCGGGTCGAGCTTCGAAGCTTTCCACGCGGGATAGAATCCGGAGATGACGCCGATGACAGCGCTGGAAATAAACGCGACCACAATCCAGACTGTGGGCGTGCTGGTCGGCCAATGCTGGAGGCGGGCGATCAGCCAGGAAAAAGTCATGCCGCCGGCGATGCCGATCGAACCGCCGATCGCGCTCAAGGTCACGGCTTCAATTAAAAATTGCACGAGGATGTCGGCGGCGCGTGCGCCCACGGCCATGCGAATGCCGATTTCGCGCGTCCGTTCGGTGACGCTGACAAGCATGATGTTCATGATGCCGATGCCGCCCACGACCAGCGACACGGCGGCGACGCCGGCGAGCAAACCGCCCATTACTTTTGAAGAAGCCGAGACCCGGTCCATCAGGTCAGCCTGGTTGCGCACGGTGAAATCCGGATCTTTGCTGCGGTGCCGCGTCGTCAGCAGGTCGGTGATTTCGTCCTGCGCCTTGAGAATGGTTTTGTCGCTGGTGGCCTCGACCAAAATGTCGTTCAAAAAAGTGCGCGCGGTAATGCGGTGCATGTGGCTGGAGTAAGGGACGACCACCACGTCGTCCTGGTCCTGGCCAAAAAGATTAAAACCTTTTGGGGTCAGCACGCCAATGATTTGAAACGGCAGGTTGCGGATGCGGACGGTCTGGCCAAGGGGATCTTCGTTGGGAAACAACTGGTCCGCCACGGTTTTGCCGATGACGGCGGATTTGGCCAGGCTGCGCACGTCCTGATCGCCGAACATCACGCCGCTAATGATGCTCCGGTTGAGAATTTGCGGATAATCCGGCGATTCGCCCATGACCTGCGTGTTCCAGTTCAGGCCGTTGGCGAGAATCTGTTCCCGGTCGCGAACCTCCGGGCTGACCGCGAGAACATCCGGCAATTTGGCAATGGCCTTGGCGTCGTCCAGCGTAAGTGTCGGCGCACTGCCCCAGCCGCCACGCATTGCGCCGCTGGTGAAGTTGCCCGAAAAAACCGTGATCACATTTTCGCCCAGGCTGGCGACCTGATCCTCGACTTGTTTGGTGGCCCCGGTCGTGAGGCTCACGGAGCCGATCACCGCGCCGACGCCGATGATGATGCCGAGCATCGTCAGCAGCGAACGCATTTTGTTGCGTCGCAGCGCGCGGCCGGCAATCCGGAGTGAGGCGAAAATTCTCATCTTGAGGAAATGAAGAATGAAGAATGAAGAATGAAGAATCGGCTCATGTTTGACCTCGGGCTTTCTTGAGGATGGTGATGAAAATGGCAACCAGTTCTCCGGCCTCGGACACCAGCGCACTCAATTTCTTCGCCGGAACAATTTTTTCATCCAACAACAGCTCCAGCCAATACAAGGTTTCGTCCGCTTCCTTCAAACAGTCGCCCATCTTGGAAACAAATTCAGCCTTTGAGCGGGCGCGGTTGGCTTCCCGATAATTGGCGCCAACCGAGGTCCCGGAACGCAACACCTGTTTGCCCAAAACTTGCGCCACCGTGTCCGTTTTGGAAAGGCTGCCATAAAGATGAATGATCCGGCGCGCAAACATCTTGGTGCGCGGCAGCAGATCTTTTTCTTCATTCTTCATTTTCCATTCTTCCTTCACGCCAACTGCACGGCTTGTTGCGCCTGTTTCAATTTGCCCAACTCCTGTTCCGCGTTCAACCGGTCCGCCACCGCTTCGTCCGTCAGGATTTTGCCGTCGCGCAAAATCACCATGCGCTTGGTGTAGCGGGCCACATCCAGTTCGTGCGTGACCATGACGATGGTGATGCCTTGGTCGTTGAGCTTCTGGAAAACGCCCATCACCTCGATGCTCGTCTGGCTGTCGAGATTCCCCGTCGGCTCATCCGCGAGCAGCAGCGCCGGCCGGTTCACCAGCGCGCGGGCGATGGCAACGCGCTGCTGTTGTCCGCCCGAAAGCTGGTTCGGATGATGGTCGGCGCGTTCGCCCAAACCCACGAGTGCGAGTGCATGCGTGGCGCGCTCAAACTGTTCGTGCGCCGGAATCCGCAGACGGTTGTAAAGCATCGGCATCTCGACATTTTCCAGCGCCGACGTGCGCGAGAGCAGGTTGAAACCTTGAAAGACAAAGCCGATTTTTTCGTTGCGGATGTCCGCCAGCGCGTCGCGGTCCAGCGTGGAAATGTCAATGCCGTCCAGCCAGTAATGCCCGCCGGTCGGCCGGTCCAGCGCGCCGATCATGTTCATCAACGTGGATTTGCCGGAGCCGCTCGAGCCCATGATGGCAACAAATTCGCCCGGCAAAATCTCCAACGAGACGCCGCGCACAGCATGAACGTCCACCTCGCCCGTGTGATATGTCTTGTGGATTTCGTCCAGCTTGATGACGTGGGTGGTTTGCACAGTGCTGGTCGTCAGTGAATCAGATTAGCGCCGGGGGAACCCGCCACCGCCGAACGGATTTGAGGTGGTCGTGGTCGTGGTGCCGGTCAAAAGCGCGCCGGTGACAACCTTGTCGCCTTCGTTCAAGCCCGACAGCACCTCGGTGGAAATCCCGTCGCTGATGCCGGTCTTGATTTGCACCGGCTGCGGCTGCGCGTTTTCGCCGTCGCCTGAAAGGACATAAACCGTGTGAATGATGGGACGCTCCCCATGCGCGTGTCCGCCGCCTCCACTGCGATGACCGGACCCGCCGGCCTGACTGTTTGTGGTTTGGGCAAGCACGGCGGTATTGGTCGGCACGTTGCCGGTGTTCGACGGATGAAACCGCAGCGCGGAATTGGGGATGGTCAACGCATCTTCCCGTTGCGCGATGATGACGGAAACATTCGCCGTCATGCCTGGTTTCAATTTGTAATCCTCATTGGTCACGCCGATGACGCAGTCGTAGGTGACGACGTTGTTGACCGTCGTCGGCGCGTTGCGCACCTGCGTCACCGTGCCGTGAAAATTGCGATACGGATACGCGTCCACCGTGAAGTCCACGGCCTGGCCTTCCACGATGCCGCCGACATCGGCCTCGGCCACGCTGGAGTCAATCTGCATTTTCGTCAGGTCATTCGCGATCTGGAACAGGGTCGGCGTGTTGAAACTGGAGGCGACCGTCTGGCCCAGGTCAATGGCGCGCGAAATCACGATGCCATCCACCGGCGAGCGGATTTTGCAGTAGCCCAGGTTCGCCAGCGAATTGTCCAGCGAGGCTTGTTTGATTTGCACCGTGGCTTCGGCCTCGTGCAGGTTGGCGATGGCCGTGTCATAATCGGAGCCGGAAATCAGGTTGTTCGTGAACAACTGGGCGCTGCGCGCCGCCTCGGCCTGCTGCAATTCCAGGTTCGCCTTCGCGTTGGCCAGATCAGCCCGGCCTTGCGAGACGGACGCCTGATAGGTCGCAGGATCAATCTCCGCAATCACTTCGTTCGACTTCACCATCGAATTGTAATCCACATACAACTTGTAGATAATGCCCGAAACTTGACTGCCAACCGTCACGTTCACCACCGGGTTCAACGTCCCGGTCGCCGTCACCACCTGCGTCAGTTCGCCACGGTCCACGACGGCCGTTTGATACTGCGGCGTATCATTTTTGGCGTGCTTGAAATGCCAGACGCCGCCGGCCACGACCCCGCCGGCGATCAAAACGATGATCGCCCACTTCAACCAGCCACCGCTTTTTGTCGCTGCCATAAATTTTATTCCGATGAATCGTCTCCAGTGAGACGCGATTGCGACCCACAAGTTACGAAATATTCCGCACCTGTCCACGCACTTTCGGTTTGAGCCGGCCGCGTTTAACCCTAAAATCGGCGCGTGCTTGAACAGCTCATCCAACATTTGATCGCCGCGCAGCCGCTTGACGACGGGCAGATCCAAGGCGCCGTGGAAAATCTAACCGACGAATCGGTCGCCGCACAACTCAAGGCCGATTTCCTGACCGCGCTGGCGCAAAAAGGCGAGACGCCCGGCGAAATTGCCGCGTTCGCCCGCGCGCTGCGCGACAAATCCATCACGCCGCCGCTCGATGCCGAAACGCGTTCGCGCGAAATCCTGGATGTGGTCGGCACCGGCGGCGACCGCCTGAGCACGTTCAACATCTCCACCACCGTCGCCATCCTCTGCGCCGCCGCCGGCGTGACCGTGGCCAAGCACGGCAACCGCGCAGTTACGTCCTCGGTCGGCAGCGCGGACGTGATTGAAGCGCTTGGCATCAAGGTTGACCTGTCGCCGGCGGACGCGGCACGCGCGCTGCGCGAGCACGGCTTCGCGTTTTTTTTCGCGCCGAATTTTCATCCGGCGTTCAAAAACATCGCGCCGGCAAGAAAACTCTGCGCCGAACGCGGCCAGCGGACGATTTTCAATTTCCTCGGCCCGCTGCTAAATCCCGCGCGCCCGTCGGCAATGCTGGTCGGCGTGCCGCGGCCGGAATTGTGCGAGCCGATGGCACACGCACTGCAATCACTCGGCGTTCGGCGCGGCATGGTCGTCTGCGGGCTGGCCGACGGAAAACATCTGGACGAGCTTTCCACGCTCGGCGAAAACACCATCGCCGAATTTTATCAAGAGCGCGGTTTTACCGTTTCCACGACTTCGCCGGAAAATTTCCCACTCCAGCCGGCGACGCTGGCCGGTTTGCGGGGCGGCGACAAAATGGCAAATGCGGAAATCATCCGCCGGATTTTGCGCGGCGACGAGCGCGGCCCGAAGCGCGACGCCGTTTTGCTCAACGCCAGCGCGGCTTTGTTCGTTGCCGGAAAAGTAAAGTCGCTGGCGGAAGGCTGGGATCTGGCGGGCGAAACTATTGACGGCGGCAAAGCCGCTTCAAAGCTGACGGAACTGGCGCGCTGAAATCAGTGCGGCGTGTTTTTGGCCCTTTCAATGGCCGCTTTTTCCGCCGCTTCCATCTGCGCGTAGTGCAAACCGAGATTGTGCTGCGCGGTCTTGTCGCCCTGGCGCGCGGCGCGGATGAACCACTTCACTGCTTCCGCCGCATTGGGCTCGACGCCGCGGCCGGTCTGGTAGCACAGGCCGAGATTACACTGGGCCGGCGCCAGCTCCTGTTCCGCCGCCTCGCGATACCATTTGACCGCCAGCCGGTAATCCTGCTGGACGACCTGGCCGGTCTCGTAAAAAACGCCGAGGTTGAACTGCGCCGCCGGATAGCCGCGTTCCGCCGCTTCGCGATACCACTTGATCGCCTCGGCATAATTCTGCGGCAAGCCCTGACCCATTTCGTAAAGCAGGCCGAGGTTGAACTGCGCCGCCGGATCGCCCTGTTCCGCCGCCTCGCGCAGCCAGCGCGCCGCCTCGGTATATTCCTGCGGCACGCCCGCGCCGGTCATGTAGCAGACGCCGAGATAGCATTGCGCCACGGGGTCGTTTTGTTCCGCCGCACGTTTGAACCATTTCACCGCCTCGTGATAATCCTGCGCGACGCCCTGGCCGTTTTGAAACGCGACGCCGAGATAGCATTGCGCCTGCGCGTCGCCCGCAACGGCGGCCTGGCGCATTTCCTCAAACGTATCCCATGTGCGGCGGTTGGACATTGCCTGAAAATCAGCCCGTGCTTTCTGTGGGTGAGAAGATTAAATGCCGTTATCGCAAACACAAGCCATGATTTGCGGAGCGTTTTGCCTTTCGCCCGACAAGGTTGCCTGCTACAAAACTTTCATGGCAACCTCATCTTCCATCGGTTTTCTCGGTGCCGGCAAAATGGCGACCGCGCTCGCAAAAGGTTTTGTCCGCGCGGAAATTGTTTTCCCCAAGGAAATCATCGCCGGCGATTTGTCGGACGCGGCGCTCAAAAATTTCACCAAGGAGACCGGCGCAAAGGCGGCGGCATCCAACACCGAGGTTTTGAAATTTGCCAACATCGTGATCCTCGCCGTGAAACCGGACCAGGTCGCCGGCGTGCTGACCGAACTGCGCGGCGGTTTCACGAAGCAGCACCTGCTCATCTCCATCGCCGCCGGTGTGACGCTCGCAAAACTTGAAGCCGCGTTGCCCGCCGGCGCACGCGTCATCCGCGTCATGCCCAACACGCCCGCGCTTGTCGGCGAATCCGCCAGCGCGTTTGCGCTCGGCAAGTCCGCGACGGCGGCGGACGGCGAACTGGCGAAAAAATTGTTGTCCGCCGTCGGCGTCGCGTTTCAGGTGAAAGAAAGCCTGCTCGATGCCGTCACCGGCTTGAGCGGCAGCGGTCCGGCGTATGTATATTTGTTCATTGACGCGCTGAGTGACGGCGGCGTGGCTTCCGGCCTGCCGCGTGACATCGCGACCAAACTCGCGGCGCAGACCGTTCTCGGCTCAGCGAAAATGGTTTTGGAAACCGGCCAGCATCCCGGCGCGTTAAAAGACCAGGTGACGAGCCCGGGCGGCACGACAATTGAAGGTTTGCACGAACTGGAAAAAGGCAAGCTGCGCGCCGCCGTGATGAGCGCCGTCCGCGCCGCGACGGAAAAGTCGAAGAAATTGGGGCAGGGATGACAAAATTAACAAAATCCGAGAAAACAATTTTTGCCATTAGCGTGTTGGCTCTTTTGGTATTTTTTACCTTTCCGTTTTTGCATGACATTTTTGAAGGTGTTAGCCTCGTTCATTACATAGACAAACATATGGAAATTGGGCAGAAATATATGGATTCGTTGGCGGACAAAGACATTCAAGTTTGGATACAACGATCGCAAAAATATCTCGAAGAAGATAAACCAACGGATTTCGTTACAAAAGATGCTCCGCCTGATTTGCAGAAATTGGATATAGTAGGCATTGAAGAAGAAACAAATTGGATTGATTATGTATTGGTGGGCGGCATGGACCGCACAGATCTTTCTGTTGAGCGGATGACCAATGGGAGCTTCCAAGTAACTGCATTTTATAATATTTACAGTAACAGGGTGATTTGGCCAAAGAGCGTTTCCCATTAAAATGAATCCAAATCTTCCCACCGAAAAACAGGCGCGCATTCTCTGGTTTGCGCTGACCGGTCTGGCCGTCGCCACGGTCGTCATGCTCGTGGTTGCGGCGATCTGGGGAATGGCGCGACTCCTGGACGTGTTGAGTCCGGTGCTGTGGCCGCTGGCGATCGCCGCCGTCGTGGCGTGCCTGTTGTCGCCGGTCGTGGACTGGCTTGAGAAAAGAAATGTGCCGCGCACCCGCGCCATCGTCCTAGTGTTTGTCGTCGCGTTCGCGCTGGTCGCGGCCGTGCTGGCGAGCGTGGTTCCGCAGGTCGTCGTCGAGACACAGCAGCTCGCCACCAAGGTTCCCGAATACTCCGAGCGCCTGCAGCAGCGCGTCGGGAAATTCATTGCCGAACCGCCGGCGTTTTTGCGCCACTTCATGCCTGCGCCATCCGGTGCCGACAACGACTCCAATTCGCCCGACGCCACCAACAATCCGGCGCTCGCCTCCGCCACCAACTGGCTGGCGGGAACGTTGCCGGCGCTCGGCTCCTGGCTGCTGGGCAAACTCGGCAAGGTCGCCTCCGGCTTCGGCATGTTGGCGGGAATGGTTTTGATTCCGGTTTATGCCTTTTATTTTCTGCTGGAGAAACGCGGCATCGAAAGTCATTGGAAAGAATATCTGCCCGTGCGCGACTCGTCCGTGAAGGACGAAATCATTTTTGTGCTGGAGGCCATCAGCCAATACCTCGTCGCCTTCTTTCGCGGGCAGGTGCTGGTGGCGATGTGCGACGCCGTGCTTTACACCATCGGTTTCCTCATCGTCGGCGTGAACTACGCGTTCCTGCTGGGGTTCGTGGCGTTGTTCCTCACGATCATTCCATATCTCGGCGCGTTCGTCATCTTCATCACCGCGCTCACGCTGGCGTTCGTGCAATACGGCGACTGGGCGCATCCGCTGATGGTGATGGGCGTGTTCGCCGTGGTGCAGACGCTCGAAGGCACCTTCATCTCGCCGAAAATCATCGGCGACCGCGTGGGCCTGCATCCGCTGGTCATCATCATCGCGGTGATGGCGGGCACGACGCTGCTCGGCGGCATCCTCGGCGGCGTGCTGGCCATTCCGCTGGCCGCTGCGCTGCGCGTGATTCTGGCGCGCTACGTCTGGGTGAAACGGGAGGCGTGAATTATTTCTTCGGGCCGGACAACGGCTGCGGTGCGCGCAACTTTTTGTAAAGCCATACTTCCAGCGGACGCAACGGCCCGAGCAGCCGGTAAACCCACGGCCAGTAGATCAACCGCACACGGATCACCGACAGCAGCATCGTGAACGACGTCCGCGTCAGCGCCACCTTCGAGCCGATTTGGTCCGTCCATTCCGTCGGCACTTCGAGAATCTTGAAGCCCGCGTGCCGGATGGCGACCAGCAGGTTGATGTCGAACGCCATGTCGGCGATCTGCAGATGGTCGTGGATTTTCTCCACCACCTCGCGCTTCATCACCTTCGCGCCGCATTGCGTGTCGCGGATGTCCATCCAGAACAGCAGTTGCACGATGAGATGGAACACGCGGCTGGCGAACTGCCGCTTGCTGCTCTGCGACTCGTGGATGACCGCGCCCGGCAGCCAGCGCGAGCCGATGACGCAGTCCGCCGCGCCGACTTTTTTCACCAGATCCAGAAACGCGTGCGGCGGCGTGGCGCCGTCCGCGTCCACGTAGCCGATCAAATCGCCGAGCGACGCGAGCCGGAGGCCTTCGATGAGCGCGCCGCCCTTGCCGATGGCCGAGCGGAACTCCAGCGCGCGCACCTCGGGAAAATCCGCCGACACCTTTTGGACGACGCCGAGCGTGTTGTCCGTGCAGCCGTTGAGCACGACGAAAAGCCGGAACCTGCCGGAAAAATTCTGCCGGAAAAATTGCGCGTAGTCGCGCAGCACCGGTTCGATGCGGCGCTCCTCGTTGTAAGCCGGGATCAGGATGAGCAGGCTGGGGTCAGGCACGCCGATTCAGTAACAGAAAATTTCCGCGCAGGCAATCTTGGCCTGCGGCGGCTGGCTGCACCCGAAATCACTTGATTCTTTCCAGAGTAATGCTAGGCTTACCGCATGATTGCGAACCTTTCAGTCAAGGGACAGATGGTCATCCCCGAAGCCATTCGCGAGCAGGCGCGGCTCAAAACCGGCGACCAGTTGGATGTCGGCTACGCCAACGGGTTGATCGTGCTGCGGAAGCGGCAGACCCTGACGCCCGCCCGCGTCCGTTCGCTGCTGCTGGCCGGCCGCGCCCTTCCGGAAATGACGTCCGAAGATGAAACCGCCGTCGCCCACGCCCTGCGGCAAGTCCGCAGCCGCCGCAAGCCGTGAAAGTGGTCTTCGACACCAACGTGGTCGCCAGCGCGAGTTTTTGGCGCGGCGCGCCGTTTGACTGCCTGGTCGCCTGGGCGCAAGGCCGCTGCGAAGCCGTGGCCAGCCCGGCGTTGCTGGCCGAATACCATGAAATCATCGAGGAACTCCGCTTGGAATATCCGAACCGCGTCCCGGTGGCCTGGGTGGATGCGCTGACGGATTCGGCCACGCTGGTTTTTCCGACCGACCGCGCCGGCGGCGTCACCGCCGATCCCGACGACGAAATGATTTTGGAATGCGCGCTGGCGGCGGAGGCGGACTTCATCGTGACGGGTGACAAGAAACATCTGCTGGCGCTCCGCCATTTTCGCGGCATTCCCATCATCGGCCCGGCGGATTTTCTGCGGCGGCTGTGAAAAATCTGCGGTTCAAGGCAAAACGTGGGCGGGAGTGACGGTGGTGCCGAGCGAGCACGAATGGTGGCCAGCCATTTCCCGCTCGACAGGTTCACCGGGCAGACGCAGTATCGCGCCAGGGTTATGAACGGATCTGGCTGCCAAAACGCCCAATCAGGCTGCGAAGTCCGTGGCCGCGTTGGCAGCGAAGATAGATGGTAGGCGTCATCGTATGCGCTCAGTTATTTTCAAGCTATGGCTTGCGGCGAGTATGCTTCTGGCGTGCTATATCTCAGAAAGCTACTTATTACTCGTTTGGATTTATGGTTTTTGGCGCGTCCACAAAGAGGGTCTTCATTTCACTTATATGCCGTCTTCACATGACGTTGACGACTACCTCGTTTCAAACGGAGACCACATCGCAAAGACAGATGGTTTCATGGCGCTGCCGATAGCGATTGTTGTTTGGGGAGCTTTGATTGCACTCGGTTATTTTCTTCTTTTCCGGTTGTTTCGAGTTAGAAAGGTAGCCAATGACGCCTAGCCTATTGCCCGAGGCCAACCCTCCTTCCATTTCCCCTCGCTGAAAATTACCGCCTCCGTCCGCCGGGCGCGAAGTGGTAGCCGCCGTGGACGCGCACGGCGCGGGCTTTGCCGGGGAAGCCGCCGGGCTTCGCGCCGGGTTTGCCTTCCTCGAAGAGCGCGGTGTAGGTGTAGTTGAAATTTTCCAGCTTCACGCGCGGGATCGTCTGGCTGATGAAGCGTTCGATGGCGAAGACGTGCGGGGCGTCCTCGGCAATCATGATGGTGAAGGCGTCGCCGCTGTGCTCGGCGCGGCCGGTGCGGCCGATGCGGTGGATGTAATCCTCCGGATGCTGCGGCACGTCGTAGTTGACGACGTGGCTGACGTCCGCGATGTCCAGCCCGCGCGCCGCGATGTCCGTGGCGACGAGCACCTCGTATTTGCCATCACGAAATCCCTGCAACGCCTGCTCGCGCTCCTTCTGCGTGCGGTTGGAATGCAGCACGGCCACGGCGTGGTTGTTGCGCTTGAGCAGGCCGGCGACGCGGTCCGCGCCGTGTTTCGTCCGGCAAAACACCAGCACCGAATTGTAATTCACGCGCTCGAGCAACTGGATGAGCAGGTCGGATTTTTGCGTGTCGGAAACCGGATAGATGACGTGCTTCACCGTCTCGGCCGGCGTGCGGCGCGCGCCGATCTCGATGGTTTCGGGACTGTGCATCGCCCATTGGATGAGCGTTTCGATCTGCGGCGGCACGGTGGCGGAAAACAGCGAGGTGTGGCGCTGGCGCGGACATTTTTCCACGATGCGTCGCACGTCCGGCAAAAATCCCATGTCGAGCATCCGATCGGCCTCGTCGAGCACGAGAAACTCCACTTTGTCCAGGCGCAACGTGCCTTGCTCCAGATGATCCAGTAAACGTCCGGGCGTGGCGACGACGATATCCGTGCCGGCTTTCAATTCATCGTTCTGCTTGCCGTAACCGACGCCGCCGAAGACGACGGTGGTTTTCAGGTTGGTGAAGCGCGCGAAATCGTGAAACGCGGTTTCCACCTGCGCGGCGAGTTCGCGCGTCGGTTCGAGGATGAGCACGCGCGGCCCGACATCGTTATGCTGGCCGATTTTTGAAAGGATGGGCAAACCGAACGCGGCGGTCTTGCCGGTGCCGGTCTGCGCGCTGCCAATGACGTCCTTGCCGGACAACACGAGCGGGATGGCGCGGAGCTGGATGGGCGTCGGCTCGAGGTAGCCCATCGCCTTGACGCCTTTGACGATGTTTTCGGAAAGTCCGAGTGCGGAAAAACTCATGGTTTAAGCCTATCAGGAAACCGGCGGCTCGGAAACACTTTGATTGGGCGGTTCGCCGGTCGGAGCGGATTCAACCGCCGGTGGTGTTTCAGCCGCCACGGCAGCCGGTTCAGCCGGTGCGGAAGCTTCCGTTTCCAGCGCGGCAGCAACTTCCGTCGCCGGGATGTTCTCCGTGGCCGTCGCCGCTTCACCTTCCGCCGCCGGTTTTTCAGCGGCAACTTTTTTCTCCGGCTTCGGCGGACGCGGCGCGGGCTTCTTGGCGGTTTCCATGCGGCCGTCGGCAAATTCCAAAACCGCGCCGGCATGAATCAGCCAGTGCAAATCCACGAGCACGAGCGTTTGTTCCGGCGTCGGTTCGTCGGCCGGCTTCGCCGCCGGTTTGGCTTCCGCCGGGGCCGCTGCGGTTTCGCCTCCAACAACAGGCTCGGCCGGCGCGGGCGTTTCACCGACGGGAATTACCGTCGGCTTTTTCGGCGTCGGCGCGAGGGTTTCGAGCAATTTCTTGCGTGTGCATTTCGGCGTGCTGTTGATGAAATTCACGATGCGCTTGATGCCGTCGGACACCGGCGTCGCTTCGATGTCGAGGAACAACGGCCGCGCCACGCTCACGTGCGTGACGGTCTTGTTGACCTTGAAAAATTGCAGGCCGTGATGCGCGAACTGCTGGCTCAGCTTCGTCGCGATGGGCAGCGGGAAAAATTTCTGGTGCTCCCATTCCTGGCGGATGAGCCGCTGCAATCCGGCGCAGCGCAAACTGCGGCTCGGCAGGCCGGCGACCGTGACCGTCTCCACCGGCTTGATGATCGAATCCTTGTGCGTCGCGCGGAAATGTTTCTCCACTTCCTCCATGGTCGCCAGCGTGAGCGGCTCCGGCACGTTGAGGCAGATGTATTGCGTCTTGAAACTTTGGTCCTCGACCCATTTTTTCACGACAGCCTCGTCCTTCACAATTTTCACGCGCGCCTTGAACATGTCGAACGGCATGCGCGAAAATTTCTCCGCGTGCAGCTTGCGCAACTGATTCTGGTAGTCGTGATAATTTGGCGGGCCAAGGATCGCGCCGCTCAAACCGCATTGCGCGACAAACGTGTAAACGCCCTTCGGCGGTTCCGTCGCCGTGCGCTCGGCCTGATAGAACGTGGCAAAATGATTTTTGAGAACGTGCGCAACGGCATCCTCGTCGCTCGTCCACGGCGAATCGTCGAGTGCGCAGACGAACAGCGGTTGCGCCGCGCCGCCGGACTTTTTGGTGAGCTGGACGGAATAGCGTTCCGCCTTCTGCAAAATCAGCAGCGCAATCTGGAACAGCGGATACGCGCGGCCGGTCATCTTGATCTGGCGCGCGAGCTGTTCGACGCCGCGCTCTTCCGGAATGAACGCGACGTTCAGCTCCGGCAATGGCGCGGGCGGCGCGGGCCGTTCCTCGCGGCGATCATCCCGCCGGTCGCCACCACGAAAACCGCCCTTGCGGTCGCCACCGCCGAATTTGGAACCACCACCGCGCGGCGGACCGCCAAAGCCACCGCGACGTTCACCGCCGCCGCCGGGGCTATCGCGGCGCGGGGCGCGGCGTTCGCCGGGCTTGCCGCTGAAGCTGCGCTCGGGCTTGACGCCTTCATTGCCGGTGAATTTTTCAAAACGGTTAACCTCGGATTTCCCCTGCGCCCAGGCGGGCTGGAAGAGGCTTTCCAAGTTGAGATCGAGATCGGAAACGTTGCTCATGTAAAAAATGCCCCGACAGGCGGGGTTGATATTCCAGAATAGCATGGATTGACGCGGGAAAGAAAGCAAGCGCGGCGTCGCCGGGGGAGTGCCTTAATTTGAAATCTGATTTTGGGCTAATGGTCATCATCCAACAAAAATATCGCTGCGACTAAAGCAGCAACCAAGATTGCTGTGAATAAAAAGGCATTGAAATCAAATCCCCCTTTACCATCACCGCTAAACGCAAACACATAATGGATCAAAACAGTAAAAATAAGCCCAATGAGCAGTGCTCTAACTTTTCTTTTCTGATTCATTTCCCTTTTTTAATATCGGCAAACCTATCCCGCACGAACTCTAAATCAAAAGTTGGCACTTTTAAATTTATTTAGCACACTGACCACAAGATGAATTGGCTAGTCGAAATTATATTTCCACGCCGAATACATCGCGTTGCCTATGGCCTTCGCATATTTTCGTCAAATATTTCTTTGTTCCTTCTATACGGCAATAATTGGCTGTTTCCTCCCGGTTTTTGCCTTTTGTTGATGATGTTGATTATCATTTATGCCATTTGCTTCATCGTTTTGCCAAGAATTCGTGACATAGGGATGAAATGGTGGCTGTGCCTGCTCTGTTTCTTACCGGGCGTCAACATTGTGCTGGGCATTATCCTACTGCTGCGAGCGCCAAAATATCCATTTGGCGAACCTGCGGCAGTTAATCAAATAACCAAATAAAATTTTAAATTAAGACACTGCCGTCGCCGGAAACAAGGTTGAATGTCGGCGCGGGATTTCCTAGCCTGCCGTGGCGCGTGGGCGGCGCGCAACAATCATCATGCAAACCTTTCGGCAATTATGAAAAACTGGCGTGGACTTTTTCTGGCGGCATTGGCGGTTGGACTTTTTCTCACCGGCTGCAACAAGCCGGCGTCCGCTCCCGGCGCGGGCGGCGACACCATCAAGGTCGGCGAGTTTGCGTCGCTCACCGGCAAGGAGGCGACGTTCGGCATCTCGTCGCACGAAGGCACGCTGCTCGCGATCGAGCAGATCAACGCCGCCGGCGGCGTGCTCGGCAAAAAAATTGACCTGCACACCGAGGACGATCTTTCCAAGGCCGGCGAACCGGCCACGGTCGTCAACAAGCTCATTTCCCGGGACGGCGTCGTGGCGATGCTTGGCGAGGTCGCGTCCAGCCGTTCGCTGGAGGCCGCGCCCATCTGCCAGCAAAACCAGATCCCGATGATTTCGCCGTCCTCGACCAATCCGAAAGTCACCGAGACAGGCGACTACATTTTCCGCGTCTGTTTCATTGATCCGTTTCAGGGCACGGTCATGGCGAACTTCGCCGCGAAGACGCTCAAGGCCAAAAAAATTGCCGTGTTCACGGACGTAAAAAGCGATTACAGCAAGGGGCTGGCGAAATATTTCAAGGAAGGCTTCACGGCCAACGGTGGCGAGATCGCGGCGGAACTCGATTTCAACGGCGGCGACAAGGATTTCAAGGCCCAGCTCACGGCGATCAAGGCCGCGAATCCCGACGCGGTTTTTGTGCCCGGCTATTACACGGACGTCGCGCTGATTTGCATTCAGGCGAAGGAACTCGGATTGAACGTCCCGCTGTTCGGCGGCGACGGCTGGGAATCGGACGAACTGGTGAAAATCGGGCAGGACGCGGTTGAGGGTAATTATTTTTCCACGCACTACGCGTCGGATCTGGCGACCGACAAGAGCAAAAATTTCGTTGCCGATTACCAAAAGCGCTTCGACGGCAAAACGCCCGACGCGATGGCTGCGCTGGGTTATGACTCGGCGTTGATACTGGCCGACGCGATCAAGCGCGCCGGCACGACCGACGGCCCGAAAGTCCGCGACGCACTCGCCGCCACCAAGGATTTCGACGGCGTCACCGGCAAAATCACCATTAACGAAAAGCGCGACGCGACCAAGTCCGCCGTTATTTTGCAGGTGAAGGACGGGAAATTTCATTATTTGGAGACCGTGAATCCGTAAGGGAAAGTTGATAGTTGGGAGTTGATAGTTGATAGGGCGGACGGCAAGTTTGTTTCATGTTTAACTTCGAGAAGCTCGAAACGTGGCAGAAGGCGGTTGCGTTTGCCGATTTGGATTACGAACTCACTCGCAATTTTCCGTCGGACGAGAGATTTGTCCTGACCAATCAAATGCGACGCGCCGCCGTTTCAGTTTCATCCAACATCGCTGAAGGTGCCGCGCGAAATTCAAAAAACGATTACGCCCGCTTTCTTGAGATAGCTGCCGGCTCGCTGTTTGAAGTCGTTTCGCAATCTTTCGTCGGCAAACGTCAGGGGTTCCTGTCGGAATCAGATTTCAACAAACTATATGCTGCCGCCGAGGAGCAAGGCAAAATGTTAAGCGGCTTGCGTCGTTCCGTCCTTGAAGGTTCGTGACGCACCGGGGTGCTTTGCTATCAACCATCAACTAAAAACTATCAACTCCAGTGGATTGGTTCCTGCAACAGCTCATCAACGGCCTCGCGCTCGGCGCCATTTACGCGCTCATCGCGCTCGGCTACACGATGGTCTATGGCGTTTTACGATTCATCAATTTCGCGCACTGTGACGTGCTGATGCTTGGCGCGTTTGCCGCGTATTTTCTCGCACCGGCGGTGGCGCATGTTTTTGCGCCGGAATCTTATTTGGGCGCAATTGTCATCGTCGTGCTGGCCGCCGCGATTTGCGCCGTGATCGGCATTCTGATTGAACGGCTCGCTTATCGTCCGCTGCGCAACCGGCCTAAACTAACATCTCTCATCACGGCCATCGGCGTGTCGCTGTTCATCGAATACGCCTGCCAGCTTGAAGCCGTGTTCGGCGCGCAGACCCGGCCGTTTCCGAAATTGCTACCTCAACACGATTTTCAGTTCGGTGGCCTGTCCGTTAGCAGCAACGACGTGATTGTGCTCGTCGTGACGGCGTTGCTGCTGGCCGCCATGCGTTTCATCGTGATGCAAACGAAAACCGGCACGGCCATGCGCGCGTTGTCGTTCAACGAAGAGGCCGCTGCGCTGATGGGCATCAACGTCAACCGCATCATCAGCTTCACGTTCGGCCTCGGCTCGGCGCTGGCGGGCGTGGCGGGGATTTTTTACGCGATGCGCGCGCCGGGCATCGAACCGCTTATGGGCGTGCAGCCGGGCCTGCACGCGTTCGTCGCGGCGGTGGTCGGCGGCATCGGCAACCTGCCGGGCGCGGCGCTCGGTGGTCTCGTCATCGGCCTGCTCGAAACTTTCGCCGGCGGCATTCCCGGTTTGTCGAATTACCGCGACGGCATCGCCTTCGCGATTTTGATTCTGATTCTGCTGTTCAAACCCGCCGGACTGCTCGGCAAATCAACGGTGGAGAAAGTCTGATGCATACGGGCGCAAAACGATTTCTGCTCGCGGCCATTTTTGTGGCGGCGGTCGTGTCGTTTTTTTCCGCGCAGTTCAACCGCTACTACCTCGGCATCGCGATTGATGTCGGCATCAACGTCATCCTCGCCGTCAGCCTGAATCTCATCAACGGCCACACCGGGCAATTTTCGCTCGGCCACGCGGGTTTCATGGCCGTGGGCGGCTACACGGCGGCGTCCATCACGCTCGCGCTGTCGCAAAAATTTCCGGCCGCCGCCACGCCCGTGCTGTTCGTCGGCGCGCTGCTGGCGGGCGGCCTGACGGCGGCGCTCGCCGGACTGGCCGTCGGCGTGCCGACGCTGCGGCTGCGCGGCGATTATCTGGCCATCGTCACGCTCGGCTTCGGCGAAATCATCCGCGTCATTTTTGAAAACATGGACTGCGTCGGTGCGGCGAGCGGACTCAAGGGCATTCCCAATTACACGAATTTTTTCTGGGCGTGGTCGCTGGCGGCGGTGACGGTTTTTGTCGTCACCTGCCTGGTCAATTCGACCTACGGCCGCGGTTTCATCGCGGTTCACGACGACGAGGTGGCGGCTTCGGCGATGGGCATCAATCCGACCAAATACAAAGTCACCGCGTTTGTGGTCGGCGCGTTTTTCGCCGGCATCGCGGGCGGACTTTACGCGCACCACAAACAATTTCTCTCGCCGACGGGTTTCGACTTCATGAAGTCCATTGACATCGTGGTGATGGTGATTCTCGGCGGCATGGGCCGGACGACGGGCGTCATCATCGCGGCCATCCTGCTGACGCTGCTGCCGGAATTCCTGCGCGGCTTCGCGGAATACCGAATGATCATCTACGCGCTGCTGATCATCGTGCTGATGATTGCGCGGCCACAAGGGCTTTTCAGTTTTGGCAAAAAATGAGCGCGCCGTTGCTTAATCTTGAAAAAGTGACCATCCGTTTCGGCGGCCTGACGGCGGTGTCGGAACTGGATTTGCAAATCGGCGCGAACGAACTCGTCGGCATCATCGGCCCGAACGGCGCGGGCAAGACGACCGCGTTTAATCTGATCACCGGCGTCTATCAACCGACGGCGGGGAAAATTTCCTTTGGCGAAAAGTTCACGGCCAAACTCCAGCCGCACCAACTTGCGCGGCTCGGCATTGCGCGGACATTTCAAAACATCCGGCTGTTCGCCTCGATGACGGCTTTTGACAACGTGCGCACCGCCGCACGGCTGCATTGTCCGCGCGGCGTTCGCAACGCGCTCTGGCGCGGCCGCGCGTTCCGCGACGGCGAAAAGGAAATCGCCGATGAAGTGATGACGTTGCTGGATATTTTCCAGCTGGGAAAATTCCGTGACGCGCCGGCGAAGGGTTTGAGCTACGGCGACCAGCGGCGGCTGGAAATCGTCCGCGCGCTGGCGACGAAGCCGAAACTGCTCCTGCTCGACGAACCCGCTGCCGGCATGAACGCGAGTGAAAAAACGGAATTGATGCGGCTGATCCAGTTCATCAAGGACAAGTTCCGGATTTCCGTGCTGCTCGTCGAGCATGACATGCAGGTGGTCATGGGCATCTGCGAACGGATCGCGGTGCTGGATTACGGCGTGAAAATTGCCGAAGGCACGCCGGCGGAAGTCCGCGCGAATACCAAAGTGATTGCCGCGTATCTGGGTGAAGAGAAACCTAAATAAAATGAACAACAAAGAAACAATGGAACAAAGTTTTTTGGAGTCGGAGTTTTCTCTTCTTCGTTACTTTGTTCCTTTGTTGTTCAAACAACCATGCTGGAGCTGAAAAATCTTGTTGCGGGTTACGGCGCGATCAATGCGCTGCACGGCATTTCCCTGTCCGTGCCGGCCGGCGGCATCGTCACGCTCATCGGCAGCAACGGCGCGGGCAAGACGACGACGCTAAAAACCATTTCCGGCCTGCTCAAGCCGAAGTCCGGCGAAATTTTTTACGACGGCAAAAACATCGCCGGATTGCCGCCGCATGAAATCGTGGCGCGAGGTTTGTCGCATGTGCCCGAAGGCCGGATGATTTTTGCGAACCTGACCGTGCTGGAAAATTTGCAGATGGGTGCGTATCTGGTGCGCGACAAAAAAATCGTTCGGCGCGAGCTGGAATTTGTCTTTGCCACGTTCCCCCGACTGAAGGAGCGTGAGCAGCAAGTCGCCGGGACTTTGAGCGGCGGTGAACAGCAAATGCTGGCAATTGGCCGCGCGCTGATGTCGCAGCCAAAGTTTCTGATGCTAGACGAACCGTCGCTCGGCCTCGCCCCGCTGCTGGTGAAAACCATTTTCGAGAAAATCGTGGAGATCAACCGCGAGCGCGGCCTAACGATTTTGCTGGTGGAGCAGAACGCGAACCTTGCGCTGGAAATTTCCCATTTCGGCCACGTTTTGGAGACGGGCAAAGTCGTGCTGTCTGGTGATTCCGCCGCGCTGCGCCAGAATCCGCAGATTCGGCGCGCCTATCTTGGCGGCTGAACGTTTCCCGCCGCTCGACAAACGGCGCGTCTCGGTTAAGCTTTAATCAAGATGAAAGGCGAGGTGGTCTATCTCTACGCGTTTGATGTGGCGAACGAAATCCTCACGCCGCGCGTGTCAGAAATCCTGTCGGAAAAGCCCTTCCCGTTCGAGATCCGCATGGATCGCACCTTGCCCAAGGACATGCCGCTCTACAAACCGCTGGCCATCGAACCGCAACCGCTGACTTCAAAACTGCACGGTGCGCCGGTGCGGCTGCTGATTCGCATTTATGATGTCGGCGTCGTCACGGTGATGATGCGCGTGGCGTTCGAGGTAAATGCGCTTGGCGGCCTGATGCCATTTCATAATCCGAAATTGGAGAGCGGGCTGACGCTCGACACGGTCGCGGTGAAATTGTGCGCGGAAACTTGCGACAATCTCAAGGACTCGATCGTGGGGCGCACGGAATTTCCGCCGCCGCCGGAAGCCTACACGGTTTTTTGCCTCACCGACCTGGATGGTGTGAAGGATGCGAATGGCTGGCTGGCCGAACACCGGCGAGCGGTGGCGGGCCTGTTGACCGAAACGGCGGCGGATAAATTGAGCGAATCGCAGGTGGCCGAAGTGCTGCGCATCCAGCGCTCCTTCGAGAACACGGATCTGGCGGTAATTGACTGGGACGCGGCGCTGGTGGTGGACCTGTCCGGTTACGTGGACGACGTGCTCTATGCGCTGGAGCTGGCGAACCTGCAGCTGGAGGAGTTTCGCATGATGGATCAGCGCTTGGACCGATATCTCGACCGCGCCTACCAGGATTTGGAACGCCGGCCCATGACCTTGTTTGGCGCGGCGAATAAAGTTCTGCGTCAGCTGCGCCGGTTCCGCGTGGATGTGGCGAAGCTCGCCGACGAAGTCACGCATATCACGAAGTTTTTCGGCGACTGGTATCTCGCCCGCATCTATCTCGGCGCCCGCGACCGTTTTTACCTCGACCAATGGCGCGCGAGCGTGGAGCAGCGGCTCGCCCAGCTCGACAAGCTATACAGCGTCGCCCACGCCGAGGTGAACGAGCAGCGGATGCTCTGGCTGGAAATCATCATCGTGATCTTCTTCGCGATTGACCTGCTGATCCTGCTGCGCGTGGGGCGATAAGATGGCGTTCGGGCAATCAACCGAATCTAACTGAAATGACCTGTTGACTTCAGCCGCTCATCTGATAAATTTCGCGTCCCTTTGTTGGGTTTTGAAATGAAAACGCATTTACCTAAAGTGAATTTGGACCAGCGCAAATGGCACGTCATTGATGCCGACGGCGCCGTGCTCGGCCGGCTGGCCGTGCAGGTCTCGGATATTTTACGCGGCAAGAACAAGCCCGTTTACACGCCGCACCTCGACGCCGGCGACTTCGTGGTCGTCATCAACGCCGAGAAGGTCAAGCTGACCGGCAAGAAGGAAAAGGCCAAGGAATACATGAGCTACTCCGGCTGGAAGGGCGGCGAGAAATACGCCACCGTCGAGCAGGTGCGCGCCAAGCAGCCCGAATTTCTCATCACCCACGCCGTCAAAGGCATGATTCCCAAGAACCGGCTCGGCGCGCAGTTGCTCACCAAGCTGAAAGTGTTCAAGGGATCGAAGCATGATCACGCCGCGCAAATGCCCGCCGTGCTTGCGCCCGCCAAATAATTTTTCGTATGGCCACCAAAACCACCAATGAATTCCTCGGCACCGGCCGGCGCAAAACCGCCGTCGCCCGCGTGCGTCTCGCCACCGGCACCGGCAAAATCACCGTGAACCGCCGGGCGTTTGACAACTATTTTCCGCTGGAAACCCAGCGGTCCGTCGCCACGTCGCCGTTGACGGTGGCCGGCGCGCTGGAAAAATTCGACGTGCGTGTGACCGTCGCCGGCGGCGGGCCGAACGGCCAGGCCGACGCCGTGCGCCACGGCATCGCCCGTGCCTTAATTAAATTTGACGCCGCCCTGCGTCCGCCGCTGAAGGCGGAAGGGCTGCTCACGCGCGATTCGCGCATGCGCGAACGCAAAAAATACGGCCAGCCGGGTGCGCGCAAGCGCTTCCAGTTCTCGAAACGTTGATCGTTTCGGAAAGTTTTACAAAACCCGCTGGCCTCTGCCGGCGGGTTTTTTATTTTTGTTGAACAACGAAGACGCAAAGTCGCCAAGAAAAACTTTGTTTCTTTGCGCCTTTGTTGTTCAATTAAAAACTCGAAAATGAATACAAAAAAGGTCGCCATCGTCGGTGCGTCGGGATATTCCGGCGAAGTGCTGGTGCAGTTACTCTTGAACCATCCGCACGCGGATCTGGTCGCCGTGACCTCGCGCCAAAATGCCGGGCAAAAGCTGGCGCAGGTTTTCCCGAAATTTGCCAGTCACCCGAAATCCAAGACGCTCCGGTTCACCGAGCCGGATGCTGAAGTTTTGGCAAAGCAGGCCGACGTAGTGTTTCTCGCGCTGCCACACGGTGTCGCCGCCGAGTTTGCCGTGCCGCTGCTCGCCGCCGGATGCGTGGTCATTGATTTAAGCGCCGATTTCCGGCTCAAGAGCGCTGACGTTTACAAAGAATTTTACGCGCACGACCATCCCGCGCCGGAGCTGCTGAAAAAATCCGTCTATGGCCTGCCGGAAATTTATCGCGACGAGATCAAAAAATCGTTGCTCATCGCCTCGCCGGGCTGTTATCCGACCAGTATTTTGCTGCCGGTGATTCCGCTGCTCAAAGCCGGACTCATCAAGCCCGCCGGCATTATTGCGGATTCTCTGAGCGGCGTGAGCGGCGCGGGGAGAAAGGCGGAAATTGATTATCTTTTTTGCGAATGCAACGAGAGTGTCCGACCTTACGGCGTGCCAAAGCACCGGCACTTGTCCGAGATCGAGGAGCAGCTTTCCTTCGCCGCCGGAGCGAAAGTGACGATCCAGTTCACGCCGCATTTGATTCCGGTGAACCGGGGAATTTTGACCACGCTTTACCTCGCGCCGGCGGAACATTTCAACGATGCCGCCGGAGCCGAGGCGCTCGGCAAAAAAATCACCGCGGGCTACAAGTCGGCTTATGCCAACGAACCGTTCGTTCGGCTGCTGGAAAGCAAAGCTTTGCCCGACACCAAAAATGTCGTCGGAACGAATGTCTGCGAAATCGCGTGGCGGCTTGATCCGCGCACCGGCCGGCTCATCGTGATGAGCGCGGAGGATAATCTTGTCAAAGGTGCCAGCGGCCAGGCCGTGCAGAGCATGAACATTTTGTGCGGCTGGCCGGAAACCGCCGGCTTGATTTGAGCGTGTCTGCCACGACTTCAAAATGGAATGCGGCGGAATACGCCGCGAACTCTGCCGTGCAGCAAAGCTGGGCGCGCGAACTCATCGCCAAACTTCACCTGCGCGGCGACGAGCACGTCCTCGACGTTGGTTGCGGCGACGGCAAGGTGACGGCGGAACTCGCCCGCGCCGTGCCGCATGGCTCAGTCGTCGGGGTGGATGCCTCGGCGGAGATGATCGGCTTCGCGCGCCAAACTTTTCCGGATGCTGAAATTTCCAATTTGAAATTTCAAATCACCGACGCGCGCAACATCAGTTTCAAACACCAGTTTGATTTGGTGTTTTCCAACGCCGCCCTGCACTGGGTGGACGACCATGAGGCGATTTTGCGCGGCGCGTCCGCCGGACTGAAACCCGGCGGAAGGCTGATGATTTCCTGCGGCGGCAAAGGCAACGCCCACGACGTTTTCCTCGCCTTACGGCCGGAGATGCGCTTGAAACGCTGGCGCGATTTTTTCCGCAAGATGCCGATGCCGTATTTTTTCTACGCGCCCGGCGACTACGAGCGGTGGCTGCCGAAGTTCGGTTTCAAAATTCATGCGCTGAAACTCGCGCCCAAAGACGCGACCTATGCCGGCGCGGACGGCCTGGCGACGTGGCTGCGCGCGACGTGGCTGCCGTTTGTCCAGCGCGTGCCGGAAAACCTGCGCGAAGAATTCATCGCGGCCGTCACCCGGCGCTACCTTGCCAAACACCCGGCGGATGCAAATGGCCAAGTCCACGTCCGCATGGTGCGGCTGGAAATTGACGCGGTGAAAATCTAACAGCCAAAAACCAAACAACGAAGGCCGGAAAAGACTTTGTTCCTTCGTTCCTTTGTTGTTCAATTTTTGAAAATGAAAACGCAGTTCAAAGAAATTTTGGGTTCCATCGTTGCGCCCAGGGGCTTTCGTGCCAGCGGCGTGTTTTGCGACATCAAAAAACTTGGCACCGGCAAAGGCTCCAACAAAGGCCAGAAGCGCGACCTCGCGCTGATCGTGTCCGAAACGCCCGCGACGATTGCCGGCATGTTCACGACGAATCAAGTGTGCGCCGCGCCGGTGAAAGTTTGCGTCGAACGCATGAAAAAGGGCGCGGCACAAGTTGTCGTTGTCAACTCCGGCAACGCCAACGCCTGCACCGGCAAACAAGGCATGGGCGACGCGCGCGAAATGGTTTCGTTCACCGAATGCGCGCTGAATCTGCTGAAAGGCTCGGCGCTCGTCGGCTCGACCGGCCGCATCGGCGTCACGATGCCGATGGACAATGTCCGCGCCGGCATCATTGAAGCCGCAACGCTGCTGGGTTCAACTGCTGAACACGCAAACAACGCGGTTGAGGCGATCATGACGAGCGACACGAAACCGAAGCAGATCGCGGTGGAATTCAAACTCGGCGGCAAGACGGTGCGCATCGGCGGCATTTGCAAAGGCGCGGGCATGATCCAGCCCGGCATGTCGCCAACCGGCGCGCGGCCGGCGGCATTGCCGCACGGCGGATTGCACGCGACGATGCTGGGTTTCATCACCACCGATGTCGCGGTGGACGCAAAGGTTTTACAGGCGGCGCTGAACGAAGCCGTCGCCAACAGTTTTAATCGCATCACCGTGGATGGCGACATGAGCACGAACGACACGGTGTTGGTTTTGGCGAATGGTCTTGCCGGAAACAAACGATTCACAATTCACGATTCACAATTCATGATTTTCCAGGCCGCGCTCAATCACGTCTGCCTTGAACTGGCGAAGAAAATTGTCCGCGACGGCGAGGGGGTCCATCGCGTCGTGACTGTGCGCGTAAACGGCGCGAAGACGATTCAGGATGCCGATGCCGCCGCGCGCGCGGTGGCGAACAGCGCCCTGGTCAAGACGAGCTGGCACGGTGGCGATCCAAACTGGGGCCGGATTATTGACGCCATTGGCTATTCGCCCGCATCGGTGGTGGAGGAGAAAATTGACATCGGCTATTCCGCGAATGGCGCGAAGAAAATTCTTTGGAGCTTGAAACGCGGCCAGCCGACGAAGGCAACGTTCAAGGAATTGTGCGCCGCCGTCGCGCCGAAGGAATTCGAACTGCACATCAATCTGAATCTCGGCAAGGCGAACGCGGTGATGTATGCCGCCGATCTGACCGAGGAATATGTGGACTTCAACAAGGGTGACGTGACGGACGCGAGTTCGTTGGGTGGCTGAAAAATCCAGCCGCGAAAATCATCGTGCTGCTATGAGACTTTGCCTGCCCGCGATCATCGCCTTGTTTCTGCTGCGGATGCCGGCGTTGGCCGAGCAGCTGAAGGTCGGAGACACCGTGCCGGCAATTTCAGCGAAGGATCAGCGTGGGACCGAATTCATTTTCACGAATACGGTGCGGGTTTTGCTGGTTGCGACCGAAATGGCACCGGCCAAGGCCGCCAATTTGAAACTCTCAGAACACGGCACCGGCTTCTTGGAAAAACACCAGGCGGCTTACCTGATGGATATCCACGCCATGCCGGCGGTGGCGCGCTTTTTTGCCCTGCCGAAAATGCGAAAATATCCCCACCGCATCGTGTTGATCGAGACGGAAGAGACGCTTAAGGAATTCCCGACCAAACCGGATTGCGTCACGGTGCTAACGCTCTCATCTGCGGAACGCATCGAGAAAATTGACTACTGGTCTCCCGCCCGGGAATCCGTTTCCAGATATTTGCCCTGAGGTTTGGACTCTTGCGTTTCGTGATCCGTGGGTTTCGAATTAAAAAAACCGCCGGATTGCTCCAGCGGTTTTTGTGTTTCAATCGGAAATCGTAATTCCGAAATCGAAAATCTCAGTAGGCTGCTTGCGCGCCCTTGATGTTTTTCTTGCCCATCCACGGCATGAGCGCGCGGAGCTTGGCACCGGTCTTTTCGATCGGGTGCTGCTCGCCCTTTTTGAGCAGCGCGTTGTAACGCTTGTAGCCGCCTTCGTATTCCTTGACCCAGTCCTTGGCGAACTTGCCGGACTGGATGTCTTTCAACGCCGCCGCCATGCGTTTCTTCACGCTGGCATCAATGATCTTCGGGCCGACGCTGACGTCGCCCCACTTGGCGGTTTCGGAAATCGAGAAGCGCATGCCGCTGATGCCGGATTCGTTCATCAAATCGGCGATGAGCTTGAGTTCATGCAGGCATTCGAAGTAGGCCATTTCCGGCGAGTAACCGGCTTCGACGAGCACTTCAAATCCGGCTTGCACCAGCGCGCTTGCGCCGCCGCAGAGAACGGTTTGTTCGCCGAACAAATCAGTTTCAGTCTCTTCCTTGAAATTCGTTTCGATGACCCCGGCGCGCGTGCCGCCGATGCCTTTGGCCCAGGCGAGCGCAATTTTTTTAGCGTCCTTGCCGGGGTTTTGGTAAACGGCGATGAGCGACGGAACGCCCTTGCCTTCGGTGTATTGGCGGCGGACGGTGTGGCCAGGACCTTTCGGCGCAACCATGATGACGTTCACATTCTTCGGCGGAACGATGGTCTTGAAATGAATCGAAAAACCGTGCGAGAAGACGAGCGTCTTGCCGGCGGTCAAATTCGGCTCGATGTCTTTCTTGTAGCACTTGGCCTGCTTGGTGTCCGGCAGCGCGACCATGATGACGTCGGCCTGCTTCACGGCTTCGGCGGTGGTGACGACCTTGAAACCTTTTTCCCGCGCGACCGGAATGGACTTGCTGCCTTCGTAAAGGCCGATGATGACCTTGAGGCCGCTGTCCTTGAGGTTGAGCGCGTGGGCGTGGCCCTGCGAGCCGAAGCCGAGGATCGCCAATGTTTTGTTTTTCAACACGCCGAGATCGGCGTCTTTGTCGGTATAGACTTTGGACATAAAATTAGTTGATGGTTTTTAGTTGAGAGTTGATGGCCGTTACTTGCGCGGCATCGCGGCCTTGCCGGTGCGGGTGATTTCCAGAACGCCAAACGAATTCATCAGGTCGAGAAATTTCACGACCTTACTGTCGGTGCCGGTGATTTCAATGGTCAGCGATTTCGGTTGCACGTCCACGATTTTGGCGCGGAAAATGTCGGTGATCTGCATCACCTCGGCGCGCGACTTGGAATCCACGCCGACCTTGACGAGCACCAGTTCGCGGTCCACGTATTCGCCTTCGCTAAAATCCTGCACCTTGAGCACGTCCGGCAGCTTGTTGAGCTGCTTGACGATCTGCTCCACGGTGGCCTCGTCGCCGTGCGTGACGATGGTCATGCGTGAGCTGGTGGCGTCGTGCGTCGGCGCGACGTTGAGCGAGTCAATGTTGTAGCCGCGGCCGCTGAACAGCCCGGCCACGCGCGTGAGCACGCCGAACTTGTTCTCCACCAAAACTGAAATGGTATGTCGCATAAAACCGTTTGGAAACGGGTGAAGAGGCTAACAACGCGAACGACGGCGGTCAATTTGCAAATTCAATCGGCTCCGATCACGGAGAATCGCTCAAAGTGTGAAAGCTTCGATATCTTTACTGTTTTTGACGCCGCAACTCCTGCGCTTCGCCGGTCATGGGGACGAAGTGAATGGGCAGAACGGCCTGCCGGTCGAGCTTGCCATCATGCTTGTGGAGCAGCACCAATTCCTGTTTGTTGGCCGGACCGATTGGAATGATCATCCGGCCGCCCTCTTTGAGCTGGTCAATCAACGGTTGCGGCACCTTCTCCGGCGAGCAGGTGACAATGATGGCATCAAAGGGCGCGGCTTCCGGCCAGCCCTTGTAACCGTCACCGGCGCGCGCGTAAACATTGGTGTAACCGAGATGTTGCAGCGTGGCGGCGGCCCGGTCGGCCAGGTCTTTGATGATTTCAATGGTGTAAACCTGGGCCGTCAGTTCCGCCAGCACGGCCGCCTGATAGCCGGAACCGGTGCCGATCTCGAGCACGCGATCCGTCGGGCGCGGTTCGATTTTTTCGGTCATGAAGGCCACCACGTAAGGTTCCGAAATGGGCTGGCCGTGACCGATGGGGAGCGGACGGTTGAGATAAGCTTTAGACCGCTCATGCGCCGGCACAAATTCATGGCGCGGCACCTTGCCCATGACGGCCAGCACCTGCTCATTGGTGATACTCTGCCGGCAATGGGCCAGTTCATACACCATGCGCTGCCGCGCCAGCGCGTAGGAGTCTTCGGCCGTCACGCTCTCCGGGCAGAAAAACAAATTAACCGTGGCCACGAGAATCAGGAACGGAGTGAGCGGCGTGAAGGTGAACACAGATTAAAAGAACGGATTGTGCGCCTTTTCCTCCGCCACCGTCGTCAGCGGGCCGTGGCCGGGGCAGAGCAGCGTGTCCGCAGGCAGCGACAAAATCTGTTCACGCACTTTTTGCTTCGCCAAATCCCACGCGCCGTTGCCGTTGCCCATCGAGCCGGCAAAAATCGTGTCGCCAACGAACGCGATGATCGGCGCGTCTTCCTGCCAGTTGCCGACGATGTAGGTCACGCCGTCCTCCGCGTGGCCGGGCGTCTCGCGATGTGTCACACGCAGACCGCCGAGATGGACAATTTCATTCGACTTGTTGCGCTGGTCCACCGGCGCGTTTTTGGAACTGGAATGGATGCGCACCTTCGGCCACGCCTCGCGGAGTTTCGGCAGCGCCTCGACATGATCCCAATGCGAGTGCGTGATGAAAATGTGCCGGAGCTGAAGCTGTTCGGCGGCGATGATGTCGAGCACCGGCTGCGCGTCGAGTCCGGTGTCGAAGAGCGCGGCATCGCGCGTGACTTCGTCCCAAACCAAAAAGCAGTTCACCGAAAGTCCTTCACCGGACGTCGTCACCACGCGGATTTCGCGCCAGAGGCTCAAATCCTTCGCCGCGGGCAGCCAGCCGTTGATGATGCCTTCGAGCTTCGCGGCGTTCAGGCCGATCAACGGCGCGAGCGCGGCAGAATTTATTTTTTTAGCGGCCTGGCCGGTCTCTTCCAGCGCGGCCAGTTCGCCTTCGGAAATGCCGGCGGCACTGGCGGCGGCGGCGGTTGAAACATTGGACATCGCGCGGGCCTTGCGGATGATGTCGCCGAGATGATCTTCAAGATTCATGGGGCGAAACGGTAGCGCGCGGGGCGGTTCAGCGCAAGCACGCGGCTTGTTTGCCGGAGGCTTTTGTGTTAAATATCCGCCGAACCAATCATGCTTGGATTTAAACGCAACAAAGAGGCCGAGCGATTCTACCTGCTGCCCGGCCAGGGCGGGGAGGCGTTTCGCCGCAAGCAGAGGTCCATTCTCCGCTGGTCCATCCTGGTGGGGTTGATTGTGGCCGCGGCGATGGGTGCGCTGATGTATTTCCTGAACAAGCCCAGGCCCTGACTGCCGCGCTTGACCCGACGCAGGCGGTTGTTAGTATGCGAACGAATTTGATGAAATTTTTCCGGTTCATTTCAATTTTTGCGCCAGTGGTGCTGGCCGGTTCGCCGCTGCGGGCCGAACTGGCCGACGGTGTCAAGGCCGTGGTCAATGACGCGGTCGTCACCTATTCGCAGGTCGAGGAATTCACCGCGCCGGCCGCCGACGCGTTGCGCCGACAATATGCCGACACACCCGACCTGTTCCAGCAAAAGCTGAACGACGCGCTCGGCGACAGCCTGGAGCAGCTGGTCGAACGTCAGCTGATTCTCCGCTCGTTCGACACCGAGGGCTATCAGTTGCCGGAAACCGTGGTGGACCAGCTCGTGCAAGACCGCATCCGCGAGCGTTTCGGCGACCGCGTCACGTTCATCAAGACGCTTCAGGCGCAGGGCATGACCGTCGAACAATTCCGCAAGGACGTGCGCGACCAATATATCATCACGGCGCTGCGCCAAAAAAATGTTTCTTCGGAAATCGTGATTTCGCCCTTCAAGATTGAAACCTATTACAAGGCGCATCAAGATGACTTTAAAATGGAGGACCAGATCAAATTGCGCATGATCGTGCTAAACAAAACCTCCCCCGACGACACCAACACGGTCCAGCGCGCCAATGAAATCCTCGGTGAAATCAAAGGCGGCGCCTCGTTTCAGGAAATGGCCTCGGTCTATTCGGAGGGTTCGCAAAAAAGCCAGGGCGGCGACTGGGGCTGGGTGGAGCGCTCCGTCCTGCGCAAAGATCTCGCCGACGCGGCCTTTTCGCTGAAGCCCGGCCAGGTCAGCGATGTGATCAACACGCCGGAATCGGTTTATCTCATGCTCGTTGAACAGGCCAAGCCCGCCCACGCCAGGCCGCTGGGCGAAGTCCGCGACGATATTGAAAAGACCCTGCGCACGCAGGAACAGGCCCGGCTCGAAAAACAGTGGATCGAGGGCCTCAAGAAAAAAACCTTCATCCGCTATTTTTAAAATTTCAAATCTCGAATTTTGAATTGCGAATGAAAGCCGCGCCGCCGGCAGCCAAATTCGAAATTCAAGATTCGCTATTCTAAATTTGCTATGACTGGCTGGATCGGCATTTCATTGGGTGACGTCACCGGTGTCGGACCGGAAGTCGCGCTCAAGGCTGTTTCCGCCGAAGCCGGCCGCGACGACACAAAATATCTTTTCATCGGCGACGAGAACATTCTCCGGCAGCTTAACCAGAAGCTGTCGCTCGATCTGCCGCTGGAGAAATCTCCTGCAAGCAAAGTTACGGCAAAATTTTCCTTTGCGAATCCGCTGGCTGAACCGCTGCCGGAAAATCTTCGCGTCGGTTCACCACTGGCAGCCAATGCGGCGGTGGCGGCATTACGCGATGGGGGACAACGCTGCTTGCGCGGCGAACTGGACGCGCTCGTCACCGCGCCGGTCAACAAGGAATCCATCATCCGCGCCGGACACAAGTTTGTCGGCCAGACAGAATTTCTCTCCGAACTCGCCGGCACCAAGCGCACCGCGATGATGCTGCTCGGCACCGACGAACGCGGACGCTGGCTGCGCGTCGCGCTGGCCACGGTTCACATCGCCATCAAATCGGTTCCCGAAAAACTCACGGCGGAAAAAATCACGCTCGCCATCGAACTCGCCGCACAGTCCTGCCGTGACCTCGGTTTGTCGCGCGCCAAAATCGCCGTCGCCGGCCTGAATCCGCACGCCGGCGAAGGCGGCGAATTTGGCGACGAGGAAATCACGACGATTGCTCCGACGGTTTTGGCGATGCAGAAATGCGGCTTCGATGTCGTTGGCCCGTTGAGCGGCGACACGGTTTTTCACTACGCGCTGAAAGGGGAATTCGACGCCGTCGTGGCGATGTATCACGACCAGGGACTCGCGCCGCTGAAAGCCGTCGCGTTCGACAGCGGCATCAACTGGACGCTCGGCCTGCCGTTCATCCGCACCTCTCCCGACCACGGCACGGCTTACGACATCGCCGGAAAAGGCATCGCGAATCCGGACAGCATGATCGCGGCGATCCGTTTGGCGAAACAGTTGGCGAAGAATAAAAGGTAGGGTTGCGCTGCTGTGCAACCGGCGGTGCAGCAGCACCGCCCTACCATCACCCAATCAACTCGCGCACTTTTGCGCCGATGTCGCCCTGCTTGACTAGCGATTCACCGACGAGGATGGCACCCGCGCCGCATTTTTTCAACCGCTCCACATCCGCGCGCGTATGAATTCCGCTCTCGGCGACCAGCAGGATAGTGGGACAGGCGTCTCGCCTGTCCAGTTCGCCGGAAAACACGACAGACGGGACGCCTGTCTCACTACGGAGCCGGGCTGCCAGCCGTTCGGTCGTCGCCAAATCCACCTTGAAGGTTTTCAAGTTACGGTTATTCACGCCGACCAGCTTCGGGGAAATTTTCAGCGCGCGTTCCAATTCCTCCTCGTCGTGGACTTCCACCAGCACGGCAAGTCCGGCTTCGATGGCGAGTGAGTGGAATTTTGCCAACTGCCCGTCCGTCAAAATGGCGACGATGAGCAGGACGGCATCCGCGCCCCATTCGATGGCTTCGAGAATCTGGCGCTCATCAATGATGAAATCCTTGCGCAGCAGCGGCAGTTTCACGGCGGCGCGGATTTGGCGGAGATAATCCAGCGAGCCTTGGAAAAATTTCTCGTCGGTCAAAACGGACAGGCAGCTCGCGCCGGCGGCTTCGTATTCCTTGGCTATGCGAACCGGATCAAAGTCTTTGCAAATCACGCCAGCGGACGGCGATGCCTTTTTCACCTCGGCAATCAGGCCGATTTTGCCCACGCGCGGATTTTTGAGCGCCGCGATAAAATCGCGGCGCTCGCCATGTTCAAGCATCGCGTCGCGCAAATCGCCGGCGGCGATGAGGCGCGCGGGTAGTTGCGCGACTTCGCGTTTCTTTTGTTCAACAATGGTGTCGAGAATATTGGCCACAATTTTTTAGACAGAATGAACAGAATTTTCAGAATTTAATTTTGTCCATTCTGTTAATTCTGTCGAAAAGTTTATTCCTCTTCATCCTTCACGCCCGACATCCGCTTGAGCGGGCAGCCGGCGCGAAGCCAGGCGTTCACGAACGGATCCAGCGCGCCGTCCATCACGGCTTGAACGTCGCTCGTCTGCTCACCGGTGCGCAAATCCTTCACCATGCGATACGGCTGGAAAACGTAGCTGCGAATCTGGTTGCCCCACGAAATGCTGCCCTTGTCGCCGTAAAAACGTTCCATCTCGCTCTTCGCCTGATCCAGCTTAAGCGCGTAAAGTTTGGAGATCAACATCGCCATCGCGGTTGCTTCGTTCTGCACCTGGCTACGCTGCGCCTGCGACGCGGCGACGAGGCCGGTAGGAAGATGCGTCAGGCGCACGGCGGTTTCCACCTTGTTCACGTTCTGGCCACCCTTGCCGCCGGAACGAAACGTGTCGCGCAAGATTTCCGTCTTGGGAATGACGATGTCGGTCTCAACCAGATCACTTAATTCCGCGATGGTGTCCACGCTGGAAAAGCTTGTGTGACGGCGTTTGTTGGAATCGAACGGCGAGATGCGCACGAGCCGGTGCACGCCGCGTTCCGCCTTGCAATAGCCGTAGGCATTTTCGCCCTCGATACGGAAGGTGACGCTTTTCAAGCCGGCGGTATCGCCGGGCAACGCGTCAGTGACTTCCCATTTCCAGCCGCGCACGTCGAACCAGCGGCCATACATGCGCGAGAGCATTTCCGCCCAGTCCTGCGCCTCGGTGCCACCCGCGCCGGCGTTGATGGTGAAGATGCAGTTGCACTTGTCGTGCGGGCCGTTGAGGAAAGTTTTCAGCTCGAACGCGTCGAGGTCCGCAAACAATTTTTTGAGATCGGCCGCCATCTCGGCTTCGAGCTTGAGCTGCATCGGCTCCGGTTCGGCGGCGGCGAGTTCGAGCATCACCTGCAAATCCTCGACGTGTTTGCCGAAGCGGGCGATCGGCTCCAGCTTGCCGCGGATGTCGTTCGTCTCGTTGATGACTTTTTGCGCTGCTTCCTGGTTGTTCCAGAAAGTTTCGCCGCTCATCTGCGCCTCGAGCTCGGCGAACCGTTGGTTCAATCTGGCGACGTCAAAGAAACCTCCGCAAGTGGGTGAGCTTGTCGGCGGCGGTCGAAATTTGCGGGCGGACGATGTCGAACATCGTGACAGAATACCGAAGTCAGGAGTCAGAATCCAGAATTCAGAATTGAAAAATTCAAACCTTCTGGCTCCTGAATTCTGACTTCTGGATTCTTTTCAAAGCTCATCTTCGCGTTCGGCGTAAAAGAGCTGGTAGGCGCGGTCGTAATCGGCTTCCGGCACGAAAACGCGGGCGGGACGGCTCAAATCGCCATCATCGGGCGCGGCGGGGTCAGCGAATTCCTGCGTGGCGGCGATGCCGTGCTGCTCCAGCATCGTCACGAGCATCTCGGCGTTGACGACCGGGCCGGTGTAAAACAGTTTCACGGAATGGCAAGGCGGTTGGTGGCGAGGCCGGTTTGGTGAAGCGCTGTTTGCAGGCCGACCGTGGTGACTTGCTGAACTGAACCGTCCGCAAGGCCGATGTTGCCAACGAATTTATGTCGCGCGGCTGTCCAGGCAATTGGCGTATTTGTTGACAGTTCCAGCAGGCCGGATTTTACCGGAACGCCACTGCCGGCGAAGTTTTCATCACCGGAAAGGAACCTTTGAGCATAAAGATAAGTTGAAGGTTCGGGTTCGACGGCATCCAAGCCAACGAAGTAGCTGACTTTGCTATTATTAAAGTCGGTTGTAAAATTGGTCGCGAAAAACCGCGTCTTGTCTGCGGGACAAATCACAATCTTTGGCGTGGCCAATTCGTTGGACATGACAGCGAAATTAATCCACGCACTGTTACCATTAGCCAATTCCATTGTTCCGCCATTCGTCACTGAAACTTGCATGGGAGATTTGCCGCCATGGTCGCCTTCCCAAACACAAAAGCTCAAACCAATTTGTTTCAAATTGCCATTACAACTAATAAGTTGCGCCTTCTTGCGAGCGTCGGCCAATGCGGGCGGGAGAAGAACTACAAGAACCGCCAGAATCGCAATAACCACCAGCACCTCCACCAGCGTCAGCGCGCGGTTGGTTTGATGGGAGCAGCGCGGTTTCATGGCCGCAACCGAATCAGTGTCCGGGGTTGACTTGCTTGAGGGCGTAAATCAGCAGGCCGATGATCACCAAGGCCACCACGATGCCGCCGATGAGGAAGACTTTGTTGACCTTGTTGGTCTTCTTGGAAAACGTCTTGTCGAAACCCGGCGGGCGCTCGCCACTTTTTTCCAACTGGTCCAGGCTCACGCCGCGCGGCATGAGCATCGTGGCGTCCACCGGTTTTTTCATCGGTGCCGGCGTCGAACCCGGCGCGGGCGCCGTGGGCGCCGCGCCTTCCACTTCCAGCTTCAATTCCACCTGGCCGAGGCGCAGGATCTGGCCGGGCTTGAGGACGCTTTCCTCGATTTTGTTCCCGCCAATGAAGGAGCCGTTGGTGGAATTCAGGTCGCGGATGAAAATGTCGCTGCCGCGCAGGTGAACTTCGCAGTGATGGCTGGAGACGGACGGGTCGGCGATCTGGAAAGTGTTGTCCTCGACCCGGCCGATGGTGGTGCGGTCGGTGTGCAGTTCGCACGCGCGTCCCGTCATGCCCTGATTCTGGATAACAAGTTTCGCCATAGTTACGGTCAACCGATTATGGTCGGGCTGCGTTTCAAGTCAAACGGAAATCTGCTTCAGGATAAAACTTTTATCCGCGCTTTTCAACCAGCGCGCGAAATTCGGCGAACAGCGGCGTCGAATCGTGCGGCCCCGGCGAGGCTTCCGGATGATATTGCACGCAGAACACCGGCTTCTTCTTGTGCCGCAAACCTTCGACCGTCTGGTCATTCAAATTGATGCGGTTCACCACGACGTCGGACGGCAAGCTGGCTGCGTCCACCGCGAAGCCGTGATTTTGCGAGGTGATTTCGACCCGGCCGGATTCCAAATCCTTCACCGGCTGGTTGCCGCCGCGATGGCCGAATTTCAGCTTGAAAGTTTTCCCGCCGAACGCCTGGCCAAGAATCTGGTTGCCGAGGCAGATGCCGAAAATGGGAATGCCGGTGTCGAGCAGCGTCTTCACTTCGCGGACGATGTAGTCCAGCGCGGCGGGATCGCCGGGGCCGTTCGAGAGAAAAATGCCGGCGGGCTTGTGTTTGAGCGCGTCGGCGGCCGTCGCGGTTGCGGGCAAAACTTGCGTGGCAAAGCCGTGCTGCCGCAGCCGGCGGAGGATGTTGTATTTCATCCCGTAGTCGAACGCGACAATCGGAATGTCCGCCGCCGGCATCGGCTTGCGGACATTGCGCGCATCGGCATTTTTCAAGCCGCGAACCAGATCGAACGCCGCGCTCTGCTCGTCTTTCTCGTCCCAGCGGAATGCTTTTTTGTGCGTGACTTCCTTGACGTAATCCACGCCGACGAACACAAATTCCTTCGCCCGCTTCACCGCCTCGGCCTCGGAAATGTTCTCGGTGGAAATAAATCCGTTCAACGCGCCGCGCACGCGGAGTTTTTTCGTGAGCGAGCGCGTGTCAATGCCTTGAATGCCGGGAATGCCGTTGTCTTCCAAATATTTTTCCAGCGAAGCATCCGCGCGCCAGTTGCTGACCACCGGCGAGAGTTCGCGGATGACAAAGCCCGCCGCGTGCGGCCGCCAGGATTCGATGTCCTGGGTGTTGACGCCGTAATTGCCGATGAGCGGATAGGTCATCGTGACGATCTGGCCTTTGTAGGACGGGTCGGTGAGGATTTCCTGATAGCCGGTCATCGAAGTGTTGAAACAAACTTCGCCGCAGGCCGACGCCTGCGCGCCAAAACCCGTGCCGTGAAAAACCGAGCCATCTTCGAGGGCGAGAATTGCTTTCATCAATTGCGCGGAAGTTTAGGCGAGAAATTTGTTTGAAGCAAAAAAAAAGGCGCGGCATTTTGCGCCGCGCCGATGATCACTTTGAAAAATTTATTGCTTGCTGAAGCCTTCCAGCTTCGCGATGAAAGCATCCGGCCCGCCGGGCGCATAGCCGACCTGACGTCCGATTTCCTTGCCGTCGGCGTTCAGCACGACAAACGTCGGGTAGCCGTCCACGCCGTATTTCTCGCCCAGCGCCTTGTTGGCGGCCTTCAAGGCGTCGCTCTGCGGCTTTTTGTTCGGGAAATCCACGACCACCAGCTCCAGATGAGATTTCGCATAGTCGGCAAATTTGTCCTTGGACAGCGTGTCCTTGTCAAATTTCATGCACCAGCCGCACCAGTCCGAGCCGGTGAAATCCAGCAAGACCATTTTCTTTTCCGCCTTGGCCTGGGCCAGCGCCTTGGGCAGATCCGTGCCCCAGTTCAATTCCGCCGCCTGCGTCTGTAGCCAGACACAGCCGATCGCCACCGCTATCAGGAATTTTTTCATAATGTTATTTCGGTTGGTTTATCGAGGTTCGATGATTTAGACCGTCACCGCTTCCGTTTGTTCAGACCAAATCATTTTGCCGCCAACGATGGTCGCCACCGCCTTGCCTTTGAGTTTCCAGCCGAAGAACGGGCTGTTCTTGGATTTGCTGGCCGAATCCGCGGCGGTCAAAACCCACTCGGCATCCGGATCAAACACGGTCACGTCCGCGTCCGCGCCAACGCCCAGCGCGCCTTTGTTCAAATTCAGCAGCCGCGCCGGATTGACGGTGAACTTCGCAATCAAATCCGCGAGCGAAATCCGCTGCGTGTGGACGAGCTGCATCAGCGATAGCGCCAGCTCCGTTTCAAGCCCGGTGATGCCGAACGGCGCGTAGTCGAACTCCACGGCCTTTTCATAATCGCAATGCGGCGCGTGATCGCTGCATAGAATTTCAATCGTGCCGTCAGCCAGACCTGCGAGAATCGCCTCGCGGTCCTTTGCGGAACGGAGCGGCGGATTCATTTTGAAATGCGTGTCGTAGGCCGGCCATTGCGGCAGTTCCCCGTTTTGCGACGCGGCGAGAATTTTCCCGTCCGCGTTCCAGAATTTTTCGCTGCCGGCCACCGCTGCGTCGGTCAAAGTGAAATGATGCGGACACGCCTCGCCGGAAATGGGCACGCCGCGTTTCTTCGCCTCGCGCAGCAACGCCACGCTGCCCGCCGCGCTCAAGTGCTGGCAGTGGATTTTGGTGCCGGTCAGCTCCGCGAGCAGAATGTTCCGCGCGACAATCATCTCCTCGCCCGCCGCCGGCCAGCCGCGCAGGCCAAGCGCCGTGCTCCAGTAACCTTCGTGCATCACGCCGTCGGTCACGAGCGAGTAATCCTGGCAATGATCCATTACCGGCAGGTCGAACATCTTGGCGTATTCGCAGGCGCGGCGCATGAGGTCGTTGTTCTGGATGCAATGGCCGTCGTCCGTGATGGCGACCACTCCGGCCTTTTTGAGCGAGCCAATGGGCGCGAGTTCCTCGCCCGCGATATTTTTGGTGATGGCACCGGCGACAAACACGTTGACGCCGTCCGCCTGCGCCGCGCGTTCGTGGATCAGCGCAACGGTTCCCGCATTGTCAATCGCCGGCGAGGTGTTCGGCATGCAGACGACGGAGGTGAAGCCGCCGCGCGCCGCCGCCGCCACGCCGCTGGCGATGGTTTCCTTGGCGGTCTGGCCGGGTTCGCGAAAATGGACGTGCAGGTCAATCAGGCCGGGCGAAACAATTTTTCCGGCAGCGTCGAGGCGCTCAATTTCCTTGGGGGCCTTGGCGGAAAGATTTTTGCCGACGGCGGAAATTTTCCCGTTGAGAATTAAAACATCCGCAACGGCATCGAACTGGTTGGCGGGGTCAATGACGCGCCCGCCGGTGAGGAGCAGCGAATTCACGCCACGAGACTAGCGGCGGCGGATTGACAAGGCAAGCGCGGGCGGTAAGATTCCCGCGTGGCGGTGGCGGGCGTAGTTCAATGGTAGAACGGCAGTCTTCCAAACTGCACACGAGGGTTCGATTCCCTTCGCCCGCTCCACTGTTTATTGCCTCAACCCGAAAACGGGCAGATTGTTGACGACGGATAACAGGCCAATCTTCATTTCGTCCGGCTTGTTTCGGTTCTGCGGACGCACTAAACTTCCCCCGTGATTTACGACGCGTCATTGGACGGGTTGCTGCAAAAAGTTTGGAACGGCGGGCGCATCAACGCCGCCGAAGCCCTGCGGCTTTATCATTTGCCACTGGAGGAACTCGGCGCGCTCGCCGACCGCCGCCGCCAGCTTGCGAAGGCTGCGGCCTACGACGGGCGCGGCAACGAGATCGTCACCTACAACGTGGATCGCAACGTCAATTACACCAATGTTTGCAACGTCTATTGCAAGTTCTGCGCGTTTTACCGGACGGAGAAGGACGACGATTCCTACGTCATCACCTTCGACGAAATGGACCAGAAAATCGCGGAGACCATCGCACTCGGCGGCTCGCAGATGCTAATGCAGGGCGGACATCATCCGAAGCTGACGAAGCAGTGGTATCTGGATTTGCTGGCGCATGTCAAAAATAAATTTCCCGGCTTCAACATCCATGGCTTCAGTCCGAGCGAGTTCATCCATTTCCGCGACGTGTTCAACGAGCCGCTGGAAAAAATCATCGGCGACTTCAAGGCGGCGGGCCTCGGCTCGATTCCCGGTGGCGGCGGGGAAATTCTCGTGGATCGCGTGCGCCAGCGCATCGCGCCGCTCAAGGCGATGAGCAACGACTGGCTCGAAGTCATGGACGTGGCGCACCGGCTCGGACTTTATTCGAGCGCGACGATGATGTTCGGCCACGTCGAGACCATTGAAGACCGGATCGAACATCTGGAACGGTTGCGCCAGCAGCAGGAAATTTCCCTGAAGCGCGTGGCGGCATTCAACGGCAACGGCATCCAGCCTGGTCATTTCACCGCGTTCATCGGCTGGACGTTTCAGGCCGAGCACACGAAATTGAAAGCGCCGACGGTCGGAGCGCATGAATATTTGCGGACGCAGGCGCTGGCGCGGATTTACCTCGATAATTTTCAGAACATCCAAAGCTCGTGGGTCACGCAAGGTCTGGAGATCGGCCAGGTCGCGTTGAAATTCGGCGCGAACGACCTCGGCAGCATCATGATCGAGGAAAACGTCGTCTCGCAGGCCGGCACCACCTTCCGCATGACCGTGCCGGACATGCACCGGCTCATCAAGGAACTCGGCTACGAGCCGCACCAGCGCGACAACTGGTATCGGCTGGTGAATTAAATTGGACTCGCTAAAAATCGCCGCGCCGTTTTTGAACTTGCCCGAAATTCTTTAGCGACGACAATTCAATCATGGCAACTGCACCGTCACCGCGGAAATTCCGCGATCCCAAGACGCGCTTCAACTGGCGCGTCAGCGATTTCATCCGCAAGGTGACAACGTGGTGGCTGGAATTGCGGGCGCGCTTCACCGGCCAGAAATATTATTGCCACGCGCTCGCCGGCGAGGCGGACTACGACATCACCATCAATTCCGATTTGACCGTCTCGTGCAACTGCCAGGATTACGACGGCACCGGCCACCTCGGCAATCTGCGGCAGAATTCGTTCGAGGACATTTTCTACGGCCCGGTCGCGCAAAAATTCCGCGATGAGCTGGCGCAGGGGAAAATTCCCATCCCAACCTGCGTGCGCTGCGGTTCCTTCCGCCGGCTCAAAAAAAACGAAGCGCCGCCCAAGCCGCGGCTGCCATATCGCGGCATTCTTTTGGAAAACACGGTGCGTTGCAACGTGGATTGCGTCGGCTGCGCGCGCGAAAATGCGGCCAACGTGCGCGTCAACCGGCAGGTGCAGATGCCGCTGGCCGAGTTGAGCCAGATGGCCGACCTCGCGGCCCGGCTTAAGATGGAACGGATTTTCTACCTGAACCTCGGTGAGCCGTTTCTGTCGCCGACGATCTGCCAGGAATTGCCGATGTTGCGCGCGAAAAATCCCGACGCCTACATCCGGGTTTCGACGAACGGCATCCTGCTGAACACAGACGCCAAGCGCGAGGCGGCGTTGAGCCTGACGGACATCCAGTTTTCCGTCCACGGCATCAGCGACGCGATGTGCGAAAAATACATGATCCGCAGCAGCTTTGAAAAAGCCTACGCCGCAATGCGCGACATGGTGGCGTATCGCAACGCGCGCGGGCTGGAGCTGCCGATCTTGGAATGGAAATATCTGCTGTTTAACTGGAATGACCATCCGGAGCACATCGCCCGTGCCATCGAAATGGCGAAGACCATCAAAATTGACATTCTCTCCTTCTGGCCGACGAGCAATCCGTTTTACGGCATCTCCTGGCGCTACCGGCTCGGGCATTTCAACAACGTCGGCAAGCCGTCATGGAAGGGCCGCGAAATCGATTTCCGCGTGAATCCGAAGTTCCAGGCGCGCTGAAGCTTTGCCACCGGCGAAATTTTTTCGGGAGCATTTTTTGCGCGACGCCGTCCAATCATTCGGCTATGAATCGAATTATACCGGCCAAAAAATTATGAAAACACTCGCTTCCGTTCTCATGCTTGGCGCTGCGGCGTCGCTCGCGGCCTTCGCTCAGCCCGCGCTGACCATCTACAACCAGAACTTCGCCGTCGTGCGCGACACCGTGCCGCTCGACTTGAAATTCGGCGCGAACGCCGTGCGCTACGCTGGTGCCACCGCGCAGGTCGAGCCGGATTCCGTCATCCTGCGCGATCCGGTCGGAAAACATTCGCTGCAAATCCTCGAGCAGAATTACCGCAACGACCCGGTGTCGCAGGAACTGCTGCTCTCGCTGTTCGAGGGCAAGACGATTGACTTTCAAACCGAGCGGCTGAAGGACAACACGACCGTGCGCGAACTCATTCCCGGAAAAATTGTCCGCAGCGGTTACGTTCCCGGCAGCGAGGCGCAGCAGCCGATCATTGAAGTGGATGGCAAGCTGCAATTCACGCTGCCCGGCCAGCCTTTGTTTCCCGACCTCGGCGACGACACGGTGCTCAAGCCCGCGTTCAACTGGCTGCTGCAATCAGACCGGCCCGGCGCGTTCGACGCCGAAGTCGGCTACGTCACCGGCGGTTTCGACTGGAGCGCCAGCTACAATCTGGTCTCGCCGGAAAAAGGCGACATGGTGGATCTGGTCGGCTGGATCACAATGAACAACAACAGCGGAAAAACTTTTGAGAACGCCAAAATCAAATTGATGGCCGGTGACGTGAATAAAATCCAGCCATTGAACAGGCCAATGATGATGCGCGCGATGGGTGGCTCTAGTGGCGGAGCCGAATCTGCCGTCACCGAAAAAGCCTTCGACGAATTTCATCTTTATTCCATCGCGCGGCCGACCACGCTCCACGACCGCGAGACGAAACAGGTGGAATTTGTCCACGCCGAGAAGATGTTTGCGCCAACGATTTATGTTTATGACGGCGCGGAAGGTTATCGGTTTTACGGCGGATTAAATTCCGATCCGGGCTGGGGCAGGTCCGACAATAAAAAAGTCATCGTCCAGCGCGAGTTCAAAAACGCCGAGACGAACCAGCTCGGCATTGCGCTGCCCGCCGGCAAGCTGAGGTTCTACCGCCGCGACGACGACGGGCAGTTGCAATTTGTGGGCGAAAACCAGATTGACCACACGCCGCGCAACGAAACTGTTCGCGTGACGACCGGCAACGCTTTCGACCTCGTCGGCGAACGCAAGCAAACTGATTTTAAAATTGAACTTGGCAACCCAGAAACTGAAATGGTTGATCCTGCTACTGGCTTGCCCGACAAGCAGTCCGCAGCATCCAAAAATATTCAGTCTGCGCCTTGGATTAATGAGACCTTTGAAATCAAGCTACGCAACCACAAAAAGGAGCCGGTGGAAATCCGCGTGGTCGAGCATCTTTACCGCTGGAGCAACTGGAACATCACCGCCAAGTCCGACGACTTCGTGAAAAAAGATGCGCAGACCGTCGAGTTCCGCGTGCCGGTCAAACCTGACGAGGAACGCACGGTGACTTACACGGTGCATTACTCGTGGTGAACCTTTTCGCTTGCTGCCGCGCGCGGATTGCTAAAAATTAAGGCACCTTGAGCGCCGAACCCACTTCGCCCGAAATCAGCTTCGTCATTCCCTGCCACAACGAGCAGGATAATTTGCGCGCCCTCGTCGCCGCCATCCGCGAGGCGACCGATCCCCTGAACCGGAGTTACGAAATTGTCATCGCCGACGATTTCAGCTCGGACAATTCCTGGAACGTGTTGAAAGAATTGGCGGCGGCGGATGCGCGCGTGCGCGGGCTGCGGTTTGCTTTCAACTGTGGACAGTCGGCGGCGCTGTGGGCGGGCATGAAGTCGGCGCGCGGCAGATACATCGTCACGCTCGACGCCGATTTGCAGAACGATCCGCGCGATGTGCCGCAATTTCTGGCGGCGCTGGAAAAAGCCGACTGTGTCTGCGGCTCGCGCATCGCGGCACGCGGCGAGGGCGATAATTTTGTCCGCATCGTCTCGTCGCGCATCGCGAACTGGGTGCGGAACAAATTGTCCGGCGAAAATGTCACCGACGCCGGCTGCTGCTACCGCGCGTTCAAGCGCGAGTGCGTCGCGGACCTGAAATTTTTCAAAGGCATGCACCGGTTTCTGCCGACTCTGTTCAAGATTGAAGGCTTCACGGTCACGGAAATTCCCATCCGCCACAATCCGCGCGCGTCGGGACAAACCCACTACGGCGTTTGGAACCGGCTGTTCGCGTCGTTCTATGACCTGCTCGCCGTGCGCTGGATGCAGCGACGGATGTTCAAATACAAAGTCGCCGAGCGGATCAATTGACGGAGCGCGGCGTTAACGCCGCTTCCGCGCCGCCATTCAAATCACGTTGAAGCGGGCAAAGCCCGCGCTCCATTGTTCACTTGGTGCTGACGTAATGTTCAATCGGGTCCGCACCGATCGTGCCGGAAAGTTTTTTCAAGTAGGCCGGCGATTCAACCTCCTCCAACATTTTCCGGGCGCGCGTCAGCCGCTCCGCAACGCCAAGATTCACGGCGACGTCCTCGTGACTCGGCTTGCGCAAAAAGGCGTTGAGGTATTCGACGTGGCGCTTCCAAAGCCGGCGGTCCACATTCTGTTTCGCCGCGAGCCGCGCCGCATACCAGTCGCTGGCCAGCAGAAATTCGCGAGTGAAGAGTTTCCGCACGTCGGGATGTTCCAATCCTTTGCCCTCGAATTCGTCATTCAGCATGATGTGGAGCAGGGCCTTCAGCGGCGGACTCGCCTGCGCGATGCTGCCGTCGTCAAAATACATTTTTGCGACGCGTTTCTGCGTGGCGACGATGTTGTCCATGCCGTCGGCGAAAATATCCCTGCCCTGCAGTTCCGGCTTGAGCATCGCCTCGGTGAACACGGCGTGCGGATGGTTGAACACGCGGCCAAAAAACGCGTGGACGAACCGGGCGTTGATGCGCCAGCCCAGCCGGCTGGCGAAAACTTTTTTGCCGGAGTGGTCGAAGTCCGCGCATTTCTCCAGAAATTTGTTGGCGATGAGAAATTTCGGATCGCGTTCCTCCGCGCTCATGCGCGACCAGACTTCCGGCACGATCAAGCTCACGTCGTGATCCACGCGCAAATTCGGGCCGACGTAACCGGCGGCGGTGATGAACGGCTGGTAGCCGGTGAGGATGAACGACACCAGCGCGTTGTTCAGGTCAATGATTGGCGGCAGCGCGTTGAACGGGCCTTTCGTGAGCGCGCCTTCGGAGCCGGCGCCGGTCGTGGACGGCGATTTGCCGGTCATGCTGCAAATCACCTCCATGAACAGTTCCGGAAGCTCCATGAAATGCACCGGATTGTAGCACGCCAACGGGCGCACGCCTTTTTCCGGCGGATTGTTGCGGCGGCCCGGCAGCACGGCGGTGACCGGCGTGTGCAGCGGCTGGCTCATGGGCACGCGGCGGCGCAGGCGCGCGGCGATTTCCGCGAGGTAGGTCTCGCTGGCGCGGACGAGGTCGGGCCGCTTTTGCAGGTAACGCGGATTTTTCGTGGGCTTGCCGTCCACGAGGCGCGGGCTGGCGGTGCAGACGAAAAATTCCGGCCGGCCGGTCTCGGCGACTTCGCGCACGAATCGCTGCATCGGCTCGGTGAACTGGTCAAAGCCAATTGCGTCCGCGACGATGTCCTTCGCGTCGGACGGCGTGAGCGGCTGGTAGTTGGAAAAGAAATTTTCCGGCTGGACGAAATCCAGTTCCGCCTGCTTGTCGTAGCCGCGATGAATCGCGTCGTCCGGGCGCTGGAACAAACGCTGTTCGCAGTTCTGCGCGAACTTCAGCGACAGATTTTTGTCGGTGCCTTCCGGCAAATTTTCCAAAATCGCCGCCGGCACGACCGTCGAGGCCGTGATGTCGTCCTCCATCTGCACCTTCACCGCCGGGTGAAAATCCTTGCGCAAGCCGAACGTCCGCCACGCGCCGTCGTCATCAAAACCGACGCGCAGATACGTCGTGACGAGCTTGCGGTTGTCGCACTTGAGCTCGTTGCCGGGCGTGCCGTTGATGATGTCCACGCTGAAATGGTCGCGCCAGTGGCCGTTCCATTCCGGCTTGCAATAGCGCTTCACGACGAAGACGAGTTCCTTGACGTATTGCGGGACACCGGCGAGCCAGGCGTTGTATTCCGGCGTGTAATCGTGCTCGTCCGGCGTGAGCAGCTTGATGACCGAGCCGAGCGAACGTTCGTTGGCCAGCACGCTGCGCTGGTCTGTGCGCGACTTGTCGGCGAAACGGCCGGAATAATCGCGATCTATCAATTCGGCCACCAGGTCGAAATCCTTTTTCATGTCCGCGACGAACACCGGGCCGGTGAGAATCGCGTCCGTGATCGGCTTGGAAATTTCCGACTTGCCGCCGCCGGAAACGGTGCAGGGCTTGTGGCAGAACGTGCCCTCGGCGACTGTTCCGACCAGCCGCCATTGCCGGCCGTGGCCGGGCGGTTTTTCCATCTTGATTTTGTAGCCGGACGGGCGGACATAGGTTTTTTCCGGCGACAGCTTGATCTTTTGATCGCCGGAAACCGGATTCAGCCAGGAGATGCTCTGGCTCTTCAAATCAAATTTTGCCGACGCCGGAACATAGACGATTCCCGAATATTTTTTGTCCACCGCGTAACCTTCCGGCTGCACGTCCATGATGTCGGCAAACATTTTCGTCATCTCGACGAATGAGTGCGGCAGCCGGCGCGAAAGGATGTCGCCGTTGAACTCCTCGCCCAGATCGTAGCTCGGGAACACCAGCGCGCCGCCGGCGTGTTCTTCTTCGCACAGGCCAAACAGGTTCGCGGCGAAGCTCAACTGGGTTTTCACTTCCTTTTTGCAATAGCCGAAATAATTGTCGGCGATGATGGTGACGATGACGCCGGACTCGTCGCGGGCACAGAGCTTGAAGGCGTTGCCGCCGTTGTAAAGTTCGTCCTCGGTCTTCCAGCACATCCCGTCGCGGCGTTGGCGCTCGGTGGCCTGATCGAAGTGCGGCAGACCAACGGATTTCTTCGTGGCCTTGACCAGGTGCGGCGCGAGGATGACACAGCCGGTGTGGCCGCTCCAATGCTCGCTGTCGAGCGCGGAATCATTTTCCGGCAGCAGCGGGTCGCCGCCGTTTTCAAAAATCGCCTCGACGAAATCCAAATTGCTGACGAGGTTGCCCGGCACGAAGAAACGGACTTCCATCCGCTTCTCCGGCGTGAAGCCGCGGACTTCCGGGCAGACGAGCGGACGCAGCAGCAACGACACGAGGCATTCCGCCGGCTTTGGCTGCGTGGCGGTGAACGGCAGGGTCATCAGCTCGCGCGGTGGATTCAGCGCGAGCGCGAGTATTTTGGCGAAGGTGATTTTCGGCACGCCGAGCTTGTCGTCCGGAATCGGCAGGCCGCCCTCGGCGACGTGGAAAATTCCCTGCGTAGTGCGCCGGTCGCTGCGCGGATTGTGCAAAACGCCTTGTTTGACACGGTAGGAATTGATGATGTCGGAGGCAAAATCGTCGCGATCCAGCGGCAACGACAGCACGCGTGCGAGTCCGGGCCGGTCGAGGACAAACGTGCGCGTCGGCAGTTTCGTCACCGGCACGTCCTGCAGATAATCGTAGAGAAACGTCTGGATGCGCTGGTCCACCGGGCAAAGATAATGGCCGAGCAGCCGGTCCTTCTCACGCGACTGGCCGGCCATTGCGGAAACGATTTCCGTGAACTCCTTGTCACCCGCGATCGGCACGGGCGGGCTGCCGATCAACGCGAGCTTGACGTTGATGTGCGCGATGAGCTGGGCCGACAATTTATCATTCATGGCAAAAATTTATTGAAAAGTTCAATCACACCGACTCCTGCGCCATAACCATGCCTGCTGATGGTTCTTTGGTAAACATTTTTTTGAATGCCACGCCTCTCATCGAAACCTCACCCGGCCTCGGCCAGATACCGGATGCGCTTGTGGACATCGGTGTTGATGGAATGATACGGCTGCGAAAGATTGCCGGGCGCGAACAACGTCCGCCGCGTGTGTTCCATGTCGTCCTCGCCGATGGCACCGGTGAAAATCGGCATCAGATAATCCATGCCGAGCTTGGACGGCTTCATTGTCTTGGGGTCATAAAGCGACGGGTGCATTTTGCGCGCGTGGATCAAGCCCCAGCGGTCGCGGAAGCGGTTCGCGTCGTAGCCCTCGACATAAAAACCCTTGGCCGTGTTAAACTGCAAAACGGAAACGGCGTTGTTGCGGCCTTCCACCAAAAGTTCCACCGCCTTCGCACCCTGTTGCGCCGCGTAAAAACGGTCGAATAAAATCGGCCGGCCGCCGCGCTGTGTGTGGCCGACTTTGCGGGTGAAGATCGCCTCCTTGGCCGATTCGCCACGCCGGTATAGCTGGAAAAATTTGTCGCCGATCATCTGGATCAGCTTTCCACGCAACGCCTCCGATGCGCCGCTCAACACCACATTGCCGGCCGGGTCGGTGGATTTTGTTTCCGCGCCCAGCTCGCGGCCCTGTTCGTCCACGATGCCTTCGCCGCAGACGATGACAACATTTTTTTGCAAATCGTAAAGATGCTTCACCCGCGAAACGAGCAGTTCCAAGTCCGGCGCGATTTCCGGCACCAGCACGATGTCCGGCTGTCCGTAAGCCGTGCCGAGCGCGATGTAGCCGGAATGCCGGCCCATGACCTCGATGATGGCAATGCGCCGGTGGCTTTCCGCCGTGGTGCGAATGCGTTCCACGCCCTGTGCAGAAACAAAAACGGCGGTCGCGTAACCCGGCGTGGCGTAGTTTACGATGTGGTCCAGATCAAATTGCGTGTGCGACTCCGTGCGCTTGTAGCGGAAACCGGCCTTGGCCGCCGCGTCATTCACGCGCACATATTCGTCCGGCTCGTTCGGATAATTCAGGCCGAGGTCGTTGTCAATCGTCTTGGGCGCGAGCACCGTCGGCAGCCGTTCCGCGAACGGCTGCAGACCGTTTAACGTGCCGTCGCCGCCAATGCAGATCAGCCCGTCAATGCCAAGTTTTTTGAGGCGCGACGCGACGAGGTCGAGATCGTCCTTTTTGTCCGGGTCAACATAATCGCGCGACGAGCCGATGAGCGTGCCGCCCTTGGTCGAATCCAGCTCAGGAATTTCCTGAAACAGCGGATTCAAGTGGACGTGCGGCACGCGCGGATTGAACAGGCAGTTGAATCCCTTGATGAGGCCGACGACCTCGACCTTGAGCTGGTTCGCGCGCGCGACCGCGCCGTGGATGGTGGCGTTGAGTGCGGGCGTGTCGCCGCCGGCGGTAAGAATTCCGATGCGTTTCATAAATCAATTTTACAGGTTTGGAAAAACCGGATTGGTTCCGGCCCGACAAAAATTCTCCGGTGACGACAGGAATGTCGCCGGAAACTTTTTTCGTTCGGCCGGAATTTTGGTCAGCAAGCGAATTTAATTTTTCGTTTCGTAATGCAACGCGCGTGCCAGCCGCCGGAAAACCGCAAAAACCGGCTGATTTTGCTCATGCCAAGCCGTGAGCCGCGCCGTTTTTTGAACAGCCTGAACAGAACCGCACAGCGGCCGGCCAAAAATGCGATTGCAGTTGCCCCGCGTCTCGTCCATAAAATCTCATGCTCTCAAGGGTCTGTTCCGCCGCTGTCAACGGCATCGAGGCCTATCCCGTCGAAGTTGAGGTCAACGTCGGCTACGGCGACACGCTGGTCGTCATCGTCGGCCTGCCGGACGCCGCCGTGAAGGAGTCACGCGACCGCGTCTCAACCGCGCTCACCAATTCCGGCTACAAGTTTCCGATGGGCAAGACCACGATCAACCTCGCGCCGGCTGACGTGAAGAAGGAAGGGCCGAGCTTTGATTTGCCCATCGCCGTTGGAATACTCGCCGCCAGTGAACAAATCGAAACCGACCAGCTCGATCATTTTGTCATCGTCGGCGAACTCGCGCTCACCGGCACGGTGCGTCCGTGCAAAGGCGTTTTGCCGGTCGCGTTGCGCGCAAAAGCGGACGGCAAAACCGGGTTGCTCGTGCCGGCGGAAAACGCGGCGGAAGCGGCGGTCGTGGATGGCTTGAGCGTGATCCCCGTTCAAAACCTTCGCGAAGCCGCGCAGTTTTTGGAAGGCGAAATCAAAATTTCACCGTTGAAGGTGGATATCGCGAAATTGTTCGACCAGCCGCTCGACGACGATGCGGATTTCGCGGAAGTCAAAGGCCAGGAATCCGTGAAACGGGCGTTGGAAATTGCGGCGGCGGGCGGACACAATGTTATTTTGATCGGCCCGCCAGGCACGGGCAAATCCATGCTCGCCAAACGGCTCGCGACGATTTTGCCGCCGCTGACTTTGAATGAAGCACTGGAAACGACCAAGATCCATAGCATCGTCGGCCTGTTGAAGCCGGGCCAGGCGCTCGTGACGCAGCGGCCGTTCCGCGCGCCGCATCACACGGCGAGCGACGCGGGTCTGCTCGGCGGCAACATCAACCCGACGCCGGGCGAAATTTCGCTGGCGCACCACGGCGTTTTATTTCTGGACGAACTGCCGGAGTTCAAGCGCAGCGTTTTGGAAACGATGCGCCAGCCGCTGGAGGAAGGCATCGTCACCATTTCGCGCGCGGCGGGCACGATGACGTTTCCGTCGCAATTCATGCTGGTGGCCGCGATGAATCCGACGCCGGATGGAAAAATGCCGGGTGAATCCAAAAGTTCGCCGCGCGAAATCCAGAGTTATCTCGGTCGCATTTCCGGGCCGCTGCTGGACCGGATTGATTTGCACGTCGAAGTGCCGCAGGTGAAGTTCCGGGAAATTTCCGGCGACAAAACCGGCGAGACTTCGGCGGAAATCAGGTCACGCGTCATCGCCGCGCGCCAGCGGCAGCAGAAACGGTTTGCGCACAAACCGAAAATCACCTGCAACGCACGGCTGCGCACATTTGACATTTACACAACGCACCTTACATATAGAAAATCTCAAAAAAACTCGCATTTTCTATCGCGCCAAGCCGTTCCCACTCGAAATAAAATCGGTTGGGGATCTTCTCAGGGTAAAACGAAAGTGCGCCGGGTTGTCGCACCGCCAGCTTGCACAAAAGACCGGCTTTAGTCTCCATTGGTTCCGCCGCTGGGAATACGACCGTTGTCTCCCTTCCCAACCCGAGTGGGACGTCATAAGGAAATTTATTGACCTTCCTGAAAAACCTATTTTGAGATTTGCTCAACCCCAAAAGGCGCTTCCTGTGCCAAAAACCATCGGTCAGCACCTACGTCAGCGCCGTTTAGCCATGAAACTTTGTCTGGCTGAAGCCGCTCCGCAAATGGGAGTTGCCGTCCCCACGCTCAGCCTATGGGAACTCGGCCGGTCTTTCCCAATGCATCGTTATCATACAAAAATCGTGGAGTATCTGGGATATAATCCGTTTCCAAACAATGAAGGTCAATGAAACGGGGATTCGAATCCTGTGGTTCCCCTATGCGCTACCAATTTCGATTCTAGTTGAATCTCCGCGCCGATGTTGTCCGGAAAGCCGGTGATTGGGCCCCCATGAACTAGGCCATTGCTGATGAGATGGTTTTCAGGCAAAGAAAGGAAAACCAACATGAAGAAGACATATCACACGACCGAACAAATCATTCGCATCCTGCGGGAGGCGGAGGCTAGAGGGCGGAGCCACGAGGCGATCTGCCGCGAGCAGAACATCAGTTCCCAGACTTTTTACCGCTGGAAGAGCAAGTATCGTGGGATGAGTTTGCCGGAAGTGCAACGGCTGCGGGAACTGGAACGCGAGAACACCGACCTCAAGAAGCTGCTGGCGGACCAGCTGCTCAAGAACAAAGCGTTGGAGATTGGCAAAGGCCAACCAGGGCGATGTTGCGCAAACCCTTCCGTGCCGTCCAAATTTTTTCCGCCCCATTCGTTGAAACCGGCAATCTCCACGCCGCCGCGCGAAGCTTGATCGCCGGCGAGCAAATTGTGCAGGAAGATGAATTTGTATTTCGCCTTGCTCGTTGCCAACATGTGCGCCAGCCAGTCGTATTGCTCGCGCCCGAGCGACCAACTCCAGCCGTCGCTGTTGCGTCCGCCGGAACGCAGTGAATAGCGATACGGATCGAGCACCACGAACAACGCATCGCCCCACGTCCACGCGTAATAATTTTCCAGCAGACCGGACCGCGCGTGGCGCGTCGCGTCGCCGGAATAAAACGCATCCGGCTCGGGATTTGGAAAATATTTTTTGCGCATGGCGTTGGACTGCACGGCGAGGCTGTTCGGCGAACCGTCGTCGTAACGGCTCGCCTCGCCGTCGTGCACGCCGAGCGCCAGAAACAGCGGCGCACCGAGCTGGTTCAAATAATACCGCTGCGCGAAATATTGCCGCCAGGCCTCGTCGCGCGTGGCATGTTTGTCGGTCATGAAGAGATTGCCGAGATCAATGTGAAAATCCGGTGCGTCGGCGCGGATGTTTGCGAGCGTCTGCTGATAAACTTCCGCGCTGGTGTGTTCATCCAGGTGCACGTCCGCGGTCATGGTGAAGGTGAACGTGCTGCCCGCCGCGCGCGCAGTGTGAAACTGAAACGAAGCAAAAATGGAATTCGGTGCGGAACTGCTTTGGCCGCGAAACTCGCCGTAATACTGCGTGTCCGGCAACAGTTTGGTGAGCGTGAACACCGTCGGTTCGCCACCGGGCAAATCAAGGCGCATCGTCTGATTCGTCAGTGCGTCACGGCGCGTTCCGTAAACAATGCTGCCCGCCATCACGCGATGCGCCTGCACGCTTACGACGATGGAGCGGTTTTCCGGCCGCGCGAGAATGATGTCCAAGTCGTGCGCCGGAACGGTGACGTTGAAATAATTCGTGCCGGATGGCGCGCGATGATTGTGATTGCCCTGCGGCTTCTCGCTTTGCGCGAAAACCGAAACGCAGCCGACAATCAGTCCGCAAGCCGCTGTCAAAAAGTTACGCATGGAGAGATTTGGGTTTGACGGTGTAGCTGTGCGCGATGTCTCCGGTTTTGTTTTGCCCGGTTTCGTCCTTCGGCAAAAGTGCACCAAGCGCTGTAAGCACCAGAAATAAGTGTTTGGGGAGGTTTTTTCGGGGTTTAGGTTTGTTTACAATGACTTTCGTCATTATTGTTGTGGCTAGGGCCCTTAATGGGTTAGTTATGTTCTTCATATTTGTCCTAACTGGTTTGGTCTTAGTTTTTAACACATGAACTACACACGATTTTCCCAATTGGACCTTGTTCATTTAGGTCTTCAAGAGTGATCATGTGCGTGCAGTTTCGCTTCAACATGGAAATCTGTAAAGTGACTAACTTTAGTCACAGAAATGAGGCAGAACTTTCTGGCAAGCCCACAAGCGGGGTTTATTTTATCGGCCAAAGCTTATGTCGGGCTTTATGGCTGGAAACGCCACAAAATTGGGCGCAAGAAGCCGGTTGGAGCTTGATTTTTTTCGAAATTTGATATGACGCGTCGCAATTTTATTCAAACCACATCGCTGGCAACCGCCAGCTTGATGCTCCAATCAATCGGTCGCTCGGCAGAGATAAATTTCCCCATCGTGCGGATTCCGGAAGCCATGCGAAAATTCAAGAGCGTCGCTGTAGAGAAAAAAATCCAACAGATCAAGGCTTCCATTGGCAACCAGGAGCTAGCGTGGATGTTTGAGAATTGCTTTCCGAACACGCTGGATACGACGGTGGACTTCAGCATCATCGACGGCCGCCCGGACACTTATGTGATCACCGGCGACATTGACGCAATGTGGTTGCGGGACAGCTCCGCGCAAGTGTGGCCGTATTTGCCCTTGATGAAGGATGATCCCGCCTTGCAGCAAATGATTGCCGGCGTGATCAACCGCCAGACCCGCTGCATTCTCATAGACCCTTACGCGAATGCTTTCTATAAGGACAAGAATAAAATCAGCAAATGGAACAGTGATTTGACTATCATGAAGTCCGGCGTTCACGAACGCAAATGGGAGGTGGATTCACTCTGCTACCCTATTCGCCTTGCCCACGGCTACTGGAAAATCACGAATGACACTGCGCCGTTTGATGTGGGTTGGCGTGATGCGATTATGCTCACGCTGAAAACCTTTCGCGAGCAACAGCGCAAAGCCGGCCAGGGGCAGTATCATTTTCTGAGAAGGACTGAAAGTGCCACTGACACTCTGCCGGGAAACGGCTACGGCCGGCCAGCAAAACCGGTGGGGCTGATTTATTCCATGTTCCGCCCGAGCGATGATGCGACGGTATTTCCATTCTTGATTCCTTCCAACTTTTTTGCCGTCGTTAGTCTGCGGCAGGCGGCGGAAATGCTGGAACAAATTCATCGCGACCCAACCTCTGCAGCCGAGTGCCGCGCCCTCGCGGATGAAGTTGCGGTCGCTTTGCGTGAGAACGCGATTGTGCACCACAAGCATTTTGGCCCGATATACGCATACGAAGTTGACGGGTTTGGGAACTATTACTCCATTGATGACGGGAACATTCCCAGTCTGCTGTCTTTGCCCAACCTCGGCACAATCAAAATTGATGATGAAGTCTATCAGAACACGCGGCGGTTTGTTTTGTCGGAAAGCAACCCATATTTTTGCAAAGGCAAAGCCGCCAACGGAGTGGGCGGTCCGCATGTCGGAATTGATATGATCTGGCCGCTAGGAATCATCGTCCAAGCCCTGACTAGCAAAGATGATGATGAAATTCACCGTTGCCTGGCGATTTTGCAAACCACGCACGCCGGAACGGGTTTCATGCACGAGGCCTTTCATAAAGACGACCCCAAAAAATTCACGCGCCGATGGTTTGCATGGGCCAACACAATCTTTGGTGAATTGATACTCGCCACTTACGAAAAACATCAGCACTTGCTAACCTAATTTATAGGGCCTTGGCAACCTTTGAAGTGGCAAAACGGCCATCGCTTGGCTGCTGGGCAACATGTTATAGGAGGGCAAGAGTTCAACGTCTGTTTTGCATTGAGCGATATTTTAAGAAAGGACTCCGGATCATCGCCCTTGAGGGGATTAATTGACTTTTTGCGGCAAAAGTTTCCCACGCGCAAAATCCGGCTATGAGGAACGTCAAGAGTGGAGGACGAGGGCATACCAAGGTATTGGAATTTACACCCAAAGCATTAGTTTTAAATGCAATACTGAAAAGCTAACCCATATTATTTTCAATCAGCTTGCACCGTTGGTCCACGCACAGCTTGGAACGCATCGCGTCGGGCGGCGTGTTCAGGCAATAATCCAAAAGCTTACCCACCGTCGTCGTCGCCACATGCGTGCGCGTGTCCGATGAGCCGTAATAAATAAACACGTCGCCGTTCTTGCGCGCGATCCAGCCGTTGGCGAAGACCACGTTCGACACGTCGCCGACGCGCTCGTCGTTTTCCGGCCCCATGAAATGGCCGCCCGGCGCGGCGATCTGCTTGGAGGGATCCTTCAAATCGCACAGGAACAGATACAGCACATAGCGCATGCCCGCCGCTGTGTTGCGCACGCCGTGCGCCAGATGCAGCCAGCCTTTTGCCGTCTTGATCGGCGCCGGCCCCAGGCCGTTCTTGCCTTCCTTGATCGTGTGGTAAAAGCGCGGGTCAACGATGCTTTCCTTGGTGACGACGGCTTTGGTGATGTCGTCCACCAAACCCCAGCCGATGCCGTCGCCGGAACCCGTCGCCGCGAAGTCGCTCATCGGCCGCGTGTAAAACGCGTATTTCCCGTTCACAAATTCCGGGTGCAACACGCAGTTGCGCTGGTGCAGCGCGGGTGTCTTCAAATCTGTCAGCCGTTCCCATTTCACCAGATCCTTTGTGCGCGCGATGCCGCAGCGGGCGATGGCCGCCGACAAGTCGCTCGGCTTGGAGTCGTCATGCCGCTCGGCGCAGAACAACCCGTAAATCCAGCCGTCCTCGTGCTTGACCAGGCGCATGTCGTAAAGGTTCGTTTCCTTGTCTTCCAGTTCCGGCATCCGCACCGGATAATCCCAGAACTGGAAATTATCCACGCCGTTCTGGCTCTCGGCGACGGCGAAAAATGATTTTCGATCCCAGCCCTCGACGCGCGCCATCAAAATGTTTTTGCCGTTGAACTCCATCGCGCCGACGTTGAAGACGCAGTTGACGCCCAGCCGCGTCATCAGGTGCGGGTTGGTGGCGTGATTGAAATCATAGCGCCAGGTCAGCGGCGTGTGTTCGTTGGTCAGCACCGGATGTTCGTAGCGGTCAAAGATGCCGTTGCTGGATTTTTGCGGCCGGTTCTTCCGCCGGATGAGTTCAGCGTGCTCGCGCTGAAGGGTTATTAACTTTTTGGCAAAAGTTGTTTTTTTCATAATTGGTCCCAAAGATTCTCGATTTGATTTAATCGTCGTAGAGTTTCGAGGCAACTGCGAGTGGCATGATAAGGGCCTTTCCACTCGCTCACTTTGGGCAATTTCGAATCAAGCTGACCATCAGCATTGATCCGCCAAAACCATTCACCATGCACTCGATCCACAATGTTTTGTTCAATGTATTGCCAGACCCTCTGCGCGACTTGAAGATATTTCGGGTTGCCACTGAGTTGAAAAGCGTTTAGAAAGCCAACCAGCGCTTCCGCTTGAGGCCAGCATTCCCGGCCATGGTCGATAACTTTGCCGGATTTCCCTTCGTAATATAGCCCGCCGTCTGTCCCGAGTCCCTCCTCATAGGCAATTGCTGACATACGTAGTGCGAACTTGCGTATTCGAGACAGCAAAGCGGGATGATTTAGTGACTCCGCCGCCTCACATAGCAACCAGCTGGCCTCGATATCATGACCGAAAGTGTAAGTGTCCGAACGAATTTGCCACCGCTCGTTGAAAAAATGATGCAGGTGGCCGGTTCTCAAGTCGATAATACGGTGAATAAACAACCCGATGATTTCGTGGAGACGCTGTGCAACCGCCGGTGATTTCGTAACGCGATAAAGGTTGGTGTAGGCCTCCAGAACGTGAAGATGGTTATTCATGGACTTTTTCTCGTTCAGGTCCTTCTCACTTAGTCGCGCATCTGGTCCGGCTTCAGTCCAATCCCGCCGACAAACTTCGAAATAACCGCCGCAGGCTCCATCATGAGCATGCCGCTCGATCAACTTAAACAATTCCTGTGCTCGTGCGAGTGCGGAAACAGAGTTGAATGCGCGATGAAACTCCACCAACGCATAGATGCAAAATGCCTGGCCATATATTTTTTTGGAGTCGTCGATCACGTCACCGCAATCATTTAGCCGCCAGTATGCGCCGCCATGTTGCGCGTCCCAAAAGCGGTTTAACACGTAGTCGAATGCGCGTTCGGCCATCTGCCGATACAAGGGATTGGGCTGCGCTTGATAAACTGCCGAAAACGCCCAGAGAATGCGGCTGTGAACAATCAAACCTTTGGGCTGCGAGCGGTCGGGTTTCAAATCATTGGAAAGCCACGCCATCCAACCGCCGTTCTCGCGGTCGAGCGCCGGGCCGCACCAGAACGGCAGATAATGACTGAATAAATGCGTCCTGACTTGAGAAGAAAACGTCTCCAACTGGGGTTTGGTGATCATATCATTTTGGCGAATCTCCGTATGATTTCAACCGGTTTAACATGTCATTTTTCCTGCATTTAGAAAACCAGATTAAAATAGATTTACACCGTTTTCGGAATTGCCTTTGCCGACGCCTCGCGCCGAGCCGCAAGTTCGCTTTCAATGGATAAAAGAAACTTTTCTTTCAAGGGATAGACCAGCATAAAGCCGGCGGAGACCAATGCACCGATCGCGGGGTAGATGCTGACCATCATGCGAATGCCGGCCTGGGTATCGGCGTTTTGCACCTCGTTAGCATGGAAGCCGTAGAAAGCAAGCAGCCATCCGGCTAATGCACCGCCGAGCGTCCAGCCGAACTTTTGCGACATCGAGGATGCGGAAAACACCAGTCCCGTGGCGCGCCGGCCGGTTTGCCATTCTGAGTAATCCGCCGTGTCCGCATACATGGACCACAGCAGCGGAAACACGAAGCCCGCGCTGGCGCTGATGCAGCATTGCAGCACCAGCACCACGCCCACCGATTCGGGTGAAAGTCCATAGACCATGAAACTGAAAATACTCGCGGCCAACATCGCCGCGAAAAATGTGTTTTTCTTGCCAATTCGGTCCGAAATCGGCTTGGCAAGAATCACGCCAAGTATGTTCGCCGCCTGCCCCAACACAAAATACAGGCTGCTCCAACCCATTGTGAGCTTAAACGCCGGCAGAGAAAATGCGGCCTGGGTGTGCAGATAGTATTTGAAGTAGTAGATTGCCGCGCCATCACGGATGGAATTGAAGAAAATTGTCGCAATGCCCGCTCCAAGCAGAATGAACCAAGGCTTGTTTTTGCATAGGTCGGCAAGGTCGAGTTTTAGTGACGTCTTCTCCGTAACCGGCTTGATGCGTTCGCGGGTCCAGGCAAACGTTAGCCAGAAAAGAATCATCGCCAGCACTCCGAAAAAGGTCGCGGTCAACTGCCAGCCACGCTGTAAATTCGATTCCGCTCCGCTCATTCGACTGAATGCGCCTGCCAGTGGCTCGGCGGCAGCCAGCACCACCAGACTCCCGGCAAAGGCAAAGATGAACCGGAATGTCGCCAGCGTGGTGCGCTCTTTTCCGTCCGCCGTCATCACACCCAGCAACGAGGCATAGGGCACGTTGATCAATGAATAAACCATCATCATCAGCGAATAGGTAACGTAAGCGTATATCAACTTTCCACTTGGCCCAAAGGATGGTGTGGTGAATGTCAGCACGCCGACGATTACGAAGGGAATTGCCACCCAGAGCAGGTAGGGACGGAATTTCCCCCAGCGCGTTTCAGTGCGATCGCATAGCACGCCCACGAATGGATCAAACGCCGCATCCCAGATGCGGGTGATCAGGAACATGGTTCCGACCGCCGCCGCCGAAATTCCGAAGATGTCCGTGTAAAAGAACATCAAATACATCGAGAACAATTTCCAGAACATGGACGACGCGGCGTCGCCGAAACCATAGCCGATTTTTTCGCGCAGACGGAGTTTCATGAATTTGAGTAAATTCTAAATAATGCGCTTCGCATCTTGTTTTAATCCAACCTTGCAGAACTAACTGGCATGGGTGCCATCAGACTGCGGAATCTTACGCCCGATATTGTGGCCTTTCGCTCCGTAAAACGCGACGTAGGCATAGGCGATGAGCGGGACGATAAAGGATATCTGGAGATTTTTCGTTACATCTGCAATGTATCCTTGCAACGGGGGCAAGATTGCTCCCCCAAGAATCGCCATCACCAGTAATGATGACACCTGACTTTTCAATGCGCCCGTGCCATCCAACGCCAGCGAGAAGGTATTTGACCAACCGATTGAAGTGAACAGTCCAACCGCCACTACGCACCACATCGCCACTTTGCCGCCAACTATGATTGCCGTGAACAACAGCGTTACGACGGTCAGCGAGAAAATCATCAACGTCCGACCCGCCCGCGCCTGGCCAAACTGATACAACAGCCAGCAAAGGCCGAGGAAAGGCAGGTAAATGCGGAACACCAACCAGTTCGCTTGAAATTGTTGGCCCCAGACTGTAAAAATGTCACCGTAGGAATGGCTTTGCAGGTTGTCCATTGGGCAGCTTTTGGCAACCCAGAGCAGCAGATACGCCAGCAACGGAATCACCACCAGCAACATTTGCTTGTTGTGTTTTTTCATCTCACTCAACTCCACCGCGCCCATAAAACGCCCGATCATCAAGCCGCCCCAATATAGCGAAACGTATTTACTCGCCTCCACCGCCGTCAGTCCCGCGACCGTGGGCTGCCCAAGAAAGTTGATGATGGCGCTGCCCACGGAAACTTCGCCGCCCACATACATGAAAATGGCAATGACGCCGAGAACAACATGTGGATACTTCAATGCCCCGGCACCGTGCTCAATTTTGCCTTCGCCAATATGCGGCAGATGAATGAAGAAGAAAATTACGGCCAGCACCGCAAACACGATACTAAATGCGAAGTAAGGCATTTTGACCGAGTCCGCCCCATGCGCGCCGGTCTTGGCAAAGTATTGATAAATAAGAAAGCCACCGATGATTGGCCCTATGGTTGTTCCGATGGAATTAAACCCTTGCGCAAGATTCAGCCGTGACGAGGCTGTTCTCTCCGGGCCGAGTATGGTGACATAGGGATTTGCTGCGATTTGAAGCATGGCGAAGCCAAGGCCGACCACGAACAACGCCAGGAGAAACATTGGGTATGAGGCGGCGCTGGCAGCAGGCCAGAAGATGGCGCTGCCAGTCGCCGAAATGAGAAGACCGATGACAACACCATTCTTATAGCCAATCTTGGCGATAGGATCACCGGCCGTTGCGGAGATGACGAAATAAACCAACGAGCCAATGAAGTAAGCTCCGAAAAACGCAAACTGGACCAGCATCGCCTGAAAGTAGCTTAACGTGAAAGCCTCCTTAAAACGCGGAATCAGAATGTCATTAAATACCGTCATGAAGCCCCACATGAAGAACAGCGAGGTCATGATCGCGAATGAAGCGCGATAATTCGTGTTATCGGGGGTTGATCCGGGCTGTACCTTTCGGTTAGCCAATGGTGGCGGCGTAGTTTTGATTAATAGTTGGGCCATGTTTGAACAATGGAAACCGGCTAGGGCGAGCTAATGCGGTAGAAACGCGCTGAATAATTTGTCCCCACATGATCAACATATATCGACGCATTTGTTCCAAAGGTGCCATTGGTCAACATTAACCAACCGGTTTGCGGCACCGTCAAGTCACCCGTGGCAAGCACGTGGTAAGTCTGATCGGGCTGCCCCGTGAAGATCAACTGTAGAGTGCCGTAGGCCCATTGCCCGTTGAGAATCACCGGCGGCATGAGCGCCAGCACGGTCACCGTATTGCTACAAGTGTTCGTATTGCCATTACCATCATCTGCGGCAATGATCACCACATTGGTCCCAACGGGCAAAGAGGCACCTGCGGGCGGTGACTGGGCGATAGTCACCTTTCCGCTGCAATCATCTATCGCGCTGACGGAACTGGTCAAATCCGGCAACGTCACCATGCCATTGGTGCCGGCAACGAGGGTCATGGGGGAGGCGCATTGTGTGATTGAGGGCGGGGTGGTGTCCACCACGTTAACGGTGCGGGTGGTGGAGTTGGTGTTGCCGTTGCCATCGTCAGCAGTATAGGTCAGCGTGTAACTACCTGGATCATTTGCGTTGACGCTGCCGCTAACACTAACGTCCACACTGCCGGCACACGCATCAAATGCCGTGGCGCCCGGATCCGTAAAGCCGCCATGGCATTCCACCGCCAGCGGGTTGGCCCCGTTCAAAGTGATCACCGGCGGGGTCGTGTCCACCACATTCACAGTGCGCGTGTTGGTTGTGCTGTTGCCCGCCGCATCCGTCGCAACGTATTCAAGCGCGTAATTGCCTGGCAAGTCCACATTCACAGTGCCGTTGGTCTCAAAGTTCGCCAGTGTGCAGTTGTCCGTGGCCGTCGCGCCCGGATCGCTAAAGCTTCCGTGGCATTCAATGGCTAATGGATTATGACCCAGCACAGTCACCACTGGTGGCGTTTTGTCTTGCACCACCACCATGTTGGTTGAGTAAGCCGTATTTCCGCTTCCGTCGTTGACAACCAGCACAACTTGGTTCGTGCCCAGTGCCAGCACCGTATTATTCGTTGGTATTTGTGTGATTAACAAAATGCGACTGCACGCATCGACGGCCAGAATATAATTGGTGCCCGTCACGTCCGGCATCAGCGCCGAACAGTTGGTGTCCGCGCTCAGCACAAGATTCGTAAAGCTCCAACTGATCAGCGGCGGGGTGGTGTCCACCACGTTGACGGTGCGGGTGGTGGAGTTGGTGTTGCCGTTGCCATCGTCAGCAGTATAGGTCAGCGTGTAACTGCCCGGATCATTTGCGTTGACGCTGCCGCTGACTTGGACGACCACGCTGCGGGCACAGGCGTCATACGCGTTTGCGCCCGGATCAGTGAAACTGCTGTGGCATTCCACGGTCAGCGGGTTGGCTCCGTTCAAAGTAATCACCGGCGGGGTCGTGTCCACCACATTGACAATGCGGGTTGTGGAATTAGTGTTGCCGTTGCCATCGTCAGCGGTGTAGGTCAGCGTGTAAGTGCCGGGAGAATTCACATTTACGCTGCCGCTAACACTAACGCCCACGCTGCCGGCACACGCATCAAATGCCGTGGCGCCCGGATCCGTAAAGCCGCCATGGCATTCCACGGTTAACGGACTAGTGCCATTAAGCGTGATAATTGGCGGGATAGTGTCAACAATGGTCAGTAAAGAATTTGAACTGACTGACCCAAAACCGTTTGTGACCGTTACGGAAACGGTGATTGGGCTTTGAAAATGAGCATTGTTCAAACTAAAGCTGGCAGATGTTGCACCCCCGACGGGCGTGTTGTTTGTGCTCCACTGATAGGATAATGGCGCGGATCCAGTTGCAGCGACCGTGAAAGTGATGTCGCTGGAACATTGCCCGGAAGGATTTAGCGGTGTCAGGGACGAAATCATCGGCGTGGCCAGTGTGACGATTGCTGCCAGATCATCACTGTAATTGGGCAGAGACAAGGTAAGCTGGCTGCCGGAAGTGGTAGCAGTATTGGTTCCAAGGGGCGTAGCTGTCATCGGGTCATACCACGTTGCGGAATATGTGCCGGTCGGCCAATTATTGAGCGTGAGCGTTGTTCCGGTTTGCACGGCTAGCGACCCGGGCGCGGTCTTGGCACCGGTTGGCCATGTGGCACCGCTTGCGGATAAATAAATCAAAGAATTGTTTGGGCCCCTCAT
>Ga0316217_10000053_pt1 | contig 172029 bp, 153 predicted proteins | sample 1anoAmetaG_FD_203633 | JGI IMG/M metagenome (GOLD analysis project Ga0316217, IMG submission 203633) | Freshwater microbial communities from Trout Bog Lake, Wisconsin, USA - 1anoA | ecosystem: Environmental > Aquatic > Freshwater > Lake > Hypolimnion/Profundal zone | place: USA: Wisconsin... | reverse complement strand
CAGTATCGTGTAACCGCCTAATCGGCATATCTTTTTTCTTAAACGTCTTTTTTTCGTCACCCATCGAAGACCGTACCCCCTGAAGTAATTCTCTCTAAAATCGAGCTAATTTATCACATCTGTGAAATAATTCAATCTATTTTATCCCTATCTATCTCTGCAATGCGAGCTAACACGTCATCGATGAGCCATTTCGGCGTCGAGGCGCCCGCAGTGACCCCGACTTTTTCCACTCCGGCGAACCAGGACTGGTCCAATTGGCTCGCCGTTTCGATGTGGTGGGTGCGCGGCAAAAGCTCCGAGCAGACCTCCGCGAGCCTCTTGGTGTTGGCCGAGTTGAAGCCGCCGATGACGATCATGCAGTCGACCTTGCCGGCGAGCGCCTTGGCCTCTTCCTGGCGCACGGCCGTCGCGTCGCAGATGGTGTGGTAGACCCGGATCTCCCCGCCCTTCCCCAGGCAGGCAGTCACCACCTGCTTCAGGTTCTCGAAGGACTGCGTGGTCTGGGCGACCACGCCGATCTTCGCCATGCGGGGGAGCAGCTCCGCCTCCTCTCCGCTTCCTACCACGTAGACCTTGCCGGTCGCGTAGGATACGATCCCCTGCACCTCCGGGTGATCGGCATCCCCCACCACGACCACGTCGTAGCCGGCGCGCGACAGGCTCGCCACGTGCTCCTGCGCCTTCTTGACGAACGGGCAGGTGGCGTCGACGATCTCCAGGTTGCGGCTGATGGCCGCCTCCAGTTCCTCCGCGGCGACACCGTGCGAGCGTATGATGATGGTGCCGCTCTCCACCCCCGACACGTCGGACAGGGGCTTCACCCCCATCTCCTCGAGCCGCTGCACGACCTGGGGCGAGTGGATGATCGGCCCCAGGGTGTAGGTTTCCCCGCCCTTGTCGGCCGCCTCGAAGGCGAGGTGGGTGGCCCTTTTCACGCCGAAACAAAATCCGGCCTGTTTCGCCAGTATGACTTCCATTAGTTGCTCCCCTCTTCCGAAATACGCCGAACTCCGCTATTACCCCATCCCCACCCCATCCCCACCCCATCCCCACCCCGACCCTCCCCTTGAAGGGGAGGGAGAGATGATGGTAGCGAAGGATTGGGTAACTATCGGATCTCGTGCTAGGCGCCCAGCCTCTGCTGCACGGTGGACACCATGAATTCCAGCACCTCTGCTATGGAGAGCGCCGTGGAATCGACCGGAACCGCGTCCTCAGCCTTGCGAAGCGGCGCGTGCTCGCGTCCCTCGTCCTGGCGGTCGCGGCAGACGACCTTGGCAATGGTCTCCTCCAGGGTCGCCTTTTCACCGCGGGCGGCGAGTTCCAGGTAGCGGCGCCGGCCGCGCTCCTCGGCACTGGCGAAGAGGTAAAACTTGACCTCGGCGTCGGGGAACACCACGGTGCCGATGTCGCGCCCCTCCAGTACCACCCCGCCTTCTTTACCCATGACCCGCTGCATGGCGAGCAGGGCGTCGCGCACCGGCTTTCTGGCGGAGATGCAGGAGGTCAGAAGACCCACTTCCTCGGTCCTGATGGCGGCCGAGACGTCCTCGCCGTTCACCAGTACCCGACAGTTCTCGGCGTCGCGCTGGAAGGTTATGCTGAGGCCCCGGCAGAGCCCAGCGAGCCCCGCGTCGTCCTCGCAGGCAATCCCCGCGCGCTGCGCCATGAGGGCAACCGAGCGGAACATGGCACCGGTGTCGATATGCAGGTAGCCCAGGCGCCGCGCCAGCATCTTGGTGATGCTGCTCTTCCCCGCGCCAGCCGGCCCGTCGATGGCGACGACCACCCCGTTCATCCTAGGCGCGCTCAACGGGAAACCACCCCGGTCAAGAGTTCCAGGAAGCCCGGGAAGGAGGTGGCGATGCACTCCGTGTCGTCGACGCTGGTTTCTCCGGTGGCGGCAAGTCCTGCAACCAGCATGGACATGGCGATCCGGTGGTCGCCGAAGCTCTCGGCCCGGCAGCCGGCCAACCGCTCCACGCCGGTAATCTCCATACCGTCCGGGGTTTCCACGACGCTGACTCCCGCGCGGCGCAGGTTCGCGGCCATGGCGGCGATGCGGTCGGTTTCCTTCACCCGCAGCTCCGCGGCCCCGCTCACTTTGGTCGTGCCGGCGGCCAGCGAGGCCGCGACGCAGATGGCGGGGAACTCGTCGATGGCGCGCGGCACCAGCTCGCCGGAGATCTCCATGGCGTGCAGCTTCGAGTAGCGCACCTGGATATCGGCGACCGGCTCGCCCGACTGTTCGCGCGGGTCCAGCAGTGCCAGGTCGGCCCCCATCCCCTTAAGGATGTCGATGATCCCGGTGCGGGTCGGATTGACCCCCACGCCGCGGATCAAAAGCTCGGAGCCCGGGACGATCAGGGCGGCGACCATGAAGAAGGCCGCCGAGGAGATATCGCCGGGGACCGCGATGTCGCTTGCCACCAGTTCCACGCCGCCGGTGAGGCGCACGCCGCCGGGAAAGCTTTCCACCTGGGCCCCGAAGTGGCGCAGCATGCGCTCCGAGTGGTCCCGGGAGAGGTGCGGTTCCCTGATCGTGGTGATACCTTCGGCGTAGAGGCCGGCGAGCATGATGGCCGACTTCACCTGGGCGCTGGAGACCGGAGAGCTGTATTCTATGCCGTTAAGCTTGGCCCCCTGAATGGCGAGCGGTGCCTTGTCGCCGCCGGCGCGTCCGGAGATACGGGCGCCCATGAGTGCCAACGGCGCCACGACCCGCTTCATGGGCCGGGCCCGCAGGTACTTGTCGCCGGAGAGCACGGAGAAGAAGTTCTGTCCTGCCAAGAGACCGGTGAGTAGCCGCATGGAGGTGCCGGAGTTGCCGCAGTCCAGCACGTCGGCCGGCTCGGAGAGGCCGTGCAGCCCCTTGCCGTGGATGACCAGGGTCTCGCCGTCGTCCTCGACCTGAACCCCCATGGCGCGAAACGCCTCCAGGGTCGCGAGGGCGTCCTCGCCGCGCAGAAAGCCGGTGACCTTGGTGACACCGGTCGCCAGCGAGCCGAACATGATGGAGCGGTGCGAAATGGACTTGTCGCCCGGCACGGTGATCTCTCCCCGCACGCCTTTCGCGTTTTGCACGGTGTAACTCTGCATATAGGCTCCGGTTTATCTCGGAAATCTCAAATAGTGGTGCTACCCCCTTGGCAAGAAGGGGCCGTAAGGGCTGCTTGGCTTTTCCCCAATATCTTTAACAACTCGCGTCCACGTCCCTCCCCCTTCAAGGGGGAGGCTAGGAGGGGGATGGGGGGATCGGCGCGGGCTGGCCCCATCCCCACCCGGCCCTCCCCTTGAAGGGGAGGGGGAGTTTCATCAGGTTGTCAGATTGTTACTTAAGGATAAAAACAGCCTTCTTCCCTGGCGCGACATCTGCCCCGTGAAGACTCCCTCACCCCTGCCCCTCTCCCGGAGGGCGAGGGGATATAGGTGCTGGAAAACAACTTACAGTATCGCGTCGCGCTTTTGCTTCGAGTTCAGGAAGAAGGATTCCAGCGCGCCGGAATCACCTGTCTCCACCATGGCGCGCAGCTTGGCCAGATAGCCCGCAAAGAAATCCATAGTCTCCAGGATCGCGTTCCGGTTGGTGAGCGCGATGTCACGCCACATGACCGGGTCCGAGGAGGCGATCCGGGTGAAGTCCCGGAATCCCCCGGCGGAGAAGGAGAGCAGCTCCCCGCCGAAGCGGTCGTAACCGTCCACGGCGTTCACCAGCGAATAGGCGACCATGTGCGGCAGATGCGAGATGGCGGCCACCACCCGGTCGTGCTGCACGGGATTCATGAGCGGCACCGAGGAGCCCGCCAGTTTCCAGATTTCAATCACCTTGGCGAGTGCTGCGGGATCGGTCCTGGGTGTCGGCGTCACAATGCAGCGCTTGCCCTGGTAGAGCGTGGCGAAGGAGGCCTCCACTCCGGAGTGCTCGGTCCCGGCGATCGGGTGGCCGCCGACGAAGAAGGTACCTTCCGGCATGAGCGGCTCGCAGGCGTCGACCACGTATTCCTTGACGCTCCCCCCGTCGGTGACGACCGCGCCGGGAGAGAGGTAGGGCGCTATCTGGGCCACCACCGCGGGTATGGAGCAGACCGGCGTCGCGATGAAGACCAGATCGGCCCCGCGCACCCCTTCCCTGGCGTCCAGGGAGTAGCGGTCCAAAACGCCCAACTCGACGCCCCGCTTGAGGTTGGCCTCGCCGCGGCCGATGCCGACGATCTCGCCCACCGCGCCTTTTTCGCGCAGCACCCGGGCCAGCGAGCCGCCGATCAGGCCGACGCCGATCACGGCCAGACGTTTTACCAGCGGAGCATGGGCTTGGCTCATGAACGGGCCCGCGGGTAGGAACCAAGCACCTTGACAAACTGGCAGCAGGCCGAGAGTTCCTGCACGGCGACGGCGATATCGGGATCGCTGATGTGGCCGTTCAGGTCCAGGTAGAATATGTATTCCCACGCCTTCTTCTTCAGGGGGCGCGACTCTATCTTGGAGAGGTTGATGCCGCGCTTGGCGAAGGGCTCCAGCATCCGGTGCAGGATGCCGGGCTCGTCGCGGACCGAGAACATGAGCGAGGTCTTGTCGTCGCCGCAGGGGTCGGCGAGTTTGCGGCCGATCACCAGGAAGCGGGTGAAGTTGTTCACCTGGTCCTCGATGCGCGCCTTCACGACCTTCAGGTTGTAGATGGAGGCGGCGTACTCGCTGGCAATCGCGGCGGCATTGTAGTCCTCCCCGACGATCTGGGCGGCGAGCGTGGTGGAGGCGACATCGACCAGCGGCACGTTGGGCAGGTTCTCGGCGAGCCATTTGCGGCACTGGGCCAGCGGCTGAGGGTGCGAGTACACCTTCTTCACGTCCTCGAAGCGTCCGGTCCGGGAGAGCAGGAAGTGGGAGACCTCCAGCAGCACCTCCGCGTTGATCTTCAGCTCGCTCTCCATGAACATGTCCAGGGTGTGCGAGATCATCCCCTCGGTGGAGTTTTCCACCGGGACCAGCCCGTAGTAGGCCTCCCCCTTCTCCACCGCCTCGAAGACTGCGGGGATGGAGCGCTCCGGCGAGAGCTCGGCCGAGAGGCCGAACTGCTGCATGGCGGCCAGGTGGCTGAAGGTCGCCTTGGGGCCGAGGAACGCCACTTTCATGGGGGATTCCAGGGCGAGCGAGGCCGAGATGATCTCGCGGAACACCCCGCGCACCGCGTCCGCGGGGAACGGTCCGGGATTGGCAGCGGTCAGCCGCTCGTAGATCTCCCGCTCGCGGCTGGGCACGTGGAAGTCGCTTTGCGCCCGGGACTTCAGGGTGCCGACCTGCATGACGAGCGTGGCCCGTTTGTTCAGTAGGCCGAGGATGCGGTCGTCGACCGCGTCTATTTCCTGTCGGAGTTTTGCCAGCGTTTGCTTTTCTTGCAAGCTTTAGGTCACCTTTTAGGCAGGGATAGTGGCAGTCAGCGAAGCGTACACTTATAAGGCAAGCCACTTCATTTTGCAACGTTTTTTTGGATTTTCTTGTGGGGGATGGTCCTTCGCAGGAGTCGGCAAAGGGGCAACGCTGCCGCGATGGTCAGGGTTTTCTCTTGGGCCGATTACCCGCCCCCAAGAGTCCCCTCTCCCGGAGGGGGAGGGACAGGGAGGGGGGAGATCCGGCTTTCCCCCCTCCCGACCTCCCCCCTCCGGGAGGAGGAGAGCTGACGTGAGTGCAAAATCAGCTGGGGACGCGCCAACGGAGTCCATCATGGCAGCTTCGCCGGCAAAGCGGCAACGTTGCCGCGATGTCCATTGTTTTTCTTTTGGTCGATGACGCGCCCCAGAAGTCCCCTCTCCCGGAAGGGGGAGGGACAGGGTGGGGGGAGATCCGGCTTTCCCCCCTCCCGACTTCCCCCCTCCGGGAGGAGGGGAGCTGACGTGAGTGTAAAATCAGCTGGGGACGCACCAATGGAGTCCATCATGGCAGCTTCGCTTCTTTCCAACGGCCCTTTTGGGAGGGGTGGATCAAGTCCCCCCTATGAAATAGGGGGGAAGCTGAACGCAGTGAAGCAGGGGGGTGTTTGGCCAGGAGGAAGACCCCCCTGTCTCGCTGCGCGAGCCTTCCCCCCTACTGCGCAGGGGGGATACTGCCGAATCCAACAATCCCTCACCCCACCTCGGGATGGGCGTCGGGGTTCATGGGGTTCATCCGAACCGCCAGGGAGTAGAGGTAGGGATAATCCTTCTTCAGGTGCCACATGTAGGAGACCCATTCGATAAGGAGATGAGTGTGAGCCCGCTTCATGTCGCCGGAGAGATGGTCCATGTCTGACTCCGGAAGCCCTTCCAGGCTGCGGCGCGCCTGGAGTTCCTCGATCAGGTGGAACACGGCCCAAAGGAGGTCGGTGAAGGCGGCATGCTCCAACAGGTTGGGGTTTTCCATGAGCATCAGCATGGTCCCCTTCTGCTGCGCCAGGAAGCTCTTGAGCGCGGGGAGGTCGCCGCGGCGCGAGTCCAGGCGGATATCCTGCCCCTTCAGGTAGTCGTGGGCCGCGACGAAATCCTTGTCGCGCCACTGCGGCGTCGGGCGCAGCGCCTTGGTGAGTTCCGCGCCGTCGGGGAAGAAGCCGAGGAAGTCGCGCAAAAGGTGGGTTCCCACCTCGCTAAAGAAGATGCCGATCACCATATTCATCTTCTTGAGCATCGCCTCGCGCTCCCGCTCCTTGATGACGCGCTCGATCATCAGGGTGACGAAGAGGACGTACACCGGGAGGAAGGCGACGTTGGACATGAAGCTGAAGCCGATCTCGCCGGCGCGGCCGAAGATGAAGTAGTCGGCGAAGTAGAGGACCAGGGAGACCAGCAGCAGGAGCCAGACGATCTTGTCCTTGGGCATGCGCATAAACTTCACGGGGGGACCTCCAGTGATACATAAAAGTTAAAATGATTGACCGTTAGCCCTCCCCCATCCCCCTCCCGACCTCCCCCTTGAAGGGGGAGGAGCCCATCGGTTCCCTCCTCTTGAAAGGGGGAAGAGCCCATCGGTTCCTCCACTTGAAGGGGGAGGAGCCCATCGGTTCCCTCCCCTTCAAGGGGAGGGTCAGGGTGGGGATGGGGATGACTTCAGACCTGCCCCGCGCTACCCTATGCGCCGCAGGCCGTCGGCCACCTTGATGGTTGCGCCCCGCCAGGTCGGAAAGATCCCGGAGACCACGCCGACGATCAAGGAGGCGAGCAGCTCCAGCAGGATGGTCTCGCGGGAAACGCTGAAATAGGGGAAAAACTGGGCCAGCTCGCTCTCGATCCAGAGCGCCGCGGGAAAGGTGCAGAGCGCGCCGACGACGCCGCCCAACAGCGAGATGGTCACCGACTCGCCAAAGATGAGCAGAGCCAGGTGGTCCGCCTTGAAGCCGAGCGTCTTCAGGGTGGCGTACTCCCCGATCCGCTCGCGCGCCGTCATCGCCATGGTGTTGGCGGCCACCACCATGATGATGGCGATCACCATGTAGGAGACGATCTGGATCGCCACCATGATCGCCTCGGTCATGGAGACGAACCCCATCTGGAAGGCCTTCTCGGTCTCGGTCAGGGTCTCGGCCAGCGAGTTCTTGAAGAGCGCGTCCACGGCGAGGGAGACCTGCGGGGCGATCTCCGGGTTCTTGACGCCGATCATGTAGAAGCCCGCCTGGTCGGCGCGCCGGGGGGTGGTCTTCTTCATGGTCTCGTTCAGGTAGTCCCAGTGGAAGAGCAGGACGCGCTCCTCGGTGGTCTTCTCGGCACCGCGGAAGATGCCGTCCAGCACGAACTCCCACTGCCCCGGGTAGATGGTCCCCTTGAGGGTGATCAGGTCACCGACTTTCCAGCCGTAGGTCTTGGCAAGCTTGCGCCCTACGACGCACCCCTTGCGGTCCAGCAGGAAGTTGCTTTTCTCCTTGGGATCCAGGATGAACTCGGGGTAGAGGTTCAGGTAGCTCTGCGGCTCGACCGCGTAGTTGGCGAAGAAATGCTTCTCGTCGATGTAGACCCCGCCAAACCAGTTGCCGTAGGCGACCGAGCTCACCCCCGGCACCCCGCGGATGCGCTCCAGGTAGGAGACCGGGAGCGGGAAGATCAGGGAGATGGCGTTCCTGGTGACCAGGCGGGTGGCGGAGGCGTGCTCGGCGCCCGAGTACCAGAGCCCTACCAGGGTGCGCAGCAGGCCGAAGGCGAGCACGGCAACGGCGACACCCACCACCGTCAGGATGGAGCGCAGCTTGTGCCGGAACAGGTTCCGTATGATGAATTTGATCATGAACATGACAAGGCCTGTTTTTCAGCTCGCCCGCAAGGCGGTCACGATGTTCATGCGGGCGGCCCGGACCGCCGGCAGCATGCCGCCGATGAAACCCATGACGACGGAGAAGAGCAGCGACTTCCAGAGGATCCCGAAGGTCAGGGTGAAGGAGAAGGCGAGCTCGGAAAAGGATGCCCAGTTCATGGTGGAGATGGTGATGAGCTGCATGAAGGAGGCGGCCCCCACCCCGAGGATTCCGCCGCACAGCCCCAGCAAGAGCGCTTCCATGAGGAAGGCGGAGAGGATGCTGATCCTTTGGAAGCCAAGCGCCCGGAGCGTGCCGATCTCGCCTACCCGGTTGGCGACGGCGGCGTACATGGTGATGGTGGCGCCGATGACGGCACCGATGGAGAAGACGATCGTGAGCACCATCCCGAGGATGCGCAGGAAGCGCGCCATGGACTCGGACTGGTCCAGGTAATAGCGGGTCTCGCGCTTCGCCTCGACGGTGAGCCTCGGGTCCCCCTCCACCCGCGCCTTGAAGGCGTCGAACTCGGCGGGGTTACGCATCCGGAAGATGACCGAGGAGTAGACCGGGCGGCGAAAGGCCTGCATCATCTGGTCCGAGTCCCCCCAGATCTCCGAGGAGAATCCGGTGGTCCCCGCGTCGAAGACCCCGACCACGCGCCAGTCGCGCATGCCGAAGCGCAGCGTCTCGCCCATGCCGCACCCCTGGAAGCGGCGCGCGATGCTCTCGCCCGCGACCACCTCGGCGGAGCCCGGCCGCGGCATGCGCCCGACCTTCAGGTGCACCGCCGGACGCAACAAAAGCGAGGCGGCGCTCACCCCGCGGATCACCACGTTGGCCGGCTTGTCGCTCCCGCGCTTCTTCAGGTTGATCAGCACCACCAGCTCCTTGGCGAGCAGGGGGTTGCCGTCCGGGCCGATCGCCACCTCCGGCTGGCTCTCGATCAGCGCCGCCTGGCCGCGCTCCACGGCGCTTTGCACCTCGGAATTGGCCGATTTCCTGATAACGATCGCGTTGTCGGGCGAGCCGGTCGCCACCAGGGTCTGCTGCAGCCCCTCGGCGAGCATCAGGGTCGCCGCGAAGACGAACACCACGAGCCCCATGCCGCTCGCGGTCAAAAGCGTGGTGAGCCGCCGGGTCCAGAGGTTGCGGAAGCTGTAGGAGTAGGGGATGCCCATTGCGCCTCTATCAATAAAATTAAGCTTACTACTCTCCCCGGTGGGCTAGCAGGCTTTCCAGCATTTGTCTCTCGATACGCTGCACCGGGGCATAGAACCCCTTGGCAATCATCTTTTTGAGGATGGAATTTGCCTTTGCTAGATCGAGAGCCCCGCTCGCCGCAGCCTTGATCAGAATTCCGACCGTCCCCGTTAGAGGTACACCGCACGACGCGGCCTCCTTCCTGGCCGCACGATCATCACAAGCAAAAACATAGCTGCGTTGACTGGCGATCGCTATACAGGAGGATTCACCAATACCAAGCGAAATTGACAGGTTCTGAAAAGTCTGCCATTCCCTGGGATGGGACAGGGAAACTTCCTGCAACCACCCCTCGTTCAGAGCGGTTCTTACCGTGTCAAGCGCCGAGAACCCTCTCTGGATTCCACGCAAATTTTCCAGAACAACCATCTCAGAGACGAAGGCAGTCCTCGGGTACAGGGTTCTAATCAAGGGGAAGGAGCCGGAAAGGGCAAAGTTACTGAGCACGCAGGTGTCGAAGATAACCTCAGGCATTGGCCGCGTCGGCCACCGCTTCCGTGGCGTCAGGCATGGCAACCGCGATTCCCTGTTCCCTGAGATATCCCCGGGCGGAAAGAGGATCGAGTCCGAGAGATTCAGCCAGCTTGCCGAGGCTGATCAGTCCCTCCTGGTAGGCGGCCAAGGCTATCTGGTGGCGGCGTAGCACGGGGTCCGCCAGGAAAGCGGTGTCCACCGCATCACGGACCAAATCCCCCAAGGTCCTCTTCTTAAGACGCGACTGCACCTTCAAGAGTGCATGTTGTTCATTGGTGAGCATAATGTTGGTTCGGATCATGCCGGCCACCCCTTATGTGTAACATTATGTGTATTATAAACCGTCGGCAAATCCAAGTCAATTTTCACTGAGCTCCCCCTTCTCCAGGTGCCGGATGATGTGGGCCTTCTCGGCCGCGCGGGGGTCGTGGGTCACCATGATGACGGTCTTCTTGAACTCGCGCACCAGCCGGTCCATGAGCTGCAGAATCTCCTCGGCGGAGGCGCGGTCCAGGTCGCCGGTCGGCTCGTCCGCCACCAGGATCTCCGGGTCGGTGACGATGGCGCGCGCGATGGCGACCCGCTGCTGCTGGCCGCCGGAAAGCTGGGAGGGATAGTGGTCCATGCGGTCGGCAAGCCCCACGACGGAGAGCACGGCCTCGACGTGTTCGCGGCGCTGGCGCCTCTTCAGCGTGGTGAGCAACAGCGGCAGCTCCACGTTCTCGTAGGCGGTCAGGACCGGGATCAGGTTGTAGAACTGGAAGATGAAGCCGACGTTGCCGGCCCGCCAGCGGGCCAGCTCGCTCTCGGAGAGCTGGGTGATCTCCACGCCGCCGATCAGGATGGAGCCCCCGTCCGCCGAGTCGATGCCGGCAATCAGATTCAGGAGGGTGCTTTTCCCGGAGCCCGAGGGACCCATCAGCGCCACGAACTCGCCCTCGGCGATGTCGAAGCTGATGTCGGAGAGGACCGGCAGGGTCTGGCTCCCCCGCCGGTAGCTCTTGGAGAGGTTGCGTATCACGACGATCGGCGCGCTTGGCTCCCCCATGGCTACTTTTCCGCCGTCTTGACGCGGCTTTGGTCGTGCAGTTTCTCCAGCGGCTTGACGGCGATGCGGCTGCCGGCCTTCACGCCGGAGACCACCTCGACCTGGTCTCCGACCCGCGGCCCGAGGGTCACCGGGGTCTGCACGACCTGGTCGCCCTGCAGCACGAAGACGACGCTCTTGCCGTCCCGGGTGGCGACCGCGGCGGGGGCCAGCGCGACCCGCGCGCGCCCCTCTCCCGGCCCGACCGGACGCTCCAGGAAGGCGACCTTGGCGCTCATCTCGGGGAGCACCCGGGGGTCACGGTCCAGGAAGCGGACCTTCACCATGACGCTCCCCTTGCTGCGGTCGGCAGTCGGCACGATGGTGTGCAGCACGCCGCGGAAGCGGGAGTCCGGCAGCGCGTCCAGCAGGATCTCGCAGGGCTGCCCCACCCGCACCTTGCCGAGGTTGGACTCCGAGACGTCCGCCTCAACCTCCAGCGAGCTCATGTCCGCCAGGGTCACGACCGCGGCCTTCGCGTTGGCGGCGGCCGCCAGCGGCGACACGATGTCCCCCACGTCCGCGTTCTTGGTCAGCACGACCCCGTCGAAGGGGGCCCGGATCTGGGTGTAGTCGAGCGCCACCGCGGCTCCGGTCAGGGCCGCCTGCGCGGAGGTGATCGCGGTGAGCGCGCCGGCAGTAGCCGCCAGGTCCCGGTTGTAGCGCGCCTCGGCGGTGTCGTAATCGGACTGCGAAACGATCCCCTGCGCCAGCAGCTCCTTGTTGCGGGAAAGGTTTCTGGCGGCATCCTTTTGCTCCACCCGCGCCTGCTCCAGGTTGGTCCGGGCCGTGGCCAGGTTGGCGGCGGCCTGTCCCCTGGCTGCCGCGACGTCCCCGCTCTCCAGGCGGGCCAAGAGCTGGCCGGCCTTGACCACGCTCCCCTCCTCGACGCCGAGCCAGTCGAGCCTGCCGGTCGCCTTGGAGGAGACGGCAGCCTTGCGCTGGGCCACCACGTAGCCGCTCGCGTTTAACAGGGAGAAGGTCTGGGACGGGTAGACCAGCGAGACCGTGGCGACCTCCACCTCGATGCTGCGGTGCAGCGCCACCCTCCAGGCGACCAGTGCCAACAGGACGATCGCGATGCAGGTCACCGCCCAGAAGCGCCCCCGTTTCCCCTTTTTCGGGGCGGCGGAGTAGCGTTCCTTGTCGATGGTAAGTCTGTTCAGGTCTTCTTGAGCCATGATCCGTTCACCCCGTTGCCACGTTTCTAATGCGCGGTTTTACATATCACTTTTACCGGAAGCTGTGAAGCTTAATTTGGTTATAACTCCTGCACCAGGACCTCCGTCACCTCGAGGTCCGGTCGCTCCTGGAGCAGCCAGCGCTCCAGCTCCTGCAACAGGCGCCTGGCGTCGGCGGGGCTTTGGGCCAGCGTCACGAAGGCGAGCTCCGAGTCGCCCGGCTGGTCGTGCAGACCGGCCTCGGAGCAGGCGACATTGAACCTGTTGCGGGACCGGGCCAGGATGCTCTTCACGATGGAGCGCTTCTCCTTGAGGGTACGGCTGGTAAGCCGCAGCCGCAGCATGAGCAGTAGCACGTGCATGCTTGGGACTCCTTCTGGTGGCTATTGGTGGGCACTGCGGCAGGACATTGCCAGCTAGATTCTAGCATCTCGGCCCCCGGTCCGCCAAGGGTTCCCTTGTATACTGCAGGCATCCGCCCCAAGGGCATTCTCACGTTGTCATGAGACCGCAAATTCGCTACACTGAGCGCCTTGCCCAAAAGGAGCCGTCATGACCGTTTTCCGCAGCATCGCCCTTTTCACGCTTTCGCTCTGCACACTCACCGGATGCGCTGCGGTCAGCTTGCAAAGTTCGCCGCTTCCCGACGGGTTCGCCGTCAAGAACCTTGCCAAGGTCGATGCGGACGGTCCGTTCGCGGTGAGCCGGACCGGCACCATTGCCGCCATGTCGCAGGGTACCCTCCAGGTCATCGTCCCCTCGGGCGGTCCCGGTCGCAGCATCGCCAAGGCGCCGGCCACCGACCTCAGCTTTTCGCCGGACGGCGACCGGCTGGCGGCGGCCTTCGCGACCCCCACCCAGAGCTTGCTGCAGCTTTTCGACCTGCAGGGCAAGGTCCTCGCCGAGGCGCTGGTCCCGGGGAGGATAACCGCCCTTTCCTGGCGCTCGGAAAAGGAGCTGCTGGCGACGGCCCTGCAAATCAGGAAGCACAGCTTCGGCTCCGAGCTGATCTCGACGCTCTTTCGCTGGGACACGGTCGCCCCCCCGGTCGCCACCCTGCTGAACAGCGTGACCGCCAGGCCGCAGGTCGCCAAGCTGCCGGAAGAGATCCTCTACAAATCGCTCAACTTCGCGGTTTCCCCCTACGGCGATGAAATCGCCTACGGCGCCCTGAAAGACCCGCCCCTCTTCACCCCGTATCTTAGAATCACCATAAGGCACCTGGAAAGCGGCGCCGAGCGCCTGGTGGCCGAAACCGGCATCGGATCGGGCGGTCCCATCTACCAGCCTGACGGTGAAAGCCTGCTGGTCGGTGACCGCCGGGCCATGACCCGCCGGATCGCGATTCCCGCGGGGAAGGAGACCGACGCCTGGCCGACTGCGGGTGACCGCTTGGCGCTCTCCCCTTCGGGCTCCTATCTCCTGATAGACGGCCGCCTGTTCCAGGGGGGCCGGGAGATCGCCTCCTTCCCGACCACGTCGACGGCGGCCTTCCTGCCGGACGGCTCCGGGATTGCCATCAGCCACGAAGGGACGCTTTTCCTGGTCACCGGCCTTAACGACCCGCCGGCCCCCAGACTGCCCGGGGACCTGGCTCGCACCCGGGAGCTGCGCCGGCTGCTCGCGCTCGGGCTCATCACCGACAAGGAGTTCAAGGCCCGCAAGGCGAAGGCCCCCGCGCCGTGACGGGGAGAGCCGGCCTCTGAAAACGCGACTTGCCGGCGCCGAGCGCCGAGGAGAAGGCGCGGATGCCGGAGCGGGTCACACAGGCTGCGGATAGCGCCGCAGGAAAAAGACGCTCCGGAATTTTTATTCAATATTCCCGACGCCTTACGGCGACGCAATTGCATTACCGAGATCATTTTGCTTGCCCCATAACGTCAAAAGGTGTATCCATGCTGTCCCGAACAGCACCGTTCAGCACCAACCGAAGGAGAACACGATGGGCATCCTCGCCAACACCGTAAGCATCTGCCATTTCCAGGTACAGGGGGAGCTCCCGAAGGACGAGCTCTACGCCTGGGCCTCAAAGCAACTCGCAGCAAACAGGTTCAACCCGATCGATCAGGGCACCGAAGAGCTCTCGCTCGGCTGGGTTCACCTGGACGATCCGAAGTCGTCGGACTTCGCCACACCCGCGGTCTGCTGGCGCGAACACTACCTGATCTTCACCCTGCGCCGCGACCAGCGTTCGGTCCCTTCAGCCATCCTGAAGGCGCACCTTGAGAGGGCGCAGGACCAGTTCCTGGCCGAAAACCCCGGGTTCACCAAGGTACCGAAGCAGAAGAAGGAGGACCTCAAGGAAGCGGTGCACGCCATGCTGCTTTCCCAGACCCTGCCGACCCCCGCCACCTACGACGCGGTCTGGGATACCCGTAGCGGGCTTTTGACCTTCAGCTCCCTCTCCCCCAAGGTCATCGAGCTGTTCGAGGACCTCTTCAAGAAGACCTTCGAGGGGCTGAGGCTGAGCGCCTTCCATCCTTACGCGCGGGCCGAGAGCGTGCTGGACCAGGGAAACCAGGTGCTCCTGAAGCAGGCGAACAAGGCGGGAGGGGATAACTTCCTGGAACTCGTCAAGGAGAACCAGTGGCTGGGAACGGACTTCCTGCTCTGGCTCATGTACCAGACCATGAACGAGGCCTCCGAGTACTCCGTGAACCAGGCTGGCGTCCTGCTGGAGAAGGAGCCCTTCGTGGGCTACCTGGACGACCGCGTGGTGCTTTTGGGCGCCGGCGAGAACGGCGCACAGAAGATCACCGTGGCGGGTCCCCAGGACCGTTTCAACGAGGTGAGGAGCGCCCTTTTGAACAAGAAGCAGATCACCGAGGCGACGCTCCACCTGGAGACCGGCGACGACCACTGGAAGATGACGCTCAAGGGCGAGCTGTTCCACTTCGCCTCGTTCAAGTCGCCTTCCGTCAAGGTGGAGAAGGACAACACGACCGACGCGGGAATGGAGCAGGAGGCGGTGTTCTTCGAGAGGATGGTGCTTTTGGAGAAGGGGACCCAGCTCTTCGACTCCCTGTTCGCCATCTTCCTGAAGCTGCGGCTCTCCGCCGGCTGGGGCGAGCAGGAGGCGGCCATCCAGGGGTGGCTCAATGTCTGCCCCAGCTGCCAGGGTGCGCTTTCCTAACGGTTTCCCGGCAGGCCGTTTGCAGTTGGCACGCTGAGACGTCAAAACCCCTCCCCGAACACGGGAGGGGTTTTTTTTGTGCCCACAGCAGCACCGACCTCGGTTCTCCCTCCACCTGTGGGGAGGTACCAGAAATCCCCCCTATGAAATAGGGGGGAAGCTGAACGAAGTGAAGCAGGGGGGTGTTTTGCCCAGGAGGAAGACCCCCCTGTCTCGCTTCGCGAGCCTTCCCCCCTACTTCGCAGGGGGGATACTGCTTTAGCCCAGCGAGCCCGGGCGAATGATGATGCGCCCCTACGAAACCTGGTCGACGAGCAAGCGCTAGCGCAACGCCGCCGTGATCCTGCCGCCGCCCAAAAGTTCGTCGCCGCGGTAGAAGACGACCGACTGACCAGGCGTCACGGACTTCTGGGGCTCGGAGAACCTGATCTCGCCGCTGCCATCTGCCCCGGTACTGACCTGGCACTCCACGGGCTGCTGCCGGTAGCGGATCTTGCAGGTGACGTTGACGCTGTCCCCCTGCGGCGGAACGATCCAGTTGAGGTCGGAAACCAGCAGTCCGGGCGCGTAGAGCCCCCCCACCTCCCCGACGGTGATCTTGTGCGCCGCCGCATCGATCGCCACCACGTAGAGCGGTTCCTTCCAGGCGATACCGAGCCCCTTTCTCTGGCCTACCGTGTAGCGGTGGGTGCCGCTGTGCCGCCCGAGCACGGTCCCATTCAGATGGACGATCTCACCCGGGCTGCCGATTTTTTCCGGGTCCTGTTCCAAAAAGGCGACATAGTCGTCGTTCGGGATGAAGCAGATCTCCTGGCTCTCGCTCTTTTGCGCCACCGGCAGACCGAACTCCCGGGCGATCCGGCGCACCTCGTCCTTGCTCGGCATCTCGCCCAGCGGGAAGACCACCCGGCTCAACTGGCGCTGGGTGAGGGTATACAGAAAGTAGGACTGGTCCTTGGCGAGGAAGTTCGCCTTCAGTAGGTGCCAGAGCCCGTCGGTCCCCTGCTCCGTCCTGACGTAGTGGCCGGTGGCCAGGAAATCCGCGCCAAGTTCCAGCGCCTGGTCCAAGAGCAGCCCGAACTTGACGAACTTGTTGCAACGCACGCACGGGTTCGGCGTCTCGCCGCTCAAGTACTGGGCACGGAAATCTTCCATGATCAGGCGGGCGAACTCCTGCTCCAGGTGAATCTGGTGAAACGGGATGCCAAGATAATCGGCGACGACCTCCGCGTCCCCTTTCGCCCCCGGATCCTCCCCGGCGCGCTCGAAAAGCTTCATGTTGATCCCGATTACCTGCGCCCCCTGCTGCTGCAGTAGGGCGGCAACCGTGGAGGAATCCACCCCGCCGCTCATGGCGACGGCTATCTTCTTGCCTTGATAATCTGCCATTTCCTGCTCCCTGCCCTTCCTTCAATTGTGCCCATCTGCCCCATAGTTGACCGATAAGCCGGGCGAGTGCAACAATTAATTTCTGGGGCTTTCGGCTTCAATTAATTTTCCCCTAAATTACCCACCGGTCCTGCCGGCCAACCTCGCGAATCTATTCATTAGACTCTCGGTGCTGCGCGCAATCGCCGCAGCCTCAGGCACCATTTTCCAGCGGCATAGTTGGATTTTCCGGCGAAAACGGCGTCTGGTCCGGTTTTCAAAAGGCTTCCTATACGGTATTCTTCAATGAATGAACCAAACCCTTGGCGGTGCGGTCCCAAGCGCGCCGTTTGCTGTCATTTAGCCGCAGAACTAGGAGAGCCCGACATGGCCCTTTCACTCACTATCAGGCGTTTGCTGACGACGCAGCCGATCGAGCTTCCGGTCTTCCACCCCATCGCGATCAAGCTGCAGCATTTGCTGGAAACCTCGGACTTCACCATGGACGAGGTCATCAACCTCGCCAATGAAGACCAGTCGCTGGCCGGTCAGATACTGAAGATGGCCAACTCCACGGTCTACATGGGGCGCGTGCGCACCGAAACCATCAAGGATGCTGTGATCAGACTGGGGGCCCAGCAGGTGTCCAACCTGGCGATGGCCGCCTCCCAGGCGGGTCTGCACGTGTCCGAGAACCGGGTGCTCAACGGCTTCCTGCAGTCGCTTTGGCTGCACAGTCACGCCTGCGCCGTTGGGAGCCGTTGGCTTGCCAGGAGCGCCGGGTATCCCCAGATTGCGGACCAGGCGTACATGGCGGGACTGTTGCACGACGTCGGGAAACTGTACCTGATCAAGGCACTGGAACGGCTGAACAAGATGGGAGTGGCTCACGCGGCGCTGGAGGAAGACCTGCTGTTGGAAATCTTCGCCGAACTGCATGTCGAACAGGGCTGCCGGCTCATGCAGCACTGGAACATGCCCAAAGTCTATTACAATGTGGTCGCCAACCACCACGACAACAACTTTGACAGCACCGACACCGTGCTGACGGTCGTGAGGGCCGTGAATAGCGCCTGCAAGGTGAAAGGGATCGGCCTGGTGCACACGCCCGACCGGGACCTGATGACTGAGCCGGAGGTCGCACTACTACAGCTCACCCAGGAGGAACTCGACGACCTGTACGAAGTCCTCGACGACTCTCAGGAGTTTTCTCTGTAAAAATTGTTCTACGTTCTACGTTCTACGTTCTACGTTCTACGTGCTACGTGCTACGTGCTGTGTCCTGCGTAAAGAGCACCATCTATTTGTTGATGTGGACCTTAAACTTAGAACTTAGAACGTAGAACGTAGAACGGTTTTAAGCCCTTGGTACTCGGCAATGACCGGCAGGTCGGCGTCGGCCCAGTCCAACTCGAGCATCCGTTCCGCCGGAAGCCAGGAGATGGCGGAATGCTCGAAGAGCTGTATCTCGCCCGCGACGATGCTGCAGACAAAGGGGTAGAGTGTCACGGTGAAACTCGGGTACTCGTGGGTGGCGGGAGTAAGCGGACGCCCCACGAGGATCCGGACCCCCATTTCCTCCACCAGTTCACGCTCCAGGCACTCCTCCAAAGCTTCCCCGGGCTCTATCTTGCCTCCCGGAAATTCCCATTTGAGCGGCAGATTCATGGACGCACTGCGCAGCGCCGACAACACCAGCCCGTCGCGCTCGATGATCGCGCAGGCTACATGGACATGCCTTTTGGTCTCGTTTATCATGAGGGCACTATAGCATCGCGCGCCAGACAATGGGAGGGGGAAAATCTCTTGCGCTAGGAAAGGGTCTTCTTGAAGCGCAGCACGGCGCAGGAGAGGATGCTGACACCGAGGATGAAAAGGGCCAGGAGCTGGGGCCAGAGGATCTCCACCCCGACCCCCTTCTGGAAGATGGAGCGGATCAGGACCAGGAAAAAGCGCATCGGGTTCAGGTAGGTGAGCCACTGCACCGCCTGCGGCATGCTCTCGATCGGGAAGGCGAATCCGGAGAGGAGCATGGCGGGGAAGATCACGAAGAAGGCGGTCATCATCGCCTGCTGCTGGGTCCGGCTGACCGTGGAGATGAGCAGGCCGATGCCGAGCGAGCTCATCAGGAAGAGCGCCGTCGCGCCGAACAAAAGGGTGAGCGAGCCCCTAAGCGGCACCTCGAACCAGAAGACCGCTACCAGCGAGACCAGCGCCACGTCGATGAAGCCGATCAGCACGAAGGGGATGGTCTTGCCCAGGATGAATTCCCCCTTGCTGATCGGGGTGACGATCACCTGCTCGATGGTGCCGATCTCCTTTTCGCGCACCACCGCCATGCTGGAGAGGAGCATGGTGATGATGAAGACGATGTTGGTGATGACCGCGGGGACGTAGAAGTTGCGGCTTTCGAGGTTCTCGTTGTACCAGGCCCGGGAGGTGAGTTGCACCCCGCCCAGCGCAACGGTCCGGCCGGCCGCGCGCGAGGCGGCCTCCACCTGCAGCTGGGCGCTGTAGCCCGCCGCGATCTTGGCCGCGTAGTTGAGCACGATGCCGGCCGTGTTCGAGTCGGTGCCGTCCAGGATCAGCTGCAGCGCGCCGGGACGCCCTCCGGAGAGCGCCGCGCCGAAGCCGTGGTTCATCCTGAGCACCGCCTTAACCTCGCCGCGGTCGATCAGTTCCCGAGCCCGGCTCTCCTCAGTCACCCGTTCCCGCAGTTCGAAATAGCCGGACTTTATGAAGCGGTCCGCGACCTCGCGGCTGTAGCTGGAGTTGTCCAGGTCGTAGATCGCGGTCGCCACCTGGCGCACGTCCGTGTTGACCGCGTAGCCGAAGATGACCGTCTGCACCGCGGGGATGATGAAGACGACAAAACGCATGCGCGGGTCGCGCAGCACCTGGATGAACTCCTTGATCAGCATGGCCTTGAGCCGTTCGAACACAAAAACCCCTTAAAAAAATTACTCGATCTTCTTCCTGAATTTGAAGAGCGATAAGCCGAGCACGAAGGCGGCAAAGAGGGCGAGCAGCAACGCCTCGCCCCACAGGGTGCCAAGTCCCAGCCCCTTGAGATAAATGCCGCGCAACAACACCACGAAGTAGCGCGCGGTGACGATGCGGGTGAAGACCTGGATCGGGTAGGGCATGTTGGCAATCGGGAAGACAAACCCGGAGAGCAGGAAGGCCGGCAGCATGGTGGCGACCAGCGCGATCTGGCTGGACAGGAACTGGCTTTTGGTGATGATGCTGATCAGCATGCCGATGGACAGCGCCCCCACCAAAAAGACCGCCGAGGCGGCGAACACCAGCCAGAGCTCCCCGCGCAGGGGGATGTGAAACACGAACTGCGCCACCAGCACGGAGAGCACCAGGTCGAGCGTGCCGATGGCGAAATAGGGGACCAGCTTGCCAAGGATCAGCTCGCCGCCGGTCACCGGGGTCGCGATCAGCTGCTCCATGGTACCGACCTCCCACTCACGCGCGAAGGTGAGCGAGGTGAGGAGCGCCGCGATCACCATCATGACGATGGCGATCAGGCCGGGGAAGATGTAGTTGCGCGACTCCATGTCGGTGTTGAACCAGACGCGCGGCTGCACGTCCAGCCCCACGGCGGGCGGGGGGAGCCCGCTTCTGCGCAACAGGTCCAAGGTGACGCGCTCGCTGTAGCCGCGGGTCACCGCCTCGGCGTAGCCCAGGGCGAAGGAGGCGACGTTCGAGTCGGAGCCGTCCAGGATCGCCTGCACGGAGGCGACCCGACCCGAGGCGACCTTCCCGGCAAAATCCACCGGGATCACCAGGGCGATGACGGCGCGGCGCGAGGCTATGGCCCGCTCGATCTCCGGGTAGCCTCCGGCGCCCTCCAAAAGCGAGAAGTAGCGCGAGGCCCGGAAGGCGCCCACCAGCTCCCGGCTGGCGGGGGTGGCGCTCTGGTCCCAGACCACCAGCGGCACCTGGTCCACGTCGAGGGTGAGCGCGTAGCCGAACAAAAAGAGCATGACGACCGGGATGGCGATCCCGATACCGAGGCTCCTCCAGTCGCGCAGCACGTGGAGGAACTCCTTGCGGGCGATGGCCGAGACCCGCTTTAGCTTCATGAGGCTTCCCGGCCCAGGGCCGGCTCGGGGAGCAGCAGCGGGATCTCGAAGCGGAACACGGAGCCCCCTCCGGGCCGGGCCTCGGCCCAGATCCGGCCGCCCATCAGTTCGGCGATGCGCCGGGCCAGCGTGAGCCCGAGCCCCAGCCCCGGGAAGGCGCGGGTCACGGAGCCGTCCGACTGGGTGAAATCGTTGAAGATGCGCGCCAGGTCGTCCTGGGCCAGGCCGATGCCGGTGTCGGAGACCGAAAAGCGCAGCCTGGGGGCGGCGTCCTCCCAAAGCTGCACCTCCAGCCCGACTTCCCCCCGGGAGGTGAACTTCAGGGCGTTACCCAGGATCATGGAGAGCAGTTTGCGCAGCATCCCCTGATCCGCGCTGACCGCCTCCGGCAGCGCGGGATCGAGCTGCATCCCGAGCTTGAGCCCCTTGGACTGGGCCAGCGCGGCATGCTCTCCCACCACGACCTCCAGGAAGGTCCTAAGCAGGAACGGGGTGTTTTCCAGGCGGACCAGCTCCCCCTCCAGCCGGCTGGTCTCGATCAAGTCCTCGATGATGCCGAGCAGCTTCATGGCGGCCTTCTGCACTAAGGAGAGGTACTTCCTCTTGTCGTCGTCCTCCTCCGAGGTGAGCACCAGGTCGGTCATGCCGAGGATCGGGGTGAGCGGGGTGCGCAGCTCGTGGCTGATGGAGCGCAGGAACTCCTTCTTGGCCCGGTCGGCGGCCGTGGAGAGCGTCTCCAGCAGGTCGCGGTAGCGCTTGAGCTCCAGGTGGTTCCTGACCCGGGCCCGGACGATGTGCGGGCTGATCGGCTTGGTGACGTAGTCGATGGCACCCAGCTCCAAACCCTTGATCTCGTCCTCCTCCTGGCACATGGCGGTGACGAAGATGATCGGGATGTCCCGGGTGGCCGGGTCCCCCTTCAGCAGAGTGCAGAGCTGGTAGCCGTCCATGCCGGGCATCATGACGTCCAAGAGGAGCAGGTCGGGCTTGTCCGCCTGGATCAGCTCCAGGGCGTCCCCGCCGCTGGTGGCGAAAATCAGCTCATAGTCGTCCCCCAGGCTCTCGCTCAAAAGCTCGATGTTTGCCGGGGTGTCGTCCACGATCATCACGGTCTGACGCTTCATAGCTGTTCCCTTTCTTGAGAGGCCGGCTCCCCTACCCTGCCGGAGAGCCGGGCCAGCAGCGCGCGTGCCTGCTTGAAATCGAGCTTTTCGATGCACATTTCCATTGTCTTGATTTCCATCGGGAACTCCCCGGGGGGAAGCGCCTCGCGCAGCCGGACGAACTGCCGCTTGGCGCCCAGGCTGTTCTTGGACAAAAGCCGTTCCAGCTCCGCGATCTCGGCCGCCAGCTGCGCCCGGCGCGGGCCGGGTCCGGCGGGGGCCGGTGCTGCCGCGCCCCGCGCCGGGAGCCGGTCGATGCCGGACACGAGCGGCCCCAGGGCGAGGCCCAGTTCCTCCAGCAGGTGGTCGGCTGCCGCGCCGCGGGCCAGGGCGTCCTCCAGTGCGAATGCTGCGGCCTGCACCCGCACGGCAGAAAGGTTCCCCGCCACCCCCTTCAGGGTGTGGCTCAGGCGCCGGGCCAGCTCCGGCTCGCCGCGCCCGAGGGCCTCGCCGATCGCCTGCACCGAGCCGCCGAAATCCTCCCGGAACTCGCGCAGCAGCTTGACGAGGAGGGTGCGGTTCCCCCCCAGCCGCTTCAGGGCTCCGGCCAGGTCGAAACCGGGGAGCCCGGCCAGGGGATCGGCGCCGTCGGCTGGCCGGGGCTGGTCCTGGGGGGCCCCGGCCGGTTCCCGGCGCGGCTGCACCCCGAGCTCGCGCGAGAGCGCCCGCACGATGCCGTCCAACAGCAGGGAGTTGCGCGTGGGAAGGCCCAGCACCCCGCTCAGGCCGAGAGCGGCCGCCCGCTGCCGCATCCCGTCCAGCCGGGCGGCGGGCACGGTGACCAGGATTTCCGGACGGGGAGCCGGGCGGCTGCCGACCTCCCGGCAAAGCCTTTCCAGGCCGGCGGCACCCGCGGTCGCCTCGGAGATCAAGAGGAGGTCGAAGGGGAGCTCACCGGGGCGCACGGCGCGCTCCAGGAGGCCCAGGGCCGCCTCCGGCGTGCCGGCGAACTCCTGGAAGAAGGGCATGCCGGAGAGGCTCTGGTTGATCCGGTCGCGCGAGAAGGGATCGGCCTCCAGGGCCAGGATCCTCAGGTTGCGCAGCTCGGGGTCCCGGGGCACCCCCTGCTCTTCCAGGGCGACCGGCAGCCCGAAGCTGAGCGTGAAGGAGAAGCTGCTCCCGGCGCCCGGCACGCTCTCCACCCCCAGGCCGCCCCCCATCAGCTCGACCAGCTGGCTGCTGATGGAGAGCCCCAGGCCGGTGCCGCCGTACCTGCGGGTCGTGGAGCTGTCCGCCTGGGTGAAGGGGGTGAAGATCTTCTCCATCTGCTCCGGGGTCAGGCCAAGGCCGGTGTCCTGCACGCAAAAGCGGACCGCGACCTCCTCGACACCCCGGGAGACCGGCCGGACATCGACGACCACCTCTCCCTTTTCGGTGAACTTCACCGCGTTGCCGATCAGGTTGTTCAGCACCTGGGCCAGCCGGAGCGGGTCGCCCAGCAGGATCGCCGGGATCTCCGGAGCGAGACGTATCTGGTAGCCGATCCCCTTTTCCTGCGCCCTCGGGCCGAGCATGTCCGAGACGGTCTTCAGCACCTGCGCCAGGTTGAAATCGGTGCATTCCAGCTCCACCCGCCCCGCCTCGATCTTGGAGAAGTCGAGGATGTCGTTGATGATCTCCAAAAGGGTGCGGCTGGAGGAGCAGATCTTCTCCAGCTAGTCGCGCTGCTTAGCACTCAGCTCCGTCTGCAGGGCCAGGTGCCCCAGGCCGATGACGGCGTTCATGGGGGTGCGGATCTCGTGGCTCATGTTGGCCAGGAACTGGCTCATGGCGCGGCTGGAGGCCTGCACCAGGTCGCGCTCCTGGCGCAGCGCCTCGGCTTCGCGCTTGGCGGTGACGTCCTCGATCACCCCGGTGAAATATTTCGGCTCTCCCTGGGGGGTGTGCACCAGGGACATGGAGTGGTTCACCCAGACGACGGAGCCGTCCTTTCTGAGGTGGCGCAGTTCCATGGAATAGTTGTCGATCTCGCGCCGCATCAGCCGCTCCACGTGGTCGCGCTCGGGCGCCAGGTCCTCCGGGTGCACGATGTCGTCCAGGGTCCGCCCGAGCAACTCGTCCTGGGTGTAGCCGAGGATGCTGCAGAACCTGGGGTTGATGCGGATCACGCCGCCGGCCAGGCTCAGGTGGCAGATGCCGACCGCCGCCTGCTCGAAGGTGTTCCGGAAACGCGCCTCGCTCTCCTTCAGGAGCTCCTCGGCGCGCTTTCGGGAGGTGATGTCGGTCAGGATGCCGAGCAGCCCGTAGACGCGCCCCGCGTCGTCCTTCAGGGGGATGAGGGCCTTGCTCACCCAGGCGTGGTCCCGCTCGCGCTGCTGGTCGCGCTCCTCCGGCACCCCCGCCTCCAGGACCCGGGCGTCGTCCTGCAGGCGTTTTTGCGCCAGCGGGGCGGGGAACAGGTCGTAGTCGGTCTTGCCGAACACCTGCTCCGGCTCCAGGCCGAGTTCCCGCGCGAAGCTGGAGTTGCAGGAGAGGTAAAGGGAGTTGCGGTCTTTGAGGAAGATGCGCTGGGGCAGGTTCTCGATCAGCGCCCGGTAGCGCTTTTCGAAGAAGAGGGCGCTCTCGGCCTCCCGGCGCCCGGTGATGTCGTGCACGACGCTCACCACCCGAAGCGGCTTCCCGGCCCCGTCCCGGAACAGCTCTCCGGCCTGGGAGACGAAGCCCTCGCTCCCGTCGGGCCGCAGCACCCGGTGCTCGACGGCGTAGCAGCGGGAGTCCGCCGCCAGGGCAGCGGCGATGGACGCCTCAACCGCTTCCCGCTCCTTGGAGGGGATCAGCTCCAGGAGCTCGCGGTAGCTGGCCGGGCCGCCCCCGGGAGGAACCCCGAAGATCCGGCAGGCCTCCTCGGAGCAGTCGACCTTGCCGCTTGCCAGGTCCCAGTCCCAGCTGCCGACCTGGGCGATGCGCTGGAAGCTCCCCAACCGGTCGCCCCCCTCCGACCCGGCCCGCTCCCTCCGGCGCACCCCGGGAACCAGCAGGGCCGCCACCCCGACCAGCAGGGCGGGGCCGGCGCCGTTCCAGGGCGCGGGGAGCAGGTAGCCCGCAAGGCCGGCGCAGAGGGCGAGGCCAAGGCAGGGGACCAGGCTCCCGGCGGGGGGGCGCTGTCCAGACAGGTAGGTTTCGGCAGTACTACGCATGAGTCCACCTTGGTACGTGGGAGAAAGGGGCGGGAAGCTTTGGGACGCGAGCCCCGCGCGGAGTGCGCCGCGTCCCCCCTGCCATCCCTATCGGCTCTTCGAGGCGCCAGCATGAGGGAAACCAGGCGCCCGTCTCAGGGCGGCGGCGCCCCGGCACGGCTGGCGCGCGCCTCCATGAAGGAGACGAACAGGTCCTCCAGTGAGGGGGAGATCCGTTCCAGCCCGACCGGCAGGCCGCTCAGCGCCTCCCTGATGACGGGGATCGCCTCCCGGGAGCTGTCGACCGTGAGATGGAGCCCCGCCCCGAAGAGTCCCGCCTGGCGCACGCAGGGGATGGCGTCGACCCGTGCCAGCGCCTCGAAGGGGTGCTCGCAGCGCAGCTCGACGATCTCGCCGGGGAAGCCGAGCTTCAACTGGGCCGGGCTCCCCAAGGCGATCAGCTCGCCGCCGAAGATGAAGCCGAGCCGGTCGCAGCACTCCGCCTCCTCCATGTAGTGGGTGGTCACGAAGATCGTCACCCCCTCCGCCGACATCCGGTAGATGAGCTCCCAGAAGCTGCGGCGGCTGATCGGGTCCACCCCGGAGGTGGGTTCGTCCAGAAAGAGGATCGGGGGCTCGTGCAGGATGGCGCAGCCGAGCGCCAGCCGCTGCTTCCAGCCGCCGGAAAGGGTCGCCGTCCTCGCCTGGCGCTGCTCGGTGAGCCCCGCCATCTTGATGACCCACTCCTTCCTCTGCTGCTTCTTGGCAGCGGGTATCCGGTAGATGCCGCTGTAAAAGTCGATGTTCTCCTCGACGCTCAGGTCCTCGTAGAGGGAGAACTTCTGGCTCATGTAGCCGATCTGGGTCTTGATCTGCTCCGACTGGGTGGCGATGTCGAAGCCGGCGACCCTCCCGCTCCCCGAGCTCGGGGGGAGGATGCCGCAGAGCATCCGGATGGTGGTCGACTTCCCCGCGCCGTTGGGGCCGAGAAAGCCGAAAATCTCACCGCGCGCCACGTCGAGGGTCACACCGTTCACCGCCGTGAAGTCGCCGAAGCGCCGGGTCAATGCGCGCAGCGAGACGGCGGGGGCGGAGTCGGGTTGGTTTTCTGGCATCGGGGAACCTCTAGTTTTTCATCGGACCGACCGGTCGGATCGGACCGATCAGACCGATTATCGGACGATCGGACAAGAGACGACTGGCGCTAGCGCAGCAGGGAGACGAACAGGTCCTCCAGGGTCGGCTCCACCTGCTTGACACTCGGCTCCAGGCCGGCGGCGTTCAGGGTCGCCGCGGCGAGCCGCGCCGCCTCCCGGGGCTCCGGAGCGTACAGGTGCAACCGCTCACCGAAGAGCGCCACGCTCCCGGAAGGGAACTGCTCGGAAAGCAGCCGCACCGCATGACGCGGGTCGGAGCTACTCAGCTCCAGGACGCCCCCCTTCATGAGCCTCTTGAGCCCCTGCGGCGTATCGCAGGCCAGCAGCTTCCCCCGGTGCATGAGCCCCACCCTGCCGCAGCGCTCGGCCTCGTCCAGGTAGGCGGTGGCCACGAAGACCGTCACACCCTCGGCAAGGAGCCCATACAGGATGCGCCAGAAGTCGCGCCGCGACACGGGGTCCACGCCGTTGGTCGGCTCGTCCAGGAAAAGCACCCGCGGCCGGTGCACCAGGGCGCAGGCAAGCCCAAGCTTCTGCTTCATGCCGCCGGAAAGCTTGCCGGCGGCCCGGTCCTTGAAAGGGACCAGCTTCCCGAATTCGAGCAGCTCCGCGATCCTATCCGCGCGCCCGCGCCGGGGTATCATCTGGATGTCCGCGTAGAAGCGAAGATTCTCCAGCACGGTCAGGTCCTGGTAGAGGCCGAAGCGCTGGCTCATGTAGCCGATCTCGGCGCGCACCGCCTCCCCGGCCTTTTTCATGGAGCTGCCGAGCACCCAGGCCTCGCCCTCCGTGGGGTCCATGATGCCGGTGAGCATCCTGAGCGTGGTGCTCTTGCCGGCGCCGTCGGAGCCGACCAGTCCGAAGAGCTCCCCGCGGGGAATGCTCAGCTCCAGGCCGTCGACCGCCTTGAGAGCACCGAAGGACTTGCCCAGCCGCTCCGTCCTGATCGCCTCACCCTCAGCCATGGAACGCCTCGGCTAGAACTCTCAGATAGCTCACCGCGGCGCTCCCACCTGGATCTCGGCGTCGGCCGGCATGCCGGGCTTGAGCTCCATCCCGGGGTTGTCCAGCGTCACCTTGATCCGGTACACGAGCTTCACCCGCTCCTTCTCGGTCTGCACGCTCTTGGGGGTGAACTCGGCCTCGCTCGAGATGAAGCTGACCTTGCCCGGGTACACCTTCCCCGGGTGGCTGTCCGTGGTGACTCGCGCCTGCTGCCCGAGCTTCACCCGGCCCAGCTCCGTTTCCGGTATGTACCCCTTGAGCCAGCACTGCCCGGTGTCGCCCAGGGTGACCACCGGGGTCCCCGCGGCGACCTGCTCGCCGGGCTCTACCGACTTGGAGAGCACGACCCCGTTCAGGGGCGCCAGCAAGGTGGCGTAGCCCAGCCGCTCACGGGCGGTGGAGACCCGCGCGCGGGCTCCCGCCAGGCGCGCCCGCGCCTCGTCGATGCGCTCGTGGCGCGCCCCCTTGCGCAGGAGGATCAGCGCCTCGCGCCGCTCGCGCACGAAGGCGCGCGCCCCGTCGCTGGAAGCGCGCGCGGTGTCCAGCTCCCGCTTGGGGATCACTTCCTTGGCGTAGAGCGCCTGATCCCTGCGGTAGTCGGTCGCCAGCCGCTCCGCATCGGCCTCGGCCCGGGCCAGCAGCGCCTCGCCCTGCGCCACCTCCTCGCGGCGCGAGCCGGCCTCCAGCTCGGCTAGGGTCGCCGCCGCCGCGTCCGCATCGGCCTGGGCCAGCTTGAGGGCGTCCGAGAGCTCGGCGTCCTCGAGCCGCGCCACGACCTCCCCCTGCCTGACCCGGGCTCCCTCGTCGACCAACCGCGCCAAGACCCTGCCAGCCACCTTGAAGCTCACCTGGACTTCCGTCAGTTCCACGTTCCCCGAAATGCGCAGCGCCTGGTCCGATTCCCCCGGCGCTCCATGGCGCAGATATGCGACGACGGCGCCGACCGCAAGGACCGCCAGCACCGCTATCAATAACCCCTTTTTCACAGACACCTCCGCTCGTCCTAAAACTTATAGCACCAGTTCGTCGTTTTTGGAACGCTATATGCTCCTTAATATCGCAATGCGCCGCATGCTAGCTAACCGCTGCGGCGTAAGGGGGGGAATTTATGAGGAAAACGGCTCTGTGCATTCACGACGAAAAGCTACTCGGGAGCCTAAAAAAGAGGCTGAGAGACCAGGGATTTGCTGAAATAATAGCGTCCGGGAGCGCCGGCGAGCTGTATGCCGACGCCCTGGAGAGCCGCCCCGAGGTCGCCGTGCTGGAATATTCGGCCTCAGAGCGGGAAGTGAGCCAGACCGTGAAGAAACTCTGGGACAGGCTCGGCATCCCGATCATCATGATCGCGGAGAGCGCCGACCTGGAGGGGGTGCAGAAGTGGGGCGAGTCCATACTCTCCACCATCCTGGCCAAGCCGGTCCGCGAGGACGAGCTGATGGCCGCCCTGGCGCTCTCCGTTGCGGCGGCCCGCAGGGTCGACCAGCTCAAGGAGGAGATCACCAGCCTCAAGGAGAGCATCGAGACCCGCAAGGTCGTGGAGAAGGCCAAGGGGCGGCTCATGGAGCGGGACCGGCTGACGGAGGCGGAGGCCTTCCGCAGGATGCAGAGGCTCGCCATGGACCGCAGGATCTCCATGCGCCAGCTGGCCGAGGCGATACTCTTGACCGACCGGATCGGCAACTAAGAGCAGGGTCGCCGGGCGGCTGACACTAAAATAAGCAGTTGACAGCAGCTCGCTCAGTACTTATATTTCTATCCAGTAGAGGGGAGTAGCTCTCGGCTTTGCAGAAAAGCCGACCCGTGCATTTCGTCAGGACGGCCTTTGGGGCCCGGACACGGGGCAATGACAGACATGTCAACGCATGCAAGACCTTTATCCAGCGCCATGCACCAGCGCCCCGGGTAAAGGTCTTTTTTATTTGCCTCGGGCGGATTAATATTACCTAAGGAGGAACCGACATGAATCGATTCAAGACTGCAGTTCTCCTCACCGCACTCACGCTGCTCATGGTGGCGATGGGAAGCGCCATCGGCGGCAGGGGAGGCATGTACTTCGCCTTCCTGATGGCCTGTGGCATGAACTTCTTCTCCTACTGGTTCTCGGACAAGATCGTGCTCCGCATGTACGACGCGCGCGAGATCACCGAGCAGGAGAACCCCGCCTTCTACGGCATGGTAAGGAGGCTCACGATGCGGGCCGGGCTCCCGATGCCGAAGGTGTACATCATCCCTTCGGACAGCCCCAACGCCTTCGCCACCGGGCGCAACAAGGAGCACGCGGCGGTCGCCGCGACGCAGGGGATCCTGAGGATACTGAGCCCCGAGGAGCTCGAAGGGGTCATGGCCCACGAGCTCACCCACGTCGCCAACCGGGACATCCTGATCTCGACGATCGCGGCGACCTTCGCCGGCGCCATCTCCATGCTCGGCAACATGCTGCAGTGGGCCGCCATCTTCGGGGGAGGCCGCAGCGACGACGACGAGGGAGGCGGGGGGCTCCTGGGGGGGCTCGCCCTGGCGATCATCGCCCCGATCGCCGCCATGCTGATCCAGATGGCGGTCTCCAGGTCGCGCGAGTACCTGGCGGACGAAGGGGGTGCCAGGATGTGCGGCCACCCACTCGCCCTGGCCAACGCACTCAGGAAGCTGGACAGCGGCTCGCGCATGCTTCCGATGCAGGAGGCGCGGCCCGCCACGGCGCACCTTTTCATCGTGAACCCGCTCACCGCCGGCGGCCTTTTGCAGCTTTTCTCCACCCACCCGCCGATGGAAGACCGCATCGCCAGGCTGGAGCAGATGGCGCGCTGAAGGGCTTAAGGACTGAAGGGCTTAGGGCGTGATGTTGATGTGGTGATGCATGAAAGAGTGATGTGCAATGTGTGGTTGAACCGATTATCCGGAGGTTGTTCCTTGTCCCCGCAGAGCATCATGTGGTCCATATTCGCCGCGACCATCGCAGGCATGCTGGTGCTCGACTTCTTTCTGAACCGATCGAGCCACGAGATACGGTTTCGCGAGGCCCTCACCTCGACCCTGGTGTGGGTCGGTCTCGCCTTCGCCTTCAACGCCTGCGTCTGGTATTACCTCGGCAAGGTGAAGGCCCTGGAGTTTCTGACCGGCTACGTCATCGAGGAATCCCTTTCGGTCGACAACCTGTTCGTCTTCATCATGATCTTCTCCTACTTCCGGGTCTCCAGGGCGCATCAGCCCAAGATCCTGAAGTGGGGGATCCTCGGCGCGCTGGTCATGAGGGCGGTCTTCATCGTGGTCGGAATCGGATTACTGGAGAAGTTTCACTGGATGGGATATCTTTTCGGGGGGATTCTGGTCTATAGCGGGATTAAGATGGCCTTCAAGGGAGAGGAGAGAATAGATCCGGAGAAGAACCCGCTGGTGCGCCTGCTGCGGAGCTTCCTGCCGATCACCAAGCGGATCAGGGGGGACCGGTTCTTCATACGAAGGAGGGGCATCCTGGCGGCCACGCCGCTCTTCCTGACGCTCCTCGTGGTGGAGTCGAGCGACCTGATCTTCGCCGTCGACTCGATCCCCGCGGTCCTGGCGGTGACCCACGACCCGTTCATCGTCTACAGCTCGAACGTGTTCGCCATCATGGGGCTGCGCTCCCTCTACTACCTGCTCGCGCATGTCATGGAGATGTTTGTCTACCTGAAACTCGGGGTTTCCTGCATCCTTGCCTTCGTGGGCGCCAAGATGCTGCTGGTCGACCTGGTGGAAATCCCGCTGCACGTCTCACTCGGTGTCATCCTGGGCGCCCTGACGGTTTCGATCCTCGCGTCTATCATCGTGAAAGGGGAAAAGGAAAAGCTGAATTAAACCTTCAAGCTGTCTTTTCGCTTTTCAGGTTTGTCGTGATCTTCACCTGCGAGATCGCGGTCCGGGTCACCTCGACACAGGTGAGCGTGTAGCTGCCCAGTTCGATGCTCTCGCCCTGCTCCGGAAAACGCCCGATCCGGTCCAGTATCAACCCGGCCAGGGTGTCGTAGGGCAGGTCATCCCCTAGCTCCATCTCCAGCAGATCCTCCAGGTCGGATATGGAGATCAGGGCATCCACCAGGAAGCTGCCGTCCGCCAGCACCTGAATCGTGCTCGGCTCGCCGACGTCGTGCTCGTCCTCGATCTCGCCCACCAGTTCCTCCAGCAGGTCCTCCGTCGTGACGATGCCGCTGATCCCGCCGTACTCGTCGACCACGAACGCCATGTGAACCCGGGTCTTCTGCATCTCCTTCAGGAGCTCGCTCACCTTCTTCCCTTCGGGGACGAAGTAGGGGGGGCGCACGATGGAGCGGATGTCGAAGTCGGGCTCCCGTACCATGCGGCCCAGCAGGTCCTTGCCGTGGATGAAGCCGACGGTCTCCTCTATGGTCCCGAGATAGACCGGGTAGCGGGAATACATGTTGTCCAGCACCCCGTTCAGGATCTCCTCCTTGGGGAGATCCAGGTCAAAGGCGACGATCCTGGTACGGGGTACCATGACCTCCCGCACCGAGGTGTGGGTGAAGTCGAAGATGTTGTCGATGAAGGTGTGCTCCGTCTCGGAAAAGATGCCGCTCTCGTGCCCCTCTGCGACGATGTGCTGCACCTCCTCGCGCGTCATGAACGCCTTCCCTTCGCCGTTGATGCGCAAAAGCGCGAAGACCGCCTTGCTGGAATAGGTCAAAAAGGCGACCAGCACCCCGGCGATCCTGGCGAGGACGGTTATCGGTTTGGCAACCCGAAGCGCCATGGTGTCCGCGTACTGGAGCCCGATGGTCTTGGGCACCAGTTCGCCCAGGATCAGCAGCAGGTAGGAAATCGCCGCGACGACGATAGTGACGGCCAGCGGCTCGGCTGCGTTGCGGATCACCATGAATTGGGAGTGCTGCAGCAGCGGCCGGATGTAATCGACCGCGATGACCCCGCCGACCGCGGACGCGGTGGAGCCGATGACGGTCATCCCGATCTGTACGATGGCGAGCAGGCGGTGGGGATCCTTCTGCAGGGCTTCGACCAGGACCGCGCGCTTGTCTCCGAGGCTTACCAACTGGGCGATCCTGCTTTTTCTGACGGAGATGATGGCGAATTCGGAACAGGCAAAAAAGCCGTTGAAGACGATGAGGATGCAGATGACGAACAGCTCTATGAAAACGGTATCCAACTCTCCTCCCGGTATAAAATTCATGGCACGCGCCCCGGACAACGGTGGACCTCCCGACCGGATCTGCGTTTTTGCCACCAGTATCAGCAACTTTTCATTTTCACCGGTAAATGCTTTCTTGTCAACCTTTTGTAGTGTTCCCGGGAGGGCGGCGTCTGGAGCAGTCCGGTTCAGAGCGGGAGGTATGGCCAGAGAGGGACAAGGGAAAGACGGGTACAGCCATTCAGGTTCAAAGTGAAGGGATGCTGGGGTTCTGGCAGTATCCCCCCTGCGCAGTGGGGGGGAAGGCTCGCGCAGCGAGACAGGGGGGTCCGCCTCGGCACGAGGCTCCGTCATTTCATCAAGGCCCAGCCCCCCACTTCTTTATGGGGGACTGGACCGGCACTGGGGCGTGACGGTAAGCTTCCGGAAAACCGGCGGCTATTTCCCGATCTTGAAAGAGAGCAGGAAGCGATCCCCGCCGCAATCAAACGGTATCACCATTGACTCGGCGCTCGACATGCTCTCGAGCACGTAATCGCTGCCGTAGATGACCGTCGGGATGGAGAGGTTGATGTCCGCGCCCTTCGGGGAAAAGATGTGCTTCACATCCCCGCCGATCATGTTGGCGATCTCCCCCAGTGCATCGTTCACATCGTCATCTATATCGGTTACTTCCATGCCGAGCATATTCGATGTGATGCGCAGCGCCAGAGCTTTCGGGCAGTGAATCGCCAGGATACCTGAATGGCTCCCGGCCAATCCGACCATGCTGGTCAGGGTTTCATGGAAACTCGTCACCGGCTCCGTCAAAGGATATTCATCTACGACATCCATCATTACCATGGTGGAGAAGACACCCTTGGCGATATCTACGATCGTCTGCCTCACGGAATCTTCCGTCAGATTCGCTTCGCTTAGAACTTCAGCATCCAGCCCCATAGTCACCTCCCTAACTTTAATGAACGCATCTAGTGTACCCATTCCTGTGCAAATATAAAGCCTGCGCCGAAAAAAAACCTGACACCCGTTCCAGGCGGTCCACCTCCTACCCGCCCCCAGCCGCCGCTCGGACCGTGCCGACGGGCGGTCCTTCAACTGACGGGATATTCCCCCCTGGCAAGCGAGAGGCAGAAGCTGTTGATCCCGGCGAACTCGCGCTGGAACACCTCCTCGACCCGGTCCGACAGCTCCGAAACCTGCCTGCCGCGCTCCAGCAGCAACTGGGCGTTAGCCATGAGCGGCCGGTCCACCGGGTCCCCGATCTGGCTCAAGAGGAGCACGTAGGCTTCCTGCACCCCCTCCACGCGCTGGCAGATCTCCCGGGCGATCCGGTGGGCGAGGACGTTGTAGATCTTTCCGACATGGCTCATGGGGTTCTTGCCCGCCGCGGCCTCGGTCCCGATCGGCCTGCCAATCGGGATCAGCCCGTTCACCCGGTTCCCCCGGCCGACCTGGCCGGAATCGGCATCCTCCGCGGAGGTGCCCAGCAGCGACAGGTACACGCCGCCCAGCCCGCGCCCCTGCTGATCCAGGGTGTTGAAGTGCAGCGTCAGGCGCCCGAAGCCCCCTTTATCCGCCATGAAGCGGTACATCTCGGAGCGGATAAGCTCCTTGCGGGCAAAATAGTCGCGCTCGGAGCCGGTCTGGGCGGCGAGCAGCGGCATGGCGACGGTCAGGTCCAACTCGTCGCGGCAGCGCAGCCCCATCACCTTGACGTCCTCGCCGGTATCCGGGAACTGCGCCTTGAAGCGGGGCGAGTTGAGTTCATTCTCCAGTGCCAGCACCGCCTGCTCGGTCGGGCTCAACGGGTAGTAGCCGACCGCGGCCGAGGTGTCGTTGGCGCCGCGGATGGCCCCGGGGCGCAGGAAGATGTCGGTCAGTTCCTGGGAGCCGGGAGCGAGTTTGAACCGGTAGGTCAAGTGGCGCTCGGGGTCGACACCGGGGAGATGGGCGCGGATCCAGCCGCGGGCTGCATCCAGGGCGATCTCCTGGACCGGAATTTCCCTGCCGAACGCGGAGAAGGTCGCCCGATCCCCGATGGTGAGTTCCATCGGCTCGATGACCGTACCGCCCCCGAACTCCTTGTGCACCCGGCCCGCAGCCAGCAGCCCCTTGTCGATATTGTGGTGCAGGATGGAGCCGAACTCCTTCAGGTAGGCCTGAGACAGCGCGACGGAGATGGCATCCATGACGCAGTCGCAAATCTGGTCCGGATGGCCGATCCCCTTGCGTTCCACGATCTCCACGCTCTGCTCGGTTACGCTCAACCCTTTGTACTGTTCGACCAGGATCATGCAAGCGTCCTTTGGCGCCGGGCCAAGGCCTGGCGCCTTTACTGCATCCAGCAAAATTGTAACCCAAAAAGCCGGGTACGCAACGAAGCGCCCCGCCGGAGCGCCTGGAGAAGGCGTGGAGAGTGCCGGAGGGAACCGAAATGAAAAAGGGGAACGGGAGCACACTGCAGTTAAGTTAAGGCTCCCCCTCCCTTGACGGGAGGGGGAGAGCTTAGCCGAGTGGGGATGGTTAATTTAATGGCTGTGGAACGGAAACGGAAACGGAAACGGGAAAGGGAAAGGGAGCGGGAGCTGGGAAGGCCAGCAAGGCCGGGAGATCAGAACTGTCCGGTGGGTCAGCGCCGCCGCACCAGGAAGCTTCCCCTGGCGAGCCGCGCCTGCAGCCAGAGGCCGAGCCAGAGTTTGATGAGCCTGCGGGTGGCGGGAATCAGGAAGAAGACCCCGAGGAAGTCGGTGAAGAAGCCCGGCGTCATCAAGAGCACGCTGCCCAAAAGGACCAGCGCCCCGTCCAGGAGCTGGGCGGCGGGAAGCCTGCCCTGTGCCAGTTCCTGCCGCACCTGGGTAAAGATGCGGAACCCCTGGCTGCGCACCAGGAAGGCGCCGGTGAGACTGATGGCGAGTAAGAGCGCAGCGGTCGGCAGGGCGCCGATCAGGGAGCCCACCTTGATCAGCAGGTAGATCTCGATGACCGGGACAATCAGGAAGATGAGAAAGAGTCTGAGCAGCATCTATTTTTTCATGTCGATGCCGTAGCTCTTGATTTTACGGTGCAGGTTGCTGCGCTCCAGCTCGATCGCCTCCGCAGTCCGGGACACGTTCCAGTCGTGCTCCTCCAGCTTCTGGATGATGAACTCCTTCTCGAACTCCTCCCGCGCCTCGCGCAGCGAAGAGAGCTCCAGCACGCCGTCCAGCCTGCCGCCCCCCGCTTCCCTGCCGTTGGCTTCCACGGAGAAGTAGTCCGGCAGATGGTTCAGGGTGACGGTGCCGCCGGGGGTCATGATGACCAGGCGCTCCACGATGTTTTTCAGCTCCCGCACGTTGCCGGGCCAGTCGTAGCGCTGCATCGCCTCCATCGCCTCGGGGACGATCAGCTTTAGCTCCCTCCCCTCGCGCCGGCAGAAGGCGTCCAGGAAATAACCGGCCAATAGCGGCACGTCGTCGCGCCGCTCCCTGAGCGCCGGCACCTTGAAGGGGACCACGTTCAGACGGTAGAAGAGGTCCTCGCGGAAGGAGCCGTTCCTGATTTCCTCCTCCAAAAGCTTGTTGGTGGCCGCGACCACCCGGACATCCACCTCCAGGGTCCTGGTCCCCCCTACCCGCTCGAACTTCCTTTCCTGCAGGATGCGCAGCACCTTGGCCTGGGTTTTGAGCGACATGTCGCCGATCTCGTCCAGGAAGATGGTGCCACCATCGGCCAAGTCGAACTTTCCCTTCTTCTGGGACACGGCGCCGGTGAAGGCGCCCCGCTCGTGGCCGAACAGCTCACTCTCGATGAGCTCCTCGGGGATCGCCGCGCAGTTGATCTCGATGAACGGCTTGTCGCGGCGCTGGCTGTGGAAGTGGACCGAACGGGCCACCAGCTCCTTGCCGGTGCCATTTTCGCCCGTGATGAGGACGGAGGCGTTGGTCGGCGCCACCATCCGGATCTGCTCCTTGAGCCTCAGCATCGCCGCCGAGTTGCCGATCATCTCGTGGCTTTGCAGCACCAGCCCGCGCAAGGAGGCGTTCTCCTCCTTGAGCCGGGTCATGGCGAGGGCGTTCTCCACCGTCACCACGACCTTCTCCAGGGAGAGCGGCTTCTCGATGAAGTCGTAGGCCCCGAGCTTGGTCGACTTCACGGCGGTCTCGATGGTGCCGTGGCCGCTCATCATGATGACGTTCAGCGCCGGGTAGAGTTCCTTCAGCCCCTTGAGGGTCTCCAGCCCGTCCATCCTCGGCATCCAGATGTCCAGCAGCACCAGCCCGGGGAGCTCGCGCTTGCACAGGGCGAGCGCCTCCACCCCGTCGCCGGCGCAGACGGTCCGGTACCCCTCGTCCTCCAGGATGCCGGCCAGGGCCGAGCGGATCCCCTCCTCGTCGTCGACTATCAGTATGGTTTCGGTCATGGTCGGTCCCTGAAGGGCGCTAGCCCGCCAGCCCCACTTCCCGGGCGAGCTCGCGCCAGGCGGGGAGCGAGCGCTCAATCATCCCCTGGTCCACGCAGTAGGCGATCCGGAAGTAGCCGGGTGCGCCGAAGCCGGCGCCGGGCACCAGCAGGATGCGGTGCTTCTGGGCGATCCTGACGAACTCGACGTCGTCGGCAAGCGGTGATTTCGGGAAGAAATAGAAGGCGCCGTCGGGGCGCACCATCTGGAACCCCATGCCGCAAAGGGCGTCGTAGAGGATGTCGCGCTTTGCCTGGTAGAGGTCGATGTCGACCGAGATGTGCTGCAGGCCGGCCACCAGGCGCTGCATGAGCGCCGGGGCGTTGACGAAGCCGAGCACCCGGTTCGAGAAGATGGTCCCCTCCATGAAGGTGTCCACGTTGCGCATCCGGGGGTTCGCCGCCAGGTAGCCGATGCGCTCCCCGGGGAGCGCCAGGTCCTTGCTGTGGGAGGTGACGATGACCGAGTTCTCCACATAGCGGAAGATGTTCGGCACGACCTTGCCGTCGTAGCTGATCCGCGCGTACGGCTCGTCGGAGATGACGCAGATCTGCCGGCCGAACTCCTTTTCCTTGGCGCTCACCATCTCGCCCAGGGCAGCGAGGCTCTCGGCCGGGTAGATGACGCCGGTCGGGTTGTTGGGCGAGCAGAAGATGACCGCGCGGGTCTTGGCGGTCATCGCGGCGGCGATGGCGGGGACGTCAAGCTGGAAGGTGTCGGGGTTGGTCCAGACCACGACCGGCTCGCCGCCGTGGTTGTCGATGTAGAAGCGGTACTCCACGAAGTAAGGGGCGAGGATGATGACCTCGTCGCCCGGGTTCAGTATGGTCTTCAGCACGACGTTGAGCGCGCCGCCGGCGCCGCAGGTCATCACCACCTGCCCCGCCTCGACCGGGAGGTCCGAGGCGCTGGCGAGGGTGCGCGCCACCGCGGAGCGGGTCTCGGCGTACCCCGCGTTGTTCATGTAGCGGTGCATGCCGGGCAGCGGGGTTTGGGCCAGCTTCAGGAAATCGCCGTGGAACTGGGCGGGCGGTTCCACATCCGGGTTTCCCAGGGTGAAGTCGTAGATCTGGTCCGCGCCGAACTCCTGGCGCAGCCGCTCACCCTCCTCGAACATCTTCCTGATCCATGATGAATTCGCGATAAATCCGGCTATCTTTCGGGCCACGGCCATGCGAGCGCACTCCTTGCGAGGTTTTTTAATTTTTTTAGCACATTACGGCAAAGGGGGCAAGGCGTATTACCCGAGGCCGGTCCCAGGAAGGCTCCGCCGCACTTTCCCCTTTAATTTAGGGGACAATCTGCTATGATGCCCACTTCACGAGAGGACACCAACGCTAAGGAGGGGTAGACATGAGCAAGAACTGGCGCATCGAGACGCAGGCAATTCAGGAGGGGTACACTCCGCAGGACGGGGAGCCGCGCATCCTCCCGATCATACAGAGCACGACCTTCAAGTTCAGCTCCGCGGACCACGTGGCGAAGCTGTTCGACCTGGAAGCGGGGGGACACTTCTACTCGAGACTCAGCAATCCGACCTCCGAGGGGCTCGAGAAGAAGCTCACCGCCATGGAGGGGGGCGTGGCCGCCATGGCCACCTCGTCCGGGCAGGCGGCAACCAGCATCGCGCTCATGAACATCTGCCGCGCCGGCCAGCACATCGTCGCCGCCAGCACCCTGTACGGCGGCACCTATTCGCTCTTCGCCAACACCTTCCCGAAGCTCGGCATAGAGGTGACCTTCATCGACCCGGAATCGGACGCGGCGACCATAGAGGCGGCCTTTCGCCCCGAGACCCGCGCGCTCTTCGGCGAGACCATCGGCAACCCCGGGCTGAACGTGCTCGACTTCGAGACCTTCGCCGGCGTCGCCCGGAAGATGGGGGTTCCCCTGGTGGTCGACAACACCTTCCCGACCCCGTATCTCTGCCGCCCCTTCGAGCACGGGGCGAACATCGTGGTGCATTCCGCCACCAAGTACATCGACGGCCACGCCACCAGCGTCGGGGGGATCATCGTGGACGGCGGCAACTTCGACTGGGGTAACGGCAAGTATCCGGAATTGACCGAGCCGGACTCCAGCTACCACGGACTCAAGTACCTGGAGACCTTCGGCAACCTGGCCTACATCGTCAAGGCGCGGGTGCAGCTGATGCGGGACCTGGGCGCCTGCCCGGCGCCGCTCAACGCCTTCCTGTTCAACCTCGGCCTGGAGACGCTCCCCCTGAGGATGCAGCGCCACAGCGAGAACGCCCTGGGGATCGCGAAGTTCCTGGAAGGGCACGACTGCGTGAGCTGGGTCAGCTATCCCGGGCTCAAGAGCCACCAAAGCTACGCGCGGGCGCAGCAATACCTGCCCAAGGGGGCCAGCGGCGTGCTGACCTTCGGCATCAAGGGGGGTGCTGCAGCGGGCAAGAAGTTCATGGAGAGCTGCGCCCTGGTGGCGCTGGTGGTCCACGTGGGCGACGCCAGGAGCTGCGTGCTGCACCCGGCGAGCACGACGCACCGCCAGCTCACCGAGGAGCAGCAGATCGCCTCCGGGGTCACCCCGGACCTGATCAGACTCTCGGTCGGAATCGAGCACATCGACGACCTGATCGCGGACATCGAGCAGGCGCTCAGGGCGAGCTGCTGAGGCGTGGTGTGGGGGCGGCGCGCTAGATCGGTCGGATGGGTCGGATAGGACGATCGGCCGGATCAGACGCGCGCCGCACAACGACAAAGGGGATTTGGCAGCGCACGCGGCCAAATCCCCCTTTTTTTACCCTACGGTCCTGCAGGCAACCACGATGCCCTTAGCCCCGCTACTTGCCGCAGCACTTCTTGAACTTCTGCCCGCTGCCGCAGCTGCAGGGATCGTTGCGGCCGATCTTCGGCGCACGCGCGATCGGCTTCTGGGTGACGCCCTTGCCATCGGTGAAGAACCAGAGGTCCTTCTCCTTCTTGAAGAGGGCGAGCTCGTGGTGCACCTTGGGCTCACCCTTCTCGCTGTAACGCGCGATGAACTCGACTTCCCCGGTCGTGTCGGAACTGGTGCCCCCCTTCACGGCGACAATCTCCAGGCCCTGCCACTCGGCGCTCTCCGCCCACTCCTTGGTGCCCGCGACGTCATACCCTTCGCGGTGCTTGGGGTGGGTGGTTTCAAATATGTAATCGGTCTCGACTTTCGCGTAAGCCGCATAGCGCGAGCGCATCAGCGCCTCGGCGCTTTGCGCGGCGCGCTCCCCCTTGATAATGGGCTGGCAACAATCAGCGTAGGCAATACCGGTTCCACAGGGACACAACTCCATCTCTAACTCCTCCTCGTTGCAGGTCTTTTGCTGCTGTTCTGGCCGGTTTCAGCCGGCCTGGTAATCGGCGCTGACCACGGAGGAACTGACCCCCCTCATGTAGGCCGCCACTTCGTTGGCATGGTAGGGGTGCACCTGGTAGGCCTGCAGGTCTTCCAGGGAATCGAACTTGGTGACCAGGGCGATATCGGCGGAGCGTTCCGAATGGATCAGGTCCACCCCGACCTCCAGGTAGCGCAGCTGCTCGACCTTCCCCTGCATGCTGAGCAAAATCCCCTTTGCCTGTTCGATACCATCCGGGGTGCGCTCTTTCAGCTTGAATAACACGATATGTGTGATCATTTTTTTCTCCTGGAATTTTTGATGCTGCAGCCGATACCATGTAATACATCGCCGCCCGCCTTCCTGTCAACGGTGGGAGCCGCGAAATATGATTAAAAATGCGAATAAAGTTGTTGCGCAGAGCCGGCAATGCTGCTATAAGACCAACAGGACCGATATGGTCCTGTTGGAAAATTAATTAACTGGAGGATGAGATGGCTCGCTTTGCAAAATTAATGTGTATAATAGTACTGCTGTGCGTGGCGATCGCGGCACGCGGCGAAGCTGCCCAGACGGTGCTGTTCGATACGGGGCATGGTGAGCGTTTCCTGGTTGACGAGAAGGGGCCTCTGCAGCTTTCCGGATTTGCCGGGATCTGCCAGGCAGCCGGCATCACGGTGGCGACCCTGGCCAAGCCGATCAGCGATGAGAGCCTGGCAGGCGTGAACGGCCTGGTGATCTCAGGCGCCTTCCAGCCGCTCAAGGACGAGGAGATCGACGCGCTGATCCGTTTCATGCTGCGCGGCGGCAAGCTCTCCGTCATGCTGCACATCGCTCCCCCGCTGGACGCCCTGCTGGTACGGCTTGGCATTAACTTCACCAACGGCGTCATTCAGGAGCACGAAGGGGTCATCAACGGCCAGCCCCAGGATTTCCGGGTGAGCCGGCTCGGCACCCACCCTGTCATGAAAGGGATCAGCGCTTTCAGCCTGTACGGAGTATGGGGGCTCATGAGCGTGGATCAGCGATCCCACAATATCGCCATGACCAGCCCGCAGGCCTGGATCGACCTGCATCATGACAAGGTCCAGACCAAGGACGAGACGGGCTCCTTCGCGGTGGCGTGTGCCGGCGATGTCGGCAAGGGCGGCTTCCTGGTGTTCGGCGACGATGCGATCTTTCAGAACAAATTTCTGGACGCCAACAACAAGGCGCTTGCCGTGAACCTGGCAAGCTGGCTCAAATAAAGCAGGGTAGCGACCAGTCAGTTAACGCGGACATGAATTTAGGCAGCACTCAAATCAAGGAGGATACTGAAGATGGCACAGGCTTTGGAGATCTACAAGTGTGAAAGTTGCGGCAACATCGTAGAAGTGTTCCACGCAGGCGCCGGCGAACTGGTCTGCTGCGGCAGCGCCATGACGCTGCAGACGGCCAACACCGTCGAGGCCTCGAAGGAAAAGCATGTGCCCGTGATCGAAAAGGGCGACGGCACCATCACCGTGAAGGTCGGCTCCGTGCCGCACCCGATGGAAAGCGTTCACTTCATCGAGTGGATCGAGCTCATCGCGGATGGCAAGGTGTACCGCGCCCAGCTGGCGCCGGGTCAGGCTCCCGAGGCGACCTTCGCCGTCAGCGCGGACCAGGTCACCGCCCGCGAGTACTGCACCCTGCACGGCCAGTGGGCCGCCGAAGCGTAACTCTCGCACCGGACAGCATAGCGCAAAAATGAAAGAGGGGAACGGCTTGAGGCCGTTCCCCTCTTTTTTTGTCCTTACCCCAGCACTACCCCGCCCTTCCCGGTTAACAAGGGGACTTTAGCTGGGTCTCCCCTGCGAAGCAGGGGGGACGGCTCGCGTGGCGAGACGGTGGGCTTCCTGCGGCGGAAAACACCCCGCTGCTTCACTAGGTTCAGCGTCCCCCTGTTCCATAAGCTCTGTTAGGGGCTGATGTTGGTTCCCCTCTGGGCAGGGAAGGCGGGCGAATACAAGATTCGCCCCTACCAGCGCGATGAGGTGTAGGGGCGAACCTCGTGTTCGCCCGTGAGCTGCGGCCGCATTCTCCCCGCGTGGGCACGGGTGCCCACCCTACGCACTAGGAAATAACGACATCTGCGCCTAACAAGGCCATTCCATTAGGGGGGACAGGACCACAGCCTCCACTTGAAGGGGAGGGAGAGTCCTTTAGCGGGTGCTTCTTATCTGCCGCTGCGGCGCGCCGCGTGCGAGGCGGGGCGCGGGACGCTCTTGGTGCCGGCTCCCACCGCATGGCGGCCGGCTGCGGGCTTGGCCGAGGGCTTCGCCGGGCTCTCCTTGCGGCGCTGCGGCTCGCGCGGCGCACGCACGAACTCGGCGTCCTTCTTGGGAGCGGGAACGCTGTAGTCAAACCCCTCCACGATGCGCCTCTCGATCTGCGAGCCAAGCACCCGCTCGATGCCGCGCACCATCAGGTCGTCCTCGCGGGTCACCAGGGTGAAGGCGTCGCCGGTCTTCGCCGCCCGGCCGGTCCGGCCGATCCGGTGCGTGTACGCCTCGGGGGTGTCCGGGATGTCGTAGTTGATGACGTGGGAGATCAGCGAGACGTCGATGCCGCGCGCCGCGATGTCGGTCGCCACCAGGATCTGGAAGCTGCCGTCCCGAAAGCCGTCCAGCGCCGCCTGCCTTCTATTCTGGGAAAGGTTCCCCTGCAGGGAGGCCGCCTTGTAGCCACCCTTCTCCAGCTGCTCCCCCACCCTCTTGGCGCGGTGCTTGGTCTTGGTGAAGATCAGCACGCTCTCCGTGTCGGTGTGGCTCAACAGCTCGAACAAGAGCGGGGTCTTCAGGTGCTGGGACACCGGGTAGAGGGCATGGGACACCGTCGCCGCGGGGGCGGTCCGGCTCACCTGCACCGTCACCGGCTTCTTGAGGATGTCGTGGGCAAGCTTCCTGATGTCGTCGGGCATGGTCGCGGAGAACATCAGGGTCTGCCTGGGATACGGCAGAACCTTCAGGATCCGCTTCACGTCCGGCAGGAAACCCATGTCGAACATCTGGTCCGCCTCGTCCAGTACCAGCATCTCGACCTTGGAGAGGTCGATGGTCCCCTGGGAGATATGGTCCAGCAGGCGCCCCGGGCAGGCCACGACGATCTCGACCCCTTCCTTCAGCCTCTTGATCTGCGGGTTGATGTTGACCCCGCCGTAGATCGTCATGCTCCTTAAACGGGTGACCTTTCCCATGGCGTTGAGCGCCTCGTTGATCTGCTCGGCGAGCTCCCTGGTGGGGGCGACCACCAGCGCGCGGACCTTGCCGCGATCTCCCTGCATGAGGCGGTGCAGCATGGGCAGGCCGAAGGCCGCCGTCTTTCCGGTTCCCGTTTGGGCGAGCCCCATGACGTCCTGCCCTTCCATTACCGGGGGGATCGCCTGCAGCTGGATGGGGGTCGGGGTGACATACCCGAGGGCCTCCACTCCGGCCAGAATCTGGGGGTGCAAATTGAACTCTTTGAAATCCACTGTTACTCCTATCTGTTTGATTTTTCCCACAAAAAACCCCAGAAGCCTGGCAAGGCCCATGGGGTCCGTTGACTGATTAGAAACTAAAGTATACCATAAATTACGGAAAAGGTGGGGGAATTTATTTATCCCAGGAACAGCGCGGCCGCCGGATTGGTCCGGCGCGCCGGGCGCGGGCCCCGTGACTCAATGACGCCGACTACCAGACTCAGGAAGGATTCCGGTAGTCGGAGCTCGGACGGCTCAACTACTATCGGCGCGCAATCGGCACAGTGCGGTCATGAGGGCGGCAATGCACTAAAGGGCGGCTGACAGCCTTTATTTAACGGGCTAGAGAGCTGTAAATGAGGACGAAATGGGGAAAAACGGACCGAAGGGGGCTTTCCGACAGGATGCGGTAGCGTATTTTGCGGCGCTATGTTAAAAAAAAGAAAACCAATCTCGGCGGTAAACCCATGAAGATCATGATCAAATACCGGCTCTTTCTTGCCATGCTGGCCGCGACTGGCGCGGTCGTCATCTGCATGTACCTCATCATGCAGTGGAGTATCGGCCGCGGCTTCCTCTCCTACGTCAACACCATCGAAAGGGAGCGTTTCGGGAAGCTCGTCGAGGTGCTGGAGCAGTCCTACACGACCCAGGGAAGCTGGGAGTTCCTGCGCGAGGACCCCTCCGCCTGGTTCCGGATCGTCGGTTCGACCCTGCCCCGGGAGGGGGCCGAACAAGACCGCCTGGAGCGCCTGGGCAAAAGGTTCCTGCACCGGCCGCCGGAGCGCCAGGCGACCGGCTTTCCCATCCTGACCGGCCAGCAGCTGCCGCCGCGCCTGCCGCACCGCTTCGAGACGCGCGTCGTACTGCTGGACGCCGGCCGCACCCGGCTGGCCGGACCGGCCGGGGAGCTTGGCGGGATCAACTTCAAAAGCATCAGTAACGGCGGGCGCGTGGTGGGCTACCTCGGCATGCTCCCAAGGCAGCGGCTGACCGACACCCACCAGCTCCTCTTCCTGCAGCAGCAAAAGCTCGCCATGGGGCTGATCGCCCTGGTCATGCTGCTGGTCTCGGCGGCGCTCTCCCTGCCGCTGGCCAACCGCCTGGTGCTGCCCATCAGGCGGCTCGCCGCCTCCATGCACCGGCTGGCCTCGGGCGACTTCGGCACCAGGGTCCCCGTCGGCCCCCAGGACGAGCTGGGGCAGCTGGCCCGCGACTTCAACACCCTCGCGCTGTCGCTTGGCAAGAACGAGCAGGCGCGCCGCCAGTGGGTGGCGGACATCTCCCACGAGCTGCGCACCCCGCTCTCCATACTGCGCGGGGAGATCGAGGCGATCCAGGACGGCGTCCGGCAGGCGGACCCCGACTCCATGCGCTCCCTGCACTCGGAGGTCATGCGCCTAAGCCGCCTGGTGGACGACCTGTACCAGCTTTCGCTCTTCGACATCGGGGCGCTCAGCTACCGGAAGGTCGATCTCGACCTGCGCGAGATCTTGGCCGATGCGGTGGCCTCCTTCCAGGCCGAGTTCGAGCAGAAGGGAATCGCCTTGAGCACGCAGCTCGGGCCGGAGGTCGGCCTCGCCATCTTCGCCGATCCCGGGCGGCTGCACCAGCTATTTGACAACCTTTTGGAGAACGCGCTCAAGTACACCGATCCGGGCGGGGAACTCCTGGTGAGGCTGGAGCACCGCGGGGACAGGGCGAGCGTCGAGCTTTCGGACAGCGCCCCCGGGGTCTCACCGCAGGAACTGGAGAAGCTCTTCGACCGGCTCTACCGGGTCGAGAGTTCGCGAAACCGAGCCCTGGGCGGCGCCGGGCTCGGCCTTGCCATCTGCAAGAACATCGTCGAGGCCCACGAGGGAAGTATCCGCGCCCTCCCCTCGCCCATGGGCGGGATCTTGATCAGCATAGAGCTGCCACTTATAGGGAGTCGGACATGAACCAGACCATACTGATCGTCGAGGATGAGGAAAAGCTCGCCGCCCTTTTGGGCGACTACCTGAGGCAGTCGGGGTTCGACTCCGTCTGGATCCCGAACGGGACGGAGGTGCTGCCGCGGGTGCGCGAGCGCCTGCCGGACCTGATCCTGCTCGACCTGATGCTGCCGGGGCGCGACGGGCTGGACATCTGCAAGGAGATCCGCACCTTTTCCGAGGTGCCGATCATCATGATCACCGCCCGGGTCGAGGAGATCGACCGCCTGCTCGGCCTCGAACTGGGCGCCGACGATTACATCTGCAAACCCTTCAGCCCGCGCGAGGTGGTGGCGCGGGTGAAGACGGTGCTGCGCCGGGCGGGCGACCGTCAGGAGCCCACCTGCGGCGAACTCGCCCTGGACCCGGAGAAGTTCCGGGCCGTGCTGCGCGGCCAGGAGCTGGACCTGACCGCCGTCGAGTTCAAGCTGCTGCATTTCCTCTTCCAAAACCCCGGGCGCATCTACTCCCGCTCGCAACTCATGGACCGGATCTACTCGGACCAGCGCGTGGTGAGCGACCGCACCATCGACAGCCACATCAAGAAGCTGCGCAAGAAGATAGCGGTCGTAGCCGCCGACGAGGAGCTGATCCACTCCATCTACGGCGTCGGCTACAAGTTCGAGGCGCCCTAGCCCGGGACCCGGCCTCCCCCGCAGCCCCCTCCATGAAACGCTTCCGGTCCCGCGCTCCGGGCCGGAAGCTCCTCCAGACTTGTCCCCGCAGCACGGCTGCCCCCTGCCCCACACTCATTTGCCAATTATAATAGGTCTTCAAAATCAATGTATTAAAGTTGCCGGGCGCCGCTCCGATACAGTAGGAATGCACCTACGTTGCCACAAGCAGTTAAACTCACGTTCTACTTCGTACTTGGTGGACGCAGGAACCCTGATGGTATCAATACACATAAAAACATCATCCAAGTTACATCGCCGAATAATAACAGGATATTTGCTCTGAAGTGCCGACACTGTGGAACAAAAACAAATTTCCATCTGACAGGAGAATATCAATGTTCAAGAACATGAAGATCGCTATGAGGCTCGGGCTGGCAAACGGAATGCTGCTTCTCTTCCTCGCCGGACTGATCTGGGTCAGCATCGCCAACATGGCAAAGATCCAGCTAAATCTCGAGCGGATCGTCACTATCAACAACGTCCGGATCGAGCTAGGCAATGAGATGAATGGCTACATCTCGGAGGTGTCGATCAACCTGCGCAACATCCTGATCGACAAGAAGGTCGAGAAGCGCCAGGAGTACGTGAAGCGGATCACCGACTTGCGTGAGAAGTACAACGAGGCGTCCAAGAAGCTGGTCGATCTGACGCCGAAAGACGACGCCAAGGCGCTCGGGCTGATCTCCAAGATCAGCGCTGCGACCGATCTGGCACGCCCACTCGACAGCAAGGTGACCGAACTTGCCCTGGCCGGCAAGGATGCCGAGGCGGCCGAGATCCTGAACCGGGACGCCCGCCCGGCGGTCAGATCCTGGCTCAACACCATAGAGGAACTGATCACGCACCAGAAGGACCGCAACAAGACGCGTTACGATGAGGCCGAAGCCGCGTACCACCAGGCCCGCAACCTCATGTTCGGCCTGGGGGCCCTGGCGCTGGCCCTGGCGGGCGTCATCACCTACCTTTTGGCCCGCTCCATCACCCTCCCCCTGCTGCAGGCGGTGGGGGTCGCCGACCGGCTCTCCCAGGGGGACCTGACCATGAGCGTCGAGTCCCAAAGCTCCGACGAGACCGGACAGCTCCTGGCAGCCATGGGCACCATGGTGGCGAAGCTCAGGGAGATCGTGGGGGAAGTCAGTTCCGCCGCGGACAACGTGGCCGGAGGCAGCACGGAGCTCTCGGCGAGCGCCGAAAGCATGTCCCAGGGAGCGACCGAACAGGCGGCCGCCGCGGAGGAGGCGTCCTCATCCATGGAAGAGATGTCCTCCAACATCAGGCAGAACGCGGACAACGCTATCCAGACCGAGAAGATCGCGGTCAAGTCCTCCACCGATGCCAGGGAGGGTGGCATGGCGGTCGCCCAGACCGTCTCCGCCATGAAGGACATAGCGGTGAAGATAAACATCATCGAGGAGATCGCGCGCCAGACCAACCTGCTTGCACTCAACGCGGCCATCGAGGCGGCCCGGGCCGGCGAGCATGGCAAGGGGTTCGCGGTGGTGGCAAGCGAGGTGAGGAAGCTCGCCGAGCGGAGCCAGCAGGCGGCGGCGGAGATCTCGGAGCTCTCCAGCAACTCCGTGCAGATCGCGGAAAAGGCCGGAGCGATGCTGGCCACCATGGTCCCGGACATCCAGAAGACGGCCGAGCTGGTTCAGGAGATCAGCGCCTCCAGCCGCGAGCAGGATACCGGCGCCGAGCAGATCAACAAGGCGATGCAGCAGTTGGACCAGGTGATCCAGCAAAACGCTTCCGCTGCGGAGGAGATGTCGTCGACTGCGGAGGAGCTCTCCAGCCAGGCGGAGCAGCTGCAATCGAGCATCGCCTTCTTCAACGTGGGGGGCAGCGGCCGGCACGCCTATCAGGCGCGCAGGCCCGTGAGCGCTCCTGCGAAGATCGTAACCCATGTGGCCCACGCCGCGTCCAGCTGCAAGAAGCCCACCCGGTCCGGCGGGGTCTCCATGGACCTGAACGACACCAGTACCGCGGACTTCCAGGACGAAAGCTTCATGAAGTATTAGGTGTTTTGGGGCTTCGCACCCCACCGGTCTGCTGGAGGTGTTGGCGCTTCGACTCCGCTCAGCGAGCGGAGTGGGTCCCTGAGCGGAGCCGAAGGGCGTGTGAGAATTGAACGCCGACACTGGCCGGTAAAAAAAGGCCGGGACGCAACACTGACAAGTCAGCTGCGGTCCCGGCCTTTTTCTGTAAACCTGTAAATCCGGGCGCCTACCAAATGCGCCCCGGACCATTGCACGGACAACTCCGTAGGGGCGAACCTCGTGTTCGCCCGTCCTTGGCTGCCCTATTCCCGCCTCCCGAGGCTTCCTCCGCCCTAGAGCAGCTGCACCTCGCTGACCCGCACGATGAGCAGCGCCTGGCGGAAGGTCGCCGTCAGCTGCTCCCGGTAGCCCCGCCACCAGTCGCGATCGAGCTCCTGGGTCATCACCTCGTAGATGACGATGTCATCGTGGACCGTGGTGTCCCGGGTCTCCTTCCAGAGCCCGCGGGCCGGCGAGCGCATGTAGGTGGTGATGCCGCCGAAGCGCTCCGACAGTTCGTCGCGCACCAGCAGGAAGGCGTCCTGCCCAAACGGCTTGCCGTCGTTGTCATAAAGCGGCAGCAGGATCTGGATCAGGTGCATGGCGCCCCTCCTTGCCTGCCGCTGTCACAGGGTCTCGCGCACATCCAGGATCTCCCGCACATGGGGGCGCATGATTTCAACCAACCGGTCTTTGGCAACGCCCTGGACTTTGAAGGTGTTCGCCCAGTTTCCTTCGGCCGAGCCCGGGATCTCGCTGAAACCGAGGCCGACGATGTCGCCTCCCGCCCCAAAAATCGCACTGGTGATCTCGGCGAGGGTCCCTTTGGCGCCGGAGGTGGCGACGGTGATGCGCACGCCGGGGCGGCGGCCGCCTAAAAGCTGCAGCAGGGTCTTGAACAGGTCGGACTCGGAAATGATCCCCACCAGGGTCGTGCCGCGCATGACCGGCAGGCCGCCGATCCGGCTGTCGGCCATGACGCGCGCCGCCTCTTCCAGCGGGGTGTCCTCGGGGACCGTTATGACTTCTCTGGTCATCATCTTCTCGACGGTGAGCTTGGCGAGCAGTTCATGAATCTCCCAGATCGCCAGCGAGGTCGCCGGAGAAGGGGAGGCGAGCAGCAGGTCCCGGTCGGAAACGATGCCGACCAGGCGCCCCTGGCCGTCGAGCACGGGGAGCCGCCGAATCTTTTTTTCACTCATCAGGCGAAGCGCATCCGTCACGGACACTTCAGGTGTAATGGTTACTGGGTTCAACGTCATTCTGTCTCGGACAAGCATTGCAACCTCCTTTGGTTAGCTTGATTATACAGGCTCTGGCACAGCCACTGCCATTTCCATTTCATATCACTTAAAAGCAGTCGAGAGAGAAGAAACTTGCTTCGGGAAGCAGAATACATTAAACCCGACCATCGTCGCCTCCTGCATAGTATAGCAGATGTCGTAAAAGGAACAAACAAGAACAGCGCCTGCCGCGCATCCAGGAGGTTCCCATTAATCGTGAGACAGCTACAGTTGATACTCACTATCGGCCTTGCGCAGGTACTCGACCAGCACGCCGTCCATGTCATGGAAATGGCTGTGCAGCCAGCCGCACATCATGTGCAGAGACTCGACGATCAGTACCGTACTGGCCCCGTCCTGAGCGTAATGCAGCTCCAGGCGCTGTACCTCCTTGAAAAAGGCGTCGTGTTCGGCCTTGTGAGCCGGGTAATCGGGGAACCCGCACTTTAGCTGAAGTTTTTCCTCGTCGCGGAAGTGCTTTCTGACATAGCGCTTCAGAAACCAGATGAGCTGACCTATCTCCTCACTCATCCTGCGTTCCCGGCATGCCGTCAGAAGGTCATCGACCTTATTAAGGAGATCCCGGTGCTGGTTATCGATGTCTTCGTTGCCAGTCGCCATTTCCTCCCGCCATGCGGTAAGCATAAACGTGTTCCTCTGGATATTAATATCCGCGTTGATTCTCTCAGACGTGGTTCCTTAAGGCAAGTTCGACCGGATGCGGTGACAGGTAGAGCTGTCCGCGCAGATAGGAATCATTGAACTTGAGACAGTAGTGCTTCAGCATGGTGACCGGCACGACCAGCGGCACCAGGTGATCGTGGTACTGCCGGATCAATTCCAGCATCTCCTCCTTTTCATCGTGGCTCAGGCCCGCCTTGAAGTAGCCCATGATATGCATGAGCACGTTGGTGTGCTTCTTGACCGTGGCGCAGAGCGCCATGGCCATCATCAAGAGCTCCTCGTAGCGCTGGAAAAGCTCCGCTTTTTGGAGCTGCTTGCCGTTTCCCACCAGCGCACCCAGTTCGCGGTAGAGCGTCGTGCTGTGCGCCATGACCAGCAGCTTGTGCGCTGAGTGAAACTCCACCAGGCCGCCCAGATCCGGTGCGCCGCGCAGGAACGCTCTCCAGCGCGCGTAGGTGAATACCCGCTCGATGAAATTTTCCCTCAGGCCGGGATCGGTGAGTCTCCCTTCCTCCTCGACCGGCAGGAAGGGGAACTGCCGCACCACCTCGGCGGCGAAGAGCCCGCGGCCCTGCTTGGCCGGCTTGCCGTCCTGGTAGACCTTCACCCGGTGCAGCCCGGAGCTCGGGGAGTTCTTCTTGAAGATGAAGCCGCAGAGCTCCTCGCCCTGCAACTCCGCGACCCTCCGGAGGCTATAGGCCTGCAGCCGCTCGGTCAGGTCGATGCGGCTCGTGCGGGTCACCAGCCGCGGGCTGGCCGGGTCTCCCTCCAGGCGCATCGCCTCGCGCGGCGTCGACAGGCCGCTGCCGACCTCGGGACAGACCGGCACGAACCGGAAAACCTTGCCAAGCGTGTCGGTCAGGTAATGGTCATGCCGATGACCGCCATCGTAGCGCACCTTCTCACCCACCAGACAGGAACTGATGCCCAGCGTTATCGGTTTATCCATGTAGCCCACACCCCTGCACGTTTCATTAATCTGCCGGATTACAGTTTCTCATTATGACAGATTCCAGGGCGGACGCAAACCGATAATCGACGGCAGCCACTTCTCCGAGGCCGTCTCCCGAATCCCGAGGACCTGCCAGTGCCGTCACCTGACGACGCTGAAATAGCGCCCCTCGGGGTGGTGAAACACCAGCGCGGAGACGCTCGCCTCGGGGTCCATCATGAACCCTTCGGTCAGCTGCACCCCGATCTGGGAGGGGTCGAGCAGGGCGAAGAGCTTCTCCTGGTCGGAAAGCTCCGGGCAGGCGGGGTAGCCGAAGGAAACCCGCACCCCCTGGTAGTCGCCCCTCAGGATCCCCTCCATGGTGAGCGACGGGTCGTCCACGATGCCCCAGGCGTCCCGGATCCGCTTGTGCAGGAATTCCGCGGTCGACTCGGCGAGCTCCAGCGCGAGAGCTTGCAGCAGGTGGCACTCCAGGTACTCCCCGGCCTGCTTCAGGCGCTCCGCCTCCTCGCGCACCCCGAGGCCGCAGGTGACGATGAAAAGGGCGACGCTGTCCGGGCCCTCCGAGCCAAGCGGCCTGGCGAAGTCGGCGAGGCAGAGGCGCTCGCCCGCTCCCTGGCGCGGGAAGGAAAAGCGCAGCGCCTCGGCGCCGGAGCCCGCCGGGTCGAACAGGATCAGGTCGTTCCCCTGTGCGAGCGCCGGGTAGAAGCGGTACAGGGCCTGGGGCCGGATCAGGCCGTTCTGCACGATCTTCTCCAGCATCCGGTTCACCGTGGCGTGTAGCTTGACCGCCTTCTCGTCTCCGGCGGCGAGGAGTTTCTCCAGCACGCCCATGAGCCCCAGGTGCTTACTGTAGAGCATCTGGCGGTTCAGGTAGGGGAGCACCCGGGAGATCGGGATGTCCCGCAGGATATGGGGCTCGAAGTCGGGCGGGTTGAGGATCGGCGCGTTGGCGCTGACCGCGGAGCGCAGCGTCGAGTCGGAAGCAGCCGCTGCAGCGGCGCGCAGCGGGGCACCGGAGGCGGCCAGTTCCTGGCGCTCGGCGGTCTCCTTCAGGAGCTCGCCCCGGCGGGAGGGGTCCGCCAGCTGGTTCACCAGGTCGAGCCCGTTCATGGCGTCCTTCGCGTAGAGCACCGTCCCCGCGTACAGGGAGGCGATCCGGGTGTCGGCGAACTTCTTGGAAAGCGCGGCGCCCCCAACCAGGAGCGGCAGGTTGATCCCCGCGGCGCTCAGGTCGGCGGCGGTGACGGCCATCTGCTGGGCGCTCTTCACCAGGAGGCCGGAGAGGCCGATGAAGTCCGGCTGCTCCAGACGGCAGGCCTCGATCAGCACTTCCGGCGGCACCTTGATGCCGAGGTTCACCACCTCGAAGCCGTTATTGGAGAGGATGATCTCCACCAGGTTCTTGCCGATGTCGTGCACGTCACCCTTGACCGTGGCGAGCAGCAGTTTCCCCTTGGAGTGGCTCTCGCTCTTTTCCATGAAGGGCTGCAGGTAGGCCACGGCCGCCTTCATCGCCTCGGCGGACTGCAGCACCTCGGCTACGATCAGCTGGTTGTCGTTAAAGAGGCGGCCTACCTCCGCCATCCCCGCCATGAGCGGTCCGTTGATGATGTCGAGCGGCCGGTCGCCGCGCCCCAGGGCCAGGTCCAGGTCCTCCGTGAGCCCCGCCTTGGCCCCCTCCACGATGTAGCGCGGCAGGCGCTCCTCCAGGGAGAGATCGGCGGCGGGCGTGTGCACGAAGGGTGGGCGGTCGCGAAAGGCCGCGGCGAAGGCGGCGACCGGGTCCTCCCCGCGCCAGAAGATCAGGTCCTCGCACAGAACCCGCTCCGTTTCCGGAATACTCGCGTAGCGCTCCAGCTTTTCCGTGTTGACGATGGCGTAGGTGAGCCCCGCCTTCACGCAGTGGTACAGGAAGACGGCGTTCAGGACCTCGCGGCCCGCCAGCGGCAGGCCGAAGGAGACGTTGGAGATGCCGAGGATGGTGGCGCAGAGCGGAAAAGCCTCGGTGATCAGGCGCACCCCCTCGATGGTCTGCTCTGCCGAGCCGATGTAGTTCACGTCGCCGCTTCCCACCGGGAAGACCAGCGGGTCGAAGACCAGGTCCTCCGGGCGCAGCCCGTACTTGCCGACCAGCAGGTCGTAGGAGCGCCGGGCGACCGCGAGCTTGCGCTCCGCGGTCAGCGCCATTCCGTGGAGCGGGTCGTCGTCGATGCAGCCGACCACGACCGCGCCGCCGAAGCGCTTCAGTAGCGGGGTCACCTGTTCGAAGCGCCCCTCGCCATCCTCGAGGTTTATCGAGTTCAGCAGGCATTTGCCCTGCAGCCGTTTGAGGGCGAGCTCCATGACCGCCGCGTCCGTCGAGTCGATCATGATCGGGGCGCGGACCTTGTTTGGCAGGAAGGTGAGCAGCCGCGCCATGTCGTCCGCCTCGTCGCGGTCCGGATTGGCGACGCAGACGTCGATCACCTGGGCGCCACCCTTTACCTGGGCGCGCGCGATCTCGCTTCCCTCCTCGAAGCTCTCCGCGACGATCAGGTTCTTGAAGCGGCGCGAGCCGATCACGTTGGTCCGCTCACCCACCAGGACCGGGCGCATCTCGTCCTCCACGAAGAGCGGCTCGATTCCCGCGACCACCCGGCGCCGGATGGAGGCCGGGACGCGGGGAGCCTTGCCGCGCACCATCTGCGCGATGGCGGCGATGTGGGCCGGCGTCGTGCCGCAGCAGCCGCCCACCAGGTTGAGCCACCCTTCGTCCACGAAGCGGGCGAGCTTGCCGGCGAGCGAAGCCGGGGTCTCCGCGTAATGGCCGTTTTCGTCCGGCAGCCCGGCGTTGGGGTAGACGGAGACCGCGCAGGTGGCGAGTGCCGCCAGGGAGCGCAGGTGGTCGGTCATGAACTCGGGTCCGGTGGCGCAGTTAAGGCCGATGCTGATCAGCCCCAGGTGGTCTTCGAGGTGGGCCACGCTCGCGTAAAGGGCCTCCACCCCTTGACCCGCCAGCATGCTCCCGGTCGGCTCGATGGTGCCGGAGATCATGAGCGGCACGCGCCGGCCGCTACTTGCAAAGGCGCGCGCGATCCCGTCCGCCGCGGCTTTCAGGTTCATGGTGTCCTGGGCGGTTTCCAGCAGCAGCAGGTCCGCCCCGCCCGCGAGCAGGCCGAGCGCCTGGCCCTGGAAGGCATGGGCCAGCGCGTCGTAGCTGACGCCGCCGGTGACCGAGATGCTCCGGGTGGTGGGGCCCATGGAGCCCGCCACGAAGCGCGGCTGCCCCGGCGTGGCGCAAGCGTCGCAGGCACGGCGCGCGATCTGCGCGGCCAGGCGGTTGATCTCGAAGACCCGCTCCTGCAGGCCGTAATCGGCGAGCACGATGTCCGTGGCGCCGAAGCTGTTGGTCTCCACGATGTCGGCCCCCGCCTCCAGGTATCCTCGGTGGATCTCCTCGATGACGTCGGGGCGGGTCAGCACCAGCATCTCGTTGCACCCCTCGAACTCCGGGCCGCCGAAGTCCTGGGCGGAGAGGTTGCGCTCCTGGAGCTGGGTTCCCATGGCGCCGTCTATGACGAGGATGCGGCGGCTCATCTCGGTGATTACTGACTGGGTCATTCGTGGTCTCCTGGTTTTTCGTTTATCATCGGTCAGATTTTTCTTGGTTGTTATCGGTCCGATCCGACTGATCGGTCGGATCTAAAATCGGTCGGATCGGTCGGATCGGACCGATGTTAAAGCTGGGAAGTGCTTTTAGCTCTTAAAGCTGCACGGTGCCCCTGCAGGTCGGGTAGGCGGCGCACCCCAGAAACTGCGAGCCGGCGTTCTTGCCCTGCCTTGCTGTGCGCAGCACCATGGTCCCGCCGCACAACGGGCAGGACGGCAACACCCCCGTGCCAGATCCGGGCCGCGCAGGCTGCCCCCGCGCCTGCAAGCGCGCGGCGGCCAGGTTCTCGCTGTAACCTCCCTCACTGATGAAGACACGCTCCAGCCCGGCTATCTGCTGGTCCAACAGGTAGTTCGCCTGGTGTATCAGGCAGATGGTCGCGTTGGCGACTGTCGCGGGGTCGCTGTGGTTCAGCCACGCCGCATAGGCCGCAACATCCGACGCATCGGCCTGGTCCGCCGGATGAGCTACCAGCGTCTTGCCCACCCCGCGCACAGCCCTCGCCTCAACGTCGTCCTTGGCCCACTGGCGCTTGCCGCGCTGGCGCAGAAAGTCCTCATAGTCGAGCAGCAACTCGTCCAGACTGGCCCGGGCAACATTTACCAGGCGTAACTCGGTCTGGCTGGAGGTGGCCGAGGCCCGACTCCCCTCGGCGATATTCTGCCGCCCGCTGCGCGCCGCCTGCACCATCTGGTCAACCAAGCGCGAATGCTTGTCTATGAAACGGTCGCAAAAAGAAACGGTAGCGTCATAAATCACCGTCGCCGTCTGAAAAGAGCGCAAGCCGCGATAACCACCACTGGGACGAATCCTCTTTTGCTCGGTAGTATCGCTCATGCGGATGATCTCCTGTCCGCCGCCGGTCCAGCAGCGGGTCGCGGCCCACCGGGTGCCTCGGGAAAACCGCAAACTACCCCGTGGCAGACCTGCGGACCTAAAGGCCTCCTGAATTTTGCCACTTGCCTCGACAACTTCAATCATGAGTGCCACTTTTATTCCAATAAAAAGCGGCAGCTGCAACAATTGCAACGCACTACTAAATATTCGGCACCAAGCTGCGGTCGCCACTTCGATGAATAGCGCTCTTTGCCACCGTGACGACGGTGGCTAAAATGTCGTTCGTCTGGCACAATATCACCCTGAGACATCGGTCAAATCCGGCACACAGCGCTAACCGACCGGGTACCGCAGACATCCCGCGCGACTGAGGAGATAACCCTTGCTGCCGATATTTGTCCTTGACCCGTCTACGGGTTCATACTTTACCATCCTTCTTGTCACGGCCCTGACTCAGTGAGCCCAATGGAAGAAAAGGAGAGTTACTATGGAAAAGAAAGTGTCAGTTGAGGAGTGGACCCAGCGCTTCCGTGCCATCGGTTTGGATGATGCGGCAATGGAGCATTGGCACAGGCTGTTCGAGCGGGAAAACCCGTCGGGACATCAGAGCTTCCTGGAATGGCTCGGCCTGCCGGCTGACCGGATCGCCGAAATCCGCGCCAAGTATGCCTAAGACCGCGACGGCCTCCCGCCCCCCTGCCGGAGGCCGTCTCTAGCACACCCCCGGGAGCTGACATGTACCGCATTACCGAACTGGCCCGCCAATTTGGCTTATCGCGCTCCACCTTGCTGTATTATGACCGCATCGGCCTGCTCACCCCCTCCCTGCGCTCCTCAGCCAACTATCGCCATTACTCGGCGTCGGACCGGGAGCGCCTGGAGGCGATCTGTTCGCTGAAGCGGGCGGGACTCGAGATAAACGGCATCAAGACCATCTTGGCCGCGCCCTGCGATGATGCTACCGGCGTGCTGCAGCGCCGCCTGCAGCAAATCGGGGCGGAGATCAACGCCCTGCAGACCAAGCAGCGGATGCTCGCCGGCATGCTCAGGTTAAGCGGCGCCGGCGGGCCAACCTCGTCCCTGGACAAGGAGATGTTCGTGGAGATGCTGCGGGCAAGCGGCATGGATGACGACGCGATGAAGCAGCTACATGTGGAGTTCGAACGCCGCGCTCCACTGGCACACCACAACTTCCTGCTGGCGCTCGGCATCTCCGAGCTGGAGGCGCTGAAGATCCGCTCCCGGTCTGCCGCGCCGGCCGAGGAAACCGCGCAATGAAGGGCTTCGGGCACCGAGGCGGATTTGCACCACGGCTTCACGACCCAAGCAAGAGAGGCTCCGCACCGGGACCTCTCTTTTTTTGCCCGTGACGGCACTGGTCTTTCCGCTATCATTGGTTATAGTTAATGCCAATGAGACATAACCCAATCCGCAGAGGCGCTCAATGCGAATCAGCAAAATACTCATCGTGGACGACTCCCCGATCTCCCGCAGGATGCTCAAGAGCAGCATCCCCAAGGAGCCGGGCTACCAGTTCTTCGAGGCCGGCGACGGCCAGCAGGGCCTGGAGATGTTCAAGGAGGTGCAGCCGGAAGTCACTTTCATGGACCTCACCATGCCGGTCATGGACGGCATCACCTCGGTCCGGGAGATCGTGAAGTTCGACGGATCGGCCAGCGTCGTCGTCCTGACCGCCGACGTGCAGGCGCGCATGATCATGAACGCCTACCAGGCCGGAGCCTTCCTGGTCCTGAAAAAGCCGCCCACCAAGGAGAGCATCCTGGAGGCCCTGAACAAGGTAGAGGAGCGGGAGCCCTAGATGGAGAGCGAGCTACAGCTAATCGACGCCGAAGAGAAGGACGTGCTCCAGGAGATCATGAACATCGCCTTCGGCATCGCCGCGGCAGAACTGGCAGAGATTATCAACATCTTCGTCGTGCTGAGCGTCCCCTACATACAGGTGCTGCGCGCCCGGGAGCTGCCGGAGCACATCAGGAGCGAGGTAGGCGGTTGCGAGAGCGTCAGCATCGTGGAGCAGGATTTCTGGGGGGAGTTCAAGGGGAACGCGCTCCTGGTGTTCCAGGCGGAAGCGGGCAAGGAGCTCGCCTTCATGCTGAACGGGGGGGACACCAGCATCTTCGAGCCGGGCACCACGGACCGCTTCGAGTCTGAGATCCTGATGAAGGTGGGGAACATCCTGATCGGCGCCTGCGTCGGCAAGCTGTCGGAGCTGCTCGGGGACGTGATCCAGTACTCGCCTCCCAGGGTGCTGGTCGAGAACCAGGCCAACGACGCCCTGCCGCAGAATCTCTTCGAGCCGGGGTGCTCGGCGATCATCCTGAGGACCATGTTCCGCTTCAACGACAAGGACATCGGCGGCTTCCTTTTCCTGGTCACGAGCCACGAATCGATCGGCTGGCTCAAGGGGGCCCTGGCAAGATTCATGGCACAATACGATGAATGAGCTCCAGCAGATCTTCGACACCATCAACCTCGGCCTGGTGATCCTGGACCGGGACCTGAAGGTCCGGCACTGGAACCGCTGGATGGCCCGCTGCAGCAAGATCGCACCGGAAGCGATCCTGGGTCGTCCGATCTTCGAATTCTTCCCGATGCTGGAAACCCACCAGAGCTTCCGGAGGAACTGCAAGTCAGTGCTGGCCTTCGGCAGCTACGGCTTCTTCTCCCAAAAGCTGCACCACTACCTGTTCCCCTTCCCCCCCGCCAGCTCCTTCGAGGTAAAATTCGAGCAGATGCAGCAAAGCTGCACCATGGGCCCGCTTCGCGACGACGGCAGGGCCATCACCGGCCTGTTCCTCACCGTGGAGGACATGACCGAGAGCGCGGCCAACGAGCGGAAGCTCATCGAGATGAACTCAAGGGACGCCCTCACCGGGGTGTACAACCGCAGGTACCTGGAGACCCGCCTCACGGAGGAGTTCGGCAGGCATCGCAGGCACTCGAGAAGGCTCACCCTGGTCATGTTCGACATCGACCACTTCAAGACGGTGAACGACAGCCACGGGCACGCCTGCGGCGATTTCATCCTGCAGTCGGTCGCCGGGTCCATTGCCGAACGGGTCAGGATTTCCGACTGCCTGGCCCGCTACGGCGGCGAGGAGTTCAGCTGCCTTTTGCATGAAACCGACCTCGCCGCCGGGATACTCCTGGCCGAGCGGTTCCGCTGCCAGATCGAGGCGATGGACCACGATTTCAAGGGGACGCGGGTCAAGGTCACCATCAGCCTGGGGGTATCCGAGTTGCGGGACGACGATTCCCTGGAGCAGTTCGTGAAGAGGGCGGACGAGGCGATGTATCGGGCCAAGGCGGGGGGCAGGAACCGGGTCTGCGGCTGAGGAGTGAGGCCATAGGGTGGGCACCCCGTGCCCACGCGAGGTGAATGCGGAGGCAGCTCAACGGGCGAACACGAGGTTCGCCCCTACTCATCGCGGGTAGGGGCGAATCTTGTATTCGCCCGCTTTCGTGCCTGAGGGAAAACAACTGCTGCGCCTAACTTAGACGTAGGGGTGAATGCGGACGCAGCTCACGGGCGAACACGAAGGCGCGAGCCTCACGGAAGCAGGCCGTCGACCAGCTCCAGCACCGCCTCGTCGCGGTTCAGGGTGTAGATGTGGACTCCCGGCACACCTGCGGCCAGCAGCTCCTGCGCCTGACGCCGGGCGTAGGCAACCCCCAGCCGCTGCACGGCCGCGGCACCTCCCTCCCGGTCGGCAGCCTCCAGCTCGGCAAGGTAGGCGGGGGGGAGCGTCGCGCCGCACATGGAGACGATGCGCCGGATCACCTTGAGGCTCACCACCGGGATGATGCCCGGGATGATCGGCTTGCTGATCCCCGCGGCACGTGCCCTGGCGACGAATTGGAAATAGTGGCTGTTGTCGAAGAAGAGCTGGGTGATGGCGAAGTCCCCGCCCTGATCCAGCTTCAACTTCAGATAGGCGAGATCCTGTTCCGGACCGATCGCCTCCGGATGGGTTTCCGGATACCCGGCCACGCCGATCCCCATGCTGGGGTGGGCTTCCTTGATGAAGGCGGCCAGGTCGGAGGCATGCAGCAGGGTGCGGCAGGCGGAGAACTCGGGCGGGGCGTCGGTGGGAGGGTCGCCGCGCAGCGCCAGTACGTTGAACACCTCGGCCTGCGCCAGGTTGTCCAGGAACTGCTGCAGCGTGCCGCGATAGGCCCCGACGCAGGTCAGGTGCGCCATGGTCTCCAGACCGTGCTCCTTCTTGAGCCGGGTGACGATCTCGAGGGTGTCCCCCTGGGTGCTCCCCCCCGCGCCGTAGGTCACTGAGGCAAAGAGGGGTTTAAGCTGCGAAAGCCTGCCCGCGGTTTTAAAAAAGGCGGGCCACTCGTTCTTATCTTTGGGGGGGAAGAACTCCAGGGAAAGGAACTGCTCCCCGTCGCTCATCTGGTCAACTATTCTCATGTATGCTCCGAACCCGTTTGCTTGCCACTCCACAGGCAGATTTTCAACGTGTTTGCAGCTTGCCATATTACCCGCGGAAAATAAAACGTTTTTCTGCTGTGTCGCAATTTTGCCTGGAATCGTGCCGCTGGTTCTGTCCCCCTATGAGATAGGTGGGAAGCTGAACGTGGTGAAGCAGGGGGGGTGTTTCCGCCGGCAGAGAGACCCCCCTGTCTCGCTGCGCGAGCCGTCCCCCCTACTTCGCAGGGGGGACACAGCTTAAGTCCCCTCAGCCACTAAGTCCGCAGAAGTGCATAGGCGGGCTAACCTGCGCAATCATCGCGGGAAAATCCCTTGCTCCCGTAAAAAGGCATTGCCGCCGGCTCCCTAAAAATGCTATACATGTTAGGTTCATTAACCACAGGATCCATCCCTGTGGTTTTTTCATTTTCAAAAAAGGGAGCAAGCACCATGATCAGCGCATCCAACGTCACCCTCGCCTACGGCAAGCGGGTCCTTTTCAAGGACGTCAATATAAAGTTCATCCCCGGGAACTGCTACGGCCTCATCGGCGCCAACGGCGCAGGTAAATCCACCTTCCTGAAGATCCTCTCCGGCGAGATCGAAGCGGACAAGGGTGACATCACCGCCGGCAAGGGGAGGATCGCGGTCCTGAAGCAGGACCAGTTCGCCTACGACGAGGAGACCGTCTTCAACACGGTCATCATGGGGCACCAAAAGCTGTACAAGGTCATGTCCGAGCGCGAGGCGATCTACGCGAAGCCCGAGTTCTCCGAGGAGGACGGCATCCGTTCCGCGGAGCTCGAGGCCGACTTCGCCGAGATGAACGGCTACGAGGTCGAGTCGGAGGCGGCGGTCCTGTTGAACGGACTGGGCATCCCCGAGGAGATGCGCGGCAAGCAGATGAAGGAGCTCGAGGGTGGCGACAAGGTGCGGGTGCTTCTGGCCCAGGCTCTCTTCGGCAATCCTGACGTGCTCCTTTTGGATGAGCCTACCAACCACCTCGACCTGCAGTCGATCTCCTGGCTGGAAGAATTCCTGTACCGCTTTCAGAACACGGTCGTCGTGGTTTCCCACGACCGCCACTTCCTGAACCAGGTCTGCACCCACATAGCGGACATCGACTTCAGCCGGATCCAGGTGTATGTCGGCAACTACGACTTCTGGTACCAGGCGAGCCAGTTGCACCTGAAGCAGCGCCAGGACGACAACCGCAAGACAACCGACAAGGCCAACGACCTCAAGGAGTTCATCCAGCGCTTCAGCTCCAACGCATCCAAGGCGAAGCAGGCGACCTCACGTAAGAAGCTTTTGGAAAAGCTCACCATAGAGGACATGCCGATTTCTTCCAGGAAGTACCCGTACGTCGTCTTCAAGCCGGAGCGCGCCTGCGGCGACATCATCCTGGAGGTTAAGGGGCTCTCCAAGTCGATCGACGGGGTCCAGATCTTCAAGGATTTCGACCTGATGGTCCGCAAGGGCGACAAGATCGCCTTCGTGGGAAGCAACACCCTGGCGAAGACCACCCTGTTCCAGATTCTGGAAGGGGAAATGGAGCCGGACGAAGGGACCTTCCGCTGGGGGCTCACCATCACCCACACCTACTTCCCCAAAGAGAACAACGACTACTTCAAGAACGACCTGAGCCTCATCGAGTGGCTGGGACAGTACTCGCCCCCGGCCGAGGGTGAGAGCTTTGCCCGCGGCTTCCTGGGGCGCATGCTCTTTTCCGGCGAAGAGGCGACCAAGAAGACCAGCGTCCTTTCCGGCGGGGAGCGCGTGCGCTGCATGCTCTCCAAGTGCATGCTGGCGGCGGCCAACGTGCTGATACTGGATGAGCCTACCAACCACCTCGACCTGGAGTCGATCACCGCGCTGAACAACGGGCTGATCTCCTACACCGAGGTAATCCTGTTCGCCTCCCATGACCACGAGTTCGTGTCCACCGTGGCGAACCGGATCATCGAGATCACCCCGACCGGGTTCATCGACCGCATGATGGGCTTCGACGAATACCTCGAGGATCCCGAAGTGACGGCGACCCGCGAGAGGCTCTGCAACGGGCACGCGGAACTGAGCCTGTAAGGTCAGGTCGGCAGCCGGCAGGACGAGCGCAAACGCAATTTAAAAGGGGACCCTGAACCAGGGTCCCCTTTTTTGTTTGTTCTTCCCTCAGGTAAGCGTCCGAAAAACCCTCGCCCTCCGGGAGAGGGTGGCCGAAGGCCGGGTGAGGGAGGCGCCACGAAGCAGCAGAGGGAGCCCGGGTGGATCAGGTCGGGTGCCTGCGGAATGCTTTGGTTGGCAGTAGACGGCGAATCCCTCACCCCGACCCTCCGGAGGGCGAGGGGGAGTTGGTCGAGTTGGCACAAAGGCTCATGCGGCGCTCTCAGTTTAATTCCTGCTCTTGAACCGCTGCAGCGCCAGGCGCGCCGCGTGGTAGCCGCACATGCCGTGCACGCCCCCGCCGGGCGGGGTGGAGGAAGAGCAGAGGTAGATGTGGTCGTCGGAGGTGGCATAGGGGTGCGGCCCAAGGACGGGGCGCGCGATGATCTGGCGCAGGTCCTGGACCCCGCCGTTGATGTCCCCGCCGACCAGGTTCCCGTTGTAGCTCTCCAGCGCGGCGCTGTCCCGCACCTGGCGCGCCAGGATCAGCTCCCCGAAGCCGGGGGCGAAGCGCTCGATCTGGCGCTCGATCCGCTGCGTCATGTCGACCCGGGAGCCGTTAGGAACGTGGCAGTAGGCCCATCCGGTCTGCTTTCCCGCAGGGGCCCGGGATGGATCGAACAGGCATTGCTGAGCGACCAGCACGAAGGGGCGCTCCGGATGCCCCCCCTGCCAGACCTCCCGCTCTGCGGCGGCGATCTCTGCCAGGGTGCCGCCCAGGTGAACCGTAGCTGCCCGGCGGCAGGCCACCGCGCGCCACGGGATGGGTCCCGCCAGCGCCCAGTCGATCTTGAAAACGCCCGGGCCGTAGCGGTACTGTTCCAGGCGTCGCCGGTACCGAGGCTCGAACCGGTGCCCGGCCATCCCCACGACCTGGCGCGGCGTCAGGTCCAACAGGATCAGGGCCTGGGGGGGAAACTCGTCGACGGAGCAGATACGGCTCCCTGTGCGGATGGACCCGCCTAGTGTGAACAGGTAACCGGCGAGGGCCTCGGCGATCCGGCCGGAGCCACCCTGGGGAAAGGGCCAGCCGTTCAGATGTCCCAGCACCCCGAGGATCAGGCCGAAAGCAGCGGAGCCCGGCTGGTCCAGGGGAAGAAAGGAGTGGGCGGAGAGACCGGCGAAAAGGGCGCTGGCGCGCTCACCCCGGAATTGCCTCCGGGCCAGTCCCTGAGCGGACCGCAGGGCGTGGAAACCGAAACGCGCCATGAGGGCGGGGTGCAAGGGGAAGCTGATCGGGGCGAGCAGATCGGTCGCGAGCAGGTCCCAGTGTTCCAGGATGGGGGCCATCAACTGCTGGTAGGGCAGGCGGTCCGCGGAATCGAGGGTTTCCAAGGTCCGGGGTAGGTCACGTTCCAGCAGGACCGCCGTGCCGTCGTCCAGGGGATGCGCCAGGGCCGCTTCCGGGTAGACCCACTGCAGCCCGAACCGGGCGAGCGGAAGCTGGCTGAAAAAAGGAGATGAAGCGCTGAGCGGGTGAATGGCCGAACAGACGTCGTGCCGGAAGCCGGGGAGGGTCAGTTCCAGGGTGCGGGTGCCGCCCCCGATCGTCCCGGCGGCCTCAATGACGGTCACCCGGAAGCCGCCGCGCGCCATCTCGATTGCGGCAGCGAGTCCGTTGGGGCCAGACCCGACGACGAACACCTCGGTCTCGGATTTTTCCATCTCGGCTCCTGCCAAAACAATGGAACGCGGATCAGACCGATCAGACCGATCAGATTGATTGCGGATGCAACGGGTAACAGACGGCAGTTACGCCATCATTTCTACCAGTATAGCAGGGCTGCCGGAGCATTAGACACTATCGCCCCGGAGCAACAAAAAAAGAGGGCTCCCTGGGCGGGGAGTCCTCTTTTTTGCCTGCCTTGTTGCCTTTGTTCTCTACCTCACCGCGAGGAAGTTCCTGACGCCGGTGAAGACGATCTGGGCGGCGAGCGCCGCCACGAAGAGGCCGGTCAGCTTGCTCAGGATCGTGATCCCTTTCTTGCCGACGACGTGTTCAATGGATGCGGCGCACACCAACAGCACGCCCACGCACAGGACAGCCGCGGCAAGCCCAGCGAGGCCGACGAAGACCTGCCAGTTTTGCTGGATCTCCGCACCCATGACCAGGAGTGCGCCGGTGGTTCCCGGCCCGACCGTGACGGGAATGGCGAGAGGAACCACGTAGATGGCGCCGCGCTTCTCGCTGGGAGGCAGGCTGTCGTCGCCGTGCACCATCTGCACCGCGGAAAGAAAGAGCAGGCTTCCCGCCCCGATCCTGAAGGAGTCGAGGGTGATGCCGAACAGGGAGAACAGGGTGTTGCCGAAGGAGTAAAGCACGAAACAGATGACCAGCACGGAAAGCGTCACCCGGATGGCGGTGCCGCGCCGCTGGGCAGCCGACAGCTCCGGCGTCATGGCTAGGAAGGTCGACAGCACGAAAAATGGAGTCAGTAAGAAAAAGAATCTGACCATGACAGTGAAGAAAAAATTCCAGTATATTTCCATCGTAAAAACAATTTCCTTTGTTGTGCCAAATTCAAAATACTAACCACAGAGGAGCACAGAGGAGCACAGAGGGAATCTTTTAAGAAACTGAACCGCCATAATAGACGATTGTCACAGTCTCTAGCCTTGCCTCTCTGTACCTCTGTGCCCCTCGGTGGTAAAAGCATTACATGTGTGGTAACGCCCTAGGCGACCTTGAGCACGATCTTACCGAAATGCTTGTCGGACTCCATCATGCCGTGGGCCGCGGCCACCTCCGCGATGGGAAACACCTTCTCGATGATCGGCACGATGCTGCGGTCAGCAAACTTGGGGATGGCGCGCCGCACGAATTCGGCGACGATCTCTCCCTTCTCCGGCACGGGGCGGGAACGGAGCACGCTCCCGATGATCTGCTGGCGCTTCACCATCATGAGCGCCAGGTTCAACTCCGCCTTGATCCCGGAGATGACGCCGATCACCACCAGCCTACCCTTGTAGCCCAGCGAGTTCATGTTGGGAGCGAGATACTTGGCGCCCACGTGGTCGAGGATGACGTCGACTCCCTTCTTGGCGGTGAATTCCTTGATGGCCTCGGTGAAGTCCGGGGTTTCCCGGAAGTTGATGACCAAATCGGCACCCAACTCCTTCACCCGGTCCATCTTCTCGGGGGACGCGGTCACGATCAGCTTGGATTTGGGGGCGAGCGCTTTGCAAAGCTGGATGGCCGCCGTGTTCACGCCGCCGCCTCCCCCGTGCAATAGGGCGGTCTCCCCGTCCTGCAGGCCACCAATCATGAAGACATTCAGGAATGCCGTGATGTAGGACTCGCAGACGCAGGCCGCCTCCTCGAAGCTCATCGCTTCGGGGATGCGCATCAGGTGGTTCGCGTAGGCGACCGCGAACTCCGCGTACCCTCCGCCGCCCACCAGCGTCATGACGCGGTCCCCGACCTGCCAACCGCTGACGCCGGGGCCCAGTTCCTCCACGGTCCCGGCCACTTCCAGCCCGAGGATCTCGGAGTCTCCCGGCGGGGGGGGATACTTTCCTTCCCGCTGCACCAGGTCGGGGCGGTTGATCGATGTTGCGTGCACCCGCACCAGCACCTCGTTTTCCTTGGGAGCGGGCTTTTGCGCCTCCCCGAACTTCAGCACCTCCAGACCGCCAAACCCTTCCATCAGTACAGCCTTCATAGTTTCCGCCTCCTTGTGTAGATGATTAAAAACCAGCCAGTTCAATAATTTACGGTTGCGGCAACGTCGTATCTGGCAACCGGTCGTGTGTTCACTCAATTTATCTATGGCCTGAGACAGCTGCACGCGCACACTATCTCAAAGAGTCTCGGCATTGATCAATGGAATTCTGCCTCTGATTGGACTATCATCGGAATTTTATTGCTATTCCCTTGGCCGTCATCTCGCTTGAGGGAAAGAATATGTACGTTTCCAGCTCCGCCTTGATCTCCGGGAAGATCACCGCGTCCGCACCGATCTTGGCAGCCTCCTCGCGCAACTTCTGGTAACCCCAGCTGTAGTCCGCCGGGGTGAGGTCATCGGGAGAGCCGTAACGCTCACGCTGGACCATGATAACCCCCAATTTCTGATAGGGGCGCAGCAACTCGTCTTGGGTCAGAATGGGAGGTAAATCACCGGTATGACGCCCCGTCGTCGCGCACCCGCTGCTCAAAAACATGGTGCAAAACAGCACCAGCGGCAAAAGCGCCAGCTTCCATCGGTCACAGCTGTGAGTCATAGTCTCTCCCTGTCAGGGCTAAATGCCCGTGCGCCCTCGTTTCGGGTAACAGTTTAACTGTCATTTTCCCACTTTACAACACTCTTTTACCCGTGATAGTATTTCCCGTTTCCATCTCAAAATTGATCGAAAGGAAGTCCCCCATGTCAGGCCACAATAAATGGAGCACCATCAAGCACAAAAAAGGCGCCGCGGATGCCAAGCGGGGCAAAGTTTTCACCAAGATCATCAAGGAAATTACGGTCGCTGCAAAGCTCGGCGGTGGGGACCCGGACGGCAATCCGCGCCTGAGAACTGCTATTGATAAGGCTAAGGGCGAAAACATGCCCAAGGACAACGTGGAGCGCGCCATCAAGAAGGGCGTCGGCGGCCTGGAAGGCACCACCTTCGAAGAGACCACCTATGAGGGATACGGCCCCGGCGGCACCGCGGTGCTGGTCGAGGTCATGACCGATAACCGCAACCGCACCGTTTCGGACGTGCGGAGCATTTTCACCAAGTGCAACGGCAACATGGGCGAGTCCGGCTGCGTCTCCTGGCTCTTCGACAAGAAGGGGCTTCTGGTGTACCCGAAGTCGACCGACTTCGACAAGCTGTTCGAGGCCGCCATCGAGGCGGGCGCGGACGACGTCACCGACGAAGGCGAGGTATTCGAGGTGCTGACCGAACCCTCAGCCTTCAACGAAGTGAAGGCCTCGCTCGAGAAGGCGGGCTTCAAGCCGGAATCGGCCGAGGTGACCATGATCCCGCAGACCATGGTGAAGCTCGAAGGAAAGCAGGCGGAAAACATGCTGAAGCTGATGGACCGCATGGAAGACAACGACGACGTCCAGAACGTGTACGCGAACTTCGACATCTCCGAGGAGGAGATGGAGAAGATGATGTAGCCAAAACATGGCTGGTCGTGAATATCGAGGCGCGGCAGAGCGGAAGGTACCTCTTACACCTCCCGCTCTGCCGCGTTTTTTATTACCTACTTCCGCATCCAATGATTTCGACTGTTTTGAAGGAGGGATCGCATGATAATCCTGGGTATCGATCCCGGCTCGCGCATCACCGGCTACGGCCTCATCTCGAAGGTGGGTAACCGCCTGATCCATATCGACAACGGTGCCATCTTCACCCAGAGCGCCCAGGATTTCCCCCAGCGCCTGCAGCAGATCTTCGCCGGGCTGTCCGCGGTCATACAGCAGTATCAGCCCGAGGCGGTAGCGATCGAGAACGTCTTCCTGGCCAAGAACGCCCAGAGCGCGCTCAAGCTGGGACAGGCGCGGGGCGCCGCCATCGTGGCCGCGGTCTGCGTCGGACTTGCCGTCTTCGAGTACAGCGCGCTTCAGGTGAAGCAGGCGGTGGTCGGCAGCGGCCGCGCCGAGAAGCAGCAGGTGCAGCATATGATCAAGGTGCTCCTGAATCTGCCGGAGGTGGCGCAGGAGGACGCCTCCGACGCCCTCGCCGTCGCGGTCTGCCACGCCCACTCCGCCGGAATGAACAGCATACTCAAGATGGCGAAATAACGAGGGACCTCATGATCGCACTGCTCACCGGAAAGATCGCGCACAAGGCGCCGGACTACATCATCCTCGACGTGAACGGCGTCGGCTACCGGGTACAGATCCCCTTCTCCACCTACTACGCCCTGCCCGCCGAGGGGGGCTCCGTCTCCCTGCAGATCCACACCTCCGTGAAGGAGGACGCCATCAACCTGTACGGCTTCCGCACCCAGCAGGAAAAGGAGTTGTTCCAGCTGCTGATCGGCGTCTCCGGCGTCGGGCCGAAACTGGCGAACGGCATACTCTCCAACTCCGAGCCGTCCGAACTGGCGGATTCCCTGCTGCGCGGCGACCTGGCGCGCCTCTCCGCTATCCCGGGCATCGGCAAGAAGACCGCCGAAAGGCTGGTCCTGGAACTGAAGGAGAAGGTGAAGAAGCTCGGCCTGACCCAGCCGGCCAGCCAGGACAGCGCCCCGGCGGCGGCGAAGCAGGAGATCCGCGAGGACGTCCTCTCCGCCCTGATCAACCTGGGATACAAGGAATCGGTGGTCCAGAAGGCGCTGAGCGATGTGCGCATAACCGAGGACGCCACGGTCGAGTCGATCCTGAAGTTGGCGTTGAAAGTACTTATGAAGTAGCCCGCACGGAAAGCGGGCGAACACGAGGTTCGCCCCTACACAAGGAAGGGCGCACGGTAGGGGCGAACCTTGTGTTCGCCCTTTGGCTTGCCCCCCCAAACCCGCGTCGCTTGACCTTTAGCGCCAACTGTTATAACGTGACTCGTCTGCATTACCAGGAAAGCGCCCAAGCTCGGAGAACCATGACCCGCACCATCGCCCCGGAAAAAACCGAAGACGACTACCTCGAAGCGACGCTGCGCCCCCGCGCGCTCGACGACTACGTCGGCCAGGAGAAGGCCAAGGGGAACCTCGGACTCTTCATCGACGCGGCCCGCGGCCGGGGCGAGGCGCTGGACCACGTGCTCCTGTACGGCCCGCCCGGACTCGGCAAGACCACGCTCGCCAACATCATCGCTTGCGAGATGGGGGTGAGCATCAAATCGACCTCCGGCCCGGTCATCGAGCGCCCCGGCGACCTGGCGGCGATCCTCACCAACCTGGAGGCGCACGACGTCCTCTTCATCGACGAGATCCACCGCCTCTCCCACGTGGTGGAAGAGATTCTCTACCCGGCGATGGAAGACTTCCAGCTGGACATTATCATCGGCCAGGGTCCCAGCGCCCGCACTATCAAGCTCGACCTCCCGAAATTCACCCTGGTGGGCGCGACGACCCGCGCCGGGCTGCTATCCTCGCCGCTTCGGGACAGGTTCGGCGTCATCTCGCGCCTGGAATTCTACACCCACGAGGAGCTCGCCTTCATCGTCACCCGTTCCGCGCGCATCTTCAACATGGCCATCGACCCGGACGGAGCCATGGAGCTCGCCATGCGCAGCCGCGGTACGCCGAGGATCGCCAACCGCCTGCTGCGCCGGGTGCGCGACTTCGCCCAGGTGAGGGCGGCCGGCATCATCACGCGCGCTGTGGCGGATCAGGCGCTGGAGCTCTTGGAGATCGACCAGATGGGGTTCGACACCATGGACCGGATGATCCTTTTGACCATCATCGACAAGTTCGGGGGTGGACCGGTGGGACTCGACACGATAGCCGCGGCAATCAGCGAGGAAAGCGACACCATCGAGGACGTCTATGAACCGTTCCTGATCCAAAACGGCTTCCTGAACCGCACGCCGAGGGGGCGCGTCGCGACGCCCGCGGCCTACCGACACTTCGGCAGGATCGCGCCCGAGCCGCCGCAGGGCAGACTGTTTTAGAGGCACGCCCTATGCAGCTCATCTTCGACTTCCCCGTCATACCGCGCTTCAGCTTCGAGAACTTCGTGGTGTGCGGCGGCAACAAGACGGCCTACCAGCTCGCACGCAAACTCGCGGCCGGGGACGGGACCGAGAACCTGCTCTACATCTACGGGCCCGAGGGGTCCGGCAAGACCCACCTTTTGACCGCGCTGAGCAGCGCCCTCGGCGGAAGGTATCTCTCCTTCCGGGATGCCGACGCGCTTTACCTGGGCGACTACCCTTCCGAAGGACTCTCCCGGCTCAGCGAGCACTTCGCCGATGCACCTGCCCTCATCCTGGATGATTTGGACCTGCTGCCCGACATCCAGGAAGTCCGGGTGGAACTCTGGGAGCTTTTCAACGCCTTCTACACTACGGGGAGAAAGATCGCCATCGCAGGACTGCTCCCGCCCAAGGAACTGCCGCACCTGGACGGCCATCTGACCAGCCGGCTTCTCTGGGGGCTGGTGGCGCGCATGGACGTGTCGGATGATGATTCCCGGCGCATGATCCTCAAGAAACTGGCCGAGGACCGCCAGATGTCGCTCCCCGACGAGGTCATAGACCAGATGCTCTTAAGGGTCCGGCGCGACATTCCCTCGCTGGTCTACGCGCTGGAGACCATCAACCGTTTCGCCATCTCCACCAAAAGAAAGGTCGGACTTAGGCTGGCAAAGGAAAGCATAGATTCGATGGGATAAACTACCCTGCCTTCTTGATTTCCAACTCTTCCCACCGGGCGAAACTTGCCGCAAGCTCCGCCTCGAGTCGGCTGTAATTCGCCGAGATCCCCGCGATGCCACCTTCAGCGCCCGCGTAGGACCCGGGGTCGGCGAGCATCGCCTCAACCGCGGCGAACTGCTGCTCCAGGGTCGCGATCCCCTCCTCAAGCCGCTCCAGCTCCAGCCTTTCTGCGTAACTCAACCCCTTCTTCACCTTCTCGGGCCTGACGGCCTGCGCCTCGCGCTTCTCGACGCGCTGCACGCTCTCCGCCACCCGGGCCTGCTCTTTGCGCTCCCGGTAGTTCGAGTAGTTCCCCTCGTAGAAGGTGACGGCCCCCTCCCCTTCGAAGGCGAGCACCCCGGTCGCGACCTTGTCCAGGAAGAACCGGTCGTGGGTCACCATCAGGACGCAGCCGGGAAAGGAGGCGAGCGAGGCGTCCAAAAGCTGGAGGGTCGGAATGTCCAGATCGTTGGTCGGCTCATCCAGGATCAGCAGGTTCGAGTCCTGCAGCATGAGTCTCGCCAGTATCAGGCGGCTCTTCTCGCCGCCGGAGAGGCTGCTGATCGGGCGCCTGCGGTCCTCGGGGGAGAACAGGAAGTCCTCCAGGTAGCCGATCTTGTGCCGCTTCTCGCCGTTGCCGCTGGTGACGTAGTCCCCCTCGCCGAAGAAGTCATAGACGGTCTGGCCGGGATCGAGCACCTCGCGCAGCTGGTCGAAATAGGAGATCTTGGTCTTCCTGCCGACCACCACCCGCCCCGCGTCCGGCTCCTCCTCCCCCATGATCATGCGGATCAGCGTGGTCTTGCCGCAGCCGTTGGGCCCGATGACACCGACCCGGTCCCCGCGCTTCATCCCGAAGGAGACCCCTTTCAATAGTTTCCTGTCGCCGTACCCCTTGTGGACCTCGGCCAGCTCCAGGATGGTGCCGCCAAACCCCTCCTCGGTGGAGAAGCCGATCCGCAGGTCCCGGACTGCGGGGCCCGAACAGTTATCCTCCAGGTCGTAGAAGCGGTCGATGCGCGCCTTTTGCTTGGTGGAGCGCGCCTTGGGTCCGCGCCGCATCCAGGCGGTCTCGGTGCGCAGCAGGTTCAGCAGGCGCGAGCGCGTGTTGGCCTCGCCCATGAGCCGCTCCTCGCGCTGCACCAGGTAGAGCGAATAGCCCCCCTGGTAGGAGGTGATCGACCCGCGCTCCAGCTCCAGCATCCTGGTCACCACTTCGTCCAGGAAGTAGCGGTCATGGGTGATCAGCATGACGGCGCCGGGATAGGCCTTCAAATGCTCTTGCAGCCACTGCGTGGTATCGGCGTCCAAGTGGTTGGTCGGCTCGTCCAGGAGCAGCAATTCGGGAGCCTGCAGCAGCAGGCGCGCTAAAGCTACGCGGCGCTTGGTTCCGCCGGAGAGCGTGCCGATCTTCTGGTGGCGGTCCGGCAGCTGGAGGTGGGTCATGATCTCGGCGACGCGGTGGTCCGTGTTCCAGCCGCCGTGGTGCTCGATCCAGACGGAGAGCTCACCCTGGCGCGCCAGCAGGCGTTCCAGATCCGGAGGGTTGTCCGCCATGCGCTCCGACAGCTCGTTGAACGAGGCGATGGCGCTCCTGATCGCCTGGAGCCCCCCCTCGATCTCAGCGGCGACGCTGGAGTCGTCGTCGAGTACCGGCTCCTGGCTCAGATAGCCGACCGTGGCGCCGCGCTTCATGGAAATGGAGCCGCCGTCAGAGTCCTCGACCCCGGCGAGAATAGTCAGTAGCGTCGATTTCCCGGCCCCGTTGGCGCCGATCAGACCGACCCGCTCCACCTCATCGACGGCGAAGGTCACCTTGTCGAGCAGCTCCCTCGATCCGAAACTCTTGCATAAGCCAAATACGTCTACCACGTTCATCAAAAACTCCAAGGTGGATTTAGGGGGATTTTAGCTCGGCGAGCCCGGGCCAATGATGATTCGCCCCTGCCAATTCTGGGCTAAAGCCACACGCCCCCCCTTTCTTCCGCGGTTGTCGGGTTACTTGTTCTGCTTCAAAAAATCACCGAGTCTATTCAGGATGGAACCGGGACGGAACTGTTTCGGCACGGCGTAGGTGCCGGTTCGGTTCACCGGCACGCTCAGGTGCCCAAGGGGGGTTTCCAGGTCGAGCCCTGCCAGCAGCACATAGGGGATGTGCTCGGGGTCCGGCCCGCGTTTCAAGATCTCCAGCAGATCGCCATAGGAAACCCTGACGGGGATGCGCAGGTTCGTGACGACTCCGGCGGGGAAATTGACTTCCTCGCGCGCACCACCCTTTGCCAGCGGCAGGGTCAGCACCTTCAGGTCGTAGCTGTAGCCGAGCAGTTTGAGGTCGTAGGGGTTGCTGTTCTTGACGGTCAGGTTCAGCTCCATCCCGGCGCCGGCGCCGTCCAGGGAAACGACCTTGAATTCCCGTACCGCCACAACCGGCTCCCTGACGAACACCGTGCACCCGGCGCTCAGCAGCACCGGTAAAAGTAACGCCAACAATAGGTAGACACTTTTTCTCAATGAACCAATCTCCTGATGGCAAACAAACAGCGGGCGGGCCCCTAAGGGAACCCGCCCACTATAACACAACCGAACCTTAAATCCAAAAGGACTATCCGTGGCTGGCGGCCTCAAACAGGAAGCCCTGCTCGTTGAAACCTTTCTCAAGTTCGCGCAGGATCTCCGCACGGAACCGCTTGCGGATGGCGTCGTAGGCGGCCGCAGCGGGGCCGGCGCCGCAGTAATAGCGCTTGGCCCGCGCCAGGTTCCCCTTGGCCATGGCAAGCTTCTCTTTAAGCTCGCGCACCGCAGCCTCGGCGCACTTCTCGTCGTCCCTCATCTCGGAGGGCTGGTAACCGTGACTCAAGGCACGCTCCGGCATCAACTGCCAGACGCCCAAGGCCCCCTTGGGCGATACCGCCTTTGAGGAGAGCCGGTGCCCTCCCGTTTCCGCCAGCGCAATCTCCGCCAAGTCCAGCGGGGTGAAGGTGGTTCCTTTGGTCTTTTGGAAGCAGATTTCGGCGAGCCACTTGGCCCGCTGCGGCGTCGTCCTGCGCGCAAAGGTGGCGGAAATGGCAGGGATCAGCTTTTTCCGTCCTTCCAAAATAGCGTCTTTGGGAGCCTCCAGTTGCGCCGTCGGCAGCTGGACCGGCTGTTTCCCGTCCTTTTTCTCGTCCCGCTCCGCTCCAGGCAGCAAATCCTTATCCCACGGTGAAACCCCGGGATGGACCGGTGCCTGCACCTGCTGCAGGTGAGCCTGATCGCACGAGGCGCTCAAAAAGAGCACCGCGACCAGTGATACAATGGTTTTTTTCATGGATGGTTAGTAGAATGGCTTATGCCGGCTTTAGGTAGTATTCCGTAAATGTCGGTGCAGCCCGCGCCAATCATCTCCTTTCATTAAATTTAATCTTTGTGGACGCCAACCTGAGGGTAAAGTGTAGCCAAACCCGACAACTTTGCAAGCACAATATTAGATTTGTGTAAGCTTTTCGGACAAAAAAAGAGGACCAGCGCCTGGCCCCCTTCGCTAGGATTCACAATTTCGACGAGTTACAGCTGCACCCCCATGAGGTCGGCAACCGTGTGGATGTCCTTGTCGCCCCGGCCGGAAAGGCAGACCACGATGCTCTGGTCGCGGGAAAGTGTGGGGGCCAGGCGCATGGCGTGGGCCACGGCGTGTGCCGATTCGAGGGCGGGGATGATCCCTTCCTCGCGGGTGAGCTCCTGAAAGGCGGCCAGGGCCTCGTCGTCGGTTACCGACACGTAGCTGGCGCGGCCGCTTTCCTTCAGGAAGGCGTGCTCCGGGCCGACACCGGGGTAGTCGAGGCCGGCCGAGATGGAGTGGGCGTGCGCTATCTGCCCGAAGTCGTCCTGCAGCAGATAGGTCTTGTTGCCGTGCAGCACCCCGACGCTCCCGGCGCAAAGAGGTGCGGCGTGCCGTCCGGAAGCGATGCCGTACCCGGATGCCTCGACCCCGACCATCTGCACGGAGCTGTCGGCCATGAAGGCATGGAAGAGACCGATGGCGTTACTTCCGCCGCCGACCGCGGCGACCAGGTAATCCGGCAGTCTTCCTTCGGCGGCCAGGTGCTGCTCTCGCGCCTCGTCGCCGATGATGGCCTGGAAGTCGCGCACCATGACCGGATAGGGGTGCGGACCGGCGACGGTGCCGATGATGTAGAAGGTGTCCGCCACGTAGCTCACCCACTGGCGCATCGCCTCGTTCATGGCGTCCTTGAGCGTCGCAGTGCCGGAGTTGACCGGCGTCACCGTGGCGCCCAAAAGCTTCATCCGGAACACGTTGAGGGATTGGCGACGGATGTCCTCCTCGCCCATGAAAACCTCGCACTGCATGCCGAAAAGCGCCGCAACCGTCGCAGTCGCCACGCCGTGCTGTCCCGCTCCGGTTTCGGCGATGACCCGCTTTTTGCCCATGCGCTTGGCGAGCAGACCCTGGCCGATGGTGTTGTTCACCTTGTGGGCGCCGGTGTGGTTCAGGTCCTCGCGCTTGAGATAAACCTTGGCCCCGCCGAGCTTCGCGGTGAGCTTTGCTGCCAGATAAAGCGGGTTCGGCCGTCCCACGTACTGGCGCAGGTAGTAGGCAAACTCCTCCTTAAATTCCTTGTCATTTCTGTAGTGCTGGTAGGCTTGCTCGAGTTCGAGCAGCGCAGGCATCAGCGTCTCGGAGACGTATCTGCCGCCGAATTTGCCGAAATGTCCACTAGTGTCTGGTAAGTCCAAAGTCGCCTCCGGTGCGTATTAAGAAATGGCACAATACCACTTATGTAGATAAATAGCAAGCTTACAGGGACAAGGGGCCTCGCAGGGCTCCGTAGTTGCCGGTTTTACGGCATTTATCTTTGCCTTCCCGGCCGCTTTGAGATACAAATGTGGGCCTGATTGAGAGCGGGTTTCGGTATAATGAGAGAGCTCCTCAGTAGGTAGATTTCAGTTGAGAGAGAGGGAAAAGATGTCACTTGAAAAGCCGTTCCACATAGTTCTCGTCGAGCCGGAAATCCCTCCCAACACGGGCAACATTGCAAGGCTCTGCGGTGCGACGGGCACCGTACTACACCTGGTGGGGAAGCTCGGCTTCTCCACGGAGGACCGCTACCTGAAGCGGGCGGGACTCGATTACTGGAGCGAGGTGGACATCCACTACTGGGCCGACCTGGAGGCGCTGCAGGAGGCCTATCCCGGCGCGCGCTTCGTCTACACGAGCAAGAAGGCCGCCAAGAGCTACCTCACCCTGCAGTTTCAGGCCGGTGACTTCATTGTCTTTGGCAAGGAGACCAAGGGGCTTCCCGACGCTCTCATCGAGGCGCATCCGGACACCTCGGTCAGGATCCCGATCATCGGGAAGGTGCGCAGCCTGAATCTCTCAACTTCGGCGGGGATCGTGCTGTACGAGGCGCTACGCCAGACCGGCGCGCTGGAGGGGGAATAAAAAAGCGGGGCGCTAGGTTTCCCTAGCGCCCCGCAGTCGTTTTTACTGGTGCTGCCTTGCTTCTTACTTGAACAGCGCCTTCTGGAACTCGCGGTTCAGCTTGGCGATGAACTTCACGTTGATCCCCTTCGGGCAGGCGGCCTGGCACTCGTAGTGGTTCGAGCAGTTGCCAAAGCCGTTGGCCTGCATCGCGTCGGTCATGTTGCAGACGCGCTCGGCGGCCTCAGCCTTCCCCTGCGGCAGGGTGGCGAGCTGTGCCACCTTGGCGGAGGTGAAGAGCATGGCGGAACCGTTCGGGCAGGCGGCCACGCAGGCCCCGCAGCCGATGCACTCGGCGGCGTCCATGGCATACTCGGCAGCCGGTTTCGGGATCATCACCGCGTTGGCGTCGGGTACCCCGCCGGTGTGGCAGGAGGTGTAGCCGCCGGCCTGGATGATGCGCTCCATGGCGGAGCGGTCCACGATCAGGTCCCTCTGGATCGGGAAAGCCACCGCGCGCCAGGGCTCGATGTAGACGGCGTCGCCGTCCTTGAATTTCCTCATGTGCAGCTGGCAGGCGGTGGTGCGCACCTGGCCGCCGTGGGGCACGCCGTTCACAACGGCCGAGCACATGCCGCAGATCCCTTCACGGCAGTCGTGGTCGAACGCGATCGGGTCCTTGCCTTCCTTGATGAGCCGCTCGTTGACGTCGTCGAGCATTTCCAGGAAGGACTGGTCGGGACTTACGTCCTTCGCGTCGTACTGCTCCAGCTTACCCGGCTCATTGGGCCCTTTCTGGCGCCAAACGTGAAGTGTCAGGTTCATGGTGTTTGCGCTGTGTCCGCTCATTATTTATAACTCCTTACAGCCAGATGGACGTTATCAAACGTCAACGGCTCCTTGTGAAGTTCCGGCTCCTTGTTGTCGCCCTTGAACTCCCAGGCGCCAACATAGCAGTAATCCTCGTCGTTACGCATAGCCTCACCGTCAGGCATCTGGTACTCGGTCCGGAAGTGGCCGCCGCAGGACTCGTTCCTGTGCAGTGCGTCCTTTGCCATCAGCTCGCCGAACTCCAGGAAGTCCGCGACGCGGCCGGCGTTTTCCAGCTGCTGGTTCAGCTCGGCGCCGGTTCCGGTCACCTTGACGTTCTTCCAGAACTCTTCGCGCAGCGCCGGAATCCGCTTGATGGCGTCCTTCAGGCTCGCTTCGCTTCTGGCCATCCCGACGTTTTCCCACATGATCTTGCCCAGTTCGCGGTGGAACTCGGACACGGTCTTCTTGCCGTTCACGGCCAGGAGCTTCTTGGTGGCGCCGTTTACGTCCTCGATCGACTTCTTGCACTCGGGGTGGTCGGCTTTGACCATGCCGGGCTTGGTCTTGGCGAGGTAGTTCGCGATGGTGTAAGGGATGACGTAGTAGCCGTCGGCCAGGCCCTGCATGAGGGCGGAGGCGCCCAGGCGGTTCGCGCCGTGCACGGAGAAGTTGGCCTCGCCCAGGACGAAGAGGCCCGGAACGTTGCTCTCGCAGTTGTAGTCGACCCACAGACCGCCCATGGAGTAGTGCGGTGCCGGGTACATGCGCATCGGCACTTTGTAGGCGTTCTCGTCGGTGATCTTCTCGTACATTTCGAAGAGGTTGCCGTAGCGCTCGCGGATGGTGTCTTCGCCCAGACGCTTGATGGAGTCGGCGAAGTCGAGGTTGACGCCGCGTCCGCCCGGTCCTACGCCACGGCCGTCGTCGCACTGCTCTTTAGCTGCGCGCGAGGCGATGTCGCGGGGTGCCAGGTTACCGTAGGAGGGGTACTTGCGCTCCAGGTAGTAGTCGCGATCCTCTTCCGGAATGTCGTTGGGGGCGCGGTTGTCGCCCTTCTTCTTGGGAGCCCAGCAGCGGCCGTCGTTACGAAGCGACTCGGACATCAGGGTCAGTTTGGACTGGTGCTCGCCGGACTGCGGGATGCAGGTCGGATGGATCTGGGTGTAGCAGGGGTTCGCGAAGTAGGCACCCTTCTTGTGGGCCCTCCAGTTGGCGGTCACCGAGCAACCCATGGCGTTGGTGGAGAGGTAGAACACGTTGACGTAGCCGCCGGTGGCAAGCACCACCGCGTCGCCGACGTGGGTCCTGACTTCGCCGGTCATCAGGTCGCGTACCGTGATCCCCTTGGCTTCGCCGTCCACGACGACCAGGTCGAGCATCTCGGTGCGGGCGAAGAGCTTCACGCTTCCGGTTTTCACCTGGCGCGAGAGAGCGGAGTAGGCGCCCAGTAGGAGCTGCTGGCCGGTCTGGCCGCGGGCGAAGAAGGTACGGGAAACCTGGGCGCCGCCGAAGGAGCGGTTGTCCAGGTAGCCTGCGTAGTCGCGGGCAAAGGGAACGCCCTGAGCCACGCACTGGTCGATGATGTCGTTGGAGACCTGGGCCAGGCGCCAGACGTCAGCCTCGCGGGCCCGGAAGTCGCCGCCCTTGATGGTATCGTAGAAGAGGCGGTAGATGCTGTCGCCGTCGTTCGGATAGTTCTTGGCGGCGTTGATCCCGCCCTGGGCCGCGATGGAGTGGGCGCGGCGTGCGCTGTCCTGGTAGCAGAAGGCTTCCACGTTGTAGCCGAGCTCGCCCAGCGATGCGGCGGCGGCGCCACCGGCCAGACCGGTGCCTACCACGAGAACTTTGTATTTACGTTTGTTAGCGGGGTTCACCAGCTTCATGTCAAAGCGGTGTCTGTCCCACGAGGTCTGAATCGGTCCTTTCGGACATTTTCCGTCGAGTATCACTTGAACCCCCTAAAGTTTCAATAAGCCAGCTAAGATGACGGCAGGAATGGACATATAAGCAAGCATGAGAAAGGCAGCGATAACTTTACCGCCGATGCCGAAAACGGGCTCGGTTTTATCGTTGTTCCAGCCCATGGTCTGCAGGAAGCTCGGGATGCCGTGGGAGAGGTGCAGGAACAGCATCACCATAGCGGCAAAGTAGAGCACTGCGATCAGCGCGTTGCTGAAGCTGGTCACCACCATCTTGTACACGTCGACGACGGGAACTCCGGCCGTCCAGGCCACGTCGGGGGTCACCTTGACGGTGAACTGCAGCAGGTGGTACACGACAAATGCCGCGATCAACAGGCCGGTCCAGATCATGTTCTCGGAGGCGAAGGAGGCCTTCAACTGGCGCTTGACCGCGTAGACGGTCGGGTTGGCGGCCTTGTTCTCCAAGGTCAGCATGACGCCGTAGCAGATGTGCACCGAGACGATGGCCAGCATGGCGGCGCGGAAGATCCAGACGACCGGCGGCAGGCTGTGCAGGTGTTCGGCGTAGGCATTGATCCAGCCGAAGTAAATGGTCGAGTTACCGGCCAGGTGGATGAGGATGAAGATGATCAGGAGCTGGCCCGATATCGACATCAGGATCTTTCTTCCCACGGAGCTGTTGAGTAGTCGCATGTTTTATTATCCCTTTGCACGTTTTTTCAAGAATCAGTTGGGGTAGTGTCTAGCTGGGCTACGACCGTCGGGGCTGGTGCCCCCCAAGTATTTCCCCTAGAAGGGTGGTACTTGCGGCTGCCGCTCAGAGGAAAGGGGGTGCGCGCCATGGGCTCAATGCCTGCATTTCATCTCTCCTTTTTTATCAGTGATAAGTACCTGCAAGCGGATGCGAGATAGAGCACATAAATTGGAGGTTTTACAGGCGGCATATTAAATGCCGTTATAGCAAAATGCAACTGTTTTTTGTATACAGCATACAATTAATGTTACAGGCAACTTGCGGGGTTCGCACTTCATCGTAACCCTGTTCTGCTTTCGGGCGCACGCGTTGCTGTTGCTTTTTAGGCGGCGCTCTGCTAATTAAGATAGGGTCGCCCTGAAAAGAACAGGGCCGGCCGGCTAAAATACCCCAGACAATCGGAAGGTTCATGATATTCAAACTGCTCAAGAAGGACCGTAACTCCCAGGCGCGCCGCGGCACCGTCACCACGCCGCACGGCGAGATACAAACTCCCATCTTCATGCCGGTGGCGACCCACGCCGCGATGAAGGCGATGACGCCGGCCCAGGTGAAGGAAACCGGCGCCCAGATCATCCTTTCCAACACCTACCACCTGCACCTGCACCCGGGCGAGGCGCTGGTGCAAAAGGCCGGTGGCCTGCACAAGTTCATGGGGTGGGACGGCCCGATCCTGACCGATTCGGGCGGCTTCCAGGTCTTCTCGCTCCCCAACAAGCGGATCACCGAGGAGGGAGCCTTCTTCCGCCACGAGGACACCGGCGAGGAGGTGTTCCTCGATCCGGCCAAGGCGGTCGGCATCCAGGAGGCGCTGGGCGCCGACATCATCATGAACTTCGACGAGTGCATCCCCTACCCCTGCGACAAGGGGTACGCCGAGCGCTCCACCGAGAAGACCATCCGCTGGGCCAAGCAGTGCCTGGACGCCCAGACCAGGAAGGACCAGCTCCTCTTCGGCATCGTGCAGGGGAGCGTGTACGAGGACTTGCGCAAGCGCTGCGCCCAGGCGCTCGTCAAGATGGATTTCCCGGGGTACGCCATCGGCGGGGTCTCGGTCGGCGAGGGGCTCGACCTCTTGAAGCAGGTGGTGGGCTACACGACGCCCTACCTGCCGGAAGACAAGCCGCGCTACCTGATGGGCGTGGGGCTACCCGAGGACATCCTGGAGAGCGTGGAGCGCGGCATCGACATGTTCGACTGCGTCATCCCGACCCGTTATGCCAGGAGCGCTACCCTCTTCACCAACCGGGGCCGGATCAGGCTCACCAACAAGAACTTCCGGCGCGACTTCTACCCGATTGAGCCCAACTGCACCTGCTACACCTGCCGGAACTTCACCCGGGCCTACATGCACCACCTGTTCACCTCCAACGAGGTGCTGTCGGCGATCCTGGCCAGCATCCACAACGTCCATTTCTATTTGAACATGATGGCCGAGATCCGGCTCTCCATCGAGGAGGACCGCTTCCCCGCCTACAAGCAGGCGTTCTTGGCCTCGTACATGAAGAAATAAGTCAGCAGTTCTTGGGCCGTTAAGCAGTTCTTGGGCCGTTAAGCAGTTCTTGGGCCGTTAAGCAGTTATTGTGCAGTCAGTCGGGCTGGTTTTCGCAGATTAACATTCTCGTCACCGGGAGGATCTATGAGACAGCAACTGCAGCACGTGGTCTTGTTCTTGGTTCTGGCTCTCGCGCTGTCGGCGTCGGCCTGCAGCAAGCTGGAGGAGGGAACAGCACAGATCAGCGCCAGCCACTTGCTTAACTCCTCCTCCAAGTGGACCGGCCAGGCGATCTTCATAGAGCGCTGCCGAGACTGCCACACGGTGCACAACTCAGGCGGCATTGTGGGCCCCGACCTCTCCGACGTGGGATCCAGGCGCGACCACCTGTTTTTGGAGCAGGTGATCCACAACCCCTCTAAAATCTACCCCGGCACCGCCATGCCACCCTATGACATGCTCCCTGCCGACCAGATCAAGCTGGTGGCAGGCTATCTGGGCGGGCTCCGCTAGCGGCCCCGGAAGCGACACTGGGCCCGCGCCTCAAGAGGAAAACATGAAAGCTCACCTGCAGTTTACCTGCATCGCCCTCGCGCTCGCCCTGTCGGCCGCCGCCTGCAGCAAGACGGACCAGCAGCAAGCGGCGACCGGCGCGGGCCAGGCCCAGAAGGCCCCGGCGAAAAGGACCGGCGAGGAGATCTTCATCGAGAGATGCCGGGATTGCCACAAGGTGCGCGAGACGGGAGGCGTGGTCGGACCCGATCTCTCCGACGTCGGCGCCAAGCGCGACCGCGAGTTTCTGGACCAGGTCATCCGCCAGCCGTCCAAGGTGTACCCCGGCACCGTCATGCCCCCCTACGACACCCTCCCGGCCGACCAGATCAGGCTGCTGGTGGATTACCTGAGCGGTTTGAAATAACCTAGCCGATAGCTGTCGGGGTCCCCTTGCGGGGAGATTGCACCGGTCCCTGGCAACAACCTGACATCTTTCCAACTCCCCCTCCCCTTCAAGGGGAGGGTCGTGGTGAGGATGGGGAGGAGCTCCTCAAATGACACAACAAAACGAGCAGAGCCGGTTCGACCGGCTGACCGACATCATGCGCAGGCTGCGCGGACCGGGCGGCTGCCCGTGGGACGCCGAGCAAAGCCACGAATCGCTCAAGCGCTACCTGCTGGAAGAAGCCTACGAAGTCATCGAGGCCATCGACGCGCACGACCCCGCCCACCTCAAGGAAGAACTCGGCGACCTGCTGCTGCAGCCCGTCTTCCATGCGGCGATCGCGGAGGAGCGTGGCGATTTCACCATGGACGACGTCCTCGATGCCATCAACGAGAAGCTGATCCGTCGCCATCCCCACGTCTTCGGCGAGGAGGTCATCGAAACCAGCGAGGCGCAGGTAGCGAACTGGGAGAAGATCAAGAAGGGGGAAAAGGGAGACGAGCGGAAGACCGCGCTCTCCGGCGTGCCCCCCGGCCTCCCGGCACTGATGCAGGCGCAGAAGATCACCGAGAAGGCGGCCCGGGTCGGCTTCGACTGGGAGCACACGGATCAGGTGTTCGCCAAGGTCATGGAGGAGCTGCACGAATTCGAGGAGGCGATGCTCTCCGGGGACCAGAAGGAGATGGAGGCCGAGCTGGGGGACCTGCTCTTCGCCATTGTCAACCTCGGGAGATTTCTCTCCATCGACCCCGAGGAGGCGCTCAGGAAAACGATCAGGCGCTTCACCACACGCTTTGGCCATGTCGAGCAGACCCTGCACGCCCGCGGCATGGCGCTGCAATCCGCCACCCTTGCCGAGATGGATCTGCTCTGGGAGGAGGCCAAAAAACTGGAGAAGCAATAATTTAATTAGTGTTATTAGGTGAGTACCGGCTTATCAACGCCATTTGTGGATAACCTGTGCATAACTGTGTTGGGAGAGCAGGAAACCTGCACGTTTTTAGCCTGTTTCAGCGATCTGCACATTTTTTACCCATGCCAAGGAAGCCAATAATTCAAGGTACTTGCAATGCAAAATAAAGTTGCTCTCCTGACCGGCACGAAGCCGAATTAATAGTTGCCAATTAAATAATCAGCCCAGTGGAAATCCTGTTTATAACCGCGGCACTGGGCGCGGCGGCAAGCGCCTGAAGGCGTTCCCCGTAGCCCGGCCTACCCCTCGCGCCGCAACACTTTCCTGCGCAGCATCCCGGTGACCTCCCTGGCCTCCTCGCAGGCGAGCAGGTGCGCCGTGACCAGGAAGATGGCAACTCCCGCCAGCACCGCCCCCCCGAGCACGCCTCCCTTGACGAGCTTGCCGCCCATGCGGGACCAGTCACCCAACCGCAGTATCCAGTAGACGGCGGCGGCCATCGGGATGCAGGCCAAAATTCCCTTCGCGCCGGAAACCGCAATCGCCCTGCCACCGAAGGGGCCGATTTTCCTGCGCAGCAACCAAAGTAACAGCCCCATGTTTCCCAGAGCCGACAGGGAAGAGGCCAGTGCCAGCCCGCCATGCTTGAGCGGCCCCATCAATGCGAGGCTGAAGAGTAGGTTCAGCAGGAACGCGACGAAGGCGATCAGGACCGGAGTCTTGGTGTCCTTCAGGGCGTAGAAGGCAGGCACCAGCACGCGCACCTGCGCCACGAAGGTGAGCCCGAGCGAATAGTAGAGCAGCGCCGCCCCGCAGTTGAGCGCCTTGGCGAAATCGAAGGCCCCCCCCATGAAGAGGAGCGAAAAGATCGGCGTGGCGCAGAAGATGAGCCCGGTCATGGCGGGGATGGTGATGAAGAGGGTGAGCCTGACCCCGTAGGAGAGCGACTCCTTAAGGGCGTCCAGGTCGCCGGCGGCAGCCTGGCGGCTCATCGAGGGGAGTACCGCCTGGGCTACCGCCACGGTGAAGACTCCCTGGGGGAACTCGAAGAGCCTCTGGGCGTAGTAAAGGTAGGAGACGCTACCCTCGGGGAGCCGGGAGGCGAGGATGGAACCTACGGCGATGTTCAGATAGTAGACGCCGACCCCGAAGATGGAGGGCCCCATGAGAAGTGCGATCCGCTTCAGTGCCGGATGCCTGAAGTCGAAGTTGGGGCGGATCGGGAAGCCCTTGCTGTAGAGCACCGGAAGTTGCAGCAGGAGCTGCAGCAGGCCGCCGATCAGCACGCCGACCGCCAGGGAAACGATCGGCACTTGGAACCGGTTGTGCAAAAGGAGCGCGCAGAGGATCATGGAGATGTTCAAGAAGACCGTGGAGATGGCCGGTGTGAAGAAGTGGCGCACCGTGTTCAGGATCCCCATGCAGAGTGCGACGAGGCTTACGAAGAAGATGTAGGGGAACATGAGCCGGTTCAGCAGGATGGTGGCCGAGACCTTCTCGGGGTTGCCGGCGAAGCCCGGGAACATGAGGTGTACCAGCTGCGGGGAGAATACCATGCCGAGGATCGTGATGACGGCCATGCCCAGGGTGAGCACGGTGAAGCAGACGTTGGCGAGCGCCTGAGTCTCCTCCTTGCTCTTGTTGGTGTACCATTCCGAGAAGGTCGGCACGAAGGCTGCTGTGAGCGCGCCCTCGGCGAAGAAGCGGCGCAGCATGTTGGGGATTTGGAACCCGGCGAAGAAGGCGTCCGTGGCGAGTCCGGCGCCGAAGAGGCGGGAGACCACCATGTCCCGGATCATCCCCATGATGCGCGACAGCATGGTGGCGGCCCCGAGGACCCCGGCGGCGCGGGCTATGTTTTTCTTTTCAGACATCCAGACCCCTTCAGCCCACTAGGTTCGCAAGGGGTGATAATTAGCACAGGCAGGGAGAAATTGATAACCTTTTTGGAATTGCAGCTCTCAGCTAGTTTAGACAGATGTGCCTTTTTTTGACCATCGTTCCCACGCTCCAGCGTGGGAATGCATCAAGGGACGCTCCCGCGTCCCGGTTCGGTGTTATAATAGCGCCTACGCCCAACATCCCTACCATCGGTCAATCTCGACAAGGCCGCCCTCCCCTGCATAGCTTCGGGCGCTTGAATAACGCCACTGCTCAGCCTTATCCACATAACCGCGCCTCACTGGATTTGCATGAATGTACTCCAGTTTCTCCCGCAACATCACTTCGCCTGATACAAGTTCTGCATGGGAGCCCTCCTGCCAGAACTGGAATTCCCTGTCTGTTTTGTGAGCTCTTTTAGAAAACCGAAGCCTCGCCAGCAAATATTCAGCCTGTTGTTCTTCGAGCTGAGAGATTATCCGCTTTGCGGTGAACGACTTGAAGCCATCCAAGCACTTATCGAGCCTTTCTGCTTGGGCTACGAAATGTGTATGATTCTCCAGAACCACGTAACCATAGAGCCGAAGCCCTTGTTGTTCTCTCAGGAAGCGCCAGCTATCAAGCAATATGCCGACGGTCTCGGGTCGAGAAAACACCGGTAGCCACTCCATGACAGTGCAGGTCAGGAAGTGCGGCTGATCCGGTTCCGTTATGATGTAACGGCTTCTTGCCATGATAATTCCTGGCTGCTAAAACCGTGGGACGCAGGAGCGTCCCTGGATGCATTCCCACGCTGGAGCGTGGGAACGATGAACTGATATGAGTTGATATAAGCTGATATGAGATGACGTGTTTTACAGAAATGATATTGCTGGGCGGGACAAACGCAAGACGGACAAGATGAATAATGGGGCAGTGTGAGGTGCTCACGGCTACCCTACGCGCCCTGCGCCTGCTCCAGCCTCCTGAAGTACTCCTCGCGGCAAAAGTTCTCCACGTCCACCAAGGCGGCGAAGGCCTCGCCGAACCCCTCCCTGCCCAGGGTGAAGACGCCGTGACCGTACACAATCGCGCTCCCGGTACCGCCGATCACGGGAGGGACGCGCTTGGCCAACCCTCCCGCGCCGATCTCCCCTGCGACAACCGGGGTGCCCCCGAGCAGACGGACATGGGGACAGTCCTTCCAGCAGTCCTGGACCGGGCAGTCCCGGGTCTCGCAGAGCATGCTCATGACGACGGAGAACTTCGGGTGGCCATGCAGGATGACGCGGGCCCCGGTCTGCTCGAAAATCTTCCGGTGAGCCAAAAGCTCGCTCGACGCGGTGATCCCGGTCGTGGAGGAGTTGTCGGTCGGCACCGGGTCGATGCACCCCCGCAACTCGTCCAGGCTGGCGGCAGTTTGTGAGATGTAGATCAACTCCCCGACGCGCGCGGAGATGTTGCCGAAGAAGGAGTCGACCAGGCCGCGCTGCACGGTGTAGCGCCCCACGGTCTCGATCTCGTCCAGGATCTGCTCCTTACTTGCCGGCAGCGTACCCTGGAAGACGAGACCCTCGGCGGAAAGGGGTTTCAGCCACTGACTGCGAAAAGCACGGAACGCCTCCCGCTCGCCCGGCAGCAGGAAACCATCGCTCAGGACGTCTTGCAGGTATTTCACGAAGGTGGAATGAAACACGGAAGAGTAGTTGATGAAGGCCTGCTCAACGGTGATAGCGCCCACCGCAACGATCCCCACCCCCTCGACGATGACTCCTTTCCGGTTGCCCAGGAGCCGCGCTATCTCAGCGGACGGGTCCTGCGACAGGTCCTTTTGGCGCAGGAACGGGATGTCGTGCAAAAAGGTGCGGGTCTCGGTATCCAGCGGGATGATCGCCGTGTCCCCGACTGCCGCCCGGGCCACCAGGAAATCGGCGAAGGGAAGCGAGGGGCGGGCGGCTACCAGGGCGAGCGAGTTGAGACGTGAGAGAGTCGCTCCGGCCAGGCTGCAGAGTTCCGGAGCGCCCGAAGTGATCAGCACGTCGTCCTGCGCGGCGAAGGCGATCGCCTCGGGACGGGCCGAGCGGTCCGCAATAAGTTTACCGGTGTACTTTTGAATCTGATCTTTCATTGTTGCCTTTCGACTATAAAGGAATACACAGAAGTTAAAGCTTCATATTTGATTCAATAAATGGACGATACGGCTTGATCGACAGGTATTTGCCTTTAAACTCAGAAAATAATGCCCAGGAATCCGAGATAGAGGAGACTCTTCCACGAGTTTCCATTTCAGTTGTTTTCCATGAACGTCCATCAGCATTTCTATATCATACAAACGGCGCTGCCACCAGCGCAGAAATTACAGGAGCCGGCGCCCGCATTAAATCGAAAGGCGTATTGCAAGATTATAAAAATGTAATATAATCTCCTATCCTGAGCCACCACCACATCCACGCGCCTTTCCCAACCAGGAAGCCAACGACACCCATGAAGAACCAACCCGTGCCCATACCGGATTCTTTGCTAAACCGACTCTCCACACGGGCGCGACGCCTTCTTGTCCGTGAAAGGATAGGGTCATGTGAAAGTCTGTTGGGATTCGGGCCAGACGACCTGCGCCGGTTCAAGGGTTGCGGCGCTTCGACGATTCACCGGCTCGAATGCCTGCAGGATGCCATTTTACAGAGGTATCCGGAGCTTTCCCATTACCTCAAGCGGCAAAAGGTTCAACTTGGCGAAGAACAACCTAGGCCCGAGGACCCGGCAAACGTGCCCGTGCTGCGGAGAGTCTCAAACCGTATGCCATCGACCCGCGCAGTATCGTCGGAGATTTCGTCAAACGTGCCCTCGCAGTGGAGTATCCTAAACCGCACGCTGCCGGAGGTATTCCTGTGTTCGCCTCTGTCATCCGACCAAGACACCGACCCGGGGCCCACCATTGGCGGCTTGGGAATTCCCGCCACCGATCTGGAACAACTTCGTTACACGGCCATTTATCCGGAAGACCCTATCCACCACCTCTGCTCGGTCTCCTTGGGCTATCTTATCGAAGCCAACGTAACGGATGACTCCCTCACGGTCCTTTTCGAGGCGATCCTGCAGCTTTGCGGTCTTGCGGGGCTGTCGTCGGCGTCCCTGGCAAGCGCGCAGGTTTCGGACGCGGCTCTCTACCTGGAAACGGACTTCGGTTCCTGGGAAACTCTGCGTGTCCCGGGTCTTTGCGACCCCGCCCTGCGGGAGGTGACAACCCGGGACAGTTCAGTTGTTACGTGGCGAGAGGTCGCGAAGCTGACCGAACGGACGGTAATAGAGCGCTTGGGATTTTCGGCGACGGCATTACGTGCCATCCGGCACCTCTGGCAATTGAAGGCTCTGGCGCTGTCCCTGTTAAAGAGCGCACAGGCTGGATTGTCACCGGACGCATACGGCGAGTTTCATCATTTGACGGACGCCTATCTGCGGGTAGCGCTGTCGGCCCAGCACCGGAAGCCCGGCCGCACCTCGGAGCGGGATTTCCGGGTGCTTAAGGCACGCTTAGGGCTCGTCGATGGGCGGAAATGTACGCTCGCGGAGTTGGGGAGTCGGGAAAAGGTAAGTGGCGAGCGTGTGCGACAAGTCGAGATCAAACTGCTAGCCGTTTGTCAGAATCCGCAGACGCTGCAGCACCTGCGATTTCTGTGGCTTTGGCTGAACAGCCTGTTAGCGGCCGGCGGAGGAGCGCTTTGCGCGAGCGAAATAGCTGCATCCCTGGGAGACGCCCTGGGGTGGACGGCACGTCCTTCCGATGAAGCCCTTGCCTTGTTCATCGCGCTGTCGCCCGATTATCGGGTGATCTGGGATCAACCGATCCGGGTCGTCATGCCCAGCAACAGGTGCGTTAACTGCATGGCACTAAGATCGACCGTTTCCCGGGCCCTGGCTAATGAGCCCGAGGGGGAAATCACTTTCGATAAGGCGTGCGAAATCATGCGGGACTTCTGCCAAAGCAAGCGCTGCCGGGGAATCGATAAGGTCACCAAGTTCTCAAAGGGCTTCCTGATTAGTGATGATCTTCCGCTGTAGTCCCCCCTCCCCTTGCGGGAGGGGGTTAGGGGGAGGGGGAAGGTGCCATGACTGCCCACAGGTAACCTCACTTCGTGGTTGCGTCCCCCCCACCCCGACCCTCCTTCGCCAAGGCTTCGGCGGCCAAGCCCTCCCCTTTGTCAGCAGAAGCCTTGGCGAAGGCTGACGCAAGGGGGGAGGGAGAGTTTTTGGAAGCGGAAGATTGTCCCTAATCGGGAAGGGCTTTATTTACTGCCTGGCGGAAGCGGCGGAAGACATGTGCTGTCGAGAAAACCTCTTATACTCCGAAGCAGCACGTCTGCACAAAAAACAAAAACCCCTCCGCGTTCTGGAGCATATTCTGCGCTGCGCGGGGAAAGGCATTCACTTCAAGGAGGTGGAGCGTCGATTCAACCGGATGATGCCAGAAAAACCGTTATCACAGGTGAGGGTACACTCAAGACTAACGGAATCCCCCTTATTCATGCTCTGGGGGCAGGGCACCTTTATTCACAGGGAACTGGTAACGGTACCAATATACCTTATGCATGAAATTCAGGAGGATATCCTGGCGACATTAAACTTGAACGACATTCCCTACGTCTGCCTGAACGGGTTTTTCTTCGAAAAGTATAAAACCCGCCTCAGTGCTGAAAACATTCCCAACCCCCCGGCCCTGTACTCTTGCTTGCGGTCTGTCAAGAGTACCACGCTGAGCTTTGCCGAGTATCCCTACTGTCTTAAAAAAGGCCGGGAAGCGGTACGGCCGCCCATACATTTGATACTTGAGGACTACCTCGCAAAACAGTGCGGGCCGGTTTCCAGGAAACAACTGAAAAATTTCGCGGATACGGTCCTCGGGGTCGAGAAAACGCAGTTAGGTAGCTATATAGGTAAGATGCCCAATGTCCTACGGTTCGAGGCAAGCGTCTTTATACATTTCAAGGCACTAAGCGTCGAGAAGCGTCACCTTGCTCCGATCGTTGATAATCTGCTGGAACTCAAAGGCAGCCCGATAACCGCCAGAAAGCTATACCTGCAAAACATGAGCGTGTGCCAAAATCTGGGGATATCGACCCCGATGCTTTTGTCTGGGCTGATTCAGTATTTCTATCCGGGCGATTTCCCGTTTACCTCCCTCAGCAACGGATCCCTCGGTTCATTCAAACCAAGGTTGGCCAGAAGCGCTAAAAAAACAGCCGGCAGATCAGGCAAGCCTGCTGCAGCCCGTTCAGTCAAGCCACCGGCAGCCCGTTCAGGCAAGCCTGCTGCGGCCCGTCCTGCCCGAACTGAAGGGTGTCCAGCGAAAAAGCAAATACTGGCATATCTCGTGGACCGAGGGAAGCCGTGCAGCACCAGGAGCCTGCTTGACATGGTTCGAGGCAAAGGACACAGTCTGGATTATCTTTACATAATCCTGGCGGACAAGGAAAAGTTCCTGTGGTACACCACGGAGGCGGTGGTTACCCGGCAGGCGCTGGACTGGACTGACGAGAAACAGGCGGCCATCGAGCAGTTGGCCTCCAGTCACCTGGAAAAGAGCGGCGGAGTATTTGGACTTTGTTCCGAGATTTACCGTGACGGACTGAGTCAGTTGCCAGAGCTCGCGCAGCACATCAGCTGGACGTCGGTCCTCCTCCAAGAATTGCTGGGTTCTCAAAGCAGGTACCTTGCCCTAGGCAGGTCAAGAGATATCTATGTATCGGCTTCAAATTCGCACGGCATAGCGAACCTTAACGATCTTTCCTTGTACCTGCTGCAAACCGACTACGGCGGTGCGGCGGCTAGGGCCTTATTTAACTCCCGCCTGCGCAGCCTCGGCATTATGAGGAGAAAGCTGTCGACCTTTGTTTCAGGAAAGGACAAGAGAGTGGTCATAGATGGCGACATCATCCGAATCGCGGATCGAGAGTGAGGTACTTCGGCAGGTGCGGCAGCGTACCCTATGCACTCCTAGGGGCTCGCACTCAAGTTATCAAGGCCGGAACGACCTGGCTCACCCTGTTTCTCTTTGCAATGGGCGATGATATATCCTACTGCGCCGTCCAGCCGCCGTCAACCGGGAGCGCTATCCCGGTGATCTGGTTTGCCGCCGGCGAGCAGAGAAAGACGACGACCTCGCCCAGTTGCTCGACGGTGACGAACTGGCGGGACGGTTGCTTCTCGGCTAGCATGTTGCGGCCGCCTTCCTCGATATCGACTCCAAGGGCTTTGGCTCGCGCGGCGATTTGCGGCTCGACCAGTTCGGTGCGGACCCAGCCGGGGCAGATGGCGTTACAGGTGATGCCGGTGCCGGCCGTCTCCAGCGCGACGACCTTGGTCAGCCCGACCAGGCCGTGCTTCGCTGTCACATACGCTGCCTTGTTGACCGAGGCCACCAGACCATGCACGGAGGCGGTATTGATTATGCGACCCCAGCCGTTTTTCCTCATCAGTGGAAGGGCATGGTGCATGGTGTGGAACGCCGAGGAGAGGTTGATGGCGATGATGGCATCCCAGCGTTCGGGCGGGAATTCCTCAACCGGCGCCGTGTGCTGAATGCCCGCGTTATTGACGAGGATGTCGACGCTTCCCAACAGTTTGGCGGTCTCCGCAACCAGGCCCGCTATCTGCTCGGGGTTAGTCATATCGGCGCCGCAATAGGCAACCCTCACCCCGTGCTGCGCTGCAAGTTGGGAGCGGTTGCGCTCTATCTCGCCAGGGTCACCAAAACCGTTCAACATGATGTTGCATCCCTTGGCCGCCAGGGCGCGGGCAATCCCCAAACCTATTCCACTGGTCGAACCGGTCACCAGGGCGTTTTTGCCTTTCAACATGGGGTGCCTCCTGGCAGTGCGACCTTCAAGGGAGGCTCGGTGCAGCTCTTGATCTCCTCGACGCTGTGCCCCGGGGCCAGTTCGACTAGCAGCAGACCGTCGGGAGTCACATCCAGCACCGCACGATCCGTTATGATGCGGTGCACCACTTCCTTGCCGGTGAGCGGCAGGGTGCAGTTGTTGAGAATCTTCGTTTCACCCTGTTTGTTGGTGTGCTCCATGAGGATGACGATCCTCTTGGCGCCGTGCACCAGGTCCATGGCCCCACCCATTCCCTTTACCATCTTGCCCGGGATGACCCAGTTGGCCAGGTCCCCCCGGGCGGAAACCTCCATGCCGCCCAGGATGGCCAGGTCTATGTGCCCGCCGCGAATCATGGCAAACGACTCCGCGGAGCTAAAGAGGGCGGCGCCGGGAATCATGGTGATGGTTTCCTTGCCGGCATTGATGAGATCCGGTTCCAGTTCCTCCTCGGTGGGATAGGGGCCGATGCCGAGCAGGCCGTTTTCCGACTGGAGCACCACCCGTTTACCTTGGGGGATATAATTGGCAACCAGGGTCGGCATGCCGATCCCCAGGTTAACGTAAAAGCCGTCCTCAATTTCCCCTGCCGCCCGTTGCGCCATCTCTTCCCGTGTCCAGGCCATTTTTTTCTCCTTTCGTTTTAGCGCCTGACCGTGCGGCGCTCGATCCGCTTTTCCTGGTGCTGGCATTGGACAATGCGCTGCACGTAGACGCTCGGCGTGTGCACCTGGGCGGGATCAATGGAGCCGACTTCGACGAGTTCCTCGACCTCGGCTATGGTGACCCGCCCGGCGCTCGCCATCATCGGGTTGAAATTCTGTGCGGTGCATCGATACACCAGGTTGCCGAAGCCATCTCCGCGCCAAGCCTTTACCAGGGAGAAATCGGCCTTAAGCCCGGTCTCCAGCAGGTACTCCTTGCCGTCGAAGATCCGCGTCTCGCGCCCTTCGGCGATGGGAGTGCCGACCCCGGCCGGGGTGTAAAAAGCAGGTATCCCAGCACCGCCGGCCCTGATACGTTCCGCCAGGGTCCCCTGGGGAACCAGCTCCACCTCCAGCTCCCCGGAGAGGTACTGCCGCTCGAACTCCTTGTTCTCCCCGACGTAGGAGGCGATCATCTTCTTGATCTGGCGGTTCTCCAGGAGCAGGCCGAGCCCCCAGTCGTCCACGCCGCAGTTGTTGGAGATGACGGTCAGGTGCTTCACCCCGCGCTCCCGCACGCCGAGAATCAGGTTTTCCGGGATCCCCACCAGGCCGAATCCGCCCGCCATGATGGTGGCGCCGTCCTGGATGCTGTCCAATGCTTGGGCTACGCTGCTGCAGATCATTTTCGGACCCTCCGTTTATTCCAGTACTGATCTATCCTCAAGACAAGGGTACTGCTTCCGCTGATCGTATCAAACGAACAACGATCGTCCCCACGCTCCTGCGTGGGGATGCAGCCAGGGACGCTCCTGCGTCCCGCCTTGTCCCAGTGTTACCTCCGGTGCTGGACGCCGGAGCGTCCGGGGAGTTCCGTTCCCACGCTGGAGCGTGGGAACGATGTACGTTCCTGCAACCTTGCGGCGCGATTACAGCGACCGTTTCAACAGCCGTCCCAGCTCCCCGATGAAGCCGCGGCGAAAGGCCAGCACGCAGACCACGAAGATACACCCGATGATTACCGTTATCCAGGATCCCACGACGCTGCTCAGTTCGGACTGCAAGGTAACGACGGTGAAGGCGCCGGTCATGGGGCCGAGGACCGTGCCGACGCCCCCCAGCAGCGTCATCAGGACGACTTCTCCCGAGGTGTGCCAGCTGACGTCGGTCAGGGAGGCGAGCTGGAATACCAGCGACTTCATGGCGCCTGCCATGCCGGCCAGCGACGCGGAGATGACGAAGGCGATCAGCTTGAATCTTTCCACCTTGTACCCGAGCGAGACGGCCCGCGGCTCGTTCTCCCGGATCGCCTTCAGCACCTGGCCGAAGGGGGAATGGATGGTCCGGTAGATGATCCAGAAACCGAGGCAGAACATGACAAAGATAAAATAATACAGGTTGAGTGCAAGGGGACTGCCGCCGACGCTATAGGAATAATTCAGATCAATCAGCCCGAATAGCTTGCCGCGTGGGATGCCTTGCAGTCCGTCCTCGCCACCGGTGAAGGGGGCCTTCAGTGCGATGAAATAGACGATCTGGGCCAGCGCCAGGGTGACCATGGCGAAATAGATTCCCTGGCGCCGGATCGCCAGGCTCCCGATGAGGTATCCCAGCAGACCGGCGAAAAGGGTCCCTCCCAGGATTCCGAGTTCGGGTGTCAGGCCGCTTACCTTCACCAGATGGCCAGTGATGTAGGAGGCGCCTCCGAAAAATGCGGCGTGCCCGAAGGACAAAAGCCCGGTGTAGCCCAATAGCAGGTTGAAGGCGCAGGCGAAGAGCGCAAAGCAGAGCAGCTTCATCATGACGACGGGGTAGACGACAAAGGGCGCCAGCAGGCCGAGGATGATCAGAACGATCCAGATGATCTTGTTCATCTAGGACTCCTTCCCGAAGAGACCGGCGGGCTTCACCAAAAGGACAACCACCATGATCAGGAAAATGACGGTACTGGAGGCCGGGGCGTAAACGACCTTGGTGAACCCCTCCACCATGCCGAGCATGAGGCCGGTGAGTATCGAGCCCATGATGGAGCCCATCCCGCCGATGACGACCACGGCGAAGACGGTGATGATCATCTCCGACCCCATGACCGGGCTGACCGAATAGATCGGCGCGGCGAGCACCCCGGCGAAGGCGGCCAGGGCCACGCCGTAACCGTAGGTGAGCGTTATCATGAGCGGCACGTTGACGCCGAAGGCCTTCACCAGTTCCGGGTTTTCCGTGCCGGCGCGCAGATAGGAGCCGAGCTTGGTCCGCTCGATGACGTACCAGGTACCGAAGCAGACGGCCAGGGAGACGACGATCGCCCAGAGACGGTACTTCGGGAACATCATGAAGCCCAGGTTGACCACGCCGTTCAGGAACTCCGGTTTGGCGTCGTAGGGGTCGCCGGACACGTTGAAGAAGTTGGTAAAGGTCCCCTGGATGATCAGGGCGAGCCCGAAGGTGAGCAGCAGGCCGTACAAGTGATCGAACTTGTACAGCCTGCGCAGCATGGTCCTTTCGATAACGATTCCCAGCAGGCCAACCACCAGCGGGGCGACGATCAGCGCCGCCCAGTAGTTGAGGTGGAAGTCCGGCAGCCCGATCAGCGGGCCGAGCGAGGTGAAGCCGAGGAGCGCCACATAGGCGCCCAGCATGAAGAGCGCACCGTGGGCGAAGTTAACGATGTTCAACAGGCCGAAGATCACCGCCAGGCCGAGGCTCAAGATGGCGTAGAAGACGCCGTTGTTAAGACCCAGCATGACTTGCGACATGACCGTTTGAAATGATAGTTCCATGATCAACTCCCTAGCGAGCAAAACCTTTCATCGTTCCCATGCTGCACTACCATTAAGTTAACTAAATCCATCCGGCTCCAACTCTCCCCCGCCCCTTGCGGGAGGGGGTCGGGGGGCGGGGGTGGGTGCCACATTTCCAAATGTCGGCAACTCCACCCTTGCCCCCTGCCCCTACCGTCTAGGAGGGAGTGGCACCTTAACTTAACGGCTGTGGTGTCGGGAGGAGGGTGAAGCTGCCAACGGAGTCATCAATGGCGCCTTCCCCCTCACCCCGGCCCTCCCCCGCCAGGGGGGAGGGAGGTTTCTAATGTCTCTATTCCAAACCGGCTACTTCTTAACCAGCGGACAGGTGCTCTCTGAAAGCGGCATGAAGGCATCGTTCGCGGGAATGGTCTTGACGATCTTCAAGAGATCCCACTCACCCTTGGACTCGGAAGGCTTCTTCACTTCCATCAGGTACATGTCGTGCACCATGCGGCCGTCTGCCCTGATCTTGCCGTGCACGGCGAAGAAGTCGCTGACATCCATGGATTTCAGCTTCGCCATGACCGCATCCGCGTCGTCGGTGCCGGCCGCCTTGACCGCCTTCAGGTAGTTCATGGTCGCGGAATAGGCTCCGGCCTGGTCCATGGTCGGCATCGCCTTGTGGATCGCATAGAAGCGCTTGGCAAAGGCGCGGGTGGCGGCATCACGATCCCAGTAAAAGCCGGAGGTGAACTGCATCCCCTGAGCCACGTTCAGGCCGAGGCTCTTTATGTCGGTGTCGAAGATCAAAAGCCCGACCAGCGTCTGTCCTTTCTGGCCAATGCCGAACTCGCGCGCCTGCTTGATCGCGTTGATGGTGTCGCCGCCGGCGTTGGCAAGTCCGATGATCTGGGCTCCGGAGGACTGGGCCTGGAGCAGGTAGGAGGAGAAGTCCGCCGTGGAGAGCGGGTGGCGCACCGAGCCGACCACCTTGCCGCCCATCGCTTTCACGAACTTGGTGGTGTTTCCTTCCAGGGACTGGCCGAAGGCGTAATCCGCGGTGATGAAGAACCAGCTCTTGCCTCCCCTTTGCACGACCGCCTGCCCGGTTCCCTTGCCCAGGGCGTAGGTGTCATACACGTAGTGGATGCCGTAGGGGGTGCAGTCCTTGTTGGTCAGATCGGTGGAGGCCGCGCCGGTGTTCATGGTGATCCGTTTCTTCTCGCCGGCAAGCTTTTGTACCGCCAGGGCACACCCAGAGTTGAGCAAGCCGGTGATCATGTCCACCTTTTCGTTGTCGATCCATTCGCGAGCCTTGGCTGAGGCGATGTCGGCCTTGTTCTGGTGGTCGGCGCCGATGACCTGGATCGGCTTACCGAGCACCTTCCCCCCGAAGTCCTTGACCGCCATTTCCACGGCGACCTGGGTCCCCTTACCCCCGAGGGTCGAGTAGACCCCCGACATGTCGGTGAGCACCCCGATCTTGACGACGCCGTCTGAAATCCCTTTGTTCGCCGCACCAGCGATGACGCTCGTCATTGCCAGCAGGGCAACAGACAGTGCTACTTTGGAAAACAGATTTTTCATACAGATGCTCCTTTCGGGTTGTATACCTGATCAAACGCCCAGGTATTGGTTGAGTTTCTCCCTGCTGGAACCGAGCTGGTCCCTGGTTATCATCTCTGCAATGGCGCCGTGATCGATGACGTAATGGCGGTCGGCCAGATCGGCGGCGAAATGGAAATTCTGCTCGACGAGGATGATGGTGAACCCCTTCTCCTTCAACTGGCCGATCAGGCGACCCAGGGCCTGGACGATGACCGGCGCCAGCCCCTCGGTGATCTCATCCAAAAGCAGCAGGCGCGCGCCGGTGCGCAAGATGCGCGCCATGGCAAGCATCTGCTGCTCCCCGCCCGACAGGCGGGTGCCCATGCTGGCCCGCCGCTCCTGCAGGTTGGGAAACATCTGGTAGATTTCCGCCACCGACATGCCCCCCTCGCTCACCACGGGCGGCAGCAGCAGGTTCTCCTCCACGTTCAGGCTGGCGAAGATGCCACGCTCCTCCGGGCAGTATCCCAGGCCCAGGTGGGCGATCTTGTGGGTCGGCATCGCGATGGTCTCCACCCCGCCCACAGTAACCGAGCCGGTGCGCCGCCCCACCAGCCCCATGATCGACTTGAGGATGGTGGTGCGACCGGCGCCGTTGCGTCCCAAGAGGGTGACGACTTCCCCCTCCCCAACCGCCAGGTCTATGCCGTGCAGGATGTGGGACTCTCCGTAGAAGGCGTGCAGACCGGCGATGCGCAGCATCTCCTTGGGCGCGGTATCAGACATGTGCACTCCCCATATACGCTTCGAGCACCTGCGGGTTTTGCGACACCTCCGCGTAGGGTCCCTCCGCCAGGATCGAGCCCCGTTGCAGCACCGTGATCCGGTCCGCCAGGGTCGCCACCACCTTCAGGTTATGCTCGACCATCAGGATGGTGCGGTTGGCGGAGACCTGCTTCACCAGGGAGGTTATCTTCTCCACATCCTCGACCCCCATCCCCTGGGTCGGCTCGTCAAGCAGCATCAATTCAGGCTCCAGGGCGAGCGTGGTGGCAATTTCCAGGGCGCGCTTGCGTCCGTAGGCGAGTTCACCAGTCACCTCGCCGGACAAACCGGCAAGTCCAACCGAATCGAGCAGTTCCATGGCCCGGGCGTCCAGGCAACTCAGGGTACTGGCCGATTTCCAGAAATGGTACGAAGTGCCGAGTTTGCGCTGCAGGGCGAGCCGGACATTTTCCAGCGGTGTGAGATTGGGGAACACCGCCGAAATCTGGAAGGAGCGGATCACTCCGCGTACGGCGATCTCCGCCGGCTTTTCCCGCGTGATATCGGTGCCGTTGAAAAGGATCGTCCCTGCGGTCGGAATGAGGAACTTGGTCAGCAGGTTGAACACCGTAGTCTTCCCAGCGCCGTTGGGACCGATCAGCTCATGAATGTGCCCCCTCTCGACCCGGAGATTGACATCGCTGACCGCGGTGAACCCCTTGAACTCCTTGGTCAGTTTTTTTGTTTCGAGGATGTAGTCCATCGTTACCTGCTCCTGAGCCGTAAAATATGGAGTGACCTGGGATTCGTTTTGTCCCCCCTGCGCAGTAGGGGGGAAGGCTCGCGCAGCGAGACAGGGGGGTCTTCCTCCTGCATAAGCACCCCCCTGCTTCACTACGTTCAGCTTCCCCCCTATTTCATAGGGGGGACAAACCCTTCATTAGTGCGACATCAGCACCGGCACGGTCATGTCTTTGAGCAGATGCTTGGCCACCGCGCCGAGCACCAGGGTTCCCTGGGGCGTGTGGGCATAGGCTCCCATGACCAGCAGATCGAACCCCTCCTCATAAGCGCGGTTCAACAGGGTGTCGCCGACGGAAACGGATGAAGCCAGGACCTTGTCGGCGTTGGCAGTAACGCCGTGCCGCGTCAGGTGCAGGCAGATGTTGGAACAAAGGCTCTCGACATCGTCGCCGTAGTTGGCGGAACTGTTGACCGCCAGCAGGTTGACCTGCCGGGCGATCTTAAGCAGCGGAAGCGCGTCGTTGACGGCCCGGGTCGATTCACGCCCGGCCTTCCAGGCGACCAGCACCCGCTCCCCCGCCGTGGGGAAGGTTCCCGCATACGGGACCACCAGGACCGGCCGGCCCGCCCCGAGGATCAAACGCTCCGGAAGGTCAGCCGGCAGCCCCTTAGCGGCGGCGCCCGGCAGAGTCTGCCCTACCACGACCAGATCGGTATAGTGGGCATGATGATTGATGATCTCCGCGACACTTACCCCGATAACCGACCAGTCGACACAATGCCAATGCGCTTTCACTCCAGTCCCGGCGGTTCTGTCCTCAAACATTTTCTGGGCAGTTGCCGCTGCCGCCTCGACTGTGCCCTGCTGACGGGGCTGGTAATACTGATGGGTAATCACATAAAGCCCGGTCAGGCTAGCCTGGTGCCGCTGCGCCAGCCTGATCGCGACATCCAGCCGGGCGGCGCAGTTTGGAGTGCTATCGATATGGACCAGGATATCTGCCAACGACATGAGACCTCCCGAATGGCGTAGATTTTGTAAAACATTTTTATAGGTGACATTTGCCACCTAGTGTTTGTACGGTGCCCGGCCAAGTCATAACGCTTGCGCAACGTGTATACTAAGCAAGAGTGAAGCCAATAAGCTTTCTGTTTTCATAGAACTATGTTTTACAATACTTTGCGCCTGTGTCAACGCGGGCCCCGCAAGCGAAGCGAAGCAGCCTTTTCCAGTTTTCTGGAAACAAACAACAAAAGGCACCGGATTAGTCCGATGCCTTTTGCCACAACCTGCAAATTATTTGGTTTTTAAAACGCAACACCCCGTTATTATTGGAGGCGCAACGTTCGGTCGTTTTTTTCCAGGAATCTGGAACGCTATTCCAGATTCCTGGAATGGCAGTTGCCCGGGCTTCTGCTGCTGATGCAGCGTTTTGTGTTCCGCACTCAGATTTCGTACTGCTCGATCTTGGCGTAAAGCGAAGACTTGCTGATCCCTAACTGGGCCGCAGCCGCAAGCTTGTCCCCCTTGGCATCCTGGATGGCGCGCCGGATCAGGGCTTCCTCCACCTGGCTCAACTGGGATTTGAGAGAGCGCAACTGACCCGGGGAGCCGCTCCCCTCGGCGCTCTTGATCATGGCGCGCGGGATGTCCTGGCGGGTGATGACATTGCCGCTTTTCAGGTAGAGGGTCTGCTCCAGCACGTTGCGCAGTTCACGGACGTTGCCGGGCCAGGAATAGGCTTTGAAGAGAGCCTCGGTCTCTCCGTCCACACCCTCGACGGGGATCCCGGTCTCCTTTTCCAGCTGTTTGAGGATCTTCTCCGTCAGGAGCACGATATCCTGCTGCCGCTCGCGCAAAGGGGGAATCCGGAGCATCACCACGTTGAGCCGGTAATAGAGGTCATGGCGAAAGAGCCCCTCCTCCACCAACTCACCCAAGTCGCGGTTGGAGGCGGCCACGATCCGCACATCAACAGCCTCAGGCTGTTCCGCGCCCACCGGCTCGATTTCCCGCTCCTGCAGCACGCGCAGCAGCTTCACCTGCATGAGTAGCGGCAGCTCGCTGATCTCATCGAGGAAAATGGTCCCCTTGTCGGCCAGGGCGAACTTTCCCTTCTTCCCCTTTTTCTGGGCGCCGGTGAAGGCACCTTCCTTGTAGCCGAACAGTTCCGACTCGAACAGGGTCTCGGGAATCGCCGCGCAGTTCACCTTGATGAAGGGCCCGAGGGCTCGGTTACTCTCGACATGGATGGCATGGGCGAAGAGCTCCTTGCCGGTCCCGCTCTCTCCCACCAAAAGCACCGTGGTGTCCGACTTGGCCACCCGCCGGCCCAGTTCCTTGACTCGCTCCAGCTCCTGGCTTTCCCCGAAAATGTTGGCGAAAGAGTATTTGGCGCCCAGGCGTTTGTTCAGTTCGCTCTTGTAGAACTCCAGTTCCTTGTTCAGCTTACGGAAGCGGCCGATCATGGCGAAGAGGTCATCCACGTCCTGGAACATGACCTTGCCGATCACCGCCACCACCTTCCCCTGGTCAAAGATCGGAATCCGGTGGCAGATCATCTCGTGACCGTTGATCTTCTGGATCTGGGCAATCTCGGGCTTGCCGGTCTGGGCGACGATGTGCATGCGGGTGTTTTCCACCACCTCCGTCACGTGCCGGCCGACCAGCTCATCGATGGTCTTCCCCAGGAAGGTCGCGTAGGCTTCATTTACCCGGAGGACAATGCCGTTGACGTCGGTTATGATCAGCCCCTCGTAGGCATTGTCCAGGGCGACTTCCAGCATCTTGCGCTCACTGTCCGCCGCACCCGCGCGCACGGTCAGGGATTTCAGCATCCGGTGCACACTCCCATCGCGGCGGATTATCATGAATGGCCTCCAGGTTTTCTCATTACCGTCCCAGTTTCTCCACAGTTGGATGTGGTTCTGTCCCCCCTATGGAATAGGGGGGAAGCTGAACGTAGTGAAGCAGGGGGGTGCTTTCGCCGGCGGAAAGACCCCCCTGACTCGCTACGCGAGCCTTCCCCCCTACTTCGCAGGGGGGACACTGCAAAAGGCTCTCTTAACTAAAAAGCAGTGCCCCTTGCCGGTATCCACGTTGCCAGAGCCGGCGTGGGTCGGGACTCCCCTTTACGGGCTTCCTGTCTTCTGGTGACTCAGAGAAACGCTGACTTATTATAAAAAAAGCACTGCATTCCCGTTGTTGGCTTTGATATTTCCAGGAGAAATCATCAAGACCGGACAATGGGAAAACAATGCCTGTCAAGGTACTGAATTGTCTTCAACAATTCAAGTCATTACTGATTCAGGAGGCGCCACGCTAAGAGGGATGCCAGTCCGCAAGGTTCGATTTAAGGTAACCCATCCAGAAAGGACTGGTCGGCAAAGGTTCCGTCCGGGGTGAGCCCGCGAATCCGGTAATACTTCTGCAACTCCTCCTCGAAGCGGGCACGATCAACAGCGGGGATATCGACCCCCTCTCCGGCCGACCCCGGCTCGTCGAAGAACCTGGCGGGTAGCGTGTCGTCCTTGGAGCTGAAACCGTTGGCGCAGTTGTAGAAGCGCTCGGTCAGATAAATCCGCTCGCCGATCTCCTTGAGCGATTCCGGCGTGTAGTGAATGCCAGTCACTGCGGAGAGCAGCTCCCCGTACTCCTCCAGGGTCGCCCCGAAGAAGGCGAACTTGCAGGCCACCAGGGAATCGACCGCCGCGTTCACATCCTCGGCGATCTTGATGATGCGCGCCTTCCCGGAGAAGGAGAAGCGGTCGGTGGGAACCGGCTTTCTAAGGATCTCATGGGAGATTGGGTAGGCGCGCAGATGGCACCCCCCCCGGTTGCTGGTGCAGTAGGCAAGCGCCATGCCGTAGGCCCCGCGCGGGTCATAGGCCGGAAGCTCCAGCGACTTGACGCTCATGGAGAGCTCCGGTCTGCCCAGCCCTGCCGCGGCCCGGCGCGAGCCGAGGCTCAAAAGTTCCCCTTCGGCGCGCCGATAAGCCATGTCGGAGAGCAGTTCGGGGATCTCGGCGACGCTCGGGAAGCGCCCTCTCGCTTCGCCAAAGGCGGAGAGGGTCGCTGCGGCCGAGATGGTGTCCATGCCGAGCTCGTTGCAAAGAGTGTTGGCCCGCACGATGGCGTGCAGGTCGGAGATGTCGTTCAGGCCGCCGAAGTGGTTCACCGTCTCGTATTCAGGGAGCGCTTCCCCCTCGGGGTTCGACTTCTTGCACTGGATCGGGCAGCCGTAGCAGCCGTCCTTCCTGGCGCCGCACTCCCTGCGGATGGCGGGGCCCGAGTAGTGCTCCGAGTCAGCGAAAAAGGTGGCGCTGAAATTCTTGGTCGGGGCCATGCGCCGCTGCGCCATCAGGTCGACCAGCGCCGGAGTTCCGTACTCGGCTATGCCGAGCTCGCCGAAGATGACCGGCGAGGCGCGGAACAGTCGCATCACGTCGCCCCGGGCGGCGTCGAAGCGCTCCCGGTCGGCGACCTGCGTGGTCCCGCTGCCGTTCACGGTGAGAGCCTTGAGCCCCTTGGCGCCCATCACCGCGCCGAGCCCGCCCCTGCCGATAGAGTTCCCCTCGCCCATCATGATGTTGGCGAACAGGACGCCGTTCTCGCCGGCGGGACCGATGGCGGCGACGCTGCCGCGTTCCTGGAGCGCCGCGACCGTCTCCTTGACCCCCTTGCCCCAAAGCTCGGGAGCCGGCAGGATTTCCGCGAGATCATCGTTTATCGCCAGCACTACCGGCTCGGGGCTTTTCCCCGTGATGAAGACGACGTCCAGTCCCGCAGCCTTGAGTCGCCAGGCAAAGCGCCCACCGGCGGAGCAGTCGTAGACCGTCCCGGTGAGCGGTGAGCGAGAGACGGCGGAGAGGCGCGCCGAAGTGGGCGACGCGGTGCCGCACAGGGGTCCGACGGCGAAGATCAGCGGCATGTCCGGGTCGAAAGGGTCCAGTCGGAAATAGTCCCGCATCATCCGTACGCCGAGCCCCCGCCCGCCCAGGTAGGCATGCAGCAGCGCTGCGGGAACCTCTTCCCGGACGCAGCGCCCGTTGCTCAAATCGACATGCAGCATTTTTCCGGTCCAACCGTACATAATTCCACCCAAAGCCTAAAAACGTTCTACGTTAAATCGGAATATCGTTCCCACGCTCCAGCGTGGGAATGCATCAGGGGACGCTCCCGCGTCCCCGTCATCCACTCCGGGCCGCGCCCTTCGCTCACGCAACAGCGCTACCTCCGGGGTTGGACGCGGAGCGTCCGGGGAGTCGCGTTCCCACGCAGGAGCGTGGGAACGATGCTGGGTCCGCTTCACAGGTACTCTTTGAGTCCCCTGCGCTCCAACTCCTCGACGACTTTCTTGACGTCCTGCGCGGCGGACTTGGCGCAGACCAGCAGCGCATCCGGCGTGTCGACGACGATGAGGTCCTTGACACCCACCAGCGCCACCATCTTGCCGCCTCCATAGGCGAGGCAGCCTTCCGAACCGATGGTGACCGACCCCTTGGCGTTGATCACCACGTGGCCCTCCCCGTCCGCTTCCATCACCTCCGGCAACGCGCTCCAGGAGCCGACATCGCTCCAGCCAAAGGAGGCGGGAATCACCTGCACGTTCTTCGCCTTTTCCATCACGCCGAAGTCGATCGACTCGCCCTTGATGCCGTTGTAGATCTCGGTTATCTGCGGTTTGAGGTCGGAGATTTCCCAGAGGTCGTGTTCGAAGGTGAGTTTAGCCAGGGCGCCCGAGAGTTCCGGCATAAAGCGCTGGATCTGATCCAAAATGGCGCAGGCTCCCCAGACGAACATGCCGGAGTTCCAGTAGAAGCGCCCGGTGGCCAGGAATTCCATGGCACGCTCCAGGGCAGGCTTCTCGACGAAGCGGGCTACCTGCGCGGGCTCGCCGCCGCAGTTCTCGGTCGCCTCTATGTAGCCGTAGCCGGTCTCGGGGCGCGTCGGCGTGATGCCGAGCGTCACCAAGGTGCCGCTTACCGCGACGCGGCGTCCCTTACGCAGGGTATCGCGGAACGTCTCTTCGTCCAGGATGTAGTGGTCGGCTGGCAGTACGGCCATGATGCCGTCGGCATCGAAGCGCGCGATGATGGAGGCAGCCAGGCCGATCGCCGGCGCGGTGTTCCTGCCGATGGGCTCCTCGATGACGTCGACCGGCACCCCGGTGATGTACTGCAACTGCTTCCTCGTCTCGGCTGCCTGCAGCGCATTGGTGACAACCATGATCCTCTTGGGCTGCAAAGGAACGACCCGCTCTACCGTCCTTTGCAGCATCGACTTGCCGCCGAAGACCGACATCAGCTGCTTCGGCGTGCTCTTCCTGGAAAGCGGCCAGAATCTGGTGCCGGAACCGCCGGCGAGAATGACGATATACATGGATTCCTCCTGGTATTTGATCCGGAAACCTTAGGCTCTATTATGCGCTGATGTTGTTTTTCCGCGTGGCACAAAAGGCGGGCGAATACAAGATTCGCCCCTACCAGCGCAATGAGCTGTAGGGGCGAACCTCGTGTTCGCCCGTGAACTGCGTCCGCATTCCCCCCGCGTGGGCACGGGGTGCCCACCCTACGTACTTCCCTGCGTCACTACGTTCAGCTTCCCGCTATTCCATAGGGGGAAAGAACTTCAGCAGCATGGACGCCCATCGGTCAGCTAGACGATCTTGTCCGCGTCGATCTCCACCCGGTGATAGTCGTCCTGGAAACGGACGATATCGTCCTCACCCAGGTACTCGCCGCTTTGCACCTCGATGATGGTGAGGGGTATCACGCCGGGGTTCTCCAGCCTGTGGTTGGTGCCGATCGGGATGAAGGTGGACTCGTTCACGTTCACCATCTTCACGTTCTCACCGCAGGTCACTTTGGCGGTCCCGGAGACGACGATCCAGTGCTCGCTCCTGTGGTGATGCATCTGCAACGACAGTCGCTGGCCGGGCTGCACCTCGATCCGCTTGATCTTATAGCCAGTATTCTCGTCCAGGACCGTATAGGTTCCCCAGGGACGCTCTCCGCGTTCCATATAGCCTCCGATGTTGTCTTATTTTGCGGGCCTCAGTTCGAGGTACCGCTTGAGTGCCTCCTGCCAAGGTTCGGGGACAAACCCCGTGTCCTGGGCAAGTCTGCTGCAGTCCAGTGTCGAGTGGAGCGGCCGCTTGGCCGGGCGTCCCAGCTTTTCGGTGCTCATCGGGTTGACCGTGACACCCAGACCGGCCAGGCGGAAGATCTCGCGGGCAAACCCGTTCCAGGAGACAAAGCCGGAGTTGGCGGCGTGGTAGGTGCCGCTGCACCCCTTGTCGATCAGCGCCTTGATGGCGAGCGCCAGGTCGTAGGTCCAGGTCGGCGAACCGATCTGGTCGTCCACCACGTCGAGTTCGCTCCGCTCGCCGGCCAGCCGCAGCATGGTCTCTACGAAGTTCTTGCCGGCGTGGCCGTAGAGCCACTGGGTCCGCACGATCAGGTGGTCGGGATTGAACTTCGCGTTCATCTCGCCGGCGAGTTTCGATTCGCCATAGACGCTGAGCGGCGCGGGAGCGTCGTCCTCGATGTAGGGAGCACCCTTGCCGCCGTCGAAGACGTAGTCGGTGCTCACCTGCACCAGCTTGGCACCGATCTCCTTGGAGATCATGGCCAGATGCGCCACTCCCTCGCCGTTTACCTGCAGGGCGAGCTCAGTATTCGTCTCACAACCGTCCACGTCCGTATAGGCCGCGGCGTTCACGACGACCCGCGGCTTGAGGGTCACCAGCACCCGCTGCACCGAGGCGAGGTCCGTGATGTCGATATCCTCGACGTCCACGCCACGCGCGGCACTCCCGAGGAGTCCCATCAGTTCCTGACCGAGCATCCCCTTGCTACCTACCACCAATATCATGTTATCCTCCGGAACAACAAGCGCGGCTTTCGAGCCTGGGTGCGGCTGTCGTCTGCGCCTGAAATAAATGTAACCTCTAATCTCGATTTGTCACATGATTTCGTGACGACTCCTCATGGGGCCCGGACAGCTGTTGATTTACCACCGGTACTTCGTGGCTACTTCGCTTGGGCGCATGATGATGCGTCCCTACGGCACGTGAGGAGGCGCCCCGGCCCGCGCGCGGGGCTAGCGCTCGCCGTACTGTGCCTGATAATACTCCCGGTAGGCTCCGGAAGCTACCTCCGCGACCCACTCCTGGTTCGCCAGATACCAGTCGATCGTCTCGGCGATGCCGCGCTCGAAGGTGTAGCTGGGCTCCCAGGAAAGCTCGCTCTTCAGCTTGGAGGCATCAATGGCGTAGCGGCGATCATGCCCCATCCGGTCCTTCACGAAGCTGATCAGCTTGCGGCTCTCCCCAGCCGGCCGCCCCAGCCGCTGGTCCATCAGGTCGCACACCAGGTGCACGATGTCGATGTTCTTCCACTCGTTGTTCCCGCCGATGTTGAAGACCTCTCCCGGCGTGCCCCGCTTCAGCACCCGCTCTATGGCGGCGGAGTGGTCCTTCACGTGGAGCCAGTCGCGCACGTTCAGCCCGTCTCCATAGACCGGCAGAGCACGGCCCTGCATGATGTTGTGAATCAGCAGCGGGATCAGCTTCTCCGGGAAGTGGTAGGGCCCATAATTGTTGGAGCAGCGCGTGTTGAGGGTCGGCAGGCCAAAAGTCTCGAAGTAGGCCCGCACCAGCAGGTCGGCCCCCGCCTTGCTGGCGGAATAGGGGGAGTTGGGGGCCAGCGGGGTCCCCTCGGTGAAGAACCCATCCGGACCGAGACTGCCGTACACCTCGTCGGTCGAAACCTGCAGGAACCGGAAACAGGGGAGCCCCTGCGCGTGGCCGCGGCTCGCCTCAAGCAGCGTCTGGGTCCCGAGCACGTTGGTCTTGACGAAGATCTCCGGCCCGGTTATGGAGCGGTCCACGTGGGATTCGGCCGCGAAGTGGACCACGCAGTCGATGCGCTCCTCGCGCAGCAGCCCCTCAACCAGGGGCCCGTCGCAGATGTCACCCTTGACGAAACGGTACTCGGAGTTCCCCGCCACGCCGACCAGGTTCTTCAGGTTCCCCGCGTAGGTGAGGAGGTCCAGGTTGACCACCCGGCACCCCGGGTTGCCGGCCATGAAGTGGTTGATGAAATTGGAGCCAATGAATCCCGCCCCTCCGGTCACCAGCATCGAGGTGGGGGTAAACGTGTCAGGCATGAATCCTCCGGTACTGCAGTCTTTGCTACGGTGAATGGCAATCGTTGCTTCTGCTTTATAGGCCTGCGGGATCGCCCGGGGGCGCCGCCGCCATCGGGCAATCTCTTCTTGATACACCGGAAAAAGCTGCCGTGTCAACTTCTTCCGGCTTAGGTCTAGAATGCCCGGATCGGCACCAGCGCCCCGATGCCGGCGAGGGTGAAGTTGACCGTGAAGGCCTTGTTGTCGATCCGGTCCGAGTAGGAAGCGATGATGCTCCAGCACTGGCGCTTGTACTCCAGTGAATAGCGGGATTCCAGGAAGCCCCCCTTGTCGAAGGAGTAGCGGCCCAGCACGGTTGCCTGGAACTGGCTGGTGATCGGAAAGGCGAAACGTCCCTCCAGATAGTCCAGCTCGTCCCGGGAATAGCGGTATCCCAGCACCGCAAGGTTGGGGGTGGCACCCGTCCCCTTGAGTTCCAGTGCGAGGTCCGCCGTCGAGACGTTGTTGTCGACCGTGTTGTAGCGGCCGTCCAGGGAGATGGCCGCCCACTTAGCCGGGGCGATCTTGCTCTCCAGCATCAGGTCGGTGAGGCGGTGGCCGGGATCCACCAGGGTGAGCAGGTCCCGGCGCTCCCCGGAGAACTGGTAGCCCTGGGAAAGCTTGAGGTACAGGAGGTCGCGGTACTCCGGCGCCCCCCCCTCCTGCGGGAACTTCCCGGTCAGGGTGCTGGCGAGCGACCATTTGAGGGCGCTTTGCCCGAGCACCCGGTCGCCGTAGTCGAAGAAGGGGAGGTCATCCTCGCGCCTGGCCTGCACGTAGCCGTACTCGACCGCGGGGACCATCAGGTGCCGCAGCCAGCCGTCGTAGACCCGCTCCAGGGGGAGCGCCAGGGTGGAGCCCGCGTCCGCCTGCCCGGCCAGCTGACCGCCCGGCGCATCGGCGCCGTAGGCGCTGTAGAGCCGCTGCTGGTAGCCGCCGTAGAGGGAGAAGTCGAGGATCCCGGCGGGTTTATGGTACAGCGAGAGCCGGGGATGCAGGTCGAGCCGCTCTCCCGTAACTCCCGTGACCCGCTCGAAATGGACCAGCGACGAGTCCATGGAGAAGAAAAGGGGCAGGGGAGCGATCCTGCTGCCGGCTGCGACGAAACTGAGCGCCGGGAGCCGCTGCAGGGTGGCATTGTTGTCGGGAGAGACCAGGTCCTCTATGTAGCGGATCTCACCGCTCACGGCATAGTGCTCCCAGCGGTGGTCGAAGGAGGCGGTCGACTGGAGCAGCTGCCGGTTGTACTCGCCGGAGTTCTCCGCGTAATCCCGGTAATAGGCGCGGTCGGCGATCAGGTGGATCTCGGAGGAGAGGGTCGTGTCGGGCGAGAGCAGTTCCAGGTGCTTCTGGTTCAACTCCCCGCGGAATCGCTCCGCCTGGGTGTCGTAGATGCCGAAGGTCTGCAGGCTCCCCTCGCTGCCGCCCCTTCTCAGGTAGCGGTAGTCGGCCCCGACCCCGACGCCTCGGGAGGACTCCAGGTCCAGATCCACGGTGACATCCTGGCTCGGGGTGGGAGCCAAGTAGTAGGGCTGGTCATAGTAGAACCCCTTCTTGGTGGAGCGCCCGACACTCGGGAGCATGAGGCCCGACTGCCGATCCTTCTTAACCGGGAAGAGGATGTACGGGGTGTAGAGTACGGGCAGACTCCCGACGTAAAAGACGGCGTCGCGCCCGGTTGCGAACTCGTCGAGGCTGACCTGCAGGTCCCGCGCCTCGAAGTGCCAGCTGGGATGCTCACCGTCGCAGGTGGTGAAGCTCCCCCGCTCCACGTGGTAGTCCTCGTCCCCCGTCTTCTCCACGCGCTTGCCGAACAGTCTGAAGTTCGTTTTCTTGATGAAGATCTCGCCGTTCAGCAGTTCCCCCTGCTGGGAATCCAGGTTCAGGGAGAGCCGGTCACCATGCATGGTGTCCCCCGCCTTCTCCATGAGGATGTGTCCCTCGGCAAGCGTGTCCCCGGTGAGCCTGTGGTAGCTCACGCTGTCCGCCAGCAGGGAGGCGCCGGAGCGCGTCAGCCGGACCGCACCCCGGGCCTGGTAGGAGTCGGAGGGAACGTCCAAGGTGATGCTGTCCGCCTTGATGGTCACCTCCTGGTCCGCGGCGGCGCTGTGCGCCAGTGCGGGGAGGAGCAGGCAGTATGCCAGGAGCCAGAGGGCTCTTGCAGCGTTCATCGCACTCCGGTTGGAAAGGTTGACGGACCGGCAGTGCGCCGATACCGTAAAGGTTAACAATAACAAACTACACGGCCAGCGCTAACCTATAGTCGCAAAATTACCGCACCCTGTGGCATTCGCCATCAGCTTTGTACGGTCCAAAACCTCCCTCCCCCCTTGCGGGGGAGGGTCGGGGTGAGGGGGAAGGCGCCGTTTACGACTACGTTGGCAGCTTCACCCGCCCCCCAACCCTCCCGTCAAGGGAGGGGGAGTATACCGCAAAGGCCTTACGGACACTGCTGTTTCGCAAAGGGACTGGCGCCGAGAACCGTTTCCGGTCTCACCCCCTGAAGGGGTCGAAGCGCCGGGAAAGCAGGATCCCCCTGGCCTCCCCCACGGTGAAAAGTGAGCCGCAGACCAGGATCAGGTCGTCGTCCTTAGCCGCGGCGCGGGCCAGGGCGATGCCGCGGGCCACCGGTCCGGCCGCCTGCGCGCGAGCACCCGACGCGGAGCAAAAAGAAGCGAGGCTAGCAGCAGGAAGGGCCCGGTCTATGGCGGGCGCCACGGCGAAGACCTGGTCGGCGAGCGGCAACAGGGGCTCCAGCACGCCGGAGAGCTCCTTGTCCCCCATGACGCCGACCACCATCAGGAGCCGGCCGCGCGGGATTTCCGTCAGCGCTTCGGCAAGCGCAGCCGCACCCGCCGGATTGTGCGCGCCATCCAGCAGCAGGCGCGGGCTTCCCGGGAAGAGTTCCATCCGGCCCGGCCAGCTGGCCCGCTGGACGCCGGCTGCCAGTACTTGTTGGGCGAGCGGGAACCCGGCACCCGACAGGAGCTCGGCCGCGGCCAGGGCGCAGGCGTTGTTGCCGGCCTGGTAGCGCCCGGTGACTCCCGGGCTGCTGACGTCGAGGCTCAGTCCCAAGCCGCGGTACCAGAGCTGCCCCTCCTGCCAGCCGGCCTCGAAGGCCTCCTCGCACAGGTAGAGCGGGCAGCCGAGTTCCAGGGCATGGCGCTCGATTACGCGGGCCGCCTCCGGGAGCTGGCGGGCCGAGACGATGGGGCTTCCCGCCTTGCAGATGCCGGCTTTCTCCACGGCGATCTCCGCGATCCGGCTCCCCAGATAGTCGGTATGGTCCAGGGAGACCGGCGTGATGACGCTCAGCACACCGTCCAGTGCATTGGTGGCATCGAGCCGCCCACCCATGCCGGCCTCGAAGACCGCGATCTGCACCCCCGCCTCGGCAAAATGGAGCGCCGCCAGGGCGGTGATGATCTCGAAGAAGGTGGTCCCCTCCGGGGCGGCCGCCATGACCCGACCGGCCAGGCGCGCTACGGCCTCCTCGGAGACCTCGGTCCCGTCCGTTCGGATCCGCTCCGTAAATGCGATGAGGTGCGGTGAGGTGAAGAGCCCGGTCCGGTAGCCGCCGGCGCTCAAGATGGAGCTCAGGATGGAGGCGGTCGACCCCTTGCCGTTGGTGCCGACGACATGCACGGTCGCGAAAGCGTCCTGCGGGTTGCCCAGCGCGCCGAGCAGGCGCGTGATCCTGGCAAGCCCGGGCTTCATTCCGAATCTGCCCAGGGCGTATATGTGTGCAAGGGTCTCAGCGTAGGTCATGACAGGCCGGGATTATAGGTAAAGAGGAGGGAAAAGTCTATACAATTGGGTCTGGAGCGGCGGGGGGAGCGCTGCTTTGCAATTCCCCACCTACTGGTAGGATGTGGTCTGTCCCCCCTATGAAATAGGGGGGAAGCTGAACGTAGTGAAGCAGGGGGGTGTTTCCGCCGGCAGAGAGACCCCCCTGTCTCGCTTCGCGAGCCTTCCCCCCTACTTACGCAGGGGGGATACAGCTAAATTCCTCTCGGGCAGTGGAGTTGAGGGGATTCGTAGCCAGGTGCCCTTGAACTCCCTGAGCCTAGCCGAGCGTGAAGAGGAAGGTCGCCCCCTTGCCCGGCTCGGCCTCGGCACGGATCAGCCCGCCGTGGCGGTGCACGATCCTCTGGACGATGGCAAGCCCAACCCCGGTGCCTTCGAAATCCTCGCTGCGGTGCAGCCTCTGGAAGGCGGCAAAGAGCTTGTCGGCATACTTCATGTCGAAACCGGCGCCGTTATCGCGCACCCAGAAGAGCTGCCCGCCGTTATCCTCGCGGGCGCCAAACTCTATCCTGGCCCGGGGCGTTTTCCCGGTGTACTTGTAGGCGTTGCCGAGCAGGTTCGCCAGCACGAGACGGACCAGGGTCTCATCCCCAACGGCCTTGACCCCGTCGGCGATCTCGAAGCTGACCTCCCGGGCGGGGTCCGCGAGCTGCAACTCGTCGGCTATCTCCCGCGCCATCCGGCTTAAGTCGAGCTTTCTCAGGTGCATCTCCGAGCGGCTGATACGAGCCAGTTCCAGCAGCTCGTGAATGAGCCTTCCCAGGGTTTCGCAGCTGCGGTCGATGCGCGACAGGTATTCCTGCCCCGTGGCGTCCAACTGCTGGCTATAGCCTTGCTGCAGCATGCGGGTGAAGCCGCTGATATGACGTAGCGGCGCCCGCAGGTCGTGGGACACGGAGAAGCTGAAGGCCTCCAGCTCGCGGTTCACCGCCTCGAGCTCCGTCTTCTGCCGAAACAGGTCGTTGTTCAGCCAGGAGACCTCCTCCTCGGCATCCTGGCGCTGCCGTATCTCCAACTTGAGCGCGGCGTTCGCCTCGGCATACTGGGCGGTCCTTTGGGCCACCATCCCCTCCAGCTCACAGTAGACGCGCTGCAGGTCGAGCTCGGCTTCACGCTGCGCCGTCACGTCCGAGAAGACCGCCGCGAAGCGCCCCGGCTCGGTGCTGTAGGCGTTCACCTCGAAATATTTCCCCAGGTCCCCCAGTTTCCCCTCGAAACGGTCCGGCGTCCCGGTAAGCGCCACCTGCCCCAGTCGCTCAATCCAGAAGGGCTCGATCCCCGGCAGAAGCTGCAGCACCGTCTGGCCCAGGGCGGCCTCGGCACTCAGTCCGGTCATGCTTTCAAATCCGTGGTTGACCTGCAGGAAGCGGTAGTCGACCGGCGCGCCGGACGCTGAGCAGATGACCTCTTGCAGGGTAAAGCCGTTTTGCATCCCGTCAAAGAGCTGCCGGTACTGCGCTTCGCTGGCGGCGATCTGTTGGTTCTTTGCCGAAATGATGGCGAGTCCCCTCCTGATCAGCATGTGCAGCAGCCAGGAGGTTACCAGGAGGAAGAGCCATCCTTTTATGATCTGGACGCGGGTCAGGATCTCCGGATCGCGCACCAAGCTCACGAGGAACCGGTCCGAAAACAATATCCAGAGCGCGCCGACACCAAGATACCAGGTGATTACCCTAAGCGGCATCAGCCAGATGGCGTCATTTATCTCTTTTCTAATCGGCATGAATCCACCTTGACCGCTTACGCTCGCGCCCGCGGGCAGGAATTAAGGAAGTCTTGCTAGGTAATAAGGCGGGCGACTATGAATATATCGGCAGGAAGGTAAAGAAGTTCAGTGGAAATCTTTGTCATAGGCAATTGGCACTCTTCTGACAGAACACTAGTATCCGGCGACAGACATAAAAGCCCGACGTAGGAGGAGTCCACGAGAGATGCTGCTGGTTCTGCGCAGAGTTGTCCGGGTAATTCCTTCTATCAGCTCCCCCTCCCTCGACGGGAGGGGGTTGGGGGGTGGGTGAAGCTGCCAACTGAGTCGTACATGGCGCCTTCCCCCCCCCCCCGACCCTCCCCCGCCAGGGGGGAGGGAGGTTTTAGAGGCACGACAAGGATCTAACCGGACATCCACTGGGTTTTGGCAGGTTTTATCTGCGAGGACGTCGGACGAGTTCCTTCTGGCGAAGCGTGAGCATTGGAGGGGGAATCAGAGATCGGCCCTTCGACTCCGCTCAGGGACCAGTCGTTCGCCCTCGACTCGGCTCAGGGGCCATTCGTTCGCCCTCGACTCCGCTCAGGGACCAGTCGTTCGCTGAGCGGAGTCGAAGCGCGGAAAGGTCGCTGGTGAAGTCTCTGAATAGCGGGACGCATCGAAGCTAAAAAAGAATCAGACGGGGAGGTTGAGAGCGATGAGCACCAGGTGGTCCGCTCCGGTGTTCCGGTAGGAATGCAGTTCGCCGGCTGCTATCTGCAACACGACCCCGGGGGTCAGCTGGTACTCGCTGCCGCCCGAAACCGCGATGCCCGAGCCGCTCAACACATACATCAGGTGCCCGTAGTGGTCGACGTGCGCAGCAAACCCGCCGCCCGGCTCCACGCGGGTGTAGACCATCTTGGTGCCCGTATCGAGCAGGGTCTTGCCGAAGACGCCGTCCGTCAGAGCGGGACGCACCGGTTGCCATGCCAAGTCGTCCAACTGGAAAGAAGTGCTCATGGGAAAAGCTCCTTTCTGGCGCCTGTCGCCAGCTGCAAAAAAAAGCGCCAGACCAGCTAATAGTGCTGAACTGGCGCTTCTGTTTTTTCGAGATAAGCCGCGAACCGAACCGGGCGCTTTCGCCCGTTTCCCTAAGCCTGGCGGTAGAGCATCTTCAGGATGCGGGAAAGCTGCTCCTTCATCTTGCTGCGGTCGACGATGACGTCCACCATGCCGTGGTCCAGCAGGTACTCCGCACGCTGGAACCCCTCGGGGAGCTTCTGCCTGATGGTCTGCTCGATGACGCGGGGTCCGGCGAAACCGATCAGCGCCTTGGGCTCGGACATGTTGATGTCGCCCAGCATGGCGAAGCTTGCCGTCACGCCGCCGGTCGTGGGATCGGTCAGGATGGAGACGAAGGGAAGTCCCTCCTCGCGCAGCTTGGCAAGCGCCGCCGAGGTCTTGGCCATCTGCATGAGCGACAGGATGCTCTCCTGCATCCGGGCGCCGCCCGAAGCGGAGACGATGATCACCGGGGTGCGGTCGGCGATGGCGCGCTCGATGCCGCGGGTGATCTTCTCCCCGACGACGCTCCCCATGCTCCCCCCCATGAAGGAGAAGTCGAAGACGCAGATCTGTACGGGGGTCCCCTCGACGAGCCCGGAGCCGCAAATGATGGCGTCCTTGCTGCCACCCTTGGCGAGCGCCGCGTCGATACGTTGCTGGTAGCTCTTGGTGTCCTTGAAGTTCAGGCAGTCGACCGAGATCAGGCTGGCGTCCAGCTCGTTGAAGCTCCCTTCGTCCAGCAGGAGTTCCAGCCGCTTGCGGGCGGAAACCCGGTAGTGATGGTTGCATTTCGGGCAGACGTTGAGGTTGTTCTCAATGTCCTTCGTAAAGATGGTCTCGCCACAGCTGACGCACTTCGTCCAGAGCCCCTCGGGCACTTTCACCTTGTGGTCCGGCCCTTTTGCCATCGGCGGATTGTCTCTCTTGAACCAAGCCATATGTGCCCTCGTAAGGGGGGATGCTCCCCCTTGTTAGTTGTTGATGTTTCTGGCGCTGATACTTAGCAGATCGCTGCCGGGATGTCAATCAAAACGGTAGACAACCGCGGACAACATGCAGGAATCACAGGTAGTTAGCCCTTTTCGGCGGAGAGTACGCCGCGCTTGAGCGCCGCCACGAAGCTCCCGAGCTCCTGCAGCAGCTCCGCCCCCTGGTAGCGTTCGAAATACTTGACCAGCGCGCTTCCCACCACGACGCCGTCGGCCACCTGGGCCACCTGACCTGCCTGGGCCGGGTCGGAGATGCCGAAGCCGACCACGAGCGGCAGACTCAACTCGGCGCGCACGCTGGTGACGCGCGCGGCCAGGGTGTCGGCCACCTCGGAGCGGGCGCCGGTTACCCCGGCTACCGAAACGTAATAGATGAAGCCGCGCCCCAGGCGGGAGACCGCCTCCACGCGGGAGGGGTTCGAGGTCGGGGTGAGCAGGAAGATGAGGTCAAGCCCGCACTGGTCGGTCGCGACTTGCAGCTCGGCCGACTCCTCGGGAGGGAGATCCACCACCAAAAGGCCGTCCACGCCGGCCGCAGCCGCGTCTGTTGCGAAGCGCTCCGGACCGTAGGCGAAGATGGGGTTGAAGTATCCCATCAGTACGATCGGCACCTGGGTGCGCTCGCGCAGCCGGCGCACCAGTTCGAGGATGCCGGGAAGCGTGGTCCCAGAGGCGAGCGCGCGCTCCGAGGAGAGCTGGATCGTGGGGCCGTCGGCCATCGGGTCGGAGAACGGGACTCCCAGTTCGATCAGATCGCAGCCGGCGCGCTCCAGCTCCAGCACCACCTCTTCGGTCGTCCCGAGGTCCGGGTCGCCCGCGGTGATGAAGGTCACCAGCGCCGTTTCCCCGCGCGACTTGAGCTGCGCGAATTTATCCTCAATCCTGCCCATTCTTGATTCTCCTTTCGGTCAAATAAAGATCCCGCTGCTCCTGCCCTATGCTGCGCGTCCCGAAGGACACTCCTACAGGGTTCGGCCGGGCAGTCTCCACATATTAACGTAGACGCGCCATTCCTGCCGCGATTTTTTCGCTGCAGGCGGCGCTCCTTTCCTTTTGCTGGTGCGGTGTCCCCCCTGCGGAGCAGGGGGGAAGGCTCGCGTAGCGAGACAGGGGGGTCCTTCCGTCCGCCGGAAACACCCCCCTGCTTCACTTCGTTCAGCTTCCCCCCTGTTTCTCAGGGGGGACTAATCGGTTATCCTGCCGTCAGCCGCAGGGTGGGCTCCGTGCCCACGCGGCATCTGCATTGCGATTACGTGATCATGGCAGATCAGATTTTGAAGGCTTCCATCTCCTTCTTGAGCATGTCGGTCTGCCGGAACAGCTTGTAGACCGCCTCGTCCATGACGCGGGTCGCCTCCAGGTTCGCCTCGGTGGCGCTTTGGATGTCCTCGACGGAGGTGACGATCTGCTCGCTCCCCCGGCTCTGCTCGTCGCAGGCGCGCTTGATGTGGCGGATCATCTCGGTGATGCTCTCGGTCGACTGGGCGATCAGGTTCCCCACCTTGTTCTGCTCACGGGTGGAGGAAAGCACCTGGGAGGTGAGCCCTTTCATGTTCTCGACCGCCCCCATGATGAGCTCGCTCCCCTGCCCCTGCTCCCGGGTCGCCTTGGCGATCTGGGCTACCATCTCGGAGACCTGCTCCATCGCCTCCCGGATCATCTGGCTTCCCTTGGCCTGCTCCACCGTGGTGCGCGCGATCTCCGCCACCTGGGCGGTCGCCTCGGTCACCCCGACCACGATCTTGGTGAGCGCCGCGCCGGACTTCTGGGACAGTATCTCGCCGTCGGAGATGGAGCGCTCGGCCTGGTTGATGGCTTCCACCGCCCGCCGGGTCTCCTCCTGCACCCCGCGGATCACCAGGGCGATCTCACGGGTGGAGCTGGAGGTGCGCTCGGAGAGTTCCTTGATCTCGTCCGCCACGACTGCGAACCCCTTGCCGTGCTCGCCGGCCTGGGCCGCGATGATCGCCGCGTTCAAGGCCAAAAGGTTGGTCTGCTCGGCGACCTCGTCGATGACCGAGAGGATGTCCCCGATGTCGGCGGCCCGCTCCGAGAGGGTGTTGACGACTTCGCTGGTGATCTGGGAAGCGCGCTTGATCTCCTGCATCCCGCCGATGACCGCGTCCACCGCCTCGCGGCCGGTCTCGGCGTCGATACGCACCGCCTTGGAGATGGCCGCCGTCTCGTTGGCGTTTTTCTCCACCTGCTTGATGGAGCTGTCCATCTCCATGACCGAGGAGGCGGTAGCGGTCGCCACCTCCACCAGGCTCACCACGCCGTTACCTACCTGCTTGATGGAGCTCCCCATCTCGACGATGGACGAGCTCACCTCGCCCACGGACAGGGCCAGGTTCTCCATGTTCTGCACGACCTCCTCAACTGAGGAGGCCATCTCCAGGATCGAGGAGGAGCTCTCCGAGGCGGAGATGGAAAGCGAGTCGACCCCCTGGGCCACCCCCTTCACGGAAGTGTTGATCTGCACGATCGCCGCGGAGGTCTTGGAGACGCTGTCGGCCTGGGTCTTGGCCGACCCCACCACGGAGTGGGAAGCCTTGGCCATGGTGTCCGAGATGCCGGCGAGTTCCAGCGAGGATTTCGAGACCTTGCCGATCATGCCGGAGAGCTTGCCCACCATCTCGTTGAAATCGCTCCCCAGCCGGCCCAGTTCGTCGTCGGACACCAGCACGACCGTCGCGGTCAAGTCACCCTCGGCGCCGGAGTTCACCGCGTCCGCCATGATCCTGATCCGGGACACGATGTTCCTGGTGATGAGCAGGCCGAGCACGATGGCCAGGGCGATCGCCACCAGTATCACCACGACGAAGGTCACCCCGGCCGAGCGCTGGATCTGGGTCACCTGGTCGTTGGCCTGGGTCATCTGGTTGCCCACCTCGACCAGGATGTCGTCCAGGTCGGCCTTCGCCTTGTCGTTGGCGTCCGAGATCTCCTCGTTGGCGAGCCGGTGCAGTCTCTCATCCGACAGGGCATCCTTGGCCGCCTGGCTCACCGAGTTGGGAGGGACCCCCTTCAGGAGTTCCTCCTTGCGGGCGATCAGCTCGTCGGCCACCTTCTCGAACTCCGACCAGCTGACCAGCAACTGGCGGGTGCGCTTCTCGATGGCGCTTCCCTTGACGGCGGGGAGCACCCCAAGCTTCTTGTTCCCGTCCAGGATGGTCTGCGCCTGGGTCAGCAGGAGGTCCCGCTTCATCCGGTAGTCTTCCACGTACTCTTCCATCTTGTCCGGCTCGGAGCGGACCAGGGCGGCCTGCATCAGGCTTACGTGGCAGAACTTCTGGGCGACCCCCATCAGGAGCACCAGCTTTTGCTGCTTGGAGAGCTGTTCCAGGATAGTCTGGATTTCGCCGCCGACCCGCTTCATGCTCAGGGCCCCGAAGACGCCGGTAAAGGCGACCAGCAGGGCCATGATCAGGAAGGAAACGATCAGGCGGGTGCGGAGCTTGAGGTTTTTCATCGTAATTAGCGCTCCGTTTCAGCGAGGAGGAAGTTCAGAAGTTCCACGGAGGCCTTCACTTCGGGCTTGGACATGTTGGAGTCCGGCTTTCTGAGCATCTTCACGCCGTAGGCCTTGGTGGCGTTGCGGTCGAAGGGCTGGCCGGAGATGGGGGCCACGCCGGTCTGGATCGCGACGATGGTCCGCTCCAGGGTGTGACACTTGACGCATTTGACCCGCACCACCTCGTAGTTCGCCTTCATGGCCGGCGGGAAGGCGGAAGGGTCGAGGCGCATGGCGTCGCCCTTGCCGACGACCTTCAGTCCGGCGTGGGCGGCGGTTGCCGAAAGTGTTACCAGGAGCAGTGTAAGCAGGAGCCTTTTCATGTGAGTGAATCCTCCGTTAATAGAGTGGTACTGCGGTTTTTCCGATGCTGCCAATTGCCGAGCGTTCCCGGGTGGTGCAACGGCAACCCGGTTTAGAAACTGAAGGCGAGCGAGGCGAGGGTCAACCTGTCAATCCCCGTCGGCCGGTCCGTGTAGGTGTACTGCAGTGAAACCTTGGTGTTCTGAAGCGGCGCATAGCTTACCGCGGGGATGTAGCGGCGGGTCCCCCCGGTCTCGTCCTGCTGGTATTCGTAGCGAAACAGGGCGATCAGGTTCACCGGCGCCCCGAACATATACTCCCCCTCGAAGGCGTAGGCATGGGAGTCCAGCGGGGTGGGCGCAACCTGGCTGAAGTCCGGGTTGTCGTCCCGGCCGAAGGCGCCGCTTCCCTTCAGGTGAAAACGCTTGTAGAGCAGGTCGCACTCCGCCCCGGCCCGGTAGAAGTTGTTGCGGAACTGGGCCACCCCCTGGTCGGAGAATTTACCGTTGCTCCCGACGTAGCCAAAGCCCCCCAGGGTCAGGGTCAGAAAGTCCCAGACACTGTCGCTCTCCATATCGACCTCCGGCTCGTTCCCCTTGAGGTCGGTCCCGCCGATCTTCACCGAGACGTGGCCGTAGCCGTCCTTTCTGTGCTGGCCGTTGCGGTCCACTACCCCGCCGGCGACGAAGACCCGGTTGCCGACCAGCGAGTTCACTTCCAGCGCGTCCTCCGGCGCATCCAGCGAGAACGGGGAGGACCCCTGCGAGAAGGAGGAGCCGACCGTGTAGGCGGTCGAGGCGTAGGAGGGGGTCAGTATAACACGATCGCTCTTTTTCCACAGCGAGAGTTTCGGCTCCAGGCGCCCGATTCTGAAATTGATGGGGGTTCCCAGCGCGTGGCGCCAGATGGCGAACAGCTCGTTGATGTTGGGCTGGTTGTTGGGCGGCGTGTTGGCGTTGTTGGCGGGGTCGGTCGCCTGGGTGGTGGCGGTCTGGACCCCCTGCGAGTAGAGGTTGTAGGTGAGGAAGAAGCCTGCGGCCTCACGGAAGGCTCCGCCGGCCTGCAGGCGCAGCGACCTGGTGGAGAGGTCGAGCTTGTTGCCATCCAGCGCATGATCGTTGTAGGCGACGTCGAGCGTGCCGGTAAAAGACACCGGGAGCAGCTCCGGGAGGCCGGAGAGCCAGAGCCCCTCGATCTTCCCCTCGTTCTTCTCCGGCTTGGCCGCCCCCACCTTGCCGGGGTAGACGTAGCCGTTTTTCAGGAAGGCGTCGCCGAACTCGTTCAGCTCGGGGAAAATGGTGTGGCAGGTGGAGCACTCGGTTTTATGCTGGCGGCTGAAGGCGGGGATCGCGTCCGCCCTTTCGGGAAAACAAAGGGGCAGGAGTGCAAGGACAAGGGGAAACAGGACCAGAACGAAACTCTTCTTCGGGAACATGCAAATCTCCTGACAGGGCAATAATCCCCAATAAAAATTATCCCACACTCATAAAAAAACGTTTTCTGGAGTTGAAACTCGGGTAGTGCTGGTAAGGATTCAACTTGGATATGGATTATTACAATATTGCTGATGTGAAGTCAACTTAACAAAACAGCCATCTCCCACATTTCGGCATACAGAGTGAATTACCGCTCATTTTTCCCTACATTTTTTTTGCTGGAAATGGTATAAATGGCGGCAAACCATTCGGAGGGCCGTGCCATGCAGCTTAAGTGTCTCCTTTTCCTCGTCCTTACCACAGTGCTTATCGCCGGATGCGGCGGAGGTGACCCGGCCAACTCAGTACCGGCGGTCAACAAGCTGGCAGCCTCCTCGACCTGCCTGAACTGCCACGCCAGCGCCGTCTCCCAGACCACGGGCGCGCTGGTCGCCGACGAGTGGCGCGCCTCCAGCCACAACCTAAAGAACGGCGCCGGGTGCGCCGACTGCCACGAACCCGCCTCGGACCACCCGAACCTCTGCAGCACCTGCCACGGCGGCGGCGAGTTCCAGGTCACCATCAACCCTGACGCGTCCGCCAAATGCCTCAAGTGCCACGGCCCGGCCTTTCCTGACAACCTGCTGATGGCAAATGCCCCCCAGCATTACGGCTACTCGACGGCGCGCGCCCTGCCCCAGGCGACCCGCGCCTCCTACGTGAGCGGCCAGTACCAGGGGCGCTGCCGCGCCTGCCACAACCCGCACCTGAACACCCTGACCCAGAACCACAAGGACTATGCACTGTCGCAGCACGGCGACCCGAAGGGGGCCGCTTGGAACTACTACGAGTTCAAGCAGGATGCCTACGTGGCCTGCGCCCGATGCCACACCAGCACCGGATACATCAGTTACGTCACCAGTGGGTTCAGCGTCCCGACCAAAGGGTTCGGCGCGGGGGACGCGAGCCGCGAGGTGCTGGCCTGCGATGCCTGCCACGCCAGCTACGACTTCAAAAACAGCATCCGCAAGGTCCCGGCATTCACCGCACCCTACCAGAACTTCAACGCCACCGCGCCGGCCTCCTACCCGGACCTCGGTGAGACCAACATCTGCATCCCGTGCCACGCCGGCCTGGCCAGCGGCCAGAACATCAACGCCATCGCGTTTGCCAGTTTCACCGGCGTCGGCTTCGTAAACCCGCACTACAAAGCGGCGGCGGGGCTCATGTACATGCAAAACGGCTTCACAAACTTCACCTCGGCTAACGCTGCGTACGGGACTTCCACCTACGGCAAGTCGCTGTCTCCGGACAACATTTCCACCCCGGGAGGTATTGTCGGCGGCACAGCCAGCACGCACCGCAACTTCGGGACCCTCCGCATGAACGGGGACAGCCACAAGCCGGCCTTTTTCGTCCCCGGAGTGTTTGACCAAAACGGCCCCTGCGTCACCTGCCACCTGAACGCCAGCGGCGTCGCGACCCGTTCCGGATCGGGCCACAGCTTGAAGATCGACGGCAACACCTACAATCAGGTCTGCGTCAACTGCCACACCTCCGAGAACACCGTCCCGCTCACGGCCGACAACTTCCGGGATAATTTTCTGACACCGCAGGCGGGGGCATTCCAATCCGGGCTGAGACTGATACAGTCCATGCTGCTGCAGACCTACAAAATCAGCTTCAACGAGAGCAGCTACCCCTACTTCTACGACGAGAACCTGCCGACGATTGCGGGTAACAAGCAGCCGGTCCGGAACTGGACCCGTCCGGGCGTCCTGGTTAACGGCCGCACGGTGAACGGGCGCAAGCTGATGGGGGTCTGCTACAACTTGAACCTGCTCACCCGGGACCCGGCGGCCTACGCCCACGCCCGCTCCTACAGCCGCAGGCTGATCTACGACAGCCTCGACTTTCTGGACGACGGCGTGATCAACCAGTCCGTCAGTGCCAGCGCGCAAGCCTCAGGGCTTACCGACGCCAGCGGCAACCTGCTGTTTGTCAAAGGGGCCAAGGCTTACAACGACAACGGCGTCACGACCGGCTCGCCTGCCAAGTACGGCATCAGCACCCCCTATGCCGGCACCTCCGAGGCCATGCTCTACCTGATCGGATGGCTGCGCAGCGGGACCAAGCAGGACCCGACCGGCGTAGATCATGTCAACGGGGCGGGTTCCTGGACCGCGATCGAAAGACCGTAGCTTTAATTGCCGCAGCTGTTAAAATGAAGCCGTACCCGACCCCGCCTCCGCCTGAGGCGGGGTTCTTTTCCGACGCAACCAATCAGGAACGACCATGAAACTGCTACTGCACATCTGCTGCGGGCCGTGCGCCGTCTACCCCGTGAAAGAGCTCCGCTCCTCCGGAATCGAGGTGACCGGGCTTTTCTATAACCACAATATCCACCCGTACACCGAGTACAAACTGCGCATGGACGCCGTGCGCGCCTACGCGGAGCTGGTGCAGCTGAGCGTAATCTACCGGGAGGAGTATCGCCTGGAAGAGTTCCTCGCGAACGTGGCGGGCGATCCCGCGGCGCGCTGCAGCTACTGCTACCGGTCCAGGTTGGAGGAGACCGCGAGGAGCGCGGCGGAGCTTGGTTTCCCCTATTTCTCCTCGACCCTCCTTTACAGCAGGTATCAGAACCAGGAGACCATCCGCGAGTTTGGTGAGGAACTGGGGGAGCGCTACGGGGTGAAGTTCCACTTCGACGATTTCAGGCGCGGTTGGCAGGAAGGGATCACGCTTTCAAAGGAGATGGGGCTCTACCGGCAGAAGTACTGCGGCTGCATCTACAGCGAGAAGGAACGCTACGCGAAGCAGGCGGCGAAGTCGTTGAGTCGTTGAGTCGTTAAGTCGTTAAGTCGTTTCGCCGAGACATCGTTCCCACGCTCCTGCGTGGGAATGCATCCAGGGACGCTCCCGCGTCCCGACGATTATGCATCCGGGGAGGCTCCCGCGTCCCGGTTTGAACTTTGGGGGGTCACGTGTCGTCCCTGGGAAAATCCCTCATCGTAGTCGGACTCGTCATCGCCCTGATCGGCGTGCTCCTCAGTTTTGCGGGACGCATCCCCTGGCTCGGCCGGCTCCCTGGCGACATCTACGTCAAGCGGGAAAACTTCACCTTCTATTTCCCCCTCGCCACCAGCATCATCATCTCCCTGGTACTATCCTTCATCCTCTGGCTCTTCCGGAGATGATCCAAGAAACGCTGCTGAGCAATCCCCCCTTCTTCACAACGTTCAGCTTTTCCCTCGGGGCACGAAAGACGGGCGAATACAAGATTCGCCCCTACTGGCTCAATTTACTCTGTAGGGGCGAACCTTGTGTTCGCCCATTTCCGGCTCTTATCTGCATACCGCTCGGCCACCATTGTAACAGAAAAAAACAACTGCGCCTGACAGAGCCATTTCATAGGGGGGACTCGCCCAAACCCCGCGATGGGAGGCGGGCTCAGGGAGCGCTCGCACCCAGCTCGACGATCTTGCCGCCCTTCGAGAGGCGAAACAGGTGGCCACGCCAGACCACGCGGTTGCCGAAAAGCGAGAGCGCCCAGACCCCGAAGGCAAGCGCGTCCCGGATCGGCAAAAGCCAAAGCCAGCGCGGCAACAGCAGGTCCTGCAGGAAAGCGCGGCTGTAGATAAGCGATACGGCGGCCCGCACAAGGTAGAGGAGCGCGGCAGCCGCCACCCCCTCCCGGGAAAAGCCGGACGCCACCAGCGCTAGGAGCGCCCCCAGAAAGGGGAGCGTGATTCCGGAGGCCAGGTAGCCGCCGGGGCGGGACACCCGCATGGTGCGCCCCCAACGCAACTGCCGCACCAGCACCTCCGAGACCGTCTCCCCACCGCGCATGACGCTCTCCACGAAATAGGGGGAGAGCTCCAGGCGATAACCGGCCCGATGGATCATGTTGCCCAGCTGGTAGTCGTCTGCGAGGTAGTCGACGAGCGCGGCAAACCCGCCGATCCGCTCCAGCGCGTCCTGACGCAGGGTCATCGAAGCCCCCAGCGCGAAGCTCAGCCCCTCGAGCTTAAGCGCCGCCATGACATTGGGGACCATCTCGCAGGAGAAGCCGAGTGCCTCGATGGCGCAGCCGACACCCCGGGCTCCGGAGCTGCGGTACAGCGAGGTGACGAGCCCCACCTGCGGGTCGGCGAACGGGGCGCAGACCTCTCGCAGGTAGCTTTTCGTGACCCTGATATCGCTGTCGCAGACGATCAGCAGCGAGTGCTTCGCCTTGGCGTGGGCGTGCATCAGGTTGCACACCTTGTAGTTCGCCCCGTGGATCGCGCCGTCCACCACCAGTTCGATATCGACCTCGGGGAAGGCAGCCATCACCCGTTGTATGACCGGGATGACCGGGTCCGTCGCCGAGGCCGCGGCGAAGACGATCTGGAACTGCGGGTAATCCTGTCGGCAGAAAGAGGCGAAGTTCTCGAAGCTGTCGCCGTCCACCCCTTTCACCGGTTTAAGGATCGAGACCGGCGGGGTGAAGTCGGGCAGGGCGGGGCGTTTGCCGAAGAAGCTCCGGCCGCAGTAAAGCGTGATCCCGGCGTAGGCGAGCGCCGGAGCAGTCAGCAGGAATGGGAGGATCTGGCGGAGCATGGGGATACCTGTAGAAAGCAACTTTTTTGGTTAGAAGTGCCTCGCCCCTTTCGGGAGGAAGTGCCCGGTGGAGTAGCTAAGCAACCAGGCGAACCTGAACTTCGCGCTCAATTTTTGGGCCCTTTTCATCTTCAGCTAGCTTCAGTTCATAACTTGTTTGCAGGTTCAGCCAGAACTGCGCCGTAGTGCCGAAGTAACGAGCCAGCCGGAGTGCCGTCTCAGGTGTAATGGAGCGGCGCTCTCTGACAATATCATTGATGCGCGGGGCCTGGACTTTGAGCTCCATCGCAAGTGCATGTGCGGTCATCCCAAGGGGAATAAGAAATTCTTCGCGTAGAATTTCACCAGGATGAATGGGGCGCATTTTATTTACTGGATCCATCGGTTTGTTCCTCAATGGTAAGCTACAGCTAATACAACACATCGCGTTAAACGTCAAGGATCGGCCTTGCCGTAGGACTTCACGCCTCAACTCCCCCTCCCCTTGCGGGAGGGGGTTGGGGGGAGGGGGAAGCTGCCTCAACGCAACTCTGCCGAATAAACTTCAAGCAGCCCTTCCAAGTTTTCAAAGACTTCATTATCCCAAAATCTCAGGACAACAAATCCATTTTTACGAAGACAGGCATCCCTTTTACTATCATAGCGTTTACTGCCAGCATGCTGACTGCCATCAAGCTCAACAGCCAACTTCGGAGCGAACGCTATGAAGTCTATGATGTATTCCTCAACAGGTTGCTGGCGCTTGAACTTCACTCCAGCAACCTGACAGTTTCGTAGATACCGCCACAGCAATAATTCAGCATCAGTGCTGTGCTTACGAAGATCACGAGCATTCGATGTCAGGGACCGTAGCGGTTTCATGGCAGCTTCCCCCTCACCCTAACCCTCCCCCGCTAGGGGGGAGGGGACTTTGTCATGTCTCGGAGGATATTATGCCACTGTTTTGCCTAAATCATCTAACTCAGCCGTAGTGTGGGCCTCTGCCCACCGAATTATTGCAGCACACTACCGATTACGCGTGGGCACGGGGTGCCCACCCTACGGTTCAGTAAGCTTCGTCAGCCAATCTTCTCCACCAAAACCAGGTACGGCGCCGTTGCCGGCCGGTTCAACTGTCGGCTGCACCAGACGTTGAAGTTCTTCGGCGGCAGCGCGGCGCCCCACCCTTCCACGGCCTCTGCCTCCTCCGGCCCTCCCGCATGCCCCGTGTAAAGGGAGACCGTGATGATCCCCCCGGGCTTAAGGAGCCGCGCCGCCTGCTCCAGAGCGGAAACGGTGCTGACCGGGGAGGTGACCAACGAATTTTCGCCGCCACCGGGGAGATAGCCGAGGTTGAAGACGGCGGCACTCAGCCCGGCAGGCACGAACTCGGTCAACCTCTCGTGGCCGGCCGCTATCAGCTTTACCCAGCCAAGGCACCCCTGCCCTTCCAGGAGCTCGCGGGTCGCGGCGATCGCGCGGGGCTGCAGGTCGAAGGCCCAGACCCGGCCCCCCTCCCCGACCAGTTGCGCCAGGAGCAAAGTATCCAGCCCGTTGCCGCAGGTGGCATCCAGCACCAGGTCGCCCCGGCGCACCCGCTGCCTCAGGTAAAAATGAGACAACGGCACCGCGCCGCGCAAGGTCTCCTTCTTGGCGTGTCCTAGAGCCGAGGCGTCCGGAAGGGCGCCCACCCCTACTTCTTCCCCGCCAGCGTCAGCACCGCCGGCAGCGTTATCATGAAGGCTATCTGGCAGGCGAACATCCCCAGCGACATGACGGCACCGATGCTGAACACTCCCTGGTGATGGGCGACCATCAGCGCGCCGAAGCTCGCCATGATGGTCAGGGTGTTCAATAGGACCCCCACCCCGGTACTACTCATAATGACGTCGGCCGCACTCCCTTCCTCGCGCCGGAAGCGGTTGATGATGTAGATGCCGGAGTCAATGGCGATGCCGAGCACGAGCGGCATGACGATGATGTTGGCCGAGTTGAAGCTGATGCCGCAAAGCCACATGCCGGCCACCATGAAGAGGATGCCGACCACGAGCGGGATCAGCCCGATCAGGGTGAACTTAAGACTCCTGAAGGTGATGAACAAGATGGCCACGATGGCGACAAAGGCGTAGATGAAGGCCATGCGGTAGGCGTCGCGCATGATGGTCATCGACTCGTAGACCATGACCGGCTCGCCAGTGGCATGCGGGTCGACGCGGCGCACGTCGTTCAGATAGGCCTTGAGCGGCTTCAGGTCGAAGATCTCGCCCTTGGGGGCGACCTGCAACATGAGCTTCCCGGTCTTGCCGACGAAGCGCGCGCGCAACTCGGCGGGAATGTCGGCCTCGGTGATCGGGGAGGCGTTCAGGCTCTCCTTGAGCATCCCGATCTTCTCAGGGAGCTCGCGGAACATTCCGCCCTGGAAATCCTGCAGCATGCCGACGGCGTTGCGGTCCTTCTCCTTTTCAAGACCTGCGAAGAACTTGTCCAGAACAGTCAGGAAGGCCGCCACCTTGGGCGCGTCGGGGCTCTTTTCCTCGACCAGTTTCGCCTTCAGTTTCACGGTGGCGTTGCGGAAGTTCTCGAATACGGTGGGAAGCTCCATAAGCGAGAGGTCTTCCTCGTACTTCCCGGGGTTCACTCCGGCAAGCTCCTGCCGTATGGCGGCAAGCTCGGCCAGCTTCTCCTTTTGCCCGTCCGGGACGAAGGTGGCGAGGCTCACCACGTGGTCCACCGTCGGCAGCGCCTCCAGGGCCCGGGTCTTCGCTGCGGCCTCTGCGCGGCTGCCGGCCGTGAGCGCCGCGAAGTAGCCGGCGTTCTCCTTGCTGCGCATCAGCTTGTAGGCGTAGGAAACCGATTCCAGTCCCTTGGCCTGCAGGTTCATCAGGTTGTAATCGAAGGATATCTTGGCCAGCGGATAGAGCGAGGCGGCGCAGCAAATTACGGTCGCAGCGATGACGAGCTTGGGGTGCCCGAACGCAAGCCTCTTGAATCCGCTGTCGCGACCCACGCGCGGTGGCCGCGCCGGGCGGTGCTTGCGCTTGCGGGACAGCAGTACCAGCACCGCTGGGAGCACCGTGAAGGTGACCAGCACGCAGATCGCTACGCCCCCCGCGGCGATGATCCCGAGCTCGGCGATCCCCTTGAAATCGGTGAAGATGAAGGTGAGAAAGGCGGCGGCGACGGTCGCCGCGGCCATGACGATGGCCCAGACGTTGCGGGAGAGCCCGGTCTCGATCGCGGGAAGCTCGTCCGCGCCCAGGCGCAGCTCTTCCTGGTAGCGCAGCACGACCTGTATGCCGTACTCGATGCCGATCCCGATCAGCATGATGGCGAAGACCATGGAGAGGATGTTCAGGTGCCCGACGGCGGCGGTCGCGAAGCCGAAGGAGAGCGAGATGGCGACCAAGAGCGACACCATGGCGGCGATCACGTTCAAGACGCCGCGAAAGGCGAGCAGCAGCAGGACGACGGTGAGCGCCAGCGAGATGCAGGTGGCCAGCGTGATGTCCTTCTGGCTGGTGGCCATCTCCTCGTTCTCCAGCACCGGCGAGCCGGTGAGCCCCGCCGTCACCCCCTTGAACTCCGGCAGCGCCTTCAGCTTCCCGATCTCGGCGCGCACTTTGGCGATCGCCGACCCGGCCGGGACGAAGCCGACGTTGGCGCGCACCGGCAGGACGGTCAGGATCTGCTGGCGCCCCGCCTTGGCGAAGGAGGAGTCGGAGCTCATAAAGAAGCCTTCCAGGGAAGGCGGAGCTCCCTTGCCGCCACCGAAGGTGCTGAAGCCGGCGCCCAGCTTGTCCAGCATGAAGACAAGCCCCGGCAGCTCGCTCTTCTCGCCGGCAACGTAGCGGTCCATCCTGCGGGTCAGGTGGTTGAAGAGGGTGGCGACCTTGGGCTCCTTGGAGAGGTCCTTCAGCACAGGAGCCGCGAGGCTGAGGTTCCGGTGCAGCTCCTTCAGGTCGGCGAGATCCATGAAGAGGAGCCCGTTCTTCTGGAAGAAGGGGAGCGCGTAAGGATAGAAGATGTCGGAGAACTCCTTCCGGTCCTTGGCCAGGGCCCCGTAGAGCCGGGTACCGAAGGCGCCCGCCGCTGAAGCGTCGGGGCTCTCGATGACGACGACGATGTCCTCCATGTCGCCGAACTCGGCGCGGAAGGCCTGGAAGTCGCGGTTGAACGCGGTGTTCTTCGGCATCAGGTCGTCCCGGCCAGTGAGGAACTCCATGCGCTGCGAGGTGAACCAGATGGAGAGCCCCGACAGCAGAAGGGCCAGGAAGAGTACCAGCCACGGGTGACCTGACGCGAGGGAGAACAGGGCACTCCCTTTTTTTGCCGTTTCTTTCATATAACCTCGAAGCGATTTATTATGCGTGTTCCGAACTCAGCAACCTAACACACGAGGGAGCCATAAATCAAGAAACAGGAGCAAGGTGCGGTTTTAATTAGGGAAACTCAGCCGATGTCAGAAAAAAAAGTGTACCTTTGGCAAAATTTGTGGTAAGTCTCACTGCTTGTAGCCATTAATAAAAAGGTTACACTGAATTAATCTGGCGCTGACCAAGGAGTTTTTTGGTGACTTCCCCCTATAAGCATCCCATATCACACGCGCTCACCTCATTCAACGGGAACACCGTCGATCCGGAACAGCCCCTCTCCCCGAAGCCGGGAGCCAAGGTGCACCACCTGCCGGCCTCCATTTGGAAGCGCAAGCAGGGCAAGGAAAAGAGCCCGCTCGACTGCGCCATCGAGGCGAGCCGCGACTTCTTTTTCCGGGAGCAGCTTCCCAAGGGGTACTGGTGGGCGGAGCTCGAGTCGAACGTCACCATCACCTCCGAATACATCATGCTGTTCCACTTTCTGGGACTGGTGGACCACGAGCGTCAGCGCAAGATGGCGAACTACCTGCTCTCCAAGCAGACCGAGGGGGGGTACTGGACCATCTACTTCGGCGGCCCGGGCGATCTTTCCACGACCGTCGAGGCCTATTTCGCCCTGAAGCTGGCCGGCTATCCGGCGGAGCACCCTGCCATGGAGAAGGCGCGCGCCTTCGTGCTGGAGCAGGGCGGCCTCATCAAGACCCGCGTCTTCACCAAGATCTTCCTGGCGCTCTTCGGCGAGTTCGCCTGGTTCGGCGTGCCGTCCATGCCGGTAGAGCTCACCTTGCTCCCGAACTGGGCCTACTTCAACATGTACGAGTTCTCCAGCTGGGCCAGGGCCACCATCATACCGCTCTCCATCGTCATGTACAGCCGCCCGGTGCACAAGCTTCCCCCCGCGATGCGGATACAGGAACTCTTCGTGCGGCCGCCGCGCCCCATCGACTACACCTTCACCAAGGAAGACGGCATCCTCACCTGGAAGAACTTCTTCATCGGCGCCGACCACCTTTTGAAGGTGTACGAGTCGAGCCCGATTCGCCCCTTCAAGAAGAAGGCGCTGGAGCGGGCCGAGACCTGGGTGCTGGAGCACCAGGAGACGACCGGCGACTGGGGCGGCATCCAGCCGGCCATGCTGAACGCGATCCTTTCCCTGAACATCCTGGGCTACCCGAATGACCACCCGGTGATCGTCAAGGGACTGGAGGGGCTGGCGAACTTCTGCATCGAGACCAAGGACGAGCTGGTGCTGCAGTCCTGCATCTCGCCGGTCTGGGATACCGCGCTGGCGCTGAAGGCGCTGGTCGACTCCGGCGTCCCGGCGGACCACCCCTCGCTCGTCAAGGGCGCCCAGTGGCTCCTGGACAAGGAAGTCCGCAAGCCCGGCGACTGGCGCATCAAGAGTCCTGATCTGGAGCCCGGCGGCTGGGCCTTCGAGTTCCTGAACGACTGGTACCCGGACGTGGACGACTCCGGCTTCGTCATGATCGCCCTGAAGGGGATCCAGGTGAAGGACAGAAAGTCCATGAACGGCGCCATCAAGCGCGGCATCAACTGGTGCCTCGGGATGCAGAGCAAGAACGGCGGCTGGGGCGCCTTCGACAAGGACAACACCAAGTACCTGTTGAACAAGATCCCCTTCGCCGACCTGGAGGCGAACATCGACCCGCCCTCTGCGGACCTCACCGGAAGGATGCTGGAACTGATGGGGACCTTCGGCTACGCCCGCGAATTCCCGGCGGCCGCCCGGGCCATCGAGTTCCTGAAGCTGAACCAGGAGCCCGAGGGTCCCTGGTGGGGGCGCTGGGGGGTGAACTACCTCTACGGCACCTGGAGCGTCATGTGCGGCCTGGCGGCGATCGGCGAGGACCCGAGCCAGCCCTACATCAAGAAGGCGATCAACTGGATCAAGTCGCGCCAGAACATCGACGGCGGCTGGGGCGAGACCTGCGAGTCCTACCACGACCGCACCCTGATGGGGATGGGCGAGAGCACGCCGTCGCAGACCGGCTGGGCCCTGCTCGCCCTGATGGCGGCCGGCGAGGCGGGCTCCTCCACGGTCGCGCGCGGGGTGCAGCACCTGCTCACTACCCAGAAGACCGACGGCACCTGGGACGAGACCCAGTACACCGGGACCGGGTTCCCGAAGTACTTCATGATCAAGTACCATATTTACCGCAACTGCTTCCCGCTCATGGCGCTGGGTACCTACCGTACCCTCACCGGGGTGCAGGGGTGAGCAGGATAGCATCATGAAAGCGTTCGTCACCGGCGCCACCGGTTTCATAGGCGCCTCCATCGTCAGGGAGTTATTGAAGGACGGCTGCCAGGTACGCGTATTGGCCCGGCCCGGCTCGGACCGCCGCAACCTGGAAGGACTCGACATCGAGATCTGGGAGGGGGACCTCTCCGACCGGGGCGCGCTGATCAAGGGGCTCTCCGGCTGCCAGACCCTGTTCCACGCCGCCGCCGACTACCGGCTCTGGACCCCGAACCCTGCCTCCATGTACGAGGTGAACGTGGGCGGAACCAGGACGATCCTGGCCGCGGCACTCGCCGCGGGGCTTCAGAAGGTCGTCTACACGAGCTCCGTCGGCACCCTGGGTAACCCGGGAGATGGCACCCCGGGGAACGAGCGGACGCCGGTCGATTTCAGCCAGATGGTCGGAGACTACAAGAAGAGCAAGTTCCTGGCCGAGCGCGCCGCCGAGGAGTTCCTGGCGCAGGGGCTGCCTCTGGTGATCGTGAACCCGTCCACGCCGGTCGGGCCCCGGGACATCAAGCCGACCCCGACCGGAAAGATCATCGTGGACTTTTTGAACCGCAAGATGCCGGCCTATCTGGACACCGGGCTGAACCTGATCGACGTCGAGACCTGCGCGCGCGGCCACATCCTGGCGGCGCAGAAGGGGAAGATCGGCGAGAAGTACATCCTGGGGAACGAGAACCTGACCCTGGCCGCAATCTTCGCGATGCTTTCCGATATCACCGGTCTCAAGGCGCCGCGGGTCAAGCTTCCCTATCACCCGATCCTCTGGGCCGCCTACGCGAACCAGGCGCTTTCCGCGCTGACCGGGAAGGAGCCGCTCATACCGCTTGCCGGCGTCCAGATGGCGAGGAAGTTCATGTTCTTCGATCCGGGCAAGGCGGTAGCCGAACTCGGCCTGCCGCTCACGCCGGTCAGGGAGTCGCTGGAGCGCGCCGTGGGGTGGTTTCGCAGCCACGACTACGCAAGGTAAGACCAGAGACTGTTCTACGTTCTACGATCTGCTCCGGCGCGCGTCGGATTCGACGAATCGGTCGGACCGGACAGATCGGTCGGATTCGACGCGCGCCGGAGTCCCCTTTTGGGCTCCTAAAGGAGAACCATGTACAAGCTCTTAAGCAAAATAAATAGTCCCACCGACCTGAAGAAGCTGAGCCCGGAAGAGCTGGTACCGCTTGCCGACGAACTGCGCGCCTTTCTCCTTGAGCAGGTCATGCAGACCGGCGGGCACCTCGCCTCCAACCTCGGCTGCGTGGAACTGAGCATCGCGCTGCACTACTGCTTCAACTCGCCCAAGGACAAGATCATCTGGGACGTGGGGCACCAGGCCTACACCCACAAGATCCTGACCGGGCGCCGCGACGCCTTCCACACCCAGCGCTGCTACAAGGGGATCAGCGGCTTTCCCAAGCGCTCCGAGTCCCCCCACGACGCCTTCGGCGCCGGCCACTCCTCCACCTCCATCTCGGCGGGGCTCGGCATGGCGGTCGCCCACGGCCTGAAGGGCGACGGTGCCCGGGTCATCTCGGTGATCGGGGACGGCTCGCTGACCGGTGGCATGGCCTTCGAGGCGCTGAACCAGGCGGGACACCTCAGGAAGAACCTGATCGTGGTGCTGAACGACAACGAGATGTCCATCTCCAAGAACGTCGGCGCCCTCTCCTCGTTCATCTCCCGCAAGATGACCGGCGGCTACTACCGCAGCCTCAAGAAGGAGATGGAGGGAGTGCTCGCCAGCATCCCGGCGATCGGCGGCAACATCCTCAACTTCGCCAAGAAGGCGGAGAACTCCCTGAAGGGATTCCTCACCCCGGGAACCCTCTTCGAGGCGCTCGGTTTCGAGTACATCGGCCCGATTCCCGGCCACGACCTTCCGACGCTCCTGGGCGTACTGGCCAACGTGAAGAACATCGAAGGGCCGATCCTGCTGCACGTGATGACCAAGAAGGGGAAGGGATACAAGCCGGCGGAGGACACCCCCGACAAGTTCCACGGCATCGCCCCGGTCAAGCCCGCGAGCGCGGTCCCGGCCAAGGCAGCCCCCCCTTCCTACACGGCCGTCTTCGGCGAGACCCTGGTGAAGCTGGGAGCCGTCGATCCGAAGATCGTTGCGATCACCGCCGCCATGCCGGACGGCACCGGGCTCACCCCGTTCGCCAAGCGGTTCCCGGAGCGCTTCTTCGACGTCGGCATCGCCGAGCAGCACGCCCTGACTTTCGCGGCGGGCCTGGCTGCCGAGGGATACCGCCCGGTGGCGGCGATCTACTCCACTTTCACCCAGAGAGCCTACGACCAGGTGTTCCACGACATCTGCCTGCAGAAGCTGCCGGTGACCCTGGCCCTGGACCGCGCGGGGCTGGTGGGCGACGACGGGCCGACCCACCACGGCGCCTTCGACATCTCCTTCCTGCGCCATCTGCCGGAGCTGGTCGTCATGGCGCCCAAGGACGAGAACGAACTGCAGCACATGGTAAAGACCGCGATCTACTCCGGGCGCCCCATTTCGCTGCGCTACCCGCGCGGCGCCGGTTTCGGCGTGACCTTGGACCGCGACCTGAAGGAGATCGAGATCGGCCGGGGCGAACTGCTCGTGTACGGTAGCGACCTGACCATCCTGGCAATCGGCTCCACCGTGTACCCGGCGCTGGAGGCGGCGGATCTATTGAAGGAGCGGGGCATCCTCGCCTCCGTGGTGAACGCGCGCTTCGTGAAGCCGCTGGACCGCGAGCTGATCCTCGCCGAAGCAGCCAAGACCGGCACCCTGGTGACCGTGGAGGAGAACGCGCTCATGGGAGGCTTTGGCAGCGCCGTACTGGAGCTGTTGTCCGACGAGGGGCTCACCCAGGTGCGCCTGAAGCGGATCGGGATACCGGACAGCTTCATCGAACAAGGGAGCCAGGCCCAGTTGAGAGCCGATCTCGGCTTGGACGGCGCCGGAATCGCGGCCACCTGCCAAGCGTTTTTAAGTGGCCGCAAGATCGCAGCACCGCAGCTTTCCCGGGTGAAGTAAGCAGACAACCGGGACGAAATAAGCGCGGGACAGGCGGAGGGGTGAGCAGAACCCTTTGACTTGTCCCGTTTTTCTGTGTCACAATGCCGGGCTAAATCACAGCAGCAACCAAAGGGATGGAATCAACATGCGTTTCCCCATGAGACTGAATTACGACCTCACCAAGTACATCGTTTCCAACAAGATGAAGAAGCAGGAGAAGTATCCGCTCGTTTTGATGCTGGAGCCGACCCATCTCTGCAACCTTTCCTGTTCCGGCTGCGGCAGGATCCGGGAATATGCCGACACCATGCAGGACATGATGACCCTGCAGCAGTGCCTGGACTCCGTCGACGAATGCCCGGCGCCCGTCGTCACCATCACCGGCGGCGAGCCCTTTCTTTATCCCCACATTTTCCCGCTCGTCGAGGAAGTGTTGAAGAGAGGGAAGCACATCTATTTCTGCACCAACGCGCTGCTCCTGGAGAAGGCGCTCGACACCCTGAAGCCGCATCCGAACTTCATCCTCAACATCCACATGGACGGCATGGAAGAAACCCACGACCGGATACTGGAGCGTCAGGGGATGTTCAAAGTTGCCATGGCCGCCATCAAGAAGGCGAAGGCGCTTGGTTTCCGGGTCTGCACCAACACGACCATCTTCAAAGAAACCGACCTGATGGAGATCGAGATGCTGTTTTCCCATCTCAAGGACGTCGGCGTCGACGGGTTCCTGGTGGCTCCCGGTTTTGGCTACGAGGCGGTCGGCGAGAAGCTCTTCTTGGAGCGTCGCGAGATTCAGAAGAAGTTCGAGCAGGTCTACGAGATGAGCAAGCGGTTCTGCTTTTACTCCACCCCGATGTATCTCCGTTTCCTGAAGGGCGACAAGCAGCTTGAGTGCACCCCTTGGGGCAACCCGACCAGGAACCCGCGCGGCTGGAAGGCGCCCTGCTACCTGATCACCGACGCCCATTACCCGAGCTTCAAGGAGATGATGGAGAAGACCGAGTGGGAGAAGTACGGCGTCGGCAAAGACCCGCGTTGCGCGCAGTGCATGATGCACTGCGGTTTCGAGCCCTCCGTAGTGGCCGAGATCGGCAAGAGCTGGAAGGATATCTGGGAAATGTTCCTCTGGAACTTGACCTGACCTGACCGGTTGGCCTGAAAAGAAAGACAATGAGCCCGTGTAAGCTGCCTAAGCAGATTGCACGGGCTTTTTTGTGGTCAAAAGCAAAGGACAAAAAGGACATAAAGGACGACAAGGAAACAAAATCAGCAATAGAATTATGCCACTGCCCTTGGCGTCGTTTTAGTCTTTGGCGTCCTTGGCGTCCTTTAGGTCCTTTGTAACGGAGGCAACCATGACCAATGGTTTCATTCCGCCGCATGGCGGCTACCAGCGCCTGCTCTCCTACCAGAAAGCGGAGATAGTCTTCGACGCCACGGTCTATTTCTGCGACCACTTCATCGACCGGCACAGCCGCACCCATGACCAGGTGGTCCAGGCAGCCCGGTCGGGCAAGCAAAACATCATCGAAGGGAGCATGGCCTCCGGCACCTCCAAGGAAACTGAGATCAAGCTTACCAACGTGGCACGTGCCAGCCAGGAGGAATTGCTCGCGGACTACCGTGACTTCCTGCGCACGCGGGGTCTGGCGGAATGGACCAAGGATCACCCGTACGCGTTGCGCCTTCGCAAGCTTAACCGCATCCCGGACGCAGGCTACAGCACCTTTCGCAAAGGCATTGAACATCCAGACCCTGCGATCTCCGCCAATGTGATCATCGGTCTGATCCGCGTGACCAACTATCTTCTGGACCGGCAACTGAGCCAACTGGAAACCGCCTTCCTAAGCGAAGGGGGCCTGCGAGAGAATATGACCCGCGCCCGCCTTGAATCCCGCAAGAAAAGCCACCCCTGAGCTTACCAGCCGCTGCAGAACTGGCTCGGCAATAACGGGCCTGATTGTTTCGTCTCCCCCTTCAAATTATCACCGCTTGGCTATAGTTGTGTTTAGCACAACTTTGGCGTTGAAACCAACCGGTAAAGGCGTATAGTATGCTTAAAGAGCCGCTGAAACGATCCGAAGCGAAGAAGCTGATTCTCTCCATCCTGAAGGATGGCTCCATCTCGTTCGCGGAACCGCATGCGATGGAGCGCCTGAGAAAACGACAGATGTCGACCGTGGATTGCCTTAATGTTTTACGCGCCGGCACTGCCGAGGAAGCAGAACACGAAAACGGCGAGTGGCGCTACCGGGTACACACCGGCAAAATGATGGTGGTAGTCAGGTTTGAGGACGAGACCGAATTGATGATCGTCACAGCATGGAGAACCTAAGATGAGATGCCCCGTTTGCGAGAGAGCCGAATTGACCGAGAAAGTACAGAGCTACCGTTACCGTGAATGCGGCCTGGACAACGTGATCCTTGCGGAGATCACGGTGAGGACTTGCCCTGAGTGCGGATCACTGGTACCCAAAATACCCAAGATGGAGGCTTTGCATGATTGCATAGCCCATGCATTGGTGAAGAAGGAAGAACGCCTTACACCAGCCGAAATCGTGTTCCTGAGAAAGTCTCTCGGATGGTCCGGCACCGACTTCGCCGACAATTTGCAATGTGACAAATCGCAAGTTTCGAAGTGGGAGAATGGGCGAGTAGTTATGAGTAAACAAAACGAGTTATTGTTACGCGAAATCATAGCACGTGGGAAAAAAATCACGGACTACCGCAGAACCGACGCTGCACGCAAAGACACGAAGATGATGGTCTCTTTATTTGTAACGATAGACGAGGCCAAGCAGCAGTGGACTGATGAATGGAGAGCAGCTGCCTAGCAGTTAAATTCTCTAGAACTTGACCGAAAAGTTAGCCAGCTGCTGGATGAACTAAAGGATCTGAGCCCGTGTAATCTGCCAAGCAGATTGTACAGGCTTTTTTTGTTTAAAGGGCCTGCTGGACTAGAGGTGACACCCCCGGTAACCCAGGAACGTTCTTTGATGATGATTACAGGTTTGGTATAAAACGGTGACGGAGTCGCCCGAATGCCTTGGAATATACTCATGTAATGGCAGGGTGTCCGTGACGAAAGACTGCTCGCCGAAACCATAAAAGGCTGAGGAAAAGTTGCCTACCCGGTGGCCTGTAAATTATGTAAAGAATTCCGGCGAATTATGTCGGGAAGATTTACAATTTTGGCGAAGCCTTTCGTTGCCCTCCTCAAATAGATTCTTCCTCTGGTCACGCATATCACCTGCGACAACGGCTTCCTGAGAGGGAAGCTGGAGTCACGACGGGCACCCGATAAATGAGCTTCATTTTACCATCTCGATCTGAGCGCAGATGCCGTACGAGAGTAATCCTACCATCCTTTCCTCTGCTTCAGCCAAGGGAATTGGACGTCGATTGACGACCTCCCGGTAATCTTCCTGTTTGCCCGGGCGAGGAGTTACAAATATTGCGATTATGTTGTAGCAATGGTCCGAGATCATGGCTTGCCCCCCTTAAACGAATTGGGATTGGGTAACTAGCGCAACGGGTTCTTTGCCAAGAGTGATACGGCACCTCTTGAATCGAAATAAGCATAGAGCGTGCCGACTGCAACCCTTTAAATCGTGGTATGGATAGCACTTCGCTATGACCGTGCGTAATACCGGCATGCCAGGTAGATACCTCTTGATAACCATGCACTGCCAACATATTTAGGTCTCCGCATTTCCCGAATGACCGCTCCCATTTCCCCCGAAAGCTCACTAATCACGCGGCGATATTGACATTCAAAATCTATGGGATAAACTTCACCTGTTAGTTTCCTGAAACTGCAGTTAGACACGACAAACGATGCATCATAGGGGGACTTATGAGATGGTCATCCAAAAAAATGTCTCAATTTGCTCTTACATGTGGTGTACTCCTTATTTCAGTTTGCACCAGCGCCGCATTCGGCCCGAGTACCGTGAGGATGACGGGGCACGTCCCGGAGGAGGCAATTGCGCGCTCCTCGCACATCGGTCGCCAGCCTCCGACTTCGGTCATCCCACTCGCCTTTACGCTGCCGCTACGCAACCAGCCTGAACTACAGGACCTGCTGGCACGTATCTATGACCCGTCCGACCCGCTCTACGGTCGCTATCTGACCTCGCAAGAGTTCACCGATCGCTTCGGCCCCACCCAGCAGGACTATGACGCGGTCGCCAGGTACGCGACCAGCCAAGGTTTCCGGGTAACGCAAACCCATTCCAACCGTCTGGTGCTTGACGTGGCGGCTCCTTCTTCACGGGTGGAGTCCGCCTTCAACCTGCGCCTGGATCGCTATGACGACGGCAAAGGAAGGCAGTTCTACGCTCCGGACCGCGACCCGGAAGTCCCATTGCCTGTGGCAACATTGCTGGCTGGGGTGGTCGGCCTTGACACCGCTGCGGTCTGGAAAACCCATGCGCTTTTCAGTCCCGCGATTGATAGCCCAATGTCGACACCGCTGCAGATCGGGACCGGCCCCGGGGGAGGGCTGACTCCGTCCGACTTGGTCACAGCATATAACCTGGGTGGCGTAGCGGCCACCGGTACTGGTCAGACCCTGGCGCTCTTCGAACTCGACGGCTATCGTGCCTCGGACGTGGCCGCCTACCGTTCCTATTACGGGCTCTCTAACGTTCCGCTCAGTAACGTTTTGATCGATGGGTTCTCCGGCTCACCGGGCAGCGGCGCCTCCGAGGTCACCCTGGATATCGAGCTGATGATGGCGCTGGCCCCGGGAGCAACCACGATAATGGTCTACGAGGGGCCGAACTCGAACACGGGGGTCATCGACACTTATAACCGAATCGCAACCGACAACCATGCCAAGCAGATCAGCACCTCCTGGGGTCTCAGCGAGGGGCAGAACAGCGGCGCCGTGCTCACCACGGAGAACGCTATCTTCCAGCAGATGGCGTCTCAGGGGCAGTCGATCTTCGCCGCTTCAGGCGATAGCGGCGCCTACGACAACGGTTCTACTTTGAGCGTGGACGACCCCGCATCCCAACCTTTCATGACCGGTACCGGGGGCACCCAGCTGTTCGTCGGTTCGGGGCTTTCCTATCTAAAGGAGTCGAGCTGGAACGTGAACGGCACGGCAGGCGGCGGAGCGGGAGGCGGGGGGGGCAGCTCAGTCTGGTCCATCCCCTCCTGGCAGACCGGGACCGCCTCGGCTGCATCGCCGGCCATGCGCAACGTGCCGGACGTCTCGCTCAACGCGGACCAGAACACCGGCTATTCGATCTACTATAATGGCGGTTGGTGGATCTTCGGCGGCACCAGTTGCGCTGCGCCCCTGTGGGCTGCCTTCACTGCCAGGGTGAACCAGTCGCGCCTGTCGGCCGCCGCAGCACCGCTTGGCTTCGCCAATCCAGTCATCTACCAGCTCGCCAAGAGCAGCGGCTATGCAGCCGCCTTCCACGACGTAGCGGATGGCAGCACCAACCTCTACTACCCGGCGGTTACCGGGTACGACAACTCGACCGGGTGGGGGTCTTTCAACGGCGCGGGACTTTTCGCGGCCCTGACGACCGTCGCCCCTCCGACGTCCGCACCGGCGGCACCTACCGGGGTCACAGCGAGCCCGGGTAACACCAGCATTACCGTCAGTTGGAGCGCAACCGCAGGTGCCGCAAGCTACAACCTCTACCGCGGGACATCATCTGGCGGCGAGACACTCTTAGCGCCTGCTTTGTCCTCGACCGTGTTCACTGACAACGGCCTTGCCAACGGGGTCACGTATTACTACCAGGTCTCAGCCAGCAACGTAATCGGCACTTCAGTGCTTTCGGCAGAGGTGTCAGCGACGCCGGCGGCTCCGGCCCTTGCCATCACGGGCGGACCGAGCCTTGTTTTGGGAAGCGGGACAGCCCAGTTGACTTGGACTACCAACATCCCCGCCACCTCTTTGGTCGCCTACGGGACCAGTTCCGGGAATCTGAACCGAAGCGTCTCCAGCCAGACCATGGTGACCTCCCATGTGATAACCCTGACTGGGCTGGCCCGCCGCACGACCTACTACATCAGGCTGACCTCGGCGTCCGGTACAGCAACGGTGAGTTCTTCGGTCTACTCCTTCAGGACGCACTAGAACAACTGGAGTCCTTGGGGTAAATGCCCTTGGCGGATGCCAAGGGCATTTACTTGCATTTGGGTACGCTCTTCATTGATTTTACCGTTGCCTTGAACTGGGAACTGCCATATTGACAATGGGGCCAGGCATTGATATTGATATGTAGATAACTCGCCGACTACGAATTGGTTTACCGCTGGGGGAAGAGGGGAGAGGTAGGTAGCATCTGTCGTTTTTGAGGGGATTGGAACGAAAAGGCACGAAAGCTGCCAGCTTCCTCTCCTTCCCTTCCATCGCTAGATGAGCTAAAAAAACTGAGCCCGTGCCATCTGCCAAGCAGATTGCACGGGCTTTTTTGTTTAAAGGGCACTGCCGGATTAGAACAGGACCTTTACCAGCAGGAAACCGATGGCGACGGAGCTGAAGGTCGCCACCAGGCCCGGGATCATGAAGCTGTGGTTCAGGATGTACTTCCCTATGCCGGTGGTGCCGGTACGGTCGAAGTTGATGGCCGCAACGACTGTCGGGTAGTTGGGGATGAAGAAGTAGCCGTTCACTGCCGGGAACATGGCGATCAGGAAGGGCGCCGGGATGCCGAGGCTGATGCCTAGCGGCATCAGGGCCCGCACCGTCGCGGCCTGGCTGTACAGCAAGATCGACAGGGCAAAAAGAGCGAAGGCGAAGAGCCAGGGGGCCTGGGTCACCATCCCCTTGATAGAACCGCTCAGAAACTCCATGTTGCCCATGAAGAAGGTGTCGCCCATCCAGGCGATGCCGAAGATGGCGATGACTGCCTGGATGCCCGCTATGAAGACGCTCCCCTCGACTACCTTGATGACTTTCACCTTGCACACGAGCAGCATGAGGGCGGCAATCGAAAGCATGACGATCTCGATGACGTGCGGCATCCCCAATTTCTCCTTGGCGAGTGACGGACGTTTTTCACCGAGCTTTACTATGTGAAAGCCAAAGGGGGATTTGATAATCTCGCTGAGATCGCCCGGCTTTTTGAGGCCAGCACTGGCCTTCTCGAGTTCCGGCAGCATCTTGCCCTGGGCCTGCCACCCCATTTCGCCGCCGCTGGACGCCGTTGCGTCGACGGAACTCTTTCTGGCAGTTTCCCCGAAGTCGGCACCTGCTTTCAACTGCGCTAGTGCGTCCTTGGCCTCGGGCTCGCTCCTGAGCACCATTTGGCTTATCTTGATGTCGCTCCCCATGCTCCATTCCGGACGCATCTTGGGGAAGGAACCGAAGAGGACCACTAGCAGCGCCCCGGTCAGGAAGAGTCCCACGGCGAACTTGGCGCTGAACGGGGTGTTCTTGAGTGCGTCGCCGACCTTCTCGGATCCCGCGGCATTGAGGGGCGGTACCAGCCCGTCCTTGACCCGCTGCAGGTACTCCGGGTCCTCGTCGAGGTTCTTCCCTAATTTGTTGGAGATGAAGGCGGCAATCATGACACCGATAAAGGTGGACGGTATGCAGACTTTCAGGATGTCGATGAGTTCGATGTTGAAGCCGAATTTGGCTGTCGAGCCGCTCAAAAGCCCCAGCAGAGCCACGGTGGCCGCCGCGATCGGGCTGGCGGTGATGGCCTGCTGCGAGGCGATGACTGAAATGGACATGGGACGCTCGGGACGGACCCCGGTTTCCCTGGCGACCTCGGCGATCACCGGCAGCACCGAGTACGCCACGTGGCCCGTGCCGGAAAAAAGGGTGAAAAAATAGGTCACCACCGGGCCGAGGAAGGTGATGCGGTCCGGGTGTTTCCTGAGGATCTTTTCGGCCAGATGCACCAGGTAGTCGAGCCCGCCGGCGGCCTGCAGCACGCCGGCCGCCGTCACCACCGCCGTTATCATCAGCATGACGTCGATGGGAGGGGCGGTCGGTTGCAGGTGGAAGAGAAAGGTCAGCACTGCCAGTCCGAGCCCGCCCATGACCCCGAGCCCGATGCCGCCCAGTCGTGCCCCGACAAAAATTGCCGCCAATACGATTACGAACTCCAGCCAGAACATGACAATCCTCCTTTTCTACCAGGTGCGTTTAGGGCAGAAAGACAGGCTCCATTGCCGTTCACCAGGGACGCAAGCAGCGTCCCGGGATGCTTCCCACTGGGGATAGTGGGAAGCATGTCAATCTATCCGTAAACAAAACGCCCCCTCTCCGGCCAATTCTCATTGTCGCCCCCCCATGGCCAAGGGGGAAGGCCGAACGGTGGAAAGAAGGGGGCGTGTGGGATGACCGCAGGTCTAGGCCGGCTTGCCACCCACGATGAAGCGCGGATGCAGCAGGTTCTCGGTGGAAAGCACCTCGTCCAGGAGCTTCTTGTCCATCAGTTTCATTTCCAGGACAAGATCGTAGACCGACTTGCCGCTGGCCAGCGCCTCGCGGGCAACCTTCGCCGAGCTCTCGTAGCCGATGATCGGATTCAAGGCGGTCACGATGCCGATCGAATTGAGCACCATGGCGCGGCAATGCTCCCGGTTGGCGGTGATGCCGTCGATGCACTTGTCGGCCAGCACCCTGAGGCCGTTGCAGAGCATGGAAACGGACTGAAACATGCTATAGCCGATGACCGGTTCCATCACGTTCAGTTCCAGCTGCCCGTTCTCGGCGGCCAGGGTCACCGTCAGATCGGCGCCGATCACGTAATAGGCTATCTGGTTCACCACTTCGGGCATGACCGGGTTGACCTTGCCGGGCATAATGGAGGAGCCCGGCTGCAGCGCCGGCAGGTTGATTTCGTTCAGGCCGCAGCGCGGTCCCGAGGAGAGCAGGCGCAAGTCGTTGCAGATCTTGCAAACCTTCACCGCGACCCTTTTGAGGACGGCGGAGATCAGCACGTAGGCGCCGGTATCCCAGGTCGCCTCGATCAGGTTGGCGGAGGTCACCACCGGGATGCCGGTCATGGTGCGCAGCGCTTCGGTTACCACCCGGGTGTACTCGGGCGGGGAGTTGATCCCGGTGCCGATGGCGGTGGCGCCCATGTTGACTTCGAGGATGAGCTTCTGGGCCTCGCGGACCCGCTCGATGTCCTCGCCGATGGTGGTGGCGTAGGCGGAAAATTCCTGGCCGAGGCTCATGGGAACGGCGTCCTGGAGCTGGGTGCGCCCCATCTTGAGAACGTCGGCGAATTCAACCCCCTTGGCGGCGACGGATTTCTGCAGGTACTGCATGCTCGCGATCAGCACGGAGAGCTTTTTATGCAGCGCGAGGCGAAAGGCCGTGGGGTAGGCGTCGTTGGTCGACTGCGAGCAGTTCACATGGTTATTGGGGTGGCAGAACTCGTACTCGCCCTTTTGATGCCCGAGAATCTCGAGGGCGCGGTTGGCGATCACCTCGTTGGCGTTCATGTTGGTCGAGGTGCCCGCGCCGCCCTGGATGACATCCACCGGGAACTGGTCATGGAGTTTGCCGGCAATGATCTCGTCGCAGGCAGCGACGATCCCCCGGGCGATCACGTTCGGCAGCACGCCCAGTTCCATGTTAGCCAGAGCTGCGGCTTTCTTCACCTGAGCCAGGGCCCAGATCAGCTCCGGCACGCTGGAGATCGGGGTACCCGTAATCGGGAAATTCTCGATAGCTCTCAGAGTCTGCACTCCGTAGTAACAGTCGCTGGGAATTTCCCGTTTTCCAAGAAAATCGTGCTCAATCCGATGTGTCGTTGCCATGGTCCGCTCTCCTTTGTGTGGGCATTATTATGCTATTGTTCTTATAACAGTGCATTAACGATGCCCGCCAGGTTGCGTCAGCCAAGGTGCCTGTTATCACATGCCAAATAAGGAAAAGGTAATGCCAGAGGAGAATCCGGAGTGCTTGTTCTGCCGCATCATTTGATAGAGTTCTTCAATATATGACGGCAAATATCAATCTTGGGGATGGATATGAGAGGAGGTTACAGTATTTACAGAACGTGACTTACCAATGTGGCTTGAGGGGGCGACAATTGCCAGCGAGAGCGGTAGAAACGGGTGGCGCAAAAAAACCGCGCACTTCCTACAGGTTGCTACTGGGATTTTAGGTGAGTCATCATGCAACAATAGAGCGGGCTTTGCGTACCCGCTGCTCAGCGACTTGCGCTATCTCCCTCACGATGGCCAAACCAGGGGAACTCTCTTGGTAGCAGTCCGCCAGAGGCTTAATTTCCCCCGCCAGCCTGTCACATAGCTCAAGCAATTGCGCTTTCACGATCCGGGGACCCACTCCCGCCTCGGCTGCAAACCCAGTGAGGTCACTTGCCATCAGATACCGGGGATCTTTTCGCCCGCCCATCTTCATGGCGAATTTATTGTTCAGCCGCGGGTATACTGCGGTACTGAGCAGGTCATAGAAGGGGGCAAGCCTCACCGAACCAGACTGATAGAGAAAGGAGAGGTTCTTGGCATGGGCGTCGGCCCCGCCAGGGAAAGCCGCACACCTTCCTTGCCGGCCAGCAGCGGATGCGCAGGGAGTGCTGTAAGTTCGCGGGAAAGCTCTTCCTGGGAAATAGGCCGGTAACTTGCCGCGGCCCCGGCAGGCTCGCCGGGACGGACCATGAAAATGGCACCGGCGCAATCGCCACCGATCCCTTCCAGCAGCGAGAAGACATTCTCCGCCGAGACGCCCAACTGCCGCGCAACCTGCCGGCGGACATCCCCCTCCGGCAGCAGGTTGGCAAAGAAAGCCCGGGTCGCCGCGTCGTCAAACGCCTCCTCCCGCAAGGGCAGCTGGCGGGACAGCGGCAGGGCCCCCTCCCAAGAGCGGTAAACCGGATCATACCGGAAACCGAGCCGTGTCCGGTCCTGGGTGAGTTCGCCGATGAACCGATTGTTCAAGTAGGCATGCAGGGTCTCTGGCATTTATCGCTCCTTGAACGGGTCGGCGGACCGCGGATAGACATAGAGTTCCAGCCCCATTTTCTGCAGCACCTGCAGGGCCTTTCCCAGTTCCGCCGTCTCCTTCCCGTTCTCAAGCTGGGAAAGGAACCTCGTGCCGACGCCGGTCAGTCCTGCGGCGACCTCCTGGCGGATACCCGTCTCCTTCCGCTTCAACCGGATCATCCCACCCAGTTGCTCGGCAGTGGCAACCTTGCCATAGACGGCCTTGGCCTTTTCTTTATCCGCTCCCATACTCACCTCACTTTTCCCGTACGCACACATTATGTAGCACCGGGGCCGATTGTCAATATTTATTCCCGTACGAATCAATTAGGCAACAAACAAGGCCTTATCAACAAATAATGCCCGTGCGGACATATTAAAGCCTAAAGGCTCAGAAAAATACCAGGTTAGCACTGCTCGACTCGAACACCTAGACCACTCCCCGACCGGAAGTGTAACAAGTGCCACTCGCAAGCGAGGACTGTCATTGCGGTGACCACCGGCTTGTCCCCGGTTACGGGGCAGGTATTCGACCGTTCCGTGGCCACTTCTTGCAGCATGAGCATGCAGCGCAAGGCGAATTCGAAGATAAGCAAAGATGAGGCAAGGCTGATTGCCACTTTGTTGAATTATTTAGTCGATGAAGCCGGAAGGTAGCATTGGGTGGGAGATGTCAGCGCGTCAGGGGATTGGATTTCCCTGACGCGTTTTTTTGTTTGTTTTGGTTGTCTTCCCGGGGAAGAGTCTTTCTTGGTCCTGACCCAACCCTAAAGATCAACCCGTAACAGTAGCCTCAGTTAGGGGCAATTGCAGTTTATCCTCGGGGGCACGAAAGGCGGGCGAATACAAGATTCGCCCCTACGGGCTCAAGGTATCCGTAGGGGCGAACCTCGTGTTCGCCCATTTCCGGCTCCATTTGGAAAACACAAGATTTCGCCCACACGGGCCCAAGGTATCCGTAGGGGCGAACCTCGTGTTCGCCCATTTCTGGCTCCATTTGGAAAACACAAGATTTCGCCCCCACGGGCCCAAGGTATCCGTAGGGGCGAACCTCGTGTTCGCCCATGTCCGGCTCCATCTGTAAAACGCCCAGCCAAGCATCGAACGAAAGCCAACATCCCATCCGGGCCTTACTGAGCCTTACAGTATGGAGTCAACCGGCGTGTACGCGAGGTCGAAGGCCTCGGCAACCCCGCGATAGGTCACCTTGCCGCCTGCGATGTTGATCCCCGCCTTGATAGCCGGGTTCTTCCGTGCCACGTCCTTCCAGCCCTGGTTGGCAAGGGCCAGCGCGTAGGGGAGCGTGGCGTTGGTGAGCGCCATGGTGGAGGTGAGCGGAACGGCCCCGGGCATGTTGGCGACGCAGTAATGCAGCACGCCGTCCACGATGTAGGTCGGATCGGTGTGGGTCGTGGGGCGCGAGGTTTCAAAGCAGCCACCCTGGTCAATGGCAACGTCCACCAGGACGGAGCCCGGCTTCATGGTCTTGAGCATCTCGCGGGTCACCAGTTTCGGGGCCTTGGTGCCGGCCACCAGGACCGCGCCGATCACGACATCGGCCTCTTGCACGAGCTCGCGGATGGTGGCGGGCGAGGACATGATCGGGAAGCAGTTTCTGGGCATGGTCTCGGAGAGGTGGCGCAGGCGCTCCAGGCTCGTGTCGAGCAGGTAGACCTTGGCCCCCAGGCCGCAGGCCATCTGTGCCGCGTGGGTGCCGACCACCCCGCCGCCCAGCACCACGACGGTGGCCGGCGGCACGCCGGGGACTCCGCCCAAGAGGATGCCGCGCCCTCCCTGACTCCGCTCCGAGTACTTGGCGGCCTGCTGGGCTGCCATCCGCCCGGCGACCTCGCTCATCGGTGTCAGCAGCGGCAAGGAGTTACCCGGACCGGTGATGGTCTCGTAGGCGACGGCTACGGAGTTACTCCTGATGATCGCCCGGGTGAGCTTTTCGTCGGCGGCAAAATGGAAGTAGGTGAAAAGAATCTGGCCGGGCCGGATCAGTTCGTACTCGCAGGCTTGCGGCTCCTTGACGTGCATGACCAGGTCGGCGCGGCCGTAAATCTCGGCAGGGGTCCCGGCCAGTACCGCGCCGGCCTGCAGGTAAGCGTCGTCGCTGAAACCGCTTCCGGCACCGGCGGATTTCTCCACCAGCACGGTGTGACCGTGGCTCACCATGACCTCGACGCCGGCCGGCGTCATACTGACCCTGTTTTCCTCGACTTTAATTTCCTTCAGAATTCCTACGATCATTGTGGCGCCCTCTCTGGTTGATTGATTTCCGGTGGCCGCAGTCATGCGCTCCCCGGGTTACCGACGCAACGCAGCATAGCAAAATCAGTGCGGTTTTTCCTTGCGAATGCCGTGCGAAATCTTTACACTTTCGCAGAATCTTTCACTGATGAGGTGTTTTGATGCAGAATAATGATCTGGCGGCAATTGACAGAATTGATCGGGCCATTCTATCGGCACTTCAAAAGGACGGGCGGCTGTCGAACGTGCAACTCGCCGAGATGGTGGGGCTGTCGGAATCTGCCTGTCTGCGCAGGGTCCGCATGCTGGAACAAAGCGGCATCATCGACCGCTATGTCATGCTGGTGGACCAAAGTGCCATTGGGAAATCCGGTAATGTCTTCGTCAGGGTGACCCTGGACGGCCAGCAGAGGGAGAAACTCTTCACCTTCGAGGAGGCCATCTCCAGCGTCCCCGAGGTCATGGAATGCTACCTGATGTCGGGAGACGTGGACTACCTGTTGCGGGTCATTGTGCGGGACACCAACGACTACCTGCGCCTGCACAACAAGCTCACCGGCCTGCCGGGTGTACTGCGGGTGCAGTCCTCCTTCGCGCTCAGGACGGTTCTGAGCAAGACCGAACTTCCGCTTGAGACGGCGGCCTGAACTTCCGCAATCGCCATCTACCCGAGTCAATAGCCATTTACCGTTGCCATTTTGGCGCCACGAAGCTATAGTTTAACCGAAGTTATTTTTAGGTGGCTCCAGGGAGGATAAGTCATGTCTGCTGTGACTGCATTGGCCGTTAAAAAGGAACGCGAAAACCGCATTCCCACACGCATGCCCCGCGCGGTATACGAAAAGATAACCGAGGCTGCTGCACTGCAGGGAGCGACCCTTAATCAGTTTCTGGTCTCTGCGGCACTTGACAGGGCGAACGCGATACTTGAACAGGAGAGGGTTATCAGTCTTAACTTTGACTCGGCCAAGGTCGTGCTCGACTTGATAAGCAATCCGCCTGCCCCCAATGACGCCTTAAAAAACGCGATGCGCCTCAGGAGGGAATTATTTGCAGATAGTCCCTCTTGATGACAAGCATGACCGAAACGGCTTTGATTGTGGCAACGCTGCCTTGAACGCTTTCCTGAAAACAATGGCGAGGCAGGCAAGCAGCAAGGATTTAAGCCGTACCTTCGTGTTGGTCGACGAGGAGGCGATTTTGGGTTTTTTCTCCCTCGCCAGCTGCCAGGTCGACATCTTGGATGTCCCGCTGGAAAAGCAAAAGAAATATCCGCCTCAGCATGGCCTTCCTGCCGTGCGCTTGGCCCGCCTGGCGATATCCGTTAAGGTACAGGGCGGCGGCCTAGGGACTGCACTCCTGGCAGAGGTGGTACACCGGACTGCGCTCATCGCGGAGTCGGTCGGGATAATCGGGCTTTTTGTAGACGCAAAGGATAATGCGGCCCGACGTTTTTATGAAAGGTTCGGTTTTGTCGTTACCAATCCTGGTAAGCCTCTGCAGCTCTTCCAGCCCACAGCTGCCCTCCCTAAAGAGTGACCTGTACTCCCTTCCATCAAACCATCCGCTTGGCTCCCAGATAGCGCGAACGGTAATAGTCGCTGTTGAGGTCCGAGACGGTGACCTCTCCCTTCCCCGAGGAGGCATGGATCATCTTGCCGTCTCCGAGGTAAATCCCGACGTGGGACGGATACGAGGCGTAGGTGTGAAAGAAGACCAGGTCCCCCTTGCGCAGATCGCCTTGCGCCACGTCGCTTCCCATCTGGCTCTGCTCCCGGGCGGTCCGAGGCAGGTTTATCTGGTGCTCCCGAAATACCTTCTGCACGAAACTGGAACAGTCGATCCCGTCCGCTCCCTCTCCGCCAAAGCGGTACGGGGTGCCGAGGTACTGGGCCGCCGTGGTCCCAATCCCGCCAAGACCGGACTCGGGCTCGGGCACCGCTGCGGCGACGGGCTCCGCGGCCGAGGTACCCGGCGCTGCCTGCACGTAGTTGCTGGGGCTAGCGACCTGGCTTGCCTGAAGGTAGGGCGACGGAACTCCCAGCAGCGTTTCCAGGGCCGGCAGCCCGCTGGGGCTGGGCCCTTCGCTACTCCCCAGGGAGAGGGAGTTCTGCATCATCTCAATACAGAAAAGTTCTGCTGCGGCCTGCGGACTGGTCTGCGCGGAGGAACTGCCGGCGGTGCTGCGCAGGGAACTGAGAAGCGCGTCGAAGGACGGAAGGCTTGAGCTGTTGGTCTTTTGCATGGGAATACCCGGCACGGGGACTGCTGTCGCCGGGGAGAATGCCTGCAGAGGATTGATCGCCATCTTGGTTCCTATTGCACCGCTTCAATTGGTTGCCGCCTGGCGGTGGATGCTGAGCCGACAGGGGTAATTTTGACTCAAAGTCAAAGGGTTGGCAGATTTTGGCGCGCGAGCGCCGCGCCATCTGCCGTTTTCCCGGCATTTGGCTGGATTTCACTGCAACCGTAACGGTGTGGTTGCAACTTCCCCGCCAAATTCGGCGCCCTCGGCTGAAAGGCCGATTCCGGGCCGCAGCTTGCTGCCCTGAAATTTCCTTGTAAGCAAACAGATTTTTAATTGACGAATTCTCGCCTATAGTCTAAAAAAGTCTCTACACTGATCGTGAATGTGAATCCACCGAACGACATTGACAACCGATTGCCGCCAAAAGCATTTCTTGAGAGTCGCCGGCCACCGCCCGCTGTCAATCGGCACCCAGGTTTGTCACCAATGCATGTTTACAGGAACTATCCGGGGGGATTTTATATGCGGCATATTATGGTGGGATTGGCAGCCTTCATCGCTTTGTCGGCAACGGCCGCCTTCGGCGGGGAAATATCGAAGGATACTGCGGAGCGCATCCAGAAGGCAAATGCGCGCGCGGAGCAGATGAGCGCCGGCAAGGTGGCTGAGTACGCCAAGGAGTATCTGGAAGCGGCCAAGCTGAGCATATTCATGGCCCAGGCTGCGGGCACCGGCGGCAATGAGAAGTTGGCACTGCAGCGCGCGGAAATGGCGCAGCTGCAGCTTACCGTCGCCGAGGCGAAGGCAGGCCAGAAGGAGGCGTCCGAAGAGGTGGCACTGAGCCGCGCGGAGTTGAAGCGGCTCGAGGCTCAACTGGAGCGCTACATGCAGCCGGAGGAGAAATAACATGCGCATTTTCACACTACTTGCCTGCCTCACCCTGCTGAGCGCCCCGCTCGCCGTCCAGGCCGGTGAGAAGACCAAGGCACAGACCCAGCTCGAAGCGGCAAAGGCAGCCATTGAGGCGTTTGCCAAGAAGTCGGACGAGTGCAAGCTCGTGACCGGTGACCTGGAAGCGGCGCACAGCTTTCTGAAAAAGGGTGAGGAGGCCTACTCCGGCGGACGCACCATGTTCGGCCTGGGCGATGTGAATCCCGAGGCGGGCCAGGAGATCAAGTTCGATACCGACATGGTTGAGCTTTACCTGGCACTCGGGCAGTCCCGGATCGACAACGCCAAGTCAACGGACGAGTTGGTCGTCATGAGCGGGCTGGTTGCCAAGATGAAGGCGAAGGTTAAGGTGTTCGATGACCGCAAGGCCGAGCTCGAAAAGCTCAGGGCCAGCCTGGTGAAATTCGATGCCACCGTGAAGGAGTTGGATGAAGCCAAGGCGGAGAACGCACGGCTTGCAAAAAAGGCGGGTAAACTGGAACTGGAGCGCAAAGCAGCCGATGCCGAACTCGACCGTCTGAAAGCGGAACTTGCCAGGCGCGATCTGGCGGCAGCGCAGGCTACGCCCGCTTCGCTCGCCACGCCGGCGTTGCTGGTGCCGACGGGGGCACCCTCACCTGTGGCGCCCCTCGTTCAGGAAACGGCAGGGAAAAAATAGCGTTGCCGTACAGCGCCAGGCGGCACTTTGGGCCTCCCTCTGCAAAGGCTCAATGAGGGGCATCCGTGCAGTCCTGCCATCCGTGCAGTGCCGGGCCTTCACGCATTCCGGTCAGTCCCCGAAGCCTTCGCTGTCGGAGATCCCGGTCGACTCTCTGGACGTTTTCGTCACCGTACCGCGGAAAAGGACATACTGCCTGTGACAGGAACAGGTATAGGCAAGCCTCACGCTCCAGTGAGCCTGCACATAGCTGGGATAATCATTGCGTATGCCGCACTCACAGGTGAAGCCCTTTTCGTCCTTCTCTATAATCGGCATTGTATTCCCCTACTCACGATCAGCCTCGGGCACGATCTTCGTGCGTACCAAACAAGGGACGCCCGCGCCAGGTTGGTGCCCGATTCCGCGGGCGATTACTGTCAATAAATCTCCGGACCAATGTCACCTGCCTGCATGGCCTGCAATTAAGAAGGACCAACTATACTGTAACGATTCTATGCATCCGTGCCACAAAGTCAACAGCCCCGTTTGTCAGACGGGAAAAAAGCTGTGGCGGACAACTCCGGTCGACTCTCACTATTAGGAATTACTTTTCATAGATTAATTGCAGATTTATCTTTTTTGGTGTACATCATGACCGATATGGTCAGCCTTCGCTACAAACACAAAAATAAAAGACTGCTTGCCTGGTATATCATTCCGATCTGCCTGTTCCTGGCTGCCCTGGGGATCAGGGTACCGAATCTGACACGCCTGCACTCCTCCCCTAAGCCGATTCCCCGTGCAGTCATCGAGGCCGCCAGTAAAGCCAATAAGTCCGACGTTGTCGCCAAACAGGTTGTCGCGATGGAATGCGTGGACAGCGTTCCGGAACTGCTGGCTCCCGAACTGTTTCCCTCGCGTTTCCTGCCGGTAGCCTACCGGTTCAGCAGCACCGCACTGCCCCAGATAAGCGCGCGCGCCCCGCCTGTTCTCGCCTCTTAATCCCTACTGTTTGGTACCTTACCGTGCCTATTTTCCAAACGAAGGACTGTCAACGCAGCCGGCTGTCAAGCAAGCGGCCGGTTGTGTGTACCGTTGCGTCCCTTGTCTTGGAATAGTCGTACCTGGCACGGGTAAAACGTGCTGAAACCGCGGTCCTGTTTTGTCTGACAGTACCAGACAACGTACCTATCATGGGGTGACTCGGAGGGCGCAAGAATGCGTTCCGTTGCCGAGCGCCTCGAATAAACTACAGAGATGTCCCAGACCAAGGAGAGAAACGAGTATGAAACAACAGTTCAAGATGTCCCTAGTTGCTTGCCTGGCCGCAGCTATGTGCTGCGCAGGTTGCGCCAAGCACGAGTTGGTGAAGCAGGACCAGATGATCCCTGCGGTCTCGCCTGCAGCTGCCGCGTTGCCGGCCAAATCGGCGGTTCACGAAACGGCACAGCCCGCTGCGAAGGACGCCGGCATCGCCGCGTCCTCCAGCAAGGAGTCGCAGCCGCAGGGGCTAGCCACGCCGGGGACCGCAGCGCAAGCCGGCAAGGATGGCGCGCTGCAGGCCACGCTGGAGAAGGTTTTCTTTGATTTCAATTCGCCCACGCTCTCGCCCGAAGCTCGCACCGTCCTGGCCAAGAACGCCGAGGCCCTGAAGCAGAAAGCTAGCGTAAAGGTCCGCATCGAAGGCAACTGCGACGAACTCGGCTCCGATGACTACAACCTTGCCCTCGGCGAGAGCCGCGCCAAGTCCGCCATGCACTATCTGGAATCCTTGGGGATCCAGTCCGACCGCCTCTCCGTCATCAGCTACGGCAAAGAAAAACCTGCCGCTTCCGGCCACGACGACAGTTCCCGGGCAAAAAACCGTCGCGACGAGTTCGTCATCACCTCGAACTAAAGCGTGCTGCGTGACTCGCGCTGTATCCGCCGCAGCGAAACTAAGCCTTTTGGCGGAGAACGAATGGTGGCTGCCAGTTCCGGCAGGATACGGATCGACCGGATAACTGCCTGTGTTTAAATCGATAATGTTTCAAAGATGTGACAGGCTCACAAAAAATTGTGCATTGCTTTTTCCAGCCAATTTGCTATATTTTAAACCGCACCGTTAATTCATCTAATGAGTTGAATTAACCTTGCCACACGCATAAACATAGCTGGTACACGACAATACTAAACCATCCGCGAGGATGGGACGGAAAGCCTATTGGGTCTCACGTAGACAGCCGGGTTGCCGAAATATCATTTTTCGGCAACCCGGTTTTTTATATTGAGCCGGAACCGACCCTGCTACAGGACTGTTTTTCCCTGGGGAGAGTTCGCATGCTGGCACTAGACAGCACAATCGGCTGTATTGAAGCATCAGAACCTGACGTTCTTGATATGTACCGTTCATCCCCAATCATGACGACGTTGGCTGCTGGCTCACAACCAGAATCATGCGAAGCCTATGTCTGTGCAATCAGGAAAAAGTCCAGAGTGCACGTATATGTCGCCCTGGTAGCTGAAGACAAAAGAATTTATGTCTACACCAAATCGGGGGAGACGGACACCGAGGAACTGTACCACCACACCCTCCAGGAAGCGCTCGGGTTCGCCAGCGCCATGGGGTTCGTTCCCGAACGGATGAATCTCAACTACAGTCCGGCCATGCGCGAAGTCGTGGTGCGCAACATAAAGATCCTCCGTCCGCCGGGAAGCAAGGTTCACGCGTTACTCAGGCACGGTATGGCCGACGCCGCGACCCCCGTCGGCCTTAAAAAATGCGGCGCGCTGAAGAAACAGCAGGTCCCGGTCCCTGCCGCAGCGGCCCCTGCTGTGGCAAGCGCCTCACCGGCTTTTCCTGTGGCTCTCTCAGCCCCCTCGCCTGCCCCTGTCCCCCCTGTCCCCCCTGGGACCGTCTCTGTCGCCTGCGCCGCGCCCCCAGTCCCAGTTGCACCCTCAGTAGCCTCCCCGGCCGCATCCTCTGTCTCAGTGACGGCAGCTTCCGCCAAAGCGCCACCGGAAGCCGAGTCCGATGCCGGGACCGTGCCAGGCCTGCGGGTGGAATTGGCGGCACTTGGCGCTGCTAAAGAAAACCTGTCCGCCACAGTGCTGGAGCTATCGGCACAAAAGCTGGCCGCAACCGCCGAGTTGGCGGCGGTCCGGGAAGTGTGCTCCAAGCTAAGCTTCGAGAAAAACGCGCTGGCGCTTCGCCTGGAGGCGATCGAAGCGACGTCTGCCGAACTCGCACTGCTGCAGCGCGAATTAGCCACCATCTCGGGGCAGCGCGACGAGGCGAGCCGGGCCAGGAGCGAACTCGCCACCGAGAATAGCACGCGGGCAGAGGTATTATCACGTGCACAGGATGAGATCGAGAACCTTATCGTCGAGCGCGACACAGCGCAGCGGCTGGCAGAGCAATTCCGGGCAGAAAGCGAGAACGCCGGCGCCCAACGGGAGGCCTTGCGGGGTGAGGTCGCGGCGCTGGCAGCGCGACAGGAGGCGGCCCGGCTCCACGCCGAAAGGCTCGAGCAGGAGAATTCAACCAGAGCGGCAGAAGTCCGGGCGCTGCGCGGAGAGCTCGAAGCGCTCTCAGCCGAACGGCACGAAGCACTGCTTCGGGCCAAGAGTCTCGAAGGGAAGCACTCAGCCGGGGCGGCAGAGCTCATGGCGCTGCGCTGCCAGCTCGACACGCTTTCCGCTGAGCGGGATGCGGCACTGCTCCAGGCCGGGAAGCTGGAAAAGGAAAGCTTGGCCAGGGCGGCCGAGGTTCGTCTGCTGCGCAGCAACCTGGCGGCAGTCGCTGTCGACCGTGAGCCGGACCGGGAGCAGGACCGGGAGCAGGACCGGGAGCAGGACCGGGAGCAGGACCGGGAGCAGGACAGGGAATTCTTGTGCGTGGAAGAAATCAGACACGAGCAGCAGCCGGAACCGGCGGAGCGACCGTTGCCGAGGCGGCACAAAATTGAGGCGGATTGGGATGCTGCGGCCAGGGAGGCTGTAATTGAGAAGCAGGCGGCAATTGAGAAGCTGGCGGCAATTGAGAAGCAGGCGGTATTTGAAAAGCAGGCGGCAAAGGAAAACCATGCCGTCGCGGCAAAGCATGCGGTCGCGGAAAAGCTCCCCGCTCTCCCAGCCGGTACCGATGCCGATGACGATTTCTTCCCGGCGGGAGATGCGTCGGGTGCCTGCCCCGGGCGCTTCGTGCTCCAGCCGGAAATGACCGCGATCGGGTACGCCTTCCCCGCAGACCTGGTCGAACTGCAGCAATCGATCAACCTCGCCCAACTTTCCCCCGACGGAAAGGTGCCGGCGAGTTGCCAGGGCTACATCTGCGGCTTGAGGACACCCGGAGGCGCGCTGCAGGTGTATGTGGCTATCTACGCACAGAACGGGCGGACCTGGGTATACCTTCCCGAGGTGCCGCCGGCAGACCGGCTTGACTATGCCAACGCCGTCACCGGCGCAATCAGCTTCGCCGAGGAAGTCGGCTTCATCATGGAACCGGTCAACCTCGGACGGGACGCTAGCCGCGTCAGTGAGGCGGTCAAGCGTTGCACGGTACTGGAGTGTACGGAGCAGACCTAAGCGCGCTGCCGGTTGTCGCGGGAAAGGGCCCGGAAAGCGACCAGCCGGAGGTGCCGAAGCGTTGGACGGATTATTATTGCCATCAGGCTGCTCGCCGCCTAACGGCGGCGAGTAGGAGCCGCTGCAGCTATATTTGCCTCAATGCTCGGCCCGTTTGAACATGAAATCGCTCCACCTGTCGCCGGGCTTGATCAGGGGCAACTGACCTTTGCGTATCGGGTCGCGCCCTATCTGGACCCAGCCGTCGGATCTCAAAAATGCGACGATCTTGTTTTCACGGATCAAATATTCCAGCATATACGCAGGGACGACACGTTCCTCACCATTGGCAAAAATAACCGACATGCTTCCTTTCTCCGTAGCTCGTAAATTGCTGAAGCCGTTTACTCACCTCCCGAAAAATCACCTAAGACCATCAATCAACCTTCTTACTTTATCCCACCCGTCCCCGGCACTTCAAGATAATATTGTCTAATACGTTTAAAGCCATCGGCAGAACCGATTACTCCTGACAACCTGAACCTAAGGCCGTGGAGAGGGGCCAGGATCCTGGAAAACCCGTAGATTTCAGGAGGTCGCTTAGGAAAAAGCGGGAGTGGGACTGGGGAGGAAAGGGAAGCCGCCAAAGCAGCCCCGGCTGTAGCAGCCCTTAGGGACCGAATGCCACCATGGACGTAGTCACCTCGACGACCTGCTTTTTCCTCCTGGAGTCCTTAACCGGAGGCTCGCTGTAGGTCTCGGCTGAGATCAACTCGGCTGTCACCTTGCCGAGGACTATACTGGTTTCGACCTTTACCGGCACCCTCTTCTCATCGTCGGTCAGCCAGACCATGATTTCGCCGGTTCTTTTAAAGATGCCCTCGGTTTTTAGTTCTGGGTGCACCAGCAAGGTATCGACTTCCCGCTGGCCGGGAAGCGTCAGATGCTCTTTGCGTAACACCGCAACATTCGTGGGCGCATAGCGGTCGCTGTCGAAAAGTTCCAGCAACACGGTGGTCCCGACTTCAAGCGGTTGATTACGGAGATAATAGAGGCCGGAAAGAATGTCTACCACAGCACTATTGGGCAATGGCTCCTGGATGCTGCGGTTTCTTTGGCGGTCGATCCAGAAGACGCTTTTCTGCCGAAGAAAAAGGGTGAACCCTCTGTCACCTCTGAAAGACCCTTCGCGCTGCCTGATCCTGCTGAGAATGAAGTTGCCGCCGATATGCCGGGTCTCTATGCTGTCGTCCACGGAATAGATTTGTGAGATGGTCGCGTTTGACTGGATGCGCAGAGTGATTCTCACCTCACCTTTAACTTTTTTAGCTTCCAACTCGGCCGAACCCACCGGGATTCCCAGCATGCTTATCCGGTAGCAAAGCGTCTCCCTGTCGGCGGACAGAAACTCGCCGGCATTTCTGAGGGGCTGAGCTACTGCGGAGACCATGCTGTATTGCCCTTCGACGTCCTCGGTTGCAAAATCGAAGGATTCCTCAGTCGATGGCGGGACCCCGGTCTGCCGCGCGGAACGAGCGGGTGCGTCGTTTTTCACGTTTTTGGGCTGCCGTTCCTCTGCCGGGGCAGCTGCCTGCCGCGGATCCGGATGGTGGGCGCTGTCCGGGAAGGGCAGCGCAGTGGCAGGCGGCGAGGCAGCTAACTGCTCAGCCGGCGCATTGGCCGACTTTGCAGCCGGTGGCGCTGCGGACTGTTGCTCGGGCACTGCAGGTGCGTGTTCAGCCTGTGCCTTAGCCGATTTTTTGGCGGGTGCCTCAGCTTTCGGCTTTTCCGGGGTGCCCGGTGACTGTTCGGCAGGCGCCGCCGCGACAGGTCCCCGCAGATCGGCGATTATTGCCTGGTTCAGTTGGACCGGAGCTCCCAGGTCAAAGGGTTTGAAAAAATCCAGCGGGGCGGCGCATATGAGGTGGACGAGCAGGGACAAAGCCAGGCAGGTTACTATTGTGCGGCCGTTATGTTCATTTTTTGAGGTCATTTATCCCTTGAGAGGCCGCCAGGTGCAGCGCGAACGCGAATGCCTGGCGACTCATCCGAAAGATTCAAGCTTCCACTGCTTGTACTACCTGCTCAATAGTATCTTAAAAATCTCCTATGTCGAATCCCGACACCCAGTCAACGAAGCCGGTACCAAGCTTATATCGCGGCTTGCGACTTTGGGCATATTTCCAGGGGAAGCAGGGGGACCCGGGAATTGGACTGGCAAAGCCCCTGAGGGTATCCGCACCCGACGGCAGGTAGACATTCCCGGGTCAGGCAGACGGATTGCGGGAGACCACTTTACTTGCAGCCAAAGCGATGGTATATTAGCACAGTCAAACGATTCATACATTTCGACAATTTCGACATCTGGGGGGATCGTGAAAAATCTTATCATTGCAGGGTTGCTGGGGTCGGCTTTACTTGTCGGTGCAGCCAGCAGTCAGGCCGCAACTTGGATTAAAATTGAGATCGATATCCCCAATAAGAATGTGGAGGCAAACTACTACAACGGGAAGAGTGTCAAGGTGCACGATAAGACCCTGTCCTGGACCGAAAAATTCGTCCTGACCAGCTTCGGGACTGCCGCCTACACCAAGCATCTTTCGCAGTATCCCGCGTGCAAGCGTAACATTTCCAGGAAGGGAGATGTCACCCAGCACCAGGTGGACCTTGAGATCAAGGGCGGTAAGTTCCGGCTGGTAGCCAAGAGGAACTACAACAAGGCCAACGAATTGATCTGCACAGACAAGGATATGGGAAACGAACTGGACAAGTCATGGAACGAAGTCAAATACCAGTCTCTCATGTACGAAAGGTACTATCTGCTTGCGACCAAGTATAAGATAGGGGATCTGTAAAAGCGTCAAAGCCCTTCACCGTTTTAATTCACTGTACCGGTCCATTTCCCGCTGAGCATCCCCGAGTCTCCCTTGGAGCCGAACACCAGCGCCAGGTTGTGGTGCGCGGGGGCGTTGCGCGGATCAATTTCCAGCGCCGCCTTGGTTCCAGCCCCATCGGCGACCACCACCTCCGCCAGCCCATCGGTAAAACCGAAGGTGGAGAGGTACTCCGGATCGATAACCTGCTCCCCGGCAGGGTTGAGGTAGCCGGGGCGCCGACGATCTCCCGCGGGCAGAAGACCAGGCGCCAGATGAGGGCCAGGCAGGAAGTCACACGCAGGTGGATGGTCAGGCCGTAGACGAGCCGGCAGACCAGGGACCACGGGGGCAGTCGTTACGGAGTCAGGACCCGCTGCGCCTGGCTACCGACCGTGGCCACCCGGCAACCGCCGCCTGCCTCTTCCAGCCAAACCCGCTGCGGACGGATGGCGACCCGCAAGGCGAGGCCGAGCAGGGCGACCATGCCCCCCAGGATTATCAACCCCAGGTGCCTGCGGCGCACCACGTTTATCTCCGACCACTGCCCCATCTTGGCGCAGGAAAGCAGATAATCGCCGACCGCCACCTGCTGGTCCACCTGGAATCTCATCTCGGTGACTTCCTTTCTGCCGTTGCGGGTGATGACCGCCATCATGAGACTCTTCTCCGGCTGGTAATAGCCTCCCCCTCCGACCTCCTGGCCCTGGAACATGCCGTAAAAGCCGAAATCGCCGCGTTTTTGGACCAGGGGATCGAGCTTCACGAATCCGTCGAACAGGGTCCGCGCATCTTTGGTCTTGATAACTATTTCCGGCTCGAAGACCAGCTTCGACATGTAGATGTCATAGGCCCCGTAGCGAAAAGGTTCCGTCGGCAGCAGCACCGTGTCGATCGGCTGGCCCTGCTCCGGGATCAGGGAAATCTCCGTCCCCCCTTTCGGATAGCTCGAGTCGGGCAAGATTTGGCGCAGGATGCGCATCTGCGGCAGGGAGTCGGGCCTGGCGGCCAGCGGACCCATGACGAGGCTGCGGTAGGACTCGAGCCGGCTCAGCTTGGTGGCAGGGCCCATGCCGTCGAGCAGCGTGCCGGCAAACTGGCGCAGATTGTCCCAGGAACCGGTCGCCAAAAGAAGAAACAGCCCCCCGTACACCAGGGTGCTGCCGAGATAACCGAGGTCATGCTTCTCGCCATACCCGCCATCGGCGGCGAATCTGAAGCCGGCGCCGGCCAGCAGCTCCCTTGCCTTGGCAGCGGGAAGCTGGCAATCGAACCCGCCTGTGGGGCACCGCGCCTCCGCGCCGTATCGGATGCCACTGCCAACGCGCGACAGGTACCACGCCAGTCGCAAGGCGGCGAGCAAGGCAAAGCCGATGTTATTGGCAAGCAGCCATCGTGGGCCGACAAAGGGTACCACGAAATTGAGTGTCAAACTTAGGATGATGGCGATCGGGACAACAAGGAAAACAACAAGAAACCAGGGGGAGTACAGTATCAGTCTGGAGGGCTTCGACATGGGATTCATAGACAGTGCGATTCCTTATGGCGAATTCAATTAATGGCTATACCATGAATACACTCAACATTACCGGAACTTTAAGAAATTTCGAATCAAAAATTTGCAGCGCCAACCCACTGCCACAGATCAGTTCAATTGTCGGCATGTATCGGCCTGATCCATACCTGGAACTATCGGAAAATTAGCCGGACACCGACAGGCTGAACCGATTTTTCCAATATCGGCGAAAACCCGTTAGCTTGATGCCATCGCGACCTTATTTCGTCGGCTGATGCTTGATTTCATCATGCTGATTCAACCCGAACAACTCCATTTTCCCGTCCTTCGAGCGTTCAAAGGTCAGGCGCCGTTCGGTTTGAAAACGGTCGTTTTCCAGTCGGTAGACCAGCACCTCCCTCTGGTCCGGGCGGGTGACGAAGCTTGATTGCTGGTACCCCTTGAAAGGACCGGTCTTCTGGCGCGTCTGCTGGAACTTCGCGACAAAAGCCGCCTCGGTGCCGATTTTCTTGAAGCCGGGCGAGGCCTCCTTGTACAGCGCGGAGAAATCGCCGGCCTCCATCTGGCCGAGAACGCGGGCGGCTGCAGTTTCCGCGTCGGTCCTATCCACAGCCGATATCACAACCGCACCCCCAGCCACCTGCCCCGACGTCGATTTTATAGCTCCCGCATCCTGCGCAGGAGCGACTGACTTGGCGGGCGTTGCCTCCTGATTGGATTGGCAGCCGAAGGTTGTGGCAATACCAGCCAGCAATACGGCCGTTGTGAAGCAGCGAACATTGCTCATTGTGTACTCCGTTTCCAAAGGTAGGTATGGATTTCAGATTAGGACAGGCTGCCTCTGGTCGAATGTTTCGGCCCGTGGTACAGAACGGGATAATACCAGTGTAAATTAGCCACAGTCAATAAATTTCTCACAACCAGCCAGGACAAAAGTTGCGGCGCACATACAAACAGGCCGGCACCTAGGTGCCGGCCGGGAACTTCGGTCCGACAGGGTGGAGAGGGAGAACCCCTCTCCACCTTTCAGCATGGATTCTAGTAGGTAACCGGACGGATGATCCTCTTCAGGAAGCCGTGGTTGGCTTCACCCTGAGTGGCGGTGTGGTCGGTGCAGCCACCCCAGGTGCCGTACAGCGTAGTAGCTGCTCCGCCCGCGCCGGTTACCGAAGGCCCGGTCAGGCCGGCGGTGACGTTGGCAGGGACGGATGCGGAAGCGCCAAGGGTGTAGCAGCCTGCGCCCGTATAGAGATTACCCGTCGTAACCCCGGTTCTGTAGTTAAAGACCGTGTTCGCGGTCTGCTGCCAAAACTTCTGCTCCCAGTTGGTGTCTTTGGTGATGGCGTTGGTAGTGTAGGTGTAGGCGTTACTCGCAGGGCCGCGACTAGTAGCGACAGCAGCTGCGCCAGCAGCTACGGACACGGTGGCGCCGGGGCTGGTGGCGGTGAAGCTGTAGCCGCCCAAGGTGCCGGGGACGTGCTGAGCATCGCCGAGGCCGGGAAGGAAGCGCTCGACCTTGGTCGTGTTGCCGAGGCCGTCGATATAGGCCCCGCCGGTGATCGACGGGTCGGGGTTGTGGGTGACTACGCCGTCGTTCCAGCTGGTGTTATTGGCGGAGCCGTGAATACCGCCGTAAGCGTTGCCGGCGCCGGAATTGTGGCAGTTGAGGCATTGAATGCCGAAGATGTCGCCGCCGTCTGTCCCCCCGAGAGCCTGCTCACCTGGATACGGTGCCGGAGCGGAGTTGACACCCGGGACACCGAAAAGGCGCGTGTTGTTGGTGCCCGAGAACTGGGTGCCGTCGGTGGCCTTACCGGTAGTGTAGCCGCCGAACGGAATGGTTTCGGCGGCGCCGTTGCAACGGGCCGTTTCGTCATATTCGCCGGCATGGGCCTGGATATTTCCGATAATTTCGGATCCTGTCGCGTTCCCGCCATTGAGGCCGGTTGCCAGGTAGGCGCCGTAGTTGGCGATGTTGTGGCAGTTGAAGCAGACCAGGAACGGGCTGTTCGGGTTGGTGTAGACAAATTTCCCGTTGGGAATCGCCAGGCCGGTAAATGGATTAAGCACGGTACCGGCAGCGTTGCCCACCAGGTAGGCACGCGCGGTGTGACGCGTGTCGGTGCCGTTAAAGTTACGGAGCAGGTACTCGTTGTTGGAGCCGTGGGCGCCGATGGCGGCTGAGACCAGGTTGGTAACCACGGTGCCATCCGAGCCATCAGTGGTAAACGTTACAGCGGTGCCGGGTTTCCACTGGCCGACGGTGTGGCAGTCGCCGCAGTGCAGGGTGGAGTCGTCGCCCAGGCTGGCCGCGCCGGTGCGCGGAGCGGCTTCGCCGCCGGCGTTCCCGAGCGGAACGTAGAACTGGTTGAAGTTGCCCGCGTCGAAGATGGTGGAGCGCTGGCCCTGCAGAAGCGGCGTGGAGTTGTTGGCGAAGGTGGAAGCGACCTGACGTGGGCCGGCTGCACGGGTACGGCCGGAGTAGCGCGGGCCCTTGACGCCGTGCTGCGAATTGTTGGTGGCAGTGAACTGGTCGCTGACGTTCGTCACCCTCGGGCGGAACATCTTGTCGTAGCGGTTGGAGATGGTGTCGCCGAACGGGTTCAAAGCGGAAGCGGCTTTGCCGGCTGCAGCAATACCGTTAGTGTTGAGGACCGACTGAATCTGGATGCTCATCGGCGAGGTTGCGCCAGCGGCACTGTGGCAGGACATGCAGAAGTTATCCATGTTGGTGTGGTTCGGCGCGGCCGGATCCCACAGGAATTCGGTATCATCGGCAACATTGCGCAGATGGACTTGAGCATCAGCCATATGTTTGGTTTTGTCGACGATAATCGCGCCGTCTTCCACGGTACCTTCCAGGTGGCAGGCCGCGCAATGGGCCGAGTTAAGAGTGACACCCGTCACGTGATGCGACCATTTGTTGAACTCGAGACTGACCGCACGTACGCCTGCATTGTCGCTGACCTGCGCCGCTCCGTGCTGCGGACCGTTTTGGACGACACTATGGCAGTTAACGCAGTTCTGGTCGGTCAGGTCGGCACCGTGCACGCCGCGGACACCGAGGTTACCGGTCAGGAAATTGCTGGGGGCGCCGTTATCCGGGGAGGTGTGGCAACGGGCACACTGCTGAACAAAGCCACCAGCGCCATCTCTGGCCTGGGCAAACAGCGCGGTCAGGTCATGGGTGGTCGGATCCAATGCGCCCGCGCTCGAGTTATGGCAGGAAATGCACTGGGTAGTGCCTTTTCCATCTATGTTCAGCGGGTCGGGAAACGGAATCGGGCCTACCCCGTTGTGTTCGGCTCCGCCGCCGTGACACCCCTCGCAACCGAGATCGCCGGTACCCCCGTTGACAAAGTCAGTCCGTCCAGCCTGGTTGTGTGAGCCGGTCGCGGTGAGGAAATCCGCCAGCAGTGGTCTCCCCGAGACGGGATCAAGCGTAGTTGAGTGGCAGACCCGGCAGACGGCCTCGTCCTGAACTCTTGCTACGTTCGCGGGGTTGGCATTCGCCTCCCTGTGGCTGGAACCGCAAGCGGAGAGCAGTGCGGTTAGCAGGAGCGAGGCGATTACGGCAGAAAACCTGTAAGCTGTTCTACTCATGTCTGTTCCTCCTTAGTGTGGTAAACGTTAAAACGTTCCCGGCAGATGACACTTGAGGCACATCTTCGCATTGGTCCTGTCCTTGATTCTCCCGGCCTTCCAGCTGCGGGGATGGGGGTTGGTCTTGCCGCTGGCGTGGCACTGGATGCAAACGTCACCCTCGGGGTGGCAGGTCTGGCACGACTGCAGGTTCCGGCGCGCCTCGATGGAATGCTCGCCGATGGCGAAGGAGTACTGCTGGCTGTTGGCTCCCAGCATCAGGTGCGACTTGATGCGCAGGGCGCCCCCGGGGAAGCGGTTGTGGCAGGAGTTGCAAAACGCCACCGCGTCGTGGCAGCGGTAGCAGTTCTGCGGGTTATCCTTCGCCTTGAGCGGGTGAATGCTGATGAAGTCGCTGCGATGGCTCTTGGGCATGTAGTCGCGGCCGAACTGGCTCTGCGACAGTTTATCCCCGGTCCCGCCGCCCTGGTGGCAATCGAGACACCACTTCTGCTCGTGGCACTGGCTGCAGTTGTTACCTGCCCTGCTGGCCAGGACGCGGTGGCCGCGCAGAAAATCGGCATCGTGGTTGGGCGAGACCCCCTCGGACTTGTGGCAGTCGTTGCAGTCGCTCAGGGCCGTGTCCTTGTATTCGGCGTGGGAGGTTTTCTTCTCGGCATAAGACTTCTGCTGGAGGCAGACGAGTCCCAAGCTCAGAGCTGCCAGGACAAAAACAAATTTTTTCATGCTTGCCTCCTTTTCTAGAAGTCGTAGTTAAAGACTGCGCGGCCCGACCAGTCATTGGTGAACTGATGGTTGACGTTGTCCTCGATACGGACCGATGCGGTCATGGATTTGTTGAGCTTGTACTTGGTTCCCAGCCAGTATCTGCGGGCAGTCTCCCGGCCGGTCGACTGGTCGCGCTGGTACACGTCGTACTGGACGCCGCCGGCAAGTTCCAGCGGCTTGATCGGCACGTAGGTAAGCTCGATGCCGCCACCGTTCAGCACGTCGCCGTCGCCGTTTTGGAAATCGTAGTTCAGGCTGATCTGCAGCGGATCGATGGGACGAATCCTGGTGCCGAGTTCGTACACGTTTTCATCCGGCCCTTCGCCGTAGATCTGCCGGGAGTAGCCGGCGTTGACGCTCAGCTTGTCGTTCAGGGTGTAGTCGGCGCGGAAAACGGCTTCCTGGTAGCGGTCCACGGCAAAAACTGAGTAAATGGAGGAGTTGTCGAAGAGGGGATAACTCTGGTACCACTCGCCGGTCAGCACGAGGTTGGAAACCGGGTAGTACTTGACGCCGGCCAGCACCTCGCTGAAGGACTCGCTCGTCAAATCGTACCGGGCATTGGAGTAGACTTTCAGGCAATTGAGCAGGTACTGCTTGAAGGTGCCGCCGATTTCCGCACGGGCGATACCGGCGTCATCGAGCTTTTGAAAATAGCTCACTTCCGCATCGGTACTCTTGACGCCTGCCAGGGTGGCGGCAAGCCCCCAGACGTAGTCGTGGCTGCGGGATGCCTCGCCATCGAGATTGAAGATGACGTTGCGGCCGCCCATGACCGAGAACGCGATCGGCCCGACATTCTTCAGGTCGATCTTGCCGCCGTCGACCAGGGCGGTTCCCGCCGCATAGTTGATGAACTGGCGGCCGAGCCGGATGTCGACCTTGTCAAAGAGGTTGCTGTAGTCTCCGTACAGGTAGTAGAGCCGTCCATTGAGCCCCTGGCCATTCCAGACATCCTGAGTACCGCGGCCGTACCCCTGAAATGACAGTTTACCGGCATCGTCGACCTTGGTAATGGACAGGTTGATGTATTCGCCGAACTCAGCCTGCTTATTGCCGGTCACATAATCGGTAAACCATGTGTACTGGGTGGAGCTTCTGCCGTGCACTTCCGCTGACCAGGCTGCGCTCGAAGCAAACAGTATGCTTACGCCTGTTAGCAAGCAGAACATTCCTTTTGATGCCATCAGAAACCTCCTTTCACAAAGAATGCATTAGTTTATTGCGAGCGGACATGGCTTTTTCGTGTTCACACCTCCTTTTCTTTGAGCGCGTTCCTGCCCTCACTGAACATCCCTGCCGCGCTTCCGCGAGGGATGCGGCAAAAAAACCCCAGCTAGCCGTCCAGGGATAAGCTTTTGCACCGGTCGGTGGGCGTTTCGCTATGGGAGTATCGGGTGGAATGCGCCGAGGATGTCGGCACAGACGAGGCGGCACAGGCGACGGCAGCTCTCCGGTCAGCTGCGGCCACTGACGACGGGAGATACCATTCACACAATCCGCCCCGGCGACTGGTCAAGTGAGCCCCTCCTTTGCTTGCGGCAATGCTAGACAGTAAATAGATTTTCCTATGGAGCGTAGGGTAGGCGATGCACGGCGCATCGGGTGATCCAATGCCGACGATTACGGCATTCCGGGCCGAGTTATTATCTTTGATTCATTGACAGTGTCACATGTCGTTTATCCATATTTAGCACCATTTTACGGATAAGCAAGCGATTGATATTTTTTTTTGACGCCGATCCAGATACTTTTAACAGTTCAGAGAGGGAAGTACCTCGCAGTGAGGTCTGACAATTCGCAATCGTCCCTCCAGCCGGGATCTTCGGGGAGACACACCTTTGGGCGTTGCAGAGATGTCCCCTGCACCGGATCGGCGGAGTTTGGGAAGGGTCAGTGGGCGAACCAGCGGTTGCGTGTGGCAGGGTGGGGAGTAAGGGAGAGCAGGGTGGCGCCCCTCCGAGGCTTCGGAGAAGGAGTGCCGGTGCAGCGGAAATTGAGGAGGTTGAACCATCGATGGGGATCTCGCAACAACCGGGGCGGCTAACCGGGGGCTTCCCCCGGCCCGGCGCCCCCGCAGGGCCCCTGCAGCCTGAGCTCGAGCTCGGCACGCTCTTCCTGCAGCCTGCCGGCGTCCCAGGAAAGCTCGCGCGCCATGGTCTCCAGCACGAAGGGGGCGGCCGCCCGCGCGGCCGCGTTGTCGAGCAGCGCCAAAGGAATGCGGCGCGCCAGGAAATCCGCGGCGCGCAGCGCCATCTCCCGCTGCACCGCGTAGAGCAGTTCCCCCTTCAGGTACGGGTACCCGGTTGAGATCCGCCCGCGCAAGGCGCCGGCGCAGAGCTCGGCCACCCGGGAGGCCCGGTCGCCGTAAGAGCGGTGCAGGTGCCGCGCGCTCTCCGGGTCGAGTCCGTACTCCTTGGCGAGGAACTGCGCGCCGTCCTCCCGGTACCCCTCCGCGCCGTGCAGGGCCACCCGGTCGGTGCGGCAACCCTCGCGCGGGGCGAGCCCGGCCTGCCGGACCGCGTAATCGACGGTGTCCTGCGCCATCCTCCGGTAGCTGGTCCACTTGCCGCCGGCGATGGTCACCAGCCCGGAGGGCGAGACGCTCACCACGTGGTCGCGCGCGAGCTGCGCGGTGTCGCTCGCCTCGGGATGCTGCACCAGCGGCCGTAAACCGGACCAGGCCGCCCTGATGTCGGAGCGCTCCACCTGCAGGTTGAAATAGCGCGTGAGGTGCCGCAGCAGGTAGTCCACATCCGCCGCGCTGGCGGCCGGGTCGTCGCAGGGGAGCGCCGGTTCGTCCGTCGTGCCGACCAGGCACCCCCCCTCCCAGGGGAGGATGAAAAGGACCCGGCCGTCCTCGGTCCTCGGTATGGTGATCCCGGCTTCGGCCGGCGCGAAGCGCGCAGGCAAGGCGATGTGCGTCCCCGAGCTGACCCTTAAAAGCGGCGCCGCACCCGGTTGGTCCAGCCGGCGCAGGGCGTCGCTCCAGGGGCCGCTCGCGTTCACCACGCAGCGCGCCCGGATCTCCCAGCTACCGCCCCCGATGCGCTCCCGGACCTGCGCCCCCGCCACCCTTCCCGCGCGGGTTACTAGCCGCACCACCTCCAGGTAATTGAGGGCAGCGGCACCCTGGCCGATCGCGGTTTGGGCCAGGGCCAGGTTCATGCGCGCGTCGTTGAACTGGCCGTCGTAGTAGAGCACCCCACCCTTGAGTCCCGCACCCCGGATCATCGGGAAGCGGCGCAGCACCTCGGAGGCTCCCAGGAACCGGCTGGCGCCCAGCCCCAGCTTCCCCGCCATCAGGTCGTAGAGCTTCAATCCCGCCAGCACATAAGGGACCTCGCTCCAGCGGTAGAGCGGCGTGATCAGGGGGATCCGGTGACACAGGTGCGGGGCGATCCGCAGCAGGACGCCGCGCTCATGGAGTCCGTCGCGCACCAGGTTGAACTGCACCCGGTCCAGGTGCAGCAGCGCCGCCTCCAGGTAGCGCACCCCGCCGTGGACCAGCTTGGTGCTCTTGCTGCTGGTCCCCGAACCGAAGTCGCCCTTCTCCGCGAGCGCGACGCGCAGGCCCCGGCTCGCCGCGTCGAGCGCGACCCCGCAACCGGTGGCGCCGCCGCCGATTACCAGCAGATCGAAGATTTCCCCACTCCTGAGGGTTTGCAGCAGCGCGTCCCTGTTCACCGTCTTTTCGTCTCCCGTTTGGTGTCCCCCCTATTTACTAAGCTCTGTCAGGTGCTGATGTTGATTTCCCTCGGGGCACGGAAGGCGGGCGAATACAAGATTCGCCCCTACCAGCGCGATGAGGTGGAGGGGCGAACCTCGTGTTCGCCCGTGAACTGCGTCCGCATTCACCCGGTTGCCGATGGTGGGCAGGGGCTGCCCATCCGTAGTACCTCTACCTCAACCTGATGCTTCCCTGGCCCACCCAAGCGAAAGGCGCACGCAGCGCTGCCAGCCCCGGTAGAGCTCCTCCCTGCGCCCCGCCTCCATGGCGGGCAGGAACTCGCGGTCCAGCTCCCAATGCTCCTTGAGGGACCCGAGGTCGACCAGCCCCGCCCCGATGCCCGCCAGATAGGCGGCGCCCAGCGAGGTGGTCTCGGTAAAGCGCGGCCTCTGCACCGGGACCCCCAAAAGGTCGGCCTGGAACTCCAGCAGCAGGTCGTTGGCGGCCGCCCCGCCGTCCACCCGCAGCTCCCGGAGCGCGAGGCCGCTGGAGCACTCCATGGCGCGAATGGCGTCGACCGTCTGGAAAGCGATCGCTTCCAGGGTGGCGCGGGCCAGGTGCGCCCCCGTGCTTCCTCCGGTGAGCCCGGCGATGACTCCGCGGGCATAGGGGTCCCAGTAGGGGGTGCCGAGCCCCGAAAGCGCCGGGACGAAGTAGACCCCGCCGCTGTCCGGAACGCTGCGGGCCAGGGACTCCACCCGGGAGGGGCTCTCGACGATGCCGAGCCCGTCGGCAAGCCACTGGACCGCGGCACCGGCGATGAAGATGGACCCCTCCAGCGCGTAGCACGCCCGCTCCCCGGGCAGCTGCCAGGCGATCGTGGTCAGCACACCCTCTCCGGGATGGCAGCCCTCCCCGGAGTTCATGACGACGAAGGCACCGGTCCCGAAGGTGACCTTGGCCATCCCCGGCTCGAAGCACCCTTGGCCGAAGAGTGCGGCCTGCTGGTCACCGGCGACCCCGGTGATCGGGACCTCCGCTCCCAGGAGCGCCGCCTCGGTCCGGCCGAAGAGCGCCGCGCTCGGGAGCAGGTCGGGAAGCATGGCCCGGGGCACCCCGAAGAGCCGGAGCAGTTCCTCGTCCCAGCAGAGCTCCCTTATGTTGAAGAGCATGGTGCGGCTCGCGTTGGAGGGGTCGGTGGCGTGAGAGCGGCCGCCGCTCAGGCGAAAGATGAGCCAGGAGTCGATCGTGCCGAAGCAGACCTCGCCACGCTCGGCGCGCTTCCGCAGCCCCGGGACGTTTTCCAAGAGCCAGGAGAGCTTGCTGGCCGAGAAGTACGGGTCGAGCAAAAGGCCGGTGCGCTCGCGCACCAGCGGCTCAAGCCCCGAGCGCTGCAGCGCCCCGGTCTGTTCGGCTCCCCGGCGGTCCTGCCAGACGAGCGCCCGGTGCAGTGGGCGCCCGGTGGCGCGCTCCCACACCACGGTGGTCTCCCGCTGATTGGTGATCCCGATCCCCGCCAGTTCCCGCAAGGGGACGGCGGCGCCGGCAAGAACCTCCTGCAGGCAGGCGAGCACCCCCTGCCAGATCTCCTCCGGGTCGTGCTCCACCCACCCCGGCTTCGGGTAGTGCTGGGTGAGTGCCCTCCCCGCGCTGGCGAGCGCCCGCCCCTGGGGCGTGAAGAGCGTCGCCCTGCTGCTGGTGGTTCCCTGGTCGATGGAAAGCAGATATGCCACGTGGTTCCCCCTTGGTACCGTTTCCGGTACGGGTTGGCTGGTTGGCTGCGCTGTCTTGGTGCTTTGACTCAGGGAAGCGCGCATCCCTGCCGCGCACCTCGACGACGGGAAGGACGCTCCTTGCGCTCATCCGGAAGGGGCGGGTCTCAGCGAGCATGTCGCTCTGGCATCAAAGGGAACGGGGGATGGGCGCGTGGCGAAAGGGCGCCTTCGGCTTTCCAGGTGGCCAGCGTTTCGCCTCTTTTTGCCGCGCGCAAGGGAGGGGTCCCGGGTCAGTCGGCGCCGGTGCGGGAGGGGGGCGGGGCACGGTCAGTTCAGGGAAGATCTGTCGGTTTCCTTCTTCTGCGCTACCACGTCGGACCACCTGCCTCCGGGTCCGGTAAAGGGGCGCTGCAGGTAGCGAATCGGATCGAATCCGATCCTCACCCACCCGTCGGACCGGCAAAAGGCAACGATCTGCTCGTCCTTGATCAGGTGGTCAAGATCGCAAGCCTTCACCAGGCCGGTCTCTCCGCTTGTATATACGACCCTGAGTATCATAAGGCCCCCGTTATGCGACTCGGATGCTTGCGAATAGCTCAAGAGTACCAGCTTTTGCGGGCAGGACAACCTGTCCCGAAAAACTAATGAACGGTACGGGATCAGCTACTTGAACCTCCAGATGATCCGGGTGCCGACCCGCTCCTCCTGCGGGTTCATTCCGGGGACCCCTCCCGGCGCCAGGGCCTGGTCGTAGTACAGGGTCAGGTCGGCGCGCTGGCTGAGATGCAGGCCGACCTCGCCGGTCCAGGAGGGCACCCCCCTGAAGGAGCGCACCAGGTCGTACCCCTGCCGGGAGCCCAGGTTCTGCCCCCCGTAGCTGCCTTGGCTCTGGTAGGAATACACCGGGAGCTTCGCCGCCGCGGAAAGGTAGAGCGTGTCGGCCAGGGAGAGCCGCCAGCCCGCCTGGGCGTGCACCCTGTGGATCGACTCCTCGGCGCCCCCGGGGAGGTCCCGCTCCGAGGCACGGTAGCCGACCCCGAGTTCCGGCTCCAGGGTCAGATCGCTCGCCGCCGAGTACCTCACCCCGCCCGTGGTGAGGAACCGGTCGGGGTCGAAGAAGCGGGTCGTGGCAATGGGAGCGGAGAGACTCGGAGTACCGAGCCCCGCCGCGAGGGACTGGGTGACGCAGCATAGCAGTATCGTGAGTGTGGCGAGGAACTTCGTCATGGTACCAGTGTAACAAAAAAATGTCCTACATACCTCATTCAAATATGTCTGCGGCAATTGCCGCTTCTTTATTGGAGTTCTTCGCGGAGGTGGCGGGCGGAGCTGGACCAACAGCGGGGAGCCGTACCCGCAGCCTCTGTCATCCGGCAGTAGGATGGCGACCGGCTGGCAACAACGGGGAATCTTAACCTTAAGAAGTGGCATGGCCGCGGATTAAACTCTTGATAACGATTGGGAGGCGCAGTTACAGGGGGCGGCGGATAGCTGCGGGATTTTGCCGCCAATCAGTTTCGGCGCGTAGCTGTTGAGCCGAAGTTGACGACGGCGCCAGGTTCTGTGACCGCTGATCCTTGCCTTCTTCAGCGTAGGGCTTCGACTCTGAGGATATAAGCTCGGCCGTCACCTGTCCCATTGCGATCGAGGTGACTATCTTTACCGGCACCTTGAAGTCGTCGTCGGTCATCCAGATCAGCAGCTCCCCGGTCCGCCTGAAAATGCCGGCGGTTTTCTGCAGCGGGCGCACCACGAGGGTGGCGACCTTGCTCAGGTTCGGCAGGCGCATCTCCTCCTTACGCAGGATTTCCACCGGCACGTCCGCGTAGGTCTCGCTATCAAAGATGTGCAGCGTCTCCGTCTTGCCAACCTGAAGCTGGCGGTCCCCCTGTGTCAGGATAGTTGTCGCCTCAGAGGGGCCGCTTAGGGTTGGGTTTTTGGCGGTGAGCGCAGCGAGCTCGCCGGTTTGATCAAAATCCCCAACCTTTAATATCCGGCGGCCCGTTTTTT